>Ga0208645_1000676_pt1 | contig 34301 bp, 24 predicted proteins | sample VirMetDEL_Sep_01_FD_184519 | JGI IMG/M metagenome (GOLD analysis project Ga0208645, IMG submission 184519) | Aqueous microbial communities from the Delaware River and Bay under freshwater to marine salinity gradient to study organic matter... | ecosystem: Environmental > Aquatic > Marine >... | reverse complement strand
TATCAGCTATATTCTTTATATTACTCATGAGTTGTTCTCCTAGGTTCAGGTATATGTATAGACCTGTATTATATAAAATAACTTTTTTTTATAAAATGTATGTGATCAGCGTTTGCGGCGTTTCTTTTTGGACTTGTCCTCTTCTCTTGCTGCTGTTAGTTTATGATCTTTCAACGCCGCGTCCTCAGCCGCAGTAGATTGAACGCGAGCGTCTCTCTTCATTTTAGAGGCTTCGGCGCGAGACATACGGTTACCTCTTTCAAGGGCGCTAACACGCCGATAGCGCGTTTTACGGACCTCGCTTGGAGACATGTCGGGGTCATTAAAATCCATTTCAAGAAGACCCATAGCTTCGGCCAAGGAGAAAGCAATCTTGTGCCAGCTACCCTCTTCTTTGACAGCTTCTATGCTTTCCTTACGAAGCATTTTAAAGTCTTGAGCGTCAAGCATACCGTTTTGATTTTTATCAAGTTTCGTCTGACCACCTTTTAAAGGTTTCTTCTTTGTAGCTTCCTCAACGAAAGGTGCGTAGGAATCTCTTAGGCGAGCCTCAATCATGGTGACAAAGTTGGTCTCCTTCTGAAGCTTGTCCTGGCTTTCTCTGACAAACTTGGACTCGGTGGACTCAGAAAGACCTGGAAAAGCTCCTCTTGTGGATGGATCAGCCACAAGGTCAAATGTTACAAGGCGGAAGTCTTCGTTGACAACCTTCTGCCCATTAGCATCCTCAGAGAGCGTGCCCATCCCGCGAGATGAAATGCCGATTTTAACCCCACCCTCAACGAGAGCTTTAGCTGTCATGCCAGCAGGGGTGTTGAGGATCTCAGCCTCACCGATAAGCTCGTCACCTTTCATCTCAAGCTTAGTGATAAGGTGAGAAGCGTTGGAAAGCTTGACGGTATCGTTCTGAGGGTGATCAAGCTCACCACAGAGGCGGCGTTCATTGATCATCGGCTGAACTTTTTTAAGCTGACCTTCAAGAACAGCCGTAGGATAAACTCTGCCGTTGTTGTTTTGCTCATTGCAGCGCCCGAAGATACCCTTGATCTTCATGGTGGGATTGGTCTTACCTTCTGTTAGAACCTGAAGATTCTCTACGATGAATACGTCTTGTAATAGTTGCATGTTACTTTCTCCTTTTATAGACGGCCATCTTTACCGCCGATGCCTCTAGCTTTTTTCATGGTTCTAGATCCATATTTTGTAGCTAATTTTTTTGACCCCTGACCATGCCTAAGCATAGTTCTCGCCGCGTGTTTCTTAATACTTCCAAAGTCTGATGAAGGTGTTGAGCTTCCTGGAGTAAACCCTTTAGCAATTTTACCACTGCTTTTCTTTCCCCATTTGGCTTTAGAAATAACATACATCCTTCCTGCGGATTTAGTGGAAAAAATCTGGCCCACGCTGCCTTTTGCTAAAGCATCAGCAATACTTGAATAAACCTTAACTCTACCTTTGAAAGACTTTCTTTTTTCTTTCTTAGCGCCGTCTTTAGAAGTATAGTATTTCCTACCTTCCTTAGCTTCATTCATGCTATCTAATGCTTCACTGAATTTCATCTAAGTCTTCTCCGAATGCTATCTTTTAAAACAGAGCTTCTAGATGGTTTACGGTATCTTTTAGGGGTATATGATTTCATTGGGTCTTCTGGAGGCATACCAAAGTGTGCTCCTAGCATACCCGCCGAAGTCATTTCCTTTAGGTCCGAAACCATACCCCGCACCTCTTCCAAAAGAGATACAAGCTCCTGAGCAGTCTCCTCAGTGATGACGGTTGGTTCTGGCTCGGGCTCAGGCTCATCCCAAACTAACTCAGGCATAGTTTCAGCAGGAGGTGTGTCTTGGGGGTGAAAACCTTCACCTAGGATCTGACGCATCATCTCGTCGGGGACTTCTACATTAGAGATATCTTTGGCTGGAGCATTAGCGGTAGTCTTTGCCTCCTCTAGTTTTGGAGGCAAAGACTTTCCATGCTTTATGTCTTCTACCTGACCTAAGATTAAGCTCTCTGCAAAATCTCCGATACTATCCACGATCACTCCTCCTCGTCAGCGAAGAGAAGCTCGGCAATAGTTTCGTCGATAACAGACTCGATGTCCTCGTCGCCCTCGTTAAGCTGGCTGAGACGGTCTACAAGACCAAGGACTACGTTAAGGTGCTCAAGGATGCGCTCCTCGTCGATGGACTCGTCAAGCTGAGAGACGCAAAGGGGGCAAACGTGAGCGGCTTCTTCAAGCTCCTCACCTTCTTCCTCGTCATACTCAGTGTCTTCCATGTAGTCGTCCTTCTTGCCCTTCTTGGCTTTGGTGCCGCAGGACTTCTTCTCCTCAAGCTCCTCTACGGCAGAGGACTCGTCAAGGCGAGCAGCAATCTCGTCGTTCTTCCAAACGGCAGCTTCCATAAGCTGTTGACGTAGTTCGTCAGTTAATTTCATGTGATCCATAATTATATCCTATAAAAAGGTTAAGATTTTCATCTCTAGGTTATTTAGCATACCAAACGAGACAAATGTTTTTTGTTTTGAAAAATGTTATGGTAGTGCTGTGGGAGGGCTTGGCGGCTGAAAAGGCTCTATTTCCGCAGGATCGGAAACTGTAGGCGGCTTTATTGATGCCCCAGAGTTGGTCGCTTTTTGTTCCTGGAAAGTGTCCGAAGCGGGTGCGGTAGATTTTCTTCTAACTAGCTGCGTTTTTCTAGAAGCTAACTTAGTGTCTGAATTTTTTGTAGCAGGTACAACTTTAACCTGACTAAACATACCATTAAACACAGTTTTTCTTATGTTTGAAAAACCCTCTAGTTTAGATAGGTTGTTATACTGTTTTAAATTGAGCCTAGAAAGGACATCAAACTCCGTTAATGTTTTTCCTATTCCGTTAAGACCCAGTAAGTAGTTTTGATCTAGTTCTGATATAATTTCTTTTAATAGTCTATACCCAGTCTTATCCCTGCTAGGTTTGAACTGGCTGGCGGATATAACATTCCCTTCGAAATCAACATACCCTGTGTTAAATAGAGGATTGTTAAGATCAATTTTATTTATTCTAGCGTCATTTGTTGGCTGGTCGAAAACATCTCTTGCGCCTTTACCCACCAAGGAGGTTTGAACAAATTGGTTTGTTGTATTCTTGAACCTGGGGGTTATAGTTGGCTTTGTGATTAGCTCTCTGGTAATAGACCCTGGAGCGGTTGATGTAGCGGGAATGATATCTGTTACTTGAGACTTAACGTCAAAAGGTAAATACTCCGCTCTGTTTGTTGGATAGAGAATAATATACCAAGGTATCTGTCTTGTTAGTAACGGAATCGTTTTATTTTCCTTGGGTGAGTCTACTATGATATCAGTCTGCTCTAAGAAAAGTTGACCGTCTCTCTCAACATAATCTAGTAATAGGTCTTCGTCGCTTATTATGAATGTTTGATGATTGTTTTTATATTTTATGTATTCGTTTATTTGATTAATATTTCTTAAACTAATATATTCATATCTAGCTTTTGTTCTTTTTAGATGCCTACTCTGATTATTAGGAAGAACAGTTTCAACAGAACTTAACACACAACTGAGGAAGTATATATTTTCTCTAGGAGTGCTTAAAGAGTAATCAAGCTCTACACCTGACGGATCCCCACTAACAGATAACACACGGCTTGGGTCACCGCCCAAGATCTTTATTGCAGTCTGGCGTGTTTTTTCGGGTATAAAATAAGCGTGATCAATTTCTGATTCAGCATAAATTCTATTCACTTCGCCACCGAGGGTGACATCAAAGTATTCCCCGTCTTTCAAGGATAGTGTACTTCTCCCTACAAATGTATCGTCATCATTTACATAATATCTTTGAGGCACACCTCCGATAGTCACTTCAATGTATCTATCTACATCACTAGAAAGTGTTTTGTTATTCTTAAAAGTCTCCCTACTTAATCCATTGTACTTTGTATGGTCAAGAGGGAAATAATTCTTTTCTATTAGACCTAAAGCAACTGTCTCGTTAACTACCTCTGAGTTACTCCTAATTACAGTTATCTCTGGATCGCCGCGCCCAGCCTCCGCGATCTTAGCAAGGTCTCCCAGTTTAATTTCTGATATGGTTCCTTTTAGTAATCTAGGCCCAACAATAGAATATATATCCGTTCTAGATAAGCGCGTGCCATCAGGGTTTAGTATGGAGTTGAATAGCCTTTTAGCTTCAAGATTTAAGTTGTCATAAACAATATCTGGAGTAACTGCGGCTGCGAGTGAACTGTCCCAGTCACCGAAAGTTAGACTACCAGTCATTAGTTTTAGGAAGCTTTCATCTATATCTCTATTAAATATGTCAGTTTGGTTGTTGTTATTCTTTACCTTCTTTCTCCTTTTAGGAGTAAACTTAAAGAACACTTCTTCATCTTCTTGTCCTGAAGGTTTTTGTTCAAGGATTTTTCTTGCTATTTCCGGGTCCGAAAGATCAATAATACCTGAATCAACTATATTTTGTTGTATACTTTTTCCGTTAGAGCGATAGGTTACATTTTGAGACTGTGAAGTAATCGGAGGAATATCTCCGATAGGAGCATCTGGAACAGTAATAGGCTCCCCAGGCTCCCCTATATTTCCTCCTGGGTCGAACGGAACTTGAGGCGGTGCAGGACCTTGCGGACCTAGACTTACTACGCCGCCGCCACCTCCCCCACCGCCAGGAACGCTAGGTGGGGGGGCGGAAGGTAAGTCTTCTATAGGAGTATACCCATTGCCTCCACCTCCAGGAGATACAGGTTCTACGGGTTCCTGTGGCCCTGCTCCAGTGACACCGGGCCGCACAGGGCCTGGACCGGGGCTTTGCGGACCTGCCCCAACCACACCTCCACCCCCACCTTCTCCCTCAAGACCGGGCTCTATGGGAGCTTGATCTTCTATACTTGTTGTTTTATTTAGAGGGAGTGTGTAAGTCACTACTATAGGAGCACATGGACCAGAACATCTATTATTAACAGTACAGTCAGGCCCGCTCCTAGGAACATTCCACCCCTGAACATTACGAGCGCCCGTCCCAACGAGCGATCCTCTAAAGTCACTAACTATTCTCTTATTATTGGTGTCATCTGTTAGTGCATTTTTACACTGTAGAGTGAACGTAGCTGAAACATTTATTCTGTTATTCTCAACGTCAGGTTCGGTGGTTATTGTAGGTACTTCTGAAATGATTTTGCATCGGCAAACCCTTTCGGCTCGCGGAGCACTAAGCACTGGCCCTCCTGGACGCGGCGGGCCTGTTACAGGAATGTCGTCTCTTACATTAACAACTAATGATATTGGTTCACAAGAAAAACTTGCGTCACACTCTAGACCCGTTCCTCCAGCACTAATTGTTCTACAGGGAGTATCCACTGGAGGTACTTGACTCTGAACTGTAAAGTTGTCAAACGACAAACTAGCTACAAAGTTACTAAGAACTTCCTGTGCTGGAGTAAAGCCGCCTTTTACATTTTGACATCTTCTTTGCCATGTGTACTTGTATTGAGTTGTTCCTGCGCCCTGACTTACAATTTCTACACTCGGTCCAGGGGAAAACACAACACATTTGCATTCAGGAATGTCGTAAGGATCACCTACTCCAGGGTCAGGTTTTGGATCTCCTGTGCCGCTAGGATCAATCGGTAACCTTCTTCTGTAAAAAATTCTTATGGGATCACAGACTTGGCTTTCGCAATCAGGATCCTGCCCAGGGGGCTCTGTTTGAGATTGACACTCATCACCTCCAGGATCTGTGTTTGTTACTTCAAAACCAGTCTGGGCTAGTGTTGCTTGTAGAGAAGCTATTATATCTAAAGTATTATCAGTGGGAAAACCATTAATGATACGAACACAGTCTTTAAGTATCTGCTGTTCGTAGTATTGAAATACTCCATCAGATCCCAAGTAAATAATTATGGGGTTCTGTACAATAGCGGGACGACAATCACACTCTTCTATATCGGGCGGTTCATACACTCCTGGGTCTGGCCCAGGATCGGCTTCAGCATTAGGCCCTCTAGGATCATTTACTACAGGATCGTCAGGGCCATCAGGAAAGTTAAACGGTCCTCGTCCTGGGAGAAATTCCCCACAACCAAATGTGGTTTCTTCAGCCATCTATCAATTCTGATCTAAGGTAATCGTAGGCTCAAAGCCGTTAAGTGTTCCATAATGGAATTGTCGGTTACCGCCATCAATAGCTTTCATAGACCAAGTTATTGTGGGGTATGTACACCTGCCTACCCTGGGGTTTCCTCTATACCCATAAATATTGTTTTGGGTTCTTATTGCATTATCATTAGCTGCTTGCATTGCTTTTGTCACTACCACAAAAGAACTGAATCTATCTCCTGCCCTGGCACTGGCCGTCACCGTGCTGCCCCCGTTTCCGCTTCTATACTGATGAGGAGCAGGGAAGAAAGGTTCGTCTGATAGAGAACGGTTACTAGAGTACCTGTTTTGATCTGGAACTGCGAAAGCTATGTAAATTACAAAGTGATCCTCCCCCTTCTCTATCCAGTGACCAATAAATCTACCCGCTTCAGCGTTACCATAACCTAAAGTATTGGTTTGGACGGGCGCTCCCTGGCCTTGGCCGGGATTCGTGCTCGCACCTATAGAAAAGTGGCCTGAGTTAGCTACTAAAGGAACACTATTTAGGAAGTCTATATCCACAATATAATCAACCATCCCTGGGTATGCTGCCCTGTCAAAGTCGATTCTTTTCTTTATATAAGCAAAAGAAGCGCGGGTCGCGGACGCCTGGTCTTTTGCTTTTGTAACCTTAAATGTCTTTATCCTTTCCGGGTACTCGTCGTTGTCATTTAAACCGTCTTCATTTACTTTTTCTTTAGAGCTTGCCGCTATAATTGAAGCATCTTCGTCCGACTCGTCTCCTTTTTCAGAAAAGAAAACATTTATGTAATCATTAGGGTACTTACCTCTGTCAGGAAGAAGTTGACCAGCTAACGGACCAAATTGTCCGAACTCATTATACCTAGTCCATTCAGCAAGGTCCCAGTCAGGGTATGCTGGGATGGCTAATCCTGTTTGAAGTAAGCCCATTTGGCGTCGAACTTCTGTCTTGATAGCTTCTTCACTATCATCAGCCGCATTAGTATTGTTTGCGTTGACAAGCCTCTGAAGATCATACATGGCTCCCTCAGGACCAAAATTCCAACCTCCAAAGACATAACCTGTGGCTACAGTCCGAATGCCTGGAGTTATAGCACCTTCATTCTCAACAAACGACAGTCTAGAATTAATGTCACTATACATTCTTTTTAGCTCATACTTCATTTGAGCTTTGCCTACGGCTGGGTTGGCAAGAGATAGCTGAGGCATCGCAGCGGCGATACCTGCCCGCTCGTTGTACGTTAGCTCTGCTGTTCGGAACAAGGGGCGAATATCTATAACGTCCGTTGTGGTAACAACTGACGAGTCTGGTGTTACCCAAACGTAGGCTACAGGAAGAATTGATTGGCCTACTAACTCGAAAGCATCATTCTCTAGTTTCTCAGAAAGCAGCGGAGCTATGTTAAGTAGATCATCCGGCGAGGGGAAGCTACCTCTGACATCAAAAGCAATGTCATTTGCCGACGCCGCCGTAAAGCCCATTTGGTTATTTAAAGAGTCTGAGGGTGAAGCCAGAATGTTATTATCTTTAGTGCTTACTACATAATCGTTTTTATAGTTTTCTGTCTCTTTGTAGTTAACTTTTATTCCTGCGCCTCGAACAATACCTAGTGTCGGAGTGCTTATGGTTTCTTTTCCCGTGTCGCGAATAATAGTGGTAGAACTTGCATCAATCGGCTTACTGTAAATGAATACCATATCAACGCGGCTGGCAATATTGTCCACATTTTGCTCCTCCCCTCCCGCATCAATGTAGCTAAAGTCCGTAACGTCGAAGACAGGGACCTCGATTGATAGCTCATTTGGAACATCAACAATAGCTGTTCTAGCAACACCTCTCCACTTCTTTACAAAGAAGCTCTCTGTCTGGGGCAGGTAACTAAACCCATTACCTGGATCTGTATAGTCGTAAGTGGTGAGCAATATACTATCAGCAACACTGTTTTGCGACTTTGCCCAAACTAAAGCTTCAGTAATAAGCATGGGAACATTAGCAGCACCTATAGTTCCTTCAGATGTTGTGGTTTCGCTATAACCTAAAGCCCCTGAATCCTCTTGCGTGGAAACTTCAACACCAAATACGCCCACGGGAGTGTCTGGAGTAATTACAGGCCATGTAAACGCTCTCTCAGCAAGACCATTCATTCCCAAAGCATCTTGTGCTAAACCTTCTTGAAAAGTATTTAGGACGTTCAAGAGGATATTGTTTACTCCGTCTTCAGTAACAGTGCTAAATGTTCCCGCATTTGGAAGAGCAGCTTCGTAAGCGTCTACATCTCCAATCGCAGAACCAAGAACTTGCCGTAAATAAGCTAGAGGTTTTTTGCTACTAGCATCGTTGATTCTAGCAGTATATCGCCCAGGCTTAACTCTAACTAGTCTGTCTCCTCCTGTAGAGTATGGCTTTAGCTCTTCAATGTCTATTCTTTTGACATTAGTGATCTTGATGATTTCTCTTTTAATTTGATCCTTAAGCCACAAGCAGTTTTCTTGAAGCTGCTTTAAGGGAATGTTGTCTACCTCAAAATAGTACGGGTCGTTTGCTTTAAAGAAGCGAACCGGATCAGTAAACTTATAATTACTTTCGTTATATTGTTGTTCAGCCATTAGTCATCCCTCGAAAGATCAAATACCGTTGCTGATTTAAATCCTCTTACTGTATCACCTTGATACGTTTCTGAAGCTCTACTTTGATCAGCTTTGTAGATTGTAGTTTTTTTAGGTCTGCCCGCCAGCCCCACGCTGGCGTTCCTAGCGTTAGCGAACGTGTCGGCAGCGGACTCCTCTAAAACACACTGAGTTGGGTTTTCTTCTAGGATCTCTGCACAGTAATAAAAGCCCGATGTCCATAAGGAATCAGGAACTCCATCTCCATCACTATCATAGCTAAGTTTCAATAGGTCAGGAGCATATGCACTAGCATTTATTTCGCCGTTGGGAGGAAGAGCGGATAAAGGAGCAGAGCAGTTATACCCTTGAGCAAAAATTTGATATGCTTCCCCTAGGGAACTTAGATCTGGACCACCAGCTAAAAGCTTTGCACTGGCTTTTGGAGACCAGTAAATTCTGAAAGGGCCACGGTTGTTATACGCCCCACTTACACCAAAGGTATACGTTTCTGTTCCACTAACATTAATCCCCGCGCCCCCAAGTTGTCTTGCTTCTTCTACCGAGATTGTGTCTGGGATTGGAGCAAATCTATCAAAATCACTATTGACATCTACGCCTTTTGGAATCATCCAAACGGAACTTCCTGCACCAAAGGCATCAAGGATACTTAGCGTACCCGTGTCTGGTGTACCTGAAGGAGCACCGTTTCCAGGGAAGTTTTCGCCACCTACAGAGGAAATGTAGATAGCACTAGGCCCGTGTTGTATACCGTCTATGGGATGTAATCCACTAACAGATAAATACCTAGCTTTTAGTTTAGATTGATCAGCGATATTCCAAATACCAAACTTGTCGCAAAGCTCTCCGTTAACATCATAATATAACCCATCTGCGGGACTAGCATTAAAGGGGAAAGGGAAGTGAACATTCTCCACATCAACAACACTATTTCCTAAGGCCCTAACACACATCCCTCCAACCGAGAACTGCTGAGAGCCATCTACACCCGGACTTCCGTAGGTAGGAAGTCCTAGCTGTCTATTGAAGATGATGGCATTAAGCTGCGCTGTATTATTTACTGTTTTTGGGGTAACGCCCGCATTAGGAATTGCATCTAAAGAACTAGCTGTTACACTAACGATATCATCTGGGTTTGCGTAAAATTGCATCGACCCAGCAGAAACAATTGAACTAAAGGAGGCGAACTCTGGGTCAGTGGGTGCAACTTCCCCTAAAAGAACACCGCCAGAGAGGCCCGTCCCCCAGTTAGCTGGATAAGCACCTAAATCTTTCATGGTTATGGTGCTGTTATTATCAGCAACGATGCACGCCTTTGTTGAATGAAGCTCCACCGACGTATGGTTTCCTGGTGCAGAAACACCGAAAGATGCATCAGGCACTCGGCTCTCCGGGGCTCTTCTTGGTTCAAACGTAGCAACTGAGTTGTTCATCGCCAACACATCGACCCCGAACTGAGCAACCGCTGTTGGTCCGTGAAAAAAGATTTTAGAGGCTGCGTCAGCTACCGCCCCCGCCAGACTCTTTTGTTTTCTATACTCGTTGGGTCCTACTATGTAAGTTGCCGCAGTCAGTGCTCCAGTCAGTCTAGCCGTGGATCCCTCAGTAGCTAGGACTCCCCTACCAAAAACAGTTTGATTATCATTAGTAGAATCAGTTACTAAGATGTTAGCTTTATACAGGTCAAGAACAGAGTTCTTTGCAGCCTTAAGAGCAGCAGAGCCGCCGAAGGCATTACGATACTTAGTGTATCCGTAAGAAGTAACAGCATTATCCTTAGGCTTAAAACCAAACTTACTGTTGCTGGCTAGATCTACATGCACGCTATTACCAGAAAAATCAAGTTGAGATCTATTTCCATCGTTAATTTCGGAATCAGAATCAAAAGTAAGAGTAGAGTTGTTAGCTAATATACCTTGCTCTTGAGATCCGTCTACGGTCAGGTCCTCATAAGAAAATACAGACCCTTCACAAACAATACCTTTCTTATTGCCATAAACATCTATTAGACCCTTAACATCTGCAAAGGAAGAATTTAATTCAATGCCCACCAAATTATTCAACTCAGAAACTAAAGCTCCTCCCGTGACTCTGTTTTCTGTAGTTCTTTGGACCCCACCTATAAGTTTAGAGTTATCTAGAACGATGCCTTTAGTGTTCCTGGAAGCAACAAAGAGTGCGTCCCTACCAGAAGCTTGATAATCACCAACATCATCAAGGGAAGAAGAAGCGAGAGAGCTTAGGGTTACTTCACTATTAATTGCATGAATACCTACCCCCTTCTCAGGGACTCTAGTTGTTTCTGTACCCTCATAGTTTCTGTAAGAGAACGCTGACCTCGACAAGGTTACAGCAGAGTTAAGGAACTTAAATCCAGCTTCTTTATTTCTTACAGAGGCACAGTTTTCTAGAACTACTTTAGAGTTATTTACTTCTATACCTACGTTTTGATTTTGTGTTTTTGCTGGGTTTCCCGTGGTAGAATTAACTAGGAAGTTTCTTATGTATATTGGACCATCGCAATTTTGAACTTTGATCTTAGTGCATTTATTTCCGTAATAGTTTCCTCCTAAGTTAAGTCCTACTGTAAAAGCAGTCCTTGCTAAAAAATTACCAGTAAAATTATTAAAACCACTAATATCTAAAGTGCTGATAGTAGTATCATTTACAGTATTTTCGAATGGGTTTATTCCGAAAACATTTGAAGTACCTGGAAATACTGTTGTATTAACTAAATTGAAAGATGCGTGTAGCGGGGCAAACCTACTTGTGGCATCAATCCTAGGATAAAATATAAAATTGTTATTACGGTTTGACCTAGCATCAACAGTGCTTGATAAAACTGGTGTTTGTATGTGAACGCAACTAGTGTCTGACAATGTAGCACTTATATCAAGCGCGGAAATTTGACTAGTCATGTCAATAAACTGATTAAAATTGGGTGGGGCAGCGGCTACATGTGATGTTGAAGATGCGTTTAGAATTCTAGAAAAGTTCCTGTTTACTATTTCTATAGAACCATTCTCTTCTATTCTAAAGTTATTCAGTTCAAGTGGCCCAAGGTCTCCAAAGTTAGCTACTTCAACAAGAACTGGGAAACGAACTACTTTTGGGATAGCCGCTATAGCAGAGCTTAGGTCAGTAAAAATATTTCTATTCTGCTGTAAGGTTAACGCAGGGGCGTCAGCGGATACCGTAAGCGCGAGCCCTGGTACGCCAGCAGAGGTAGTAAACCCTTGCTGCTCCCAAAGCTCGTATGTGCGCTCCTCTAAATCATAAAGAGGTAGGTTATCCTGCTCCCAATTATAGAAGGTACTTGTATCAAACTTGGTAACATAAGGCGTCCAAGCATTGAATAGCATTACGTTTCCGCTGCTTGTGTATATGTCGTTTTTATTGAAGGCCATATCAGAAGTTTATTGTCCATCTAAAAATTAGACTAAAATCATTAGTCTTCACTATATCGCTGAATGTTCTGTAACAAACTAAGATTGGCCTGTCCTGTGCATTCCCTGTTGGGTTCTTCATGAACATGCCAATCTCGTTTATCGCTGCATCGTTACCGCTCCTTTGAAGGTCATTAGCGGTTTCCTCGTCTACCACTAACGTATATCTAACCGAACTGTCATTGATGCGAGTCATTTTACTCGTTGGTATTTCTGCAAATACACTATTGGGTACAACTCCCGCACCAACAAGTTGTTCGCCTACAAAAATTTGATTATTAGTTCCCGTACCATACTCAGCTACAGAGGACAGTGCCCCAGATAACTGATTGATTGAACTGACCACGCCGCCCGCTGGAGGACCTGACACTCCTAACTGAAACTTCTGAATCTGATAATCTAGAATTTGGTCTGAGCCAGAGGCGGTAAATAAATAGGATAATCCAGTTCCCATGCCTGAAACAATAATGTTTGAATCATCTAGAAGGATTTCTTCTTCCCCCGACCTCTCCCTCTTAATAATTGTGAGATGTCCTGTAATCCCTAACTCTTCTGTAAAATTCTTCATAGGAAACGAAGCCTCCACTTTATGGTCATGTCTTGATATTGTGTAATGTCATCAATGTATGTAAGGTCCTTCGACAACCCTTTTCTACAAAATAACCTATACTTTCTAGGATTATCTAGTGCGCTAAAGGCAAACGGGGGAGTATTTCCTTCCGTAAGAGACGCTTTAAGATCTAAAGCCCATAGGCCCATGTGGTACACCCCCCCGTAAAAGTGCAAGCAAGCCAAATCATCCTTGGATAATGTGAGGGCATACTCTACTGTACCGTTAGATGCAAAACTTGCATTAGAAGAAACGGTAACGCCGTTCTGAGTGTTGGTTCCCGAGACTACAGAAATGAATCCATCTGTATCTATAGAACTGGCCTCATTAGCATAGCTACCCGCAGTAAGTGAAAGCTCATTAGAATCACCTTCTTCTATTGAAGAGAACGTCAATAGCATAACACCTTCAGTTCCTGTTTCAGAAGCCCCTGGGGGGTATGTGCCCGCAAAGGCAGCGGCAAGCTGTGAGTTCAGAAAATTTTTTGAAATAGGAAGTATACCTTCTTTAATAAATACAGGATGATAATTTTGATGCTGTCCGGGGCTAGGACCAAGAGCACTCAGGCTGAAAAAGAATCCTCCAGAAGGATTAGGATCATTAGTAACATCCGTACTTAACTCTAAGGCACTTAGCTGGGGATCTGGTGCGGTAGGGGTATAGTTAGATACTGGGTAGTATACTTTTCCTGACTCAAACTCTTTGTCAATATACAACGCCACTGACGAATAATTATTACTAGAAACTTGGGTAGTTAGTAAATCGGCTACTGCGCCGCGAACAACGCCGTTTGTTATTCTAGCATTAGTAGTGCCAGAGGCATAGCTCTGGGGAGCAGTACCAAAAGACATCGCTTGTATTGTAAAGTTAGACGCATCTAGAAGAGAGGATAGATCAGGTATCTCCGAGTAGGATGGGGAGATAGTCATGATATCAGCAAGGATAGACCCAGCCCCATCCGTCAACATGTTATTGTCGCTGAAGATTACTTTATCCCCTTGCCAAATTTCTATTTCTCCTCTCATCAGTTATCAAACTCCACTTCTGTATACTGAGATCCTACTTTGGTATTAGGAACCCAGTCAGGATGTTGCCTGTAGTTGTTTCTGCTTCCGCCGCTGACACCCAAGTCATCAGAACTTATGTTGGCGTCTCTGGTCGCGAAGACCGTAGTGTGCATTCCTGCTGGCTGTCCTATCAACCCATTATAGAATTTTAATAATCCTGCAATTTCTTTTTTTTCCATGAAGTATTTGTATTCTTCAATGAATGGAGTTAAGGGAATACCGCTTGTTTCTAAACCAAACCCTGTGGAAAGGCCCGCCTGATACCGAAGCGTTGTGTCTTGTAACTCAATAGAATCAAGCAACATGTATTTATCAGCGTTATTATTTTCTAAGAAGAAAACTTCTATAACATAATTTCTATCTTTATGTATTTGATCCGTCTTCTTAAACTGTTCATTGTTCTTATCTATAATTTTTAAATATTCATAATTATTATGAATAGTAAAGTTTCTTGTATCAAACTTTACTGAGAACTCATCGAAGTAATCTTCTTTTATTGTTTCTAAAGAAACGTCAGGATATTTTTTACTTTGAGTGTCCTGTGCATTTAAGCAATACTCTATGACTGTATTTCCCCTATCTCTTAAGGTGAAATCAAAGATATGAGATAGTTTAGATTTAACTTGATTTATACTCAAATCAGTTACATCAGTAGGAATCCATTTACCCTCTCGGTTCCATGTCCACATTAGACCTTGTTCTGGCTCTGTATGGATCCATATCCCCATTTTTCCTCCACCAAGAATACCTATCTCTTCGTCAGCCACTAAGGCTTTTACCTTAAGCTCGAACTGATGCTCAGGGACTAAGGTGTTTACTGAGTCTCCATAAGAAGACAAATCAAATCTAAGCCTGGGTAAACCCCCAACAGTTTTACATTTTACAACAGTATTGTTTATTAAATAATTAGCCTTTCCAGGAACCTTAGCTGATGAGTCTAACCTAATAATTTTAAACTGATTTGGGCTAGGCCCGGAAGAAACATCACAGAACTCAATACCACTAAGAATTGTAGGGTTTCTGTAGTCCGCAGAACTAACAGAATCTAAATAGGTTCCAGATATAGGGATCACTGCTTGATCAGGATCTCTGGCGATAAATGTTCCAGTTCCTCCATCAGAGAAAATGTTTGTGTTATTTATGGGCTTATCATCTAACAAAGAAGTCTCCAAGAATGACGCTCCATTAGCTCCCAACTTTTCAAAATCACAATTGTAAAGCCCTTTTCCAAAAATGTGAGCAAAGATATATCCTCCCGTTCTATCTGGATAATCTCCTCCCACAGGGTGCCTATTAAAGTTCTTGCAGTAGGTAGCATAAAGCTTTTGGAAGTCTGTTCCTGGGCTAAAGCCTTCATAATCTTTGAAAGAGTTTAGTACATAACCACTTGCAATAGCCGAGTTGGCAAAGCTTTGTATTTGATCTTTCCAGTACATATCATCCGAAAAACTCGACGGACTATTGTTTATCTGTCTTTCAGCAAAGTCCCTAGCCTTCCTTTCAAAAATAGAGTGCATCGAAAGATAAACCTCTGGGGTTTGGCAACGATCAACGTATCGGTCAGTAGCAGAAGAGATGTCCTCATTTTTTGCATCCGAACCCAAACCACCAGCAAAACCTCGATAAGGAAAAGTGTTGCTGGTGTCTATGCCGAAGAAGGTTTTGTTTGATTGCAAGTTCTCACAAAAATCCCAAACTCCAGAGATATTAGTATAGTCCTCAACAGGATAGAAAGAATTAGAGGAGGGTATGTAACCTAATGTAAGCTCTCCTAAAGAGCTTGGCAGGGATTCTTCGTTTATAAGCTCTGCCCACTGTACAGGGGCGTTGAACCCAGTTCTATCGTAGTAACCTTCTTTAGGCAATACATTCTTAAGGTTACGTCTCCTGAGAGAATTTCTAGTCGGACCTACAATAACATCAGTTGAACTTAGTTGCGATGTGATTGTATCCACTTGATCTCTTTTAAACGTGCTATAGCCTTCGGGCGTCTTAGCTGACGTAATCTCTACGCCACTTACGGCCACGTTACCTAGAATTGTTCCTGAAGAATACCCTGCCCTAGTATCCTCCTTGTCCAAGCCAACATAAGAGAATATCGTAGAAGAAGGTTCTGTAAAATCAAAAGCACTAGCATTTAAGTTTACTCTAGGAATAGAGTGCGCTGGGCTGTATTCTTGAGTAACTCTGGCGGTTTCATATAAAGCGTACTTAGAATCATTCTCTAGGTTAGAGCTTCTAAAATCGAAGTCAGTATTATCAAAATCTAAAAAGAAATGCGAAGATTTTCCATTCCACAAGCTCAGTAAGTTCCGCTCATAGTCAGAAATACTAAACATTACATCGTCATAGTTTGGTGGATTTTGAACTGAGCTAAAGAACATCAAGAATTCATTTAGATCCTCAATATTATTGTCCGCTTTTACGGTAGCTTCTGATATATAATCACCCACCTGATCAGCAAACTCTGGCCTGACCTTAAAGCATTTTAGTTTGTCAACTAAAACCTCTACCATAGGTTGCGTAACAACACAATCCCTAAAGTATTTCACTTCCTCGAAAGGGGGTATGGGATAATTTTTTCTGCCTCTGAAATTGAATACAAAATCTGGATCTCCCTCAAAGAGAAGATACTGTACTTTAGAATCATCCTGCGGATGCTCTATACCCGCCATATAAACCCCAACTCCGAAAGGGCCTGGGCCTACCGCGTCATCCCACTGCGCCCGCTCGCCGTAATCATACCGTTGTCTTCGGATGGCCTCGTATCCTGGTCCACCGCTAACGTGTGCGTGCCAACCTAGAGATTTGGGATCACCGACAATGCTGTAGACATCTCCTTTAGTCCCATCATCATTCATCTTGTAGAATCTAGGCAGTGGATATTCCTCACCAAAAGAGCGGAAGTTTTCTGGGAACTGTCTTGCTAAATCTAGAAGAATAGTATCCGTGGTTAGTTTTAGATTTTCCTCTAGGCTGCTTGTACTATAAACAAAAACCCCAGACTCAGAAGCTTTTTCAGGAGTCCACGTTCTTAAGTTTTTAAATAAAGGGGACTCTGTTCCCAGGCTGTACCAAATCAAAAAGGGTAAATAAGATTCCCAAAGAGGAATTATGCTTCCGCTAAGATCAAGTACACTGTTTACGATCAATGCATTCAGCGCCGCACGAAGAGCCCCCTCGGTTCCAATCTTCTTGTAGATGTCAGTAGCTACTCGAAGTTGGTGCCTCCACTTTTCTGATGCGTTTCCTCTTAGCTTAAAACCAATAAGATCTGCTATGTACCTTAGCCTTTCTGGTGGAGCATTCTCAATATCATAAATATACTTTAAGTCCTCAACCTGATTTGATATGTCAGCGAAATGAAATCCTAGTGCATTTAAAAACTTTCTATGTGGGCCAGCAGAGTTCCTATCAACTAAAGTTAGTTGTGCATCTATAAAGTCGTCAAAAGCAGCCTTTACTGTGTAATCCTGCGAGTCGATGTTTAAAGGGGAATAAATAACCTCATTTAGAACCTGAAGATTCTGTAGCTTTTGCGTACCGCTAGTGTATGTTGCAGGAGACCCATCACTCGAATCTAATATTGCGTCAGCAGCACCCGAGAGATACGGGGTAGGGATGTAAGAACCAAAGGAGCAAGCTTCGACATTCCTCCAAACGTACTCTTGAAGACCACTAACTCCGTCGAATGTGGTAAGCTCTCTGCCTATAAAAAGGTCTGATAAACACTCTAATACATATGATGAGGGAGAATAATCTAATCCTCCCAACGCTGAGGTATTTAAAAAGTAAAACCACCCTAGACTATCTACTAAATAGTTATGTATACTAGAAGCATCAGCGTTATTAGTAAACGCTGAAAGTTCAGACACATTATCTTCTATAGTGCCTGGAGTATTAACCCCTGGAGGGATCAGCTTTGGAAGCAGCGTAGAAGAAAGATAATTATAGAAGTCCGCTTTAAACTCAAAGTTAGTGTAGTTCTGTCCTAAAGGAAGCAGGATGTCTTCTCGAAAACTTTGATTAGTAATTTTTGTTAGCTCGTTTTGCTTTACGAAATACTGCGATATACCCTCAAGGGAACCTAAATTTTCTGTCTGAGTTCCTGGTACGGAAGACAGGGGAAGGACTGTAGATATATTATTCGCTATATCAATATGAGAGTTGATTATTTGTGAAAGAGGATTTAGTTCAGTGCCACTAAGATCAATGTCTTCCTGCTGATACACTCCTGGAGTCAATAGCTCCAGTAACTCTACAAAGTTAGACTTGTAGTATTTTCTTGGGTTTGGGGTGTATTTGCTGTTATCAACCATTACGCTAGGTACTCTACATTAATAGTTAAGTTATTTAGTTGAATGATTTCATTAAAATCAATCCTGATATCTTGATCAACATTATCCAACGTAGAAAAGCGAACTTCGTCTACTTCGAAGATTGACCTATTCAAATCGGCAACAATAAGGTCCTCACCAAACTCAGTATTGTCTATACTGAGATAGGTTAAAATTTTATCTCTGACCTTAGCTTTAACTGCTTCTTCGTTTTCTTTCTGCCCTAAGTCCACTCGAATAGTGCAAACTAAATCTAAAGTTCTAATCAAACCATCAACAATAACGATGTCGTCTGTCATCATTTTTTTTGCGGTCATGGCTTTAAGAAGTTGAGTCTTGAAATTAGTTGTGGCCTTCTGTAACTGAAGGTCTCCCGCTTTTTCTAAAAGGTAAACATCTATTGTGTTTGCTGAAGAATAGGCGTTTCTAGTTGTAGCTGTAGCTTTTCCTACGGTGCCGAACGTACTGATGAACGAATTAGCAAACGAAGAATAATCCTCCAAAGTAACTAGTCGATCCTGTCTCCTAAATGTTAAGGGAGCATATTTCTTTGCGTGTTCTATAGTTTCAGCGTTTGCTCCACCAGTGGCCTTAGACGTATTTGTCATTGTCCCTTGATAGCTTGTTCCCCCATTGTTCGCTTGTACAGAAGCGTTTATGGCCCGTTTCTCCAGGTTTCCTCTAGTCCCCCCTCCCACTCTGTAAGTGACAGAGTATGCGGCGTCAGAAGGGGGCGATATTCCTGCCACCCCATTACCAAAAATTATGGTAGCGTTATAAAAATCGTCGTAGGTTATTTCAAAAATTTTATCTGAAGCGCCTGAAGCAAAGTAAACTGAGTCCACTTCCTTATATGCCCCCGCCGTATCTTCAGTGTTAGATTGAATAAATACTTCCACACTACCCTCAACCACAGGCCCATCAGTTAAAGGAATAGTTTTTTGGCCTTCCGTAGCAGCGAACTCTCCTGTCTCAACAACTAGTGCCCCCTCTTGAATAACCAAGTTTGAAAAGACATTCTTATTATCTCCTAAACCCTCACCACTAGGGTCTAAAAATATTTGAGCAGTTCTATTTGCATTATCAACTAAACCGTTAACAACCTTATAAAGAGTGTATGACGCTTGTGCTCCGTCTTCTGGGGATTGAAGCGTAAACACTCTTTCTGAAGGATTAATAACTAGTTGAGACACGCTTGTAAGGTCTTCGTTTGAAAAGGTTAGCTGTGCATCGGCGGCGGCTGATAGTGGTCCTCGCATGCGAATCCCAATTAACTCCAATAGCTTCTTTACGCTGGCTCGCTGCTGGGCAGTAGAGAGGTAATTCTCATTAGCTAACATGTCAGCCTTCATAGAAAGCACTGATCCCATGTAAGCAGCTAACTCTATAAACATCATGCCTAAATCAGATTCTACAAAATACTTATAATCGTCAGGATATACCGCTTTTATATAAGAAATAAGAGAATCCCTAAGAGATAAGAAGTCTGTGGCAGCGAAGTCTATAAGATCCATTCTCCTATTAAGAGCTAGTGGAGCTAACTTCATAAAGTCCGAAGATATAGTACCAGAAAAGTTCATTGTATTTTTGCCTCGATATCAAAAACTTCTAGATCATCTGTGTCCAAACTAACAGACAAGATAACCCTGAGTCCGTTTCCGCCAGTGGCGTCATATTCCCCGGTTTCAAAAACGGAGACTCTCTGTAAAGTAGCCCCCACGATATAAGAAGAAAAAGATACACTTATGGTGTTTCTTATTGCTTCGAACAAATCAGCAGTAATCGGTTTAAATAAATATTTACGCAAGTTACAGCCATAGTTAGGCAGCATGAGCCTCTCCCCTCTTTCTGTTTTTAAGAGTTGCGCCACGGCCTGTCTTATCATCTCTCTACCACTATTCTTCTTAAAAAATCCTCCCGTATATGTATCCTTTCCCAAAGGGAAAGTTAGACCATATACCTCTTGCCGCTTGGCTCTAGGAGCCTGTTCCTCATACTTGGTGGGTCTTATCCCAAAACGAAATACTGTTGAATTAGCGGACATTAGATTTTAATATTCTTGAAGAAGCCCTTCTGGGCATCATAATTTATTTTTACCTCTGTACTATTTAGTGCTTTCGAGTAAAATTTTAAGCTTCCTAAGTGTCCCCGAAGACCACTTGTTATTCCTCCTCTGTCACCTCCCATAAAGTTTCCTTTATAGTACATACCATCTGTGTAACCCCCTCCGACAATCCAAGGAGTGTAGAAGGTATTTAAGAGTGGACCCTCTCTCAGAATCTGGGGTGCGTCTACTGTCGTAGAAGAATACTCGAAGCTGTTAGCTTTCTTGAACGTAGGCAATGCCGCTGCTTGACCCATAGGCATACCAAACACATCTGTCATGGAAGATAGTGCTATTAAGTCTCCATCCGCATACATTTTAACTTCGTTTCTTATTGGATCACAAGCCACATCAATCAACACAAACTGTGAAGAAACATCCCCAAACTTGGTAGAGTTTAAGTCTACTTTCATCTTAAGAAGGTCTGGGTAATTTACACAGTCACTCTTGTTAACAAATGAAGCCGCAGAAGCATCTCTAGATATTGTCGGAGCTATGAAAAAGCTTAAAGAAGATACGGGATCATTGGCTGCATTATCATTGCTGTGGTAGATTGGATTAGACGAAGTTGATGTTTGAGTTATTCGCCTGTCCCTGGTGAATCCGCAAAGCATACCTCGAACCAGTTGTTCTCCCCTGTTGTTAGGTAAGAAGTCCAAGTCTCTTACTGATCCGTCCGTATCTAGATTTGACACCCCCTCCTTAATTCCCACGTTCTCGCTTGCTAAAACAACCTTAGTTAGTGAAGAAGGGCCTCCACTCAACCAGCCTTCTGCGGCGTCTGTAATATTTGGCACATGCACCCAGAACTCCATACTAAAGCCAGAGGGGGAGTATGTTAAGTTTCTATACTCAGGTGTGTCAGGAAGCTTTACATAGCTTCCTAAGGCCGAAGCAGCTTCCACCTCAGTTGTCTTGTTTTTTACTATACCTTGTAGGTAAGGAATGCCCAAACCAGAAACAAAGATGTCTCTCTTAGATGTGCCTACTAACTGAGCGTTATTGTACATATCCTCCGTAGCGCAGTTGGTGGTTTGGAATTCCTCTGAACCAGGAAGCTCCAAGTCCGTATCTAAAAAGTTGTATATTGCAAAAAGGTCTTCAGTTACAATAGCGTCAGTCAACGAAAGCACCGCTGCATTAATATTATCTACTGAGGATGGGGTGTAAATAATACTGCCTCTTCCAACTGTTGGGACATTCAAGTGCTCGTAGCTAAGTGAATCCGGCTTGGCTGTTGTCCTCACATACTTAGCATTAATAGGAAGAACAATTCCGTCAACTTCAGCTTGCTCAAAAACAAGAGCTTTTTGCTTTTCTAGATCAACCTGAAGGTTATAATCAGCAAGGAAAGAGAAATCATTTATAGGAACTTTTCCTGGAGCAAATACGGGCGCTGTTTCCCCGCCGTAAATCTGTGGGGCCTTCACAGCGACTTCAATCTGCTTTTTTCTTCTGTTAAGTTTATCGTTATGATTAGCTATCTCAGAGATGATAAGCTGCTTTTGATTCAATACGATAGCATCGTTCTCGTCACCTATCTCGTTAATGTAAGTTTGTAGATCGGCTGAGAGATCAAAAACTAGTTTATCTCTTTGCTGCTTTAAGACTTGCAAAAAGTGATCCTGATCATAATACTCTTGCATGCCTAAGCTGTCGTCAATCAGTGCTACATCAAAGATGTTGTCCGCGAACTTATTCAGGGAGTTCAGATCAATCTCATCACCGCGCCCCCCAAGGTTAGGATCAAAGTTATATTTCCATCGGTCACCCACAGGTATGATGCCTGAAATAGATGTATATATTGGATCTAATCCTCCTTTTTGGGAGTCGTAGTATAGACCATCTTTAGTTAAAAGGTACTGACCTGTTGTTGTTTGCGGAGGCCCAAACGTAAGGCGGAAAGTTCCTTCGTCGTCGAGACCAGGATCAACTGCTCCAGAGGTGTTTAGTAGAGATAACCCGTACTCAGCATCGTCTTTAAATAAAGGCTCTAAGGAAGGGTCAGCTTGTCTAGCTTGAATTATTTGATTGATTCTAGCTTCTAAAGCATTTGCTTTGTCGATGAAATCTTTTCCCTCATTAGCTAACTCAATTGCAGCAGCATACTTTTGGTTAGCCTCAGCCTGACGTTGTTCTGGAGTTTTATTCTTCGACCCGTAGGAGGGGTCTGAAGCTTCAAGGTAATCTTTGTACCCTCCGACGCAATCAAGAATAGCTTGAACCTGATCAACGGCAGCGTTGATCCCGTTGTAGATATCCGCTCCAAATTCAGCCAAAGCATTGATGTACTCAATTATAACAAAAAGCTGATCAAGGCCAATGCCCATCCAGCCTTCTCCGATCTTAAACTGAAATCTGCCTGTAGCTAAATCAAAGGTAAAGATTCCGAAGTCTAGCTGTACCATACGATACAGCTTATTGATAAACTCCTGCGCTTTTGCTCTAGCCTCTTGAGTGGCTAAAGAAATACTTACTAGAACAGGAGTAGGGAGAAGACTTAACAAGTCTTCACCAAGATTTAGAAGGCAGCTAGGCATACCATAGGTGATACCTAACGCTCGGATTGCGCCAGTTCCTTCTCCTTTTACGCTAAGAAATGTTTCTAGATCAAAAGATGCCATTTATAAAACTCCTGTAAATGCATAATCTCCCAAGTTAAGAATACCTTTTGCTATCGGTGCAGGTAGATTAGAATTAGGTAATGCTAGAGAGGGTAGACCAAGTGTGCCCGGAGGGGCTCCAGCAAGGCTAACTATACTTCCGTTAACATTTGTAGGCCCTAAACTATCAATAATGACAGCAGACTCACCTCTAATAGATAGTGGTCCTAACGAGTTTAATCTTAATCCTCCTACCCCAGCGTTAATATCAATAGTCGTGGCATCTAAAACAATTTTTCCTGCGGTAGGATTTAGGCATTTTAATACAATAGTTCCATCCGGGGCATTGGTCTGAAGTTGAATTAATTGCTGTGTTCCTGTTGGGCTAGTAGTCTCTAAAAATATTCTTCCTATGAGAGGAGACTTGGACATGATGTTTACATCACCCCAATCACTTTGAACATTTACGTTTCCACAAGGGTTAAGAGGATTAACATGTTGAAAATTACCCCAAAAAACTCCATTGGCGCTGTTTCGCACGGTTAACTCTCGACCGCCGCTGCCGACGCGGGCTTCGAGGTCGCTGCCCGTGCTTCGTAATAGCTGAGGACCCTTAGACATAATCTCAATCGACTGCGCGTCTTTTCCAGGAACAAATTGAGGGTTACTTGTTAGTGTAATAGAAGCGTTGTTCCCAGAGTCCAACTTAATGGAGTCAATGCCTGGGCTATCGTGCATCGTAATCTTCTTTCCGCTTCCTGTCCTAAGTTCCGCTTTAACATTATTAACAGTCTTTTGGTCATTCTCGTCTGAAAGCTCTAAAGCTTGACCGTTATTTCCTTGCAAAATTACTTTAGCAGGAACTCCAGCAAGTTTATTTATACCCGGATCTATTCTAGAGAAGGGTGTAGAAGTATTTTCTTTATCCTCACTTGATGTTAACTCAGGAGAAAATGTTGCTCCCATGTAGTACCAGCTATCGCTACCTTCGGGGCAACAAACCAAAATAGGAGTAAATAGCTCAGGGACCGCAATCATTCCAGCAGTCCCCCCACTACCATAAGGGCTAACGTAATAAACAGTTTGAAGCCCCTCCATCCCAGAGATCTTAGCTAAAAATACACCCCTAGTAGAAAGATCTACTCTACTCCTAACTTCTGCTGTCTTTATTTGTGTCTTCTCTAGTTCCATATTATTTTAGAATTTTGTATAAAAATTGGGAGCAGGTATAGTTTTCCACAGATCAGCCTGATCCTTCGGTAGAGTGACCGGAACCGTAAAGTTTTCGTCTCCAACCTTGATGGTTGGGATGTTAACTGTCTCTAGCTTTGTTGTCATATCAATTTTAGCTAACTGAAATTCAGAATGACATTTACCAGAACTTATGGTATGCTTAAGTCCTGTTATAAAATACAACCCAGTTAGGAATCGGTTAAATTTAGATCTTTTTACTTTACCAGAAGTTTTTACAGGGGCGTCTTCAGCTAGTAGGATTACGGGTTTTGATACTAAAGCACCTCTTGTAGCTAGGTTGAAGAAGGGCAGCGTTTGTATGGTTGCGCTTCTAGTTACCTTGGTAATCATATTAGCGAACCTATCCATTAGTTGAGGTGGGGACTGCTCAAGCTCCTCTTCAATTTCTACAGTCATAGCATTTCCGTTTCTACTTATTGCCTCAACAAAACTAGCAATAGCTTTCTCTCTAGCATCTCCATCATCATAGACTTCCTTAACTAAGTCAGGACTTAGCTTATCCATAATCTTTTTTATTAGTTTTTTATTATCTAAAGCAGGACCAAAGGAAGAATACTTATTTGCTAGAACAGCTTTTGCCATACCCGCTTGATCTAATATTTCAAAATCGTTTTCTCTAATATTTATTCCTCCTCCCTCTTTTACGAATTGTGCCACTCGATCTATATTTGCGGCAAAAGTTAAAAGTAGGTTAGCAAAATAATTACCCTCATCTTTAGCTTTTATGGAGAGCACATTCGGATTTTGTGTGTTATACCTGAAAATAGGAATAGCTTGTTTTTCAACGTCTTCATCAACATCAGTAACGCCTTCAACACTGGCAAGGGCAAATTTATCAGGAACAGAGTAAAGGTTTCCTAATAAGTACCCAGGGTATTTTACACGATTCTTTTCTTTAATTTTATTAGCGTATTCTCCGCTACCAAAGAAAGCTAAGTCGTCTTTGTAAATATACCCAGCTAGGTCTTTCATTCGGTCTCCAGTGTAAACTAAAGCATTAATAAAAGATGCATCTCCTAATATGTAAGTATCCTTGTTTGAATCAAAGCCGGGGAGGTCTGATAAAATATCAAGTAATTCCATATCTGACTCCGCAATATAAATTGGATAAGGCGTATATGCATCACCAGATACTTTACATATATTATTTATTACTGATTTAACTTTTGCTAGTGCGTCTGGAGTTTTTCCAGTATCAGAAGCCTCCATTGATGCGTAGAATTCATTATTTTCATAAAGGTCGTCACCCGCTCGGAGCGGGATACCACCAGACTTCGCTTGCTCTACTATCTGCGCTGGAAGCAGATTTGGTCCGGAATTTGCGTTCGCCTGTGTAACTTTATAAGGACCCTTCGGAGTTATTAACAACTGTAAGCCTAGCTTTTTCAAAAGAGCTTCTACTGCAAATCTTTTATCTTCATACCCATAGTTAGGGCCGAATCCACCGGGAGAGGTTTCTCCTTTTACCCTTTCATAATACTTGGAAAGGGTAATATTGAGATTTGGTAGTAATAAAATAACATTAGCTCCCCCAGTGAACTTTTTCACAAATCTAGTTACAACATCAACTACAAGTTTATGAATGTCTAGATCACCACCTAGTAAGTCGTCGCCATCACCGTAAATCGGAAAGCCCGATCTATCATTTCCAAAAAAATTTAACTCATCGCTATAAGAGGTAAATCTAGTTTTATATCCATATAGGACTGCATCTAAACTTTGGTTGTATAATCCTTTCCTGTTATCTTTATTTAAAGATCGAGGAACAGGAGCAAATCTAAGTGTAATTTTTCTTGTTTTTGAGGGATCTAAAACTACGCCTGTTATCATTAGTCTTTGTACAGGAGACCAATATTCAGGATTTGGACCTACACCAAAGGAAAGATAAAAGTATTTTGTTTTGCTGAGGTCCACTATATTTTTAAATTCCGCAGAGCCAAGCTTAGATAATTCCTTAGTAGACTTTAATATTTCTTCTTCTTCTTTTTTTTCTATTGAGTTTTTTTCTTTAGGATTTCCGAAAGACAGATACCTGCCTAGAGATAAAAATGCACTTTGTGTATTGATATATAAATCTTCAAATTCGTTTTTAGGATCTATAATCTCTAAAATAGCCTCAGTCTCCGAACCCATCATGTTGTAGTTAAACGAAATAATGTTTGGGTTATTTTGGGTGCTAAACAGAAATACATCTTTGTTGTCTTGTGTAAACATAGGTGCTCCTGAGCCCAATTTCTGGAGGGCTTTGTTTAGAGCATCTCTGCTTTCAGATATAATGATGTTCCCCGCTGCAACTGTCATGATAACTTAGGTATTAATATTCTATCGTTTACTTTAAACCCTTCGAAAGGATCTGATATGGAGTTAACTTCCATTAGAAGCCACCACTTACCTGGATCTCCATAGAATACATTTGATATTAAATCCGGCCTATGCGCGTATCCCTCAGGGACGTAACCGATTTCATACTCATAAGAAGTGTCAAGATTTTCTAAGAGTAGATCATGACCTTCACTATGAACAATTGTATTAACTGTATTGTTTCTATGCCTTACTACGGTCTCACCTAATTCGTAAGGGCCTCTATCCTGCGCTATTCCCTCTGGCATCAGTTAAACCTCCCTGGGTCCATGCTTTGGTGTGGACTTGAGATTACTGCTTCCCAACCAACTAGGTTGTCTCTAGCGACCAAATCTCCTGGTTTGAACTTTTCGTAGTCTCCCGCTCGTAACTCTTCTAACCTCATTGATACCTTAACTTGACGAGGCATCATAGTTTGAAGATCGTACCCTGCTGCTTCGACTGGTTCGAAGTTGTAGTCTGTGCATATACAAGGAATATTTTGGAACATTATACCGTGATTCAACCTGACTACAGGAGGACCGTAAATAGGCTGCTCTGAGTTATTTGTAACTGAAGCTCGAATAATGTTCATCCAATACATAACTAAATTTATTAGTCTGTACTTTTCTTTAGATGCAGAAAGTGTATTGCTAGGATTATTATTGAAAAGTGTCGTTGCGTTTGATTGAGCTAAATACCCCAAAGGGACATCAACACCTGGAAAAAGATTAAAATTAGTTTGTTGAAAAACAGGATCTAAAGTACGAACTTCACTAAATTGAGTATTCGAATAAAACTCATTAAAGAACTTTTCCGCATCAGCCTTAAGCCCTCCCCTTGCTCCTCCAACGCTTTCTATTTCTCCTGCGGCGGGAGCAAAGAATCTATTTCTTTCTGCTTCATTATTCTCTACGGATACTGTGCTAATGTAGTTTTCTAATGCAGTGGACGTACCTTGCTCTAATATGTGAGGAAAGTTCAAGTTAAAAGTTAGATTTAACTTTCTAGATTCGGCTCCGAGGTAGGTGTAAAGTTGGCTGGATCTGGCTAATAAATCGTATTTTTCATACCTTGCTCTTTTCGATTCCGTTATGCTTAGGTTTTCAAAGAAAGGCATAGTTACGGCGGTATCTACGCCTCCACCCACAGAGGGAAATTCAAAAGTAAGCTTAGACCTTTCCTCTAGCTTCCTATCTTTAATAAACTGGCTCATTATCTAGCTCCTCCTATCGCGGTTGCACCTGGGCCAGGAGGTATATCCTTGCCGATGACATTAGCTATATCTACTTGTGCTTTCAATGAAGCAAGAGCGATGTCCCTCTCTTCATCATAGTTAGATAGTGTTATAGCAAGAAGAGTGTCGCCTAAGCTTTTTACAGATTCTGTCATAATCATTGTAGGCTCTGCAAAATCAGGAGGTTCTTCCGTATTCTCTTTAATGTCGTTTAAATACTCATTCATTATCCGCAACTGCTCGTCTGGGTTCAACTGTTCTATTTTAAACTCGTCCAGCATCTGGCTAACACCTTGAACCACAGTTCCAAAATTATCTTCAAAGCTCCCACTCCTTGCTTCTTCAATCTGTCGCTCCAGGTCTTTTAACATCGCAAAGCCGTCAGCGGCCATCATTGTTTCGTGCTTATACTTTGAATAGATTTCACCCTTCTCGTTGGTTTTTCTAATTTCTATGGCTCTCTCAAACATCTTATCCCTAGACATTCTATCGTTCATCTCGCCATACTTATTAATTATTCCCTGCTCCGTCAACTGAGTCTTTAGTTCATCTCTTTGTTTCTTTAGGGGGCCAGTAATACTTTCAATTAGATTAGATTCAAATTTCTCCCCCATACTTTTTTCAGGAAATAGAGTCATTTGGGTCCCCGCTTTGTATAAGTAATTGCTATCTATATTTATTAGTTCGTCGAGAATACCACCTACTTTATTCAACAACAAGGATGCGAGAGACACAAACAGGTTTGCAATCTTAGCCATGCTGTTGTATATGTTTATAAATACCCTGGCTATGGCTTCAGGGTCTCTGATTAGCGTAGATAGTTTATTAGAAAATTCTTGAACTTTAGGAACAAGAACAGTATTCAGTGCTCTCATGAACGATGCAATTGATCCGTATAATTCTGTGAAAACTACCTTGTCAAAAGGCTCAAGTATCTCATCAAAAAGAACTGATATTTGATCAGCAAAGTTAGCCCTCTCTATTTGTTTTTGTACTTTTCTAGGATCCATCTCTCCTAGAGCTTTAATAGAATATGCTACATTACCTAGGGCGTTAACCGGAACAGAGAATCCCTCAATCATAGTTCCAAGATCGCCCGCCATGCTATCCACAACTCGACTTGATTGTCTCGCAGCGTCCATAAACGCTTTCTGCACACCCGCCTCATCTAAACCTTGAATAGCCCTAGTGAAGCCTTGGACACCCAGGATGCTTCTTTTCTGCATGGCTTCAAACGAAGGGTCGAACATCAACTGAGCAAAATCTTTGAATTGCTGTTGCATCTCAGGACCAAGTTGCCCCGCCGCTTTTACTAGCCCTCCAACTGCGGACTCCATTCCAGCAGATTTAAACAGAGGAATAAACTGTTTTATGGCATCTACTGATTCTACTAATGTATCTATACTGACCGTAAATTTATCCCTGGTATCTCTAAGAGTTTCTACTAGAGTGTTTCTCTGTCTAGTATCCATTCTCATAGTGGTGTTAAGAAAAGCTAGAGATTTTGCTGTTCCTTTTACGTCACCACCAAGAAGCATCTGTTCATTGATCAAGTCTCCTATCGAACCATTTATCTCATCAAGCTCAATACCTGCTCTTAGTCCTTCGAAAACAACTCCTAGTCGCTGAGTAAAATCACCACGAAACTGATCGACCATCAACTCTTTAATAGGCTTATCCCGATCAATAACACCTCTAGACACTAGATCATTAAAATCTTCATTTAGTTTAGAAACACTCTCTGAAAAGGATGTTCTTGTAATACTACCTTGTTGATCCATTCGATCCATTGTAATGTTCAACTTTGATAGGCTTTCTCCAAGACTATCATTCCTTCTTGCAACATCCTTTATGGGTCCTAAATCAGTACCTAATTTAGTGGTCGATTCCTTGTAACTTTTTGATAATTTATCCGTGCTTTCTTTTAGATCCCCAAGAGTACCTATTTTTGCTGTTGTAGCGTTTAAACTCCTTGCTAACTCGTCCGTGCCTTTCCTAACATCTCTAAGCGCACTTTCCGTCCTAGCGGCTGAATCTTTAGCTGATTTATTAAAGTTCTTCTGTAGCTTATCACTTATAGTTAACTGCTTTGTAAGCCCTCCAAGTGACTGACCCAGCGCCAATGAAGCCTTCTGAGCTTTATCCGCCTGTTCCACCTGAGTTTTTATCTGACCTATAAGTGTCCCTAAAGTAGCATTTAAAATTTCAAATGTTAGTGCAAGCATTATATTTCAATTCTCCATACAGGGCTTTGGATCTTGGAGAGAATGTAGGTTCTGTAATTCTCTTCAGGTAGCTCCTTATTCTTATATAGAGTAACTAAAGACTCCGGGGTATAATCTGCCGCTAAAGGAACTTTGAAGCCTGTAAAAAGTTTATTACCCGTTCTAGCGTCCTTAACCACTGGGGTAACGGACAAAACAACTACCCAATCACCCTGGTAGAGGAACATTACTAGCCTACCTTTGTCTATACCTGACGCCGATTTAGGCACTATATGGATTTTTAGCGGGTCGTTTCTATCGACCTGATATAAAAATCTGGTAATTGGTAGTGAAAAAAACCTCATTTGATACTCTTATATATTAGTATATAGGTAATCAAATTGAGCAAAAACATAGACATTGAAATAGTAGACTTCCTTGACCTGATAAATCATACACTGAGTAATGCCTTTACAGAAAAGTGGAGACATAAGTATAGTGAAAAATTTATAAAGCATTTCCAGTTGAAGCTTCTTGACTCGATGAATAAACAGAAGCCTATAAAAAAGGAAATGCTTTATAATTATCTTACTAAGAAGTGTAAGTACTCAAAAGAACAGGTATTAAACTTCTTTTCTACTATTGATATTGATATTTACAAACCTTTTATTTACGGTCCTTTGAAGATTTCTTCTTAGCCTTTAGCTCGTCAAACTTCTTGGTACAGGTCTGTGGGTCGTTATACTCAGGACACAGACCCTTATAGGCACACCAGTTACAGAAATCGTTCCTGCTAGGCTTTAGTTCCGCTTTCTTCTTCTTTCTGATCTTCCAGACCTCATCAACTATGTTCTTGACATGTGCATTGATCTGGGGTACGCTATACTGGACATGCACGAAGTTGTTCGTCAAGGGATAGTAATGTGCAGCCACAATATTCTTGACGGGCACATCGTACATCTTACTGACAGCATACACATAGCCCTTCAACTGTGAGTCCTGGTATAGGTCTACCTTGCTCTTCTCTCTCTTTGAAGTCTTGTAGTCTATCACCAGATAGCCTCCGTCTTTGCCTTTGATTACACGGTCAATGACGCCATTGAGAGTTATATCGTCCTTTACAGGGACCTGGAAGACTAGCTCTGTGGCGATGCTTCCCTCTAACCCAGCGTTGAACTCAAGAAAGTTACGGAAACACGTTGAATCTTTGCCCTCATACTTCTTTGATATAGTCCATGTGCCCTTCACACTCTCAGCAATCTGCTCTAGTTCCTCTTGCGTGGTGGCCTCAACGCCATCTTCAAGGACCTTATGGATGTAAGATCCAAAGTGGAGAGCCTCTGTGTTGGCCTCTTCGGGCTCTGGTAGCCTATCTACATAGCGGAAGCAATATTTCAACTGGCACTGTTTAAAAGTTTGATACTTAGATTCGGATATAGTATTTATGTACATGATTTCACCTCAGTTTATTAGAGAGTTCCTTACCAAGAATTTCTCGGATATCGGACGTTTATCTGCAAATGATCGTGAGTTTATCATGGAGTCTCCTTTTATAAGGAATGACTACAAGCGACACTGCTCCGTTAATGTAGATAGTGGTCTATGGCAGTGCTTCAAGACAGGAAGGAACGGAAACTTTGTTAGCCTGTATGCTCACCTTCAAGGCATAACCTACTTCAGTGCCCAGAAGGAACTCATTATTAAAAACTTTGATTACCTAGGTAAGCCCATCCCTCTGGGTGTCATGCCTGAGGAAAAGAGGCTGGAGCTTGACACCAGCAAGCTAATCCCCCTCAACATAGCGTCGGGCTTCTCTGACGACCCCGATGTACTGAAGGCGTGGTCTATCCTGTATGACCGCAAGCTATTCACAGAGATTAACGACACTAAGGCAGAATACTTCCTATGCAAAGAAGGTAAGTTCGCCAACAGGATTATTATTCCCTTCTCCAAGGACGGTATGGTTTTTTACTTCCAAGCTCGCGCTATGGGAGACGAGAAGCCTAAGTACCTCAACCCATCCACTGAGATCGCCCCCAAGTCATCAGACATCCTGTACCCCTACCGTGAAGACATGGGTATGCTTGTTGTCTGTGAGGGGCCTCTGGACGCCATCTCATTCCAGCTACAGGGAATTAACGCCACCGCCACGATGAAGAATATCGTCAGCCCGAGGCAAGCAGAGGCGCTGGCTACCTTCGACGGGGATATTGTCCTTGCTTTCGATAACGACACTGCGGGTGAGCGAGGATTCGAAGCTTTTGACAGGTTGAGGAAAGAGCGCCTGATGGACGAGTTCTTTGTTTGTAAACCTCCTAAGGGCTACAAAGATTGGAACGAGGCGCACAAGAACGGCCATGATCTTGGCAATCATCTTGTAGATAACATGGCCCTTTATGATTTTGAGTATAAGATGTTCAACGAGATCAACTTAATGTGAAGTACAGGGGCGGCGTAACGATAAGTTCCTTAAGTAAGTTGTACTTAAGAGTTAACCTGTACTGCCCAGTTAAACCTCCAAAATCTGCCACGTTAGCGTGAGTAGCAAGCGTGGTAGTATCAAAATTAAATACCAGTGTATTGTCTGAGGTAATGTCAATAAGTGCGCTGGTGTCTGAATAGCCAGACACCTCAACATGAGCAGGGAGTGTTGGAGTTCCTTCGTTTATCTTTTCTATAAGAATCTGAGGGTTTATTATTGCCGACTCCTTAAAGATATTTCTAATGCTTTGGTCGATATCCTTGTTGCCTATTGTCATTTCGGTTGTTATCTTGATGTCCTCTTTTGACCCAAGAACTATATGTTTGTTAATTAGTTTGTTTTTAGTCGTAAGAAGTACAGGCTGAGTAGTAACAAAGAAAGTATCATCATAAAGGTGGAAATCGTTTATGAGAGACTGATAGGTAGACCCTTCAGCAAGCATAACAGTCCATACGTCAATGTAATCTCTTACCGCACTAGCAGAATTTTCTACAACTATAGAAGATCCATGTAGGTTGTACACCCCACTGATGTCCTGCGTGCCGTCTAGAACGACAACGTACTCACCCTTGGAAACTCGGTAAACTCCGCTTGTAGATGCAATATCCGTACTCGGATTGTATCCTGATGGGTCTTGTGCAGGAAAGCCTCCATCTTCGCCCGAAGGAGCAAAGTTCATTCTAACGATACCTGAAGCGATTCCTGAGGAAATTAGGTTTTCATCTAGAATGGTGCTTGGAGTGAAGTTGGCAGACTTGTCAAATACTGTTACTGCACTAATATCATACGGATCAACGTACTCACCATCATTTATGAAAAAGGCTCTGAGGCCCACCTTTTGTAGCACCGTGGGCCTATTGTTTCTATCTACTAAGCTATTTCCGTTTAATTGCATTTGATTCCCTCTCGGCGTCTTCGCGCAGAAGTTTGAGGAATATAGTCCTCTCTAAGCGAGTCATCTCCTTTACGTCAGAATAAGTAAAGTTAGCTCGCTTTACCAATATATAGGCTTCTAGAAGCAGAGAATCTAAATCAATTATCTGTTCTAGCTCACGCCGAAAAAATTTGCTGTTATTGGTAGGTCAATGACTGACACCCCTCCGCAGGATTTACACTTAAGTTTAACTTTGGTATCCACACCGAAATCTAAGTTAAAGGCGGAAAGAATGGTCTTTATGTCTACTAATGGCAACTTGTTCAAAACCTCAGCAATAATTGCTTTGTCCGTGTGGCCGTCTATTGATTCCACAAAACGCCATAATCCATCAAGAGAATCCTCAGCGTTAGCTAAAAGTTTTTCGTCACTAACTCTAGGAAGACGAACATTTACTTCTTTTTTTGCTTTGGGGAGCTTGACAATGACAGGCTCAGTAAACTCGTCTGGAACTTCGTGAACCAATAGTTCGGAAAGTTTTATTGTTGTTGGGTTTTCTGTAGAGCAGTGACTGCAAGCCAAAAGAGTCTCATACTCGTCACCGTAAGAAATTTCTCTCAATTTCATGATGAGGTATAGTTTATCGAATGATAAAAGCTTTGTTACGGAAATTCCATCCAAGCAGCGATCCAGAAGTAGGTTAATGGGATCCTCTGTCTTTGCACTAATTAATTGCTTCTCATCCTCAAATGTCATGGGCCTCAAAGTAAGTACATGATCTTCTTCTAAATCATAAACTTTATTTCTAGAGGGAAGATACACTTGAACTTCCGTATCCTCTGGGACATCACTCAAAATATCGTTGATTATATCTTCTTTAGATTGCATAAATAAAACTCCTAATTATACTATAATAGTATGATGGAAATACTAGTAGGAGTACAAAAGAGTCTTATCAAGACAGATAATCCAGAGCTATTAAAGGCTCT
>Ga0208645_1000675_pt1 | contig 34347 bp, 36 predicted proteins | sample VirMetDEL_Sep_01_FD_184519 | JGI IMG/M metagenome (GOLD analysis project Ga0208645, IMG submission 184519) | Aqueous microbial communities from the Delaware River and Bay under freshwater to marine salinity gradient to study organic matter... | ecosystem: Environmental > Aquatic > Marine >... | reverse complement strand
TAATACCAGCTGGTACTACTACAGTATACGATCAAATGTTAGGATCTAATATCAGACGTCCTTTCTTACATGTAAGATATAGAGCTTCTGAAACTGAAGATCGAAGAATGAAGTCTTGGATTACTGGTTCAGTTGGTGGTGCATACACTGACACTCTAGATGCTATGACTGTAAGTTTCTTATCTGAAAGATGTTTAGTAACTCAAGCTGCTAATAACTTCGTGTTATTCAAAGGAGCTTAATTATTGTTTAACATTTAAAAGATAAAAATTATGGGATATATATCATTCTTAAAAGCAAGTGGTGAAGTAGATTTACTTCCTGCTGAAAATATAATACATGTAAGTACTGCTAGTGCAACTGAAATCAACATTGATTATGCACCTGTATTTGGTACTGGTATTTATATGAGAGCTGAAGTTACATATGCTACAACAAGTGGAGTTACTGATCCTGATGTAAGGAAAAAAGTAAACGCTGCTATTGAACTAGCTAATGGAGCTTCTGGCCCTGCTATACCTGTTGGTTTACCAACTTTGGTAACTAGTGTTGATATTGAAAAAGTAACAATATCGTAAACTATATATAAAAGATCCCGCTTCGGCGGGGTCTTTATTAATTATTATATTATATTATATTATGGAAACAAAAGTAAAAAACACTCCAGAGAAAAAAGATAATTGGGAGTATAAAGATAGAAATTATTATTTATTAAAAAACAAAATGCCTTTAACTCATACTATACCTAGCAAGCATTCTTCTAGATACCCTTTAGTATGGTTTGATAAAGAAAAAGGTTATGAAAGAGAAATGAGATATGCTAGTAATCATAAGAGCATATTTGTTGACGAGCAAAAAGGTAACGTAACTTTAGCGCATATTGTTTTTGAAAAAGGACATTTACAAGTTCCTAAAGAAAAAAGAAATTTACAAGAGTTCTTAGCTAAACATCCACATAACGGTATTATATTTACAGAGTTTGATGCTGTAGTGGAAGCAGAAGATCATTTTGATTGGTTAGAACTAGAACTTGCAGCTTCTAATATGGCTTATGAAATGGACATTGATAAAGCCGAAGCTATATTAAGAGTTGAAAAAGGATCAAGCGTAAATCAATTATCTTCTAAAGAATTAAAAAGAGATTTATTAATCTTTGCTAAACAACAACCAAAGTTGTTTTTAAATCTTTGTGAAGATGAAAACGTTGAATTAAGAAACTTTGCTATCAAAGCAGTTGAAGCTAATATTATTACTTTAGCTGATGATAATAGAGTGTTTAAATGGACTAGTAATGGTAGAAAATTAATGACAGTTCCATTTGAAGAAAACCCATATTCAGCAATGGCAGCTTGGTTAAAAACAGATGAAGGTATTGAAGTTTATAAATCAATACAGAAAAAACTAAAATAACAAGTGATTATAATTAAGGCGGCCACGCGCCGCCTTTTTAATATATATAAATATGGGAATTAATGTAAATACTGTTTACACTACAGTTTTAAGTATCTTGAATAAAGAACAAAGAGGTTATTTAACGCCGTACGAATATAATCTTTTAGCTAGTCAAGTTCAATTAGAAGTTTTTGAAACTTTCTTTGAAGACTACAACCAGTATTTACGTATGCCTAAAACAGATGAAGAATATGCTAGTAGAATAGAGCATGTAAGAGACGAATATCAATTGTTTGAAAAATTTGAGTCTGCATCAGCCAACACTAATCCTTCTAATGTATATACTTATCCAACTGATTTACATAGGTTAGGAAGTGTATTTTATAATGGCGTTAAAGGTTCGCCAAGAATACAATTAGTTAGTCAAAGAGAATTTAGACAACTAAACATGTCACCGTTAACTCAACCGAGTGAAACATTTCCAATAGCAACATTTAAAGATAATAAACTAACTGTATATCCTCAGATAACTAATGGTAATCCAGCTGTTACATCTGTTAGTGATGTTAAGTTTAGTTACATGCGTAAGCCTACAGATCCACGTTGGGGATTTTATGTAGGTGACTTAGGCCAATATATATACGACTCTAGAACTTTTTCTACTTCTAAACTGATTATAGGACAAACTTTTACTGTTTTTCCATCTTTTCCAGTTGGAACTACGGCAGCTGCTGGAACTTACACTGGAGTAGTTACGTCAACTAATGGAGTTGGAACTGGTTGTTTATTAGATATAACTATAGCAGGATCAGGTACAATAACTTTATCTAGCGCTAATACTACTATAAAAATTTCTACTTTAGATAACAGCTCAGGATATGCTGTTAATAATGCGTTGTCTGTTGCTGCTGGCGCATTTGGATCGTTGAACAATGGTTTTTCATTAAGACTTATAGAAGCAAAAGATTTAATGACTAAAACTAATACAACTCAAGGAAGTATTGATTATGAAATAGATGATTCACAAAGAAACACTGTTACAATGGAAATATTAAAATATTCTGGCGTAATCGTAAAAGATCCTGGCGTAGTCAATGCAGCTTATAAAGAATTAGCTGAAGATCAAGCAAACGAAAAAAGATAAAACATGCATACATTAGGAAATCAAAAACAACAAACTAACTCAGAATATTATTCAGGTGAAGTAGCTCAATTAGGCGATGGTACTAATAGTAATTCAGTAACTTGGCCACAAACTTTACCACCGTTAATTTTTAACGATGGAGCAACCCAAACTTCTGTTGATAATTTTGACGTTTTTATTGACAATGTAAAGCAATTTGGTCAAGCTCCTTATAACTTTACTACTTCTTTAAGTACTACTATAACTAATGGTGTAGCTGTTCAAATATTAACTATAAATACTGCTGTAGTTGTTCCAGGTACATCTGTAATTAAAGTAGCTTTTATAGACCAAAGTAGGTGGAGTAATTATGGAGGTTATCAGTATACTCCATTAAGTGAAGTAGTCAATAACTTTATAATAAATTACGTAGGTACAGACAAAGTTATACCAAGAGTTAGAAGAACTGATTTAATATACCACGCTAAAAGAGGTATACAAGAGTTTAGCTATGACACGTTGAGAAGTATAAAAGCTCAAGAGCTAACTATACCTAATAATTTGTCTATAGTAGCTCCACAGGATATGGTTAACTATGTTCAATTATCTTGGGTAGATCAAGCTGGTGTTAAACATATAATATACAATACTAGATTAACAAGTAATCCTACAGCTCCAGTAATACAAGACGATCAAGGTGTTCCTACTCAAGACCAGTATGGAAATAATTTAGAGTCTCAACAAGCTTTAATAAATGATAGATGGAGATCAGCTAACCAAAACAATATAGCAGGTTCAGCTGGCAGTGAAAATTTTACAGAAGCAGATGTATATGCTAACGCTTGGTATAAAAATGTTTATGGTCAAAGATATGGAGCTGAGCCAGAAGTTAGTCAAAAAAATGGATGGTTTACTTATGATCCTAGAAGAAATGTATTTGCTTTTAGCAGTAACTTAGCGCAAAGATTAATTGTTTTAGAATATATATCAGACGGTCTTTATAATGATGAAAATACTAAAATACCTAAATTAGCAGAAGATGCTTTATATGCATACATGTTATATGCTGTAACTTCAGTTAAACCTAGAGTACCTGAATATATCGTTCAAAGATATAAAAAAGAGAAAGTTGCTAAATTAAGAAACGCTAAAATAAGATTAAGCAATATTAAATTGGAAGAGTTTACTCAAGTAATGAGAGGTAAATCTAAATGGATTAAACACTAATTAAATGGCATTAGCGAAAAATATATTTATCAAGTCTAAGATGAACAAAGACTTAGACGAAAGGCTAGTAGGTAAAGGCGAGTACAGAGATGCTCAGAATATTAATGTAAGTAGATCTGAAGGTGATGATGTAGGTTCTGTTGAAAATGTGTTAGGAAATGAATTAGTAACTAATCTAATTACGAGTACAATATATGACAATAAGCAAGTTATAGGTCAGTATATTGATCAAAGTAAAGAAAGAGGATTTTTTTATATAACAGATCACTATGATAATTCGAGTGATAGATTAAGTAATTTTGCAGGTAAAGGTTCTACTCATACAATAATAATGAGAGACTTTACAAATAATAGTACTCATACATTAGTAGAAGGTAGGTTTTTAAATTTTTCTATTACTCACCCTATACTTAATGTAGATTTAATTGAAGATTTATTATTTTGGACTGATGATAGAAACCAGCCAAGAAGAATAAACGTAGATAAAGCTTTAGCTAGTTCTACTCATTACACAACAGAAGATAATATATCGGTAGCAAAATATAATCCTTATAATCCTATAAGTTTAGTTAATGAATTTACTGTTACTGTACTAAGTGGTACGTTGACTGGGCCTGGACCTTTTACTTTAAGTGCTGCAGATTATGCTAAAATAAGACAAGGGCAATTTGTTAAAATGCCTAACACAAATACTCAATCAACGCCTTGCATTATACAAAGTACGTCAGCTAGTGCTAGAACTTTTACACTAAATCAAGATCTTGATGAGACAGATCCTACAGCTACTACTTTAACCATACTAGAAACTGGATCTAAAAACGTTTCAGATAGATTTACAGAAGCTACAGTATTTGGTACTGCAGGTTCTCCCGCCACTGTTGGCTCTACTATAGATTTTACTGTGAGTAATTTATCTGGAAATTTGTACCCAAGCATGCGTGTGTTTAATAGTAGAACAAAGTCTGTTATAACAATAACTGAGTTACCTGGTTATGTTTTAGGAGACAATAGTGCCACTGTTAAAACTACAGGTGGTGGATTAACAGAAATGCGAGAAGCTTTTGAAAATCTTCCACCAGCAACAAACTATAATGCTTTAGTTTATTTTGCCGATTCTAACTCTCAATATTTATCTAACTTTTCAGGTGATACAGAATATTTAAGAGATAAGTTTGTTAGGTTTAGTTATAGATTTAAATTTGAAGATGGCGAATATTCTTTAATAGCTCCGTTTACTAGCCCTGCTTTCGTACCTAAACAGAATGGACACATTGTAGATATTAATCAATTATATGATGGTACTACAGCTACTACTGGTCAAACAAATGTAGAAAGAGGTTATGAAAATATAGCTAGAAGTACTGTTGTAGATTTTTTTGAAAACAGTGTTAATGTAGTTGATTTAAATATACAGACTCCTTTTGCTGTAAATACTCTATATGATAATTTAAAAATAGAAGAAATAGACATACTTTATAAAGAGTCAGATACTTTAGCTGTAAGAATATTAGAAACTATACCTAGAACTGATACTAGAATTACTTCTAATTCAACTAATACATTTACATATAACTACAACTCTAATGAACCAAAACTACCTATTACAGAAGCACAGTTAGTTAGAGTGTTTGATAGAGTACCTATTAGAGCTAAGACTCAATCTGTTACTGGCAATAGAGTTGTTTATGGTAATTTTTTAAATAAGCATACTCCACCTGAAGCTTTGAGTTACAATGTGGAAATTAGCGCTAAATTAAATTCAAGAGAAGACTCTTCAGGTCTTCCTAAAAATCCTGCTAATTTATTAGTTAAACATCCTACGGCTAGTGTAAAACAAAATAGAACTTATCAAATAGGTATAATACTAGCAGATCGATACGGAAGACAAACAGATGTAATTTTATCAGATGCAGACGCTAATCAATTTAGTTATGCTGGTGGTAGTTATGGCGGTGATACAGTTTTTCATAAATATTTTTCAACAGGAAGAGCGCAAGTTAACCGTATAAACAGGTGGTTTGGTGATTCAATTAAAGTTTTGTTTAGATCTGTAATACCTAATAGTGTGTCTTACGCAGATGGTTATCCAGGCTTATATAAGACAGGTAGCTACACGGCAACTGTAAACTCTTCACTTATTGGAAGTAGTTTTGGTATAACAAACTTTAGTGAAAACCCTGAAGTTGGAGACATTATTACTATAGGAGGTGTTGATTATGCAATATCAGCTGTTTCTATATCTTATCCTACTTACCCCGCATCTCCAACAGCTAATATAACTTTAAACCCAACGCCACCAAGTATTGGTTCTATTGGCACAGTTTATAATGTAGTTGGCGAAGCTAATCCGTTAGGTTTTTATAGCTATAAAGTTGTAATTAAGCAACTAGAAGACGAGTATTACAATGCTTATTTAGGTAATGTTATACAAGGAGGTTTTAAAGATCAAAAAGATAGTACAGGTACTTTACTAGAACAAGGTTTATTTAGGACTTCATTATCTTATGCTAGTTTATTTGGTAGTAATATAAATAAAGTACCAGCAGATTTATCTGAAACAGAACCTAACCAACAATTGTTTGCCCCTAATACTACTAAGTTGTTTCCAAGAGTACAATCTACTATGGCTATTGGCTCGAGTACAGTAGTAACTAATAATTTTTATGTGTCTAATACTACAGCTGATAAAAGTAATCCGTTTGTAACAGGTGTTTTTTCTGCTAAACTAACAGATTTAAAAGCTTTAGACTTAGCCGCTAGTACACCACTAACAGGCGTTGGTTTTGTAAATGCCCAGCAAGATCCTATAGGTTTTAAAATGAATACAAATGGTAGAAACATAGGTGTGCCAGTAGTAAACCCAACATACGTTAATACATCGTTTATCAGCTCTGATCTTAGATTAAACGTAATGGAAGTAGAGCCACCTAAATCTGAAATACAAATATATTACGAAACTGCGTGTTCAGGATTAGTAAGCGATTTAAATGTTCAAATAGCAACAGGAACAGGTGCTAGTGGTACAGCTCCAGATCCACCTGATAGTGATGATGCAGTAAGTTCATAAATTTAAAAATTATGTCAGCAGTAATAGAAGTAGATTTTAATAACACTTATTTAATTAAGCAGACTTATAGTCAATCATTGAATGGTAGGACAAACTCTAATCCTAATAGACATATGGCATTAGGCCCTGGAATATGCTGGCCTGGCGGTATTGATCTTACCATTGGATCGAGTGGAACAAATCAAGATAGAATAGAAGGATTTTATTCTAATTTTTACATAGAAGAATCTAGAATAAGAGGTGATTTTAATGCTGTTAGTATAGATAAAGGTGTTAGAGCTTTTTTAGATGATCCATTTCCGCTACAACAACATAGGTTTAATACATTAATTTATTCTGGTATATACAACTCTAGAACAGGTATTAATAACACAAATGTGTTTTCTACTGGTACAGACATTACTAAGTCCTTAGATCCTGAGAATGGAACTATACAGCGCACTTTAGCCGAAGATACTAACATGGTTGTGTTTCAGGAAAACAAAATTAGTAGAGCGTTAATAGATAAAGACACTATATATACCACGGAAAGTGGTACTCAAACTCAGTCAGGTGCCGCCGTTATAGGTCAGTTTGTACCTTACAAAGGAGTTTATGGTATTAGTAAAAATCCAGAGTCTTTAGCAACTTATGGTTATAGAAAATATTTTTCTGATAGAAACAGAAATGCTATATTGAGATTATCTAATGATGGTCTTACTGAGATTAGTGCTTATGGTATGGAAGATTATTTTAGAGATGAGTTAGCTAAAGTAAAAGATACTAACACAGCATACAGCATCCCAGCTACAGGAAATTTTACAGTGTCAAGTGGTGGTAATATTGGAGACATGACTTTAACTTTAAATCTTACTGGAGTAACGCCAATACCTTCAACAGGTATGACAATTCCAAGTAACCCAGGTTATATAACTCAAATCGATGCTTCTACTCCAAGTGCTGTAAAAATATTTTATTCACTACCTTTTGTTACAGATCTTAGTGTTAAAGTTAAGTTTGAATATTCTGAAAATGGCAAAGTAAAAGGAGGCTGGGATGTTCATAATAGAAATTATATTGTGTCCTTGCAAGAATCTCCATTATTAAAATCTAAAACAGAAAATTTTCAAACACTAGCATTTGATGATAAGGTAAATGGGTGGGTAAGTTTTTATACTTATAAACCAGAAACAATTTTCTCTGTAAAAAATAATTATTTTACTACTCAAGAAGTAGGTTTATTTAAACACTATTCAGAGGTAGTTAATACTAGAAACACATTTTACGGAACAGCTAGTCCTTCTACAATAACTTGTGTATTTAATGTACAGCCAAGTTTAGTAAAAAACTTTAAAACTGTGGGATATGAAGGTAGTAGTGGTTGGGAAGTAGAGTCTTTTGTTTCTGACTTTACGGGAGTTAATCAATTGCCGGCTGGTACATATGTAGAAAATCAAGATCAAACTCTATCTGTCAAAAGTTATGAAGAAGGAAAATATGTAGATCCTATTACTGGTCAAACTTTAAATGCTGGCTTTAATAGGAAGGAAAATATTTATGTAGCTAATATAGTTTCTAACTCTACAGCTATGCCAAACGAAGTATCATTTGGTAATCAAATAACAGGTATAAGAGGCTTTGTAGCTACTGTTAAGTTTAAAACAGATAACACTACACAATTAGGTGGAACTAAACAACTTTGGTCTACTAGATCAGATTATGTTAATTCCAATGGATTTTAATTATATTATATGAAACATTTAAACGAACTTATGGTTCAGATGAGTAATCTTAGTAAACAAGATTTTAGAAATCAAATGACAGATCTTACTGCTAAGATGGCTCAGCTGCCAGACGCTGCTGTTAGGAAAACTTACGCTGAAAATGATAGCATAGATACATATAACGGCAATAATTTAGAACATTTTTTTGGAGAAGGTACTTATATAAGAAAAATTACAATGAATAAAGGATCAATAATCATGAGTGCAATACACACTGTTTTGCATCCTTTTTTCGTGTTAAAAGGTAAAGCAACTGTATTATCTGAACAAGGTTTGATAAAGGTAGAAGCTCCTCATTTTGGCATGACAAAACCAGGAACTCAAAGACTTTTATTAATACACGAAGATATGGAGTGGTATACAGTGCATCCTACAGAAAAAACAAATGTAGAAGAAATATTACATGATATAACTTCAAAAGATTATAACCATCCAAAACTTAAAATAAATTAACATGTTATTATTAGAATTATTTACTCATACTGGACCTGTTTATTATGAGGCTACTGTTGGTGCTGTTGCTATTACTGCAGGCGCTACTGCCTTAATAGCTGGCGCTATAGATTTTGGTATTAGTAAAAATAAAGAGAAAAAAGCTGCAGAAGCAGCTGCGCAAAAAGAAGCAGAATTAAAAGCTTTTCAAGATAATAGACAAGAAATTATTGATAATTCAGATGATATTAGAGCATTGGCAGCTCAAGTAAATAACCCATTTGCTAATTTAAGTGTTGCTACAGGCGCCGCAGAGTTTGAAGCTGAACAAGCGGATTTAGCTTTAGCACAGTCATTAGATACTATGGCGGCTACTGGAGCTAGCGCTGGTGGTGCTACTGCATTAGCAAGAGCTGCATTAGCTAGTAAAAAAGGTATATCTAATAGTATACAACAGCAAGAAGCTGCTAATCAAAAGCTAGCTGCTCAAGGAGCTCAGCAAGCTCAACAACAAAGACTTAATTTGCAACTTCAAGCTGAAGCTGAAGAAGCTGCTGCTTTTGATAGGCAAGAAAGAAGAGACATGGTTGATATGGGTATTATAAGAGAAGATCAACAGTTTCAGCAAAACTTAGAATTACAATACGGTTTAGCTGCTCAAGACGCTTTAGTAGGAACTGTAGAAAATGTAGGTGGCGCGGTTGGACAAGCCGCTGAAGCAGGTTTATTATAATAAAAATTAAAATATGGCATATCAAATACCAAACATCGCAGGGTTAGCTGCAGCTAGAAACAATAGGAGAGCTCAAGCTATAAAAGATATGGGAACTAAGCTTGCTGCTATTCAAAGAGAAAAAAATAAAAGAGAAGCGCAAATAGTAAAAGATGCTAATGCGCGTAATGTAGATTTTTTAAATTATTTCAATGAGCAACCTAAATCTAGTAATCAAGCTTTTAATACAGCTGCAGAAGAATATGTAAGAAAAGCTTCTATGCAGCAAGAGGAAATGTATAGACAAGCTTTTGGTGCTGAAGGAAGTCCTCAAGCTAGAGCCGCATATAATGCTCAAGTTATGAAAGATAAAAGAAATTTAAAATCTATAGGTGCTTGGATGACATTAGGTAATGCTGCTAGCGTAGCTATAACAGAAAATCAAGCAGCTGCAGATCAAGACACATCATTAGGCGCTTTTACTAGAGGTAACGATATAGATAAATTAGGTTTTCAAAGTGATTTAACTAATTCAAAGTTTACTAATTTTTTACTAGAAGACGATACTAACGGTAATATAAATTTAAAAGGATTTTATAAAGGTGAAGATTACGAAAATTATATAGCTGGAGCTGAAGATGCGAGCTTTAGTGAAAGAAACTTAACTGGAGATGTGCAAGCACATGAATCTGGTCAAGCTTGGTTTACTCAGATAAAACAAGACGATTTACTGCAAAACAAGTTAGGTAAAATATGGAATGATAAAAACCCAGCTATTGGTTTAAGTAATTTATTTCAAGAACAAACTAAAGAAAATAAATATTTAAAAGATGGTAAGTGGATTTATACTAAAGAAAAAATATATAACCCAGTAGAAGTAAAAAATGATTTGTTAAATAAGTATGCTAATAGACTTGATACTCAAATAAATGGACAAGGCTTTGATAAAACTTGGGATCAGTTGTATAAAGGAGGCTACATAAGAAACAACAAAGGAGAATATCTTGAAGAAGGAGATATTGCTTGGAATACTGTTAAGCAGATTAAAAACATATCTGATGACATGTTTATGAAGCAATACGGTGATTTAACAGGTGATAATAAAATCACTCAAGAAGATAGAGACTTGTTTGTTGAAAATATGAAAGATGCAGCTAGACAAGGATTAGCCAACTACTTTGCAGAAACAATGGCGCCACAAAGTAATCAAATAGTATCAACTCAAACTACTGAGCAAGTTAAAGAAACTAAAACTAAAGAAGGTTATAGCCCTGAAGATATTGCTAAATTTAAAGTACATGAAGATGCTTATAATCAAAATAAAGAAGATGCTCAACTTGACGCTGAGAAATATAAAGACGCTGCTTCATTACTTCCTGCGGTAGTAAATCAATTAAACGAAAATGCTCACTTAGAATCTTTATCAGATGTTTCTTATGTTAGTAGCACAGATGCTGACAGAATGTTACAAAGTGTAGGTCAAACAGATCAATTATCACCTAACTCTATATACAAAATGGAGAGAACACAAACAGTTATAGAAGGTATAAAACAGTTACAATATAAGCCAGTTAGAATAGCTAAAACATCAGATATAGAAGGTGCTGTTGGAAATGAAAAAGAAATACAAAGAATATTAAATCACGGTTTAAATATTGATGACATTACAGTACAATACTTTGAAGGTTTACCTCAACAGAATAATCCACTTATAAATGAATGATATTTATTACTACACTAATTCAAAAGGTGAAGTAGTAGAAGCCACTTATAGTCAAGTAGAAGAAGCGTCAAAACATTTTGGTTACCCTGACGCTCAAACATACATGGAAGATAAAGGCATTACTACAGATCCACCTGCTAAAAAGCAAGAAGCACCTATATTCTCTGGAGAAGAAACTAAAGACGCAGTTGACAATGCTCAAGATGAAGAAACTAAAATTCAAACTCAAAGAGATAACACGCGACTAGCTGATTTAGATAATCGTATAGCAAATGAAAAGCCTAAAGTAAATAAAAGTATGTCTCAAATAGTTCGTGAAGCTAAAATGAAAGAGACAACTGAAGAAGCTATAAAGTTAGATGATGCTCATACTTGGATGGATAATGTAGATGATGTACAGTTTTCTAATGCTAGTAAAGATAAAATGGCTGTAATGCTTAATGAAGCTTATCCAGGTTTTACTGCTAAAGACTATACTACTTATGAATATGATTATGGACCTGATGGTCCACAACCACTGCCACAGTTTAACTTATCTTTTACAGATGATAAAACAGGGGACAAAATAGAATTAGATCCTAAAAGTAAAAGTTTTAAGTCAGATATTAGAGGCTTTGTCAACAAACACGGTGGAACGAAAGAATATAAACCAGATGAAGTAACTTCTAAGCTAGCTAAAGAAGCTGATGAAGCTATTAGTCTTTCAGGTTATCAACAGTCTGAAATACAAAGCATAACTAAAAAGCCTAATGAAGAGTTGTTTAAGCCGTATACAAAAATGGAAACTGTTTCAACTGGATTAATAGATAGTGGAACTGGTACTGCTATAAGTGGCAGTAGAAGAGTAGAAAAAACTATTCAACCATATGAAAATGAATTAGCTCAAGCAGAAGATATTTTAAACAAAGAAACAGCTTACTTAAACTCTCAACGATCACCAAGCGATCAACTCCCTGCACCTACAAAAGAACAAATACAAAATAAAGCTAAACAAATAATAGGTGCTGATATGACATATAAAATGCAAGACAGTAACTTGCAGGATTATTTAGAAGAACTATCATCATCTGAAGTAGCTAAGTTAAATGTATATGGTGCAAAAAGTAAAGATAAGAAAGTAAAAAAGACTGGTGAATTACTAGCTGTACAAGAAATGGAAATGAACAACTTTTTAAATGAAAGTAAAAATCCAGACTTAATGCTAGTTAATTATGTAAATGAAATTTTATCAGATCCAACACAAGAGTTTATTCCTGAAGAAGGAGAAAAAACTATTAAGCTTAATAATGGCAAAATAATAGGTGAAAAATTATACAACGACTACATAGAAGCTCAGTCAAACGTAAACAATAAGTTAGTTGTTTTACAGAAAAGAGATAAAGAAATAAATACATTAACAGAAGAAGTTACAGACTTAAATACTAAAATGGATTTATATGGTAGAGATTATAGTAATGTAAATAAGTTTACTTATAATTTTGTAAAAGGTTTAGAATCTATTGGTTCAGGTATTGTGTATTATGGAGGAAGAGCAGCTAGTGAGGTTATGCAACTACAAGGCGGACTAACAGGTTTAGCCGGAGATATGTTACAGAAAGACTTGACTGATTGGCAAGTAGAAAGATTTAAAAAAGATCAAGAGCGCAGAAAAGTATTAGCTAAAGATGTTTCATTTGGCAGTTTCAAAGATAAAAACGGAGAATTTGATTTCAATAGGTTTGGTAGATTTGTCAATCAAGAAGTAGGTACACAACTACCTATACTAGCTGCTATGGTAGCTACTGGTGGTACTGGCTCTGCAGTTTTACCTGCTCTTACTATTGGTACATATAGTGCTGGTGAAAGACTTGCAGAGTTTGATGTAACAGAAGCTACTGATCCTAATTATAATCCTTCTGGTATAGAAAAGTGGTTTGTAAGTACAGGATACGGTGTACTTGACGGCACATTAGGTACTTTACCTACTGCTAAAATATTAAGAAACAGTGTAAACTCAATAGGTACAGCTAGTACTAGAGGATTATTAAACTGGAAAGATGGTTTTAAAAATGCTTGGACTAATGGTACACTTAGAAAAAATGTAATATATGAACCAGCTATAGATATGGCTGGAGAAGTAGGTACTACCTGGGGACAAAACGCTTTAGATGGTAGACCTATACTAACAAATACAGGCCATACTGCGTTTACTTCTGGTATGTTTAGTGTGTTTTTAGGAGGTGGACCTTTAGTATATGGGCACACTTTAACAGCGTTTTCTGATCATAAAAAATGGAAAGAGACTAGAGATTTAGCGGATCAAAGAAACGTTCTTAAAGCTAAGCTAGATAAGGTAGATGGTCGTACTGCGATTGGAAGATCTTATAAAGATCAAATAATAAGTTTAGATAAACAAATTGAAAACAACATTAATAAAGTAGATTACAATGTTAACAATAAGCTTTCACCTAAAGCTTTTAACATGTACACTGATGCTACTAGAAGACAAGAAGAAATAAGATCACAAGCTTCTGCTATAGTTAATGATAAAACTATAAAAAATCAACAAGAAAAACAAAATGAATTAAAAGCTCTTAAACAAGAGTTTGATAATATACAGTATGCTAGAGATCTTTGGAGAGATGAAGATGCTTTTGGCAATGAATTTGTTTTGTTAAGTTCTGGTAATGAAAAACAAAAAGCTAGATATGAAAGAATAAAACAAGAAGCTATTACTAAATTACGAGTAGATAAAAATAAAGCTCCTGACTTTCAACCAGACAATAAAGATATAAATGCAGCTGCATATGATATATATGTAAGAGAAGAAATACAAGACAGAATAGATCAGTCTAACAAAGCTAGTAATAATTTTAAAACTATTGTATTAGAAACTAAACAAGATGCGATAGATGAAGTTAATAGATTAGTAGATGAAGAGTTTAATATAGCTGCATCAGAAGAAACTACATCTATACAAGACGCTAAGACTATAGAAAAGAAAATAAATTCAGGTAGATTAAATGGTTTTCAAGTTGGTAATACTAACTACGCTATAATGGAAAATGCTGTAGCTAATGAAAAGACTGAGATAACTATACATGAACCTGGACATCAAGTATTTCAAGAGATACTTCAAAGCAGAGATGCTGACTTTACTGATATGGCTAAGTCTGTTTTAGAGTGGACAAAAGTTAATAACCCTGCTGTATTTAAAAGATTAACTACACAAGCTGGAGTTAATTTATTAACTAGTGATAAGTTAGCTGATAGAAAAAGAGGCGCAGAAGAAGTTGTTGTAGAATTTTTAGAAGAAGTTTCAGCTGACAGATTAAACTTTGATAGGTTACAAGATAAAGAGTTAGCAGCATATTTTTCTTATATGGCTTCTGACATGATGCAGAAAAACACTTCTAATAATTTTGCTTTAAATTTAAAAGGTAAAAACGATGCTATTAGTTTTTTAGCAACATTAGCTACTAAAATAAAAAGAGGCGACATAACAGAAAGAGATATACAAGAAGCTAGACAGTCACCTGTTATAAAAGCTATTGAAGAAAAAACTAGTGAGACAGCTGCTATAGAATTAGCTACTAAGGTAAAACAAGCACAGTCACCTATTAAAGAGTCTGTTTCAGAAACCCCTGAAGAAAAAGCTAAACGTAGAGATAGAAGAGATACAAATGTAAAAAAACTTTATGATAAAGCTCCTAAAACAAAACAGGAGTTTAAAGAATTTGTACAAACACCAGAAGGTAAAAGTGATTTAGGTGAGATACTAGTGGATTATTATCCAGACATGTTAGCTATAGCTAAAGGTGATGTAGATAAAGCTGTAGCTGGTTATCAACCTTTAATAAAACATATTGAAGCTTTTAATCCTGCTACTAATACAGACTTAGCTGGTTACATAGGTACATATTTAAAAGCTAAAGTTGGTACTGGTGCAAAGCGAGTAGCTAAATCAGAAGGGCCAAAAGCTGCAACTAGAATAGGTCAGCAACGAGAAGGCGGTAGAGCTTTTGATATAGCAGATACTAGAGCTGAAGCAGATAAAACAGTTGATTTAAACTTAAGACAATTAGCAGATATAAAAGAAGGTAGCGACTTATATAACTTTATATTAGATAAAACTAAAAAAGTATTATCTACTTTTAAACCTAAAGTAAAAGGTTTAAACGCTGAAATATTAGAACTAGCTAAACAACCTACAAACTCTAAAGCTATTGCTCAAGTAAATAAAGCTTATAAAAGTATTAGACAACAATTAAATAGTGATTTTGATACTGAAATGTTTAAAGAAGTTAAAAACACTATTAAGAAACCTAACTACAAGTCTTGGCTAGAAAATAATAAAAAAGCTATACTTAGTTTAGATATAAACACTTTAGTAGCTTTTGAAAGATTATCTAAAGATAAAATATTTGCTGTTGCTGAGAAAAAAGATATGAGCCCTAGTGAAATTAACGCTGCGTTATCTGTTGGTAGAAAAGCTGATTTAGTTTATATTAACCCTACATCTGGACCTACTTTATATAAAAGATTAGATCCTTCACCTGAACAAATATCAGAGTTCTTTTTGAAACGTGGTAGAGATAATGCCTTGGCAAAAGCTATAGCTGCAAAGCTAGGTGAAAATGCTACGATGCAAGCATTAAAAGGAGAAGTTGGTCAAGATAAAGCAAAGGTAATAGAAATATTTTCTAATAATAATCCAGATCTTAATTGGATCCCATTAGAAAATATGCTACAAATGTTTGGTAAAATAACGGATCAAGGTTTAGATGCTAAACTATCAGAAGAAATATCTTCTAAACTTTCAGCAGAAAATTATCAGAAGTTTGTAACAGGTCAAGATACTTTTATTAAATCTATAGTTGATGTAGCTAAAAATCAAGGTATACCTTTAGATGATGCAGAAAGAAAGGCTTTAATAGGAGATTTATTTGATGGTAATTATCCTGACTTAAAACAAAAAGCAGCTGTAGTAAATTATTTTGATAAAATACTAAGACCTTATGCTAAGCAAACTGCTAAATATAAAGCTGTTAAAATAGATTTAGATACCTATATAAACGAAGTATTAACTGATGATACGATAGATAGATATGCAGATTTTTATGGTTTAAAAAATGGTGCTAAAATATTTGCTGAACAAGCTATTACAAAACAAAGGCCTTTTGTAAAAACAGTAGCTAACATAATGAAAGCTAATTATAAAAATCCTTTAGATTTAGCTGCTAAGTTTTGGCATTATAAAGCTATGTTAGAAGATGGAAGTGCTAATCCAGGAAGATCTATGACTTTCTTTAGTGAAACTGGAGGTAGTCATGTTAAAGTTTTTATAGACGAATTTATCGCACCTGTTTTTTCTACTACAGAAAATCCTATAGTTGAAATTAAAAACATAAATAAAACAGGAGAAGTAGAGTTTAAATTTAAAGATGGCACAAGTGAAAAGGTAAAATCACCTAGACGTGAAGCTCAGAAGACTACTCAGCAAATGGTTGATGGTACTATATCAAAAGAAGAATTAGATAGGAGAGCTAAAGATGCTGATAGAGCTTTTAACTTTGTAGTAGAAATATATGAAGGAGCTAAAAAAGCTAATCCTACTAAAGAAAACTTATTCATGTTATCTGCTGGTATGGGTGCTAATATGAAAGGACCTATAAGAGCAGCAGCGAAATTAAGATATTTACCTGTAAATGCTAAGTACAAAAAACTAACTAGACCTGATGGTAAAAAAGCTTTTGAGTATGAGCATGGTATTCCAGCTGTAATAGTTAATTTAGCTATAGCAGATGCTGTACTTAATGATAATACAAAAATAGATCTTAAAAAATTACAAGATACATATAGTGTTGGTGTTATTAGTGTAGAGTTTAACGATAACTTTGGTAGGTTTTTTAAATCTCGTATGCCTTTTAACTATAAAATAGGTGATATGCCTACGACTAGATGGTATAATGAGTTTACTAGAGGCGGTGAAGTACATGAACTACTTGATGTAGTTGAAGGTGAAACTATAGGTACAGAAGAAACTAACATATGGAATGCTACAGAAGAAGCTAAAGCTGTTAACGATGTTGATTTAAGTAACAACGTATTTAAAATGAGCGAAGAGCTTAGCAATGAAGATGTAATTAATTTAGCTGGAACTATAGATGAAGCATTGAAATTTGCTCGTGATCCTAATGCACCTGTTAAAAAGATAAGAGTATTTGACTTTGATGATACACTAGCCACTAGTAATAACATCGTAATAGCTAAACGAGGTGATGAAGAAATAAAACTTAACGCAGAAGAGTTTGCAGAGCGAGGATTAGAATTAAAAGAAGAAGGTTATACTATGGACTTTAGTGATTTTAATAGAGTAACTGATGGTGGTCGTGGTCCTTTATTTAAAGTAGCTCAAGCTATAAAAGATGCTAGAGGTAATGAAGATTTATTTGTATTAACTGCTAGAGCACCTGAGTCGCAGCAAGCTATATATGACTTTTTAAAAGCAGAAGGTTTAGAGTTTAAAAAGAAAAATATAATAGGCTTAGGTAATTCTACTGGAGCTGCAAAAGCTAAATGGATAGTTGAGCAAGCAGCTAAAGGATATAATGATTTTTATTTTGCAGATGACGCATATCAAAATGTAAAAGCTGTAAGAGATGCTTTAAGTGTTATTGATGTTAAGTCTAAAGTGCAACAAGCTAAATTTAAATTTAGTGAAAATGTAGATGAAGACTTTAATAAAATAATAGAAAACAATTTTGGAATAGGCAGACAAAAAGAATATTCAGCTGCTAAAGCTAAAACAATAGGAGCTAGCAAAGGTAAAGGTAAATTTTGGATTCCTTATTCAGCAGAAGATTTTCAAGGTTTAATATATAAACTGCTAGGCAAAGGTAAGGAAGGTGATACACAAATGGCTTGGTTTAAAGAGCATTTGTTACAACCTTATACTAGAGCTATGAATAGTTTAGCTGCTGCTAGAGTAAACTTATTAGATGATTTTAGAGCATTGAAAAAAGCTTTAAATATACCTAAAGATTTACAGCAAACAAATGAGTCTGGCTTTTCTAATGAGCAAGCGGTTAGAGTATCTGTTTGGAGTAAGCTAGGTTATGAAATAGATGGATTATCTAAAGCTGATCAAAAAGAATTAAACGATATTGTAGAAAATAATAAGAACTTAAAATTATTTAGAGACGAATTAATTACACTAACTAAAGGATCTGAATACGCTAAACCAGGTGAAAGTTGGTTAGCTGGAACTATTACTACAGATTTAATTGATACTTTAAATACAAGTGTAAGATCTAGGTTATTAAAAGAGCAAGGTTGGACTGATAATGTAGACTTAATATTCAGTGATAAAAACTTAAACAAACTAGAAGCTATATATGGACCTAGATATGTCGAAGCTTTACGTAATTCTATAATGCGTATGAAGCAAGGTAAAAATAGGTTGTTTAGTGGTAACAGGCTTAGTAATAGGATGCTTGATTATATTAACAATGCTACAGGTGTTGTTATGTTCTTAAATGCTAGATCTGCTATACTACAAACAATATCTTCTATTAACTTTATAAATTGGAGTTTTAACAATCCTTATAATGCTGGTAAAGCTTTTGCTAATCAACCACAATATTGGAAAGATTTTAAAACATTAATGAACTCAGATTATTTAAAAGATAGACGTAATGGTTTAAGAATAAATATATCTGAAAGTGAAATAGCTAATGCTGCTAAAACAGGAAAAAATAAAGCTAAGTCAGCTATAAGTTACATTTTAAGTAAAGGATATGCGCCCACACAGATTGCTGATAGTTTTGCTATTGCTTCTGGTGGTGCTACTTGGTATAGAAATAAAGTTAAAGACTTAATGAAACGTAATACAAACATGTCCTTAAAACAAGCAGAAGCTGAAGCTTTAGTAGAATGGAGAGATGTAGCTGAACAGTCGCAGCAATCTTCTGATCCTAGTAAAATATCTTCTCAACAAGCTAGTGATGCAGGTCGTTTAATATTAGCTTTTCAAAACACACCTATGCAATATGCTAGGTTACAAAAAAGAGCTTTTCAAGATTTAATTAACCGTAGAGGAGATGCTAAATCTAATGTATCTAAAATAATTTATTATGCTGTAGTACAGAATTTAATATTTAATGCGTTACAGCAAGCTATATTTGCATTAGGAGCTGATGATGAAGAAGAAAAGAAAGATAAAAAATACTTTGATATAGCAGGTGGTATGATTGACTCTACAATTAGAGGTTTAGGTATTGGTGGTGTAGCAATAGCTACTGTTAAAAATTTCTTGCTAGATATATATGAAAGATCAAAAAGAAAAAGACCTGAATATACTGACTCTGTTTGGAAGTTGTTACAATTTTCACCGCCTATTAGTTCTAAAATATCTAGACTAAGACAAGCAGCGTGGCAATTAGACAGTAAGAAAAGAAGAAAACAAATAATGGAAATGGGCCCGTTTGATATAGATAATCCAGCTTATGAAGCGTCTGCAAAAGTTATATCAGCTGTTACTAACGTGCCTCTTGATAGAGTTTTATCTAAGTACAACAATTTAGAAGCAGCAATGAGTGAAGAAGCAGAATGGTGGCAGACTGTAGCTATGATAGCTGGTTGGCCTGAGTGGCAGATAATGCCAAAAGATAATAAAAAAAGTGTAAGTGAAAAACCAAAGATTAAAACTAAATCTTCAATAGGTTTTGCGCCTTAATAGGAACAAGAAAAAACTGGGCACCATACCCAAAAGTTCCTGTAACCAAAAAAGGGGATCTCAAACGAGGTCCCCTTTTTATTTGTGGAGAATATCGGAGTCGAACCGATGACCTCCTGCGTGCAAGGCAGGCGCTCTAGCCAGCTGAGCTAATTCCCCAGCCTTTACTTAGCAGCTACTGCAGTAGCCATTGCAATATGGACACATAACTTATATTTTAATAGTTATACCTATTGACACTATAAAAGCGCCGCTTGCTATTGCAAGTGTGTTTGCATTAAAGTTTGGCTTTTGTTTATGCCAAATCATATTAGTACCAGCCATAGTCATCATGCCAATACCTCCTATTATTGCTAATCGTTTCATACTATTTCACACGCGCCTCCTGCACAAGCTAATTCACCAGCTAGATCAGTTTCATCTTCAACTTCTACTATATTAGTAAGATTAACATCAGTTAAACTTTTCATCATAGTTTTATATTTAGATTCATCTATATCTTCAAACGGCGCTTGAGTATAAGTACCACCATCATATGGTAGGACAGATAGCCCGTTATAATAGTCCCTATTGTCCCACATCCATTTACCAGCTTTATCCCACTCATCTTGCTTTAAACTAACAGTAGCTGAAACATTGTGAGTATTACTACCACGTTTGTGACCTGGTTGTACCCACTCAGTTGCTACTTTCTTTATACGCTCTAGCAAATCAAACGGTGATTCAGTTCTAAGTATAGATCCTTCAGGCGCTTTTTGTGGTATACTAATTACAGCAGTATCATGAGGTCTAAAGTATTCATCTTCAATTAAATCAGGGTGATTATTAACTAAGTATTTATACATACTTTCGTTTTTACCAACTCTAACTCTACGAACATAATAATCATTATGCCATGCATGTATACCCGATGAAGTTCCTAATGCCAGAGATGTTGTCCCAGCAGGCTTCACGGTTGTACATCTAGCAGCTGGTTTGATACCTATTTTTCTAGCTGTTTGTTTGTTTTTGCTTACTACTATATCTGCAGCTTCCGTCATATCCAACTGCAGCACAGCGGCAGAGCCTATTCCTGTCATTGATACACCTATAAGGGCGTCCTTCTCTGTCGTATCTTTCCATATGTCTCTTAAATAATGAAAGTCAGTATAACCTGCTTGTAGTGTACCTATAAATGAAGCTACTCTACATCTATCGTTAAAATCAATTTGATCTTTAATATCACTAGCATTTACCTCACATAAGTTACAAAACTGATATGGACGTAAAGCTATTTCACAACAAGGATTAGTCCCCCAGTCTTTATCGTTGTTAAAGTAAATACCTGGTTCGCCTGATCCTGATCGCTCAACACGTTTCCATAAGTCCATAAAAAATCCTTTATTTATTTTATGTCTCATAAGTACAGCTGAATTATTAGCACGACCTCGTTGAGGTGCTTCTTCCCACCAGTGTCCAGACTTACAACCTATCATTGCCTCGTCATCTGCAGAAAACAAACTAATTAAAGCTGCTCTACGAATACCACCTGCTAATACAGCGTCAGCTATATGACAAACAATATCGTGAGCTTGTAATGTAGTTAATTTATCTCCGTCTTCTACATCGCTAAGTATACCAGCTACTTTTACTATACACTCTTTTAAAGGTTGTGGACCTGGAGCTTTGCCTCCAGACGTAACTAATTGTGCGCCTTTTGGTCTTATATCGGAATAATCAAATGTTATCTTAGATGATCTCTTAGGACCCATGTAAGACTTAATTAAAACTTTAATTGCATCAGCCCAGCCTTCGATACTGTCACCGATTAGATGTCTTCTAGTTCTTTTACTATAAGGTTGATTAACCGAAGGTAGTTTATTAACATGATGATGTTGTACAGAATAACCTACACCAGTACCACCGAGTAATAAAAACATTATTTCATTAAAAGACTCAATGCTATCAATAGGTAGATAAGCACAATTATAAACTCGATTAGGCGAGATCTCAATCGGTTTGCCTCCGAACTGTAGCGAACGCATAGACGGTAAAACTTTCTTTTCATACACAAATTTATAAGCAGCTTCAATTTCATCAACAAGTTTAGGATATTTTTTGATATGCATGTTCTTGTTTCTAGTAACTAGTTCTTCCCATGTTTCCCTTCTGTTTAATTCAGGTACGTATTTAGCATACTTCATGTAAACAGTAATATCACTTAGTATCTTGTTTGATAGCTCCATTTTGTTTTGCTTTTTGTTTTTCTTTTACATTTTCTTCCATCTGCTTTTTTAAAGCATCAATGGCATCTTGATAATCAGGCATTAACTTTATTGTTTCTAAAGTTCCTACGCTTAACTCTCTAAGATGTGTTATTTCATTTATTAATTGCTGTAACACATTGGTCATAGCTTTAATTTTGTTTTGCATTTCTAGCAACTTACTTTCTTTCATCTGCCTTGTCCTCTATATTTTTTCTTATAGTTAATACTACCTTTTAAAGTAGATGTCTTGCTTTTAGAGTGTGTACCCGGTCTTTTTTTACGGGTCTTCGCTCGATACGGTGATAATGTTAGCTTCGCCATATTTTTCTGAATATTTAATTAAGTCTTTATATTTTAAATAACCCTTAGATTCTATACTCCAGTCAATAAACTGCTGGAGCTTGCGCTTAGCGTACATACGTCTTGCTAAATCTTTTTTCTCCCAAGAATTAAGTTCACGGTCTCGTCGCATTCTTTTTGATTTTGTGGTTTATATAACGAATACTTCGGCATTTTCTTTGCCACGTAATTTTTAAATAACTTCCAGCGTAATGGGAAAGATTCGTTAGGTCTTCCTTTGCATTCAATGATGAAGTCATCTCCAATAAAATCAGGCGTATAACGTATACCAAGTATTTTCCTATCGCTTCTATCGCGAAACTCACCTTTTGAGTTAGCTTGTCTTTCATAACATTTATTTGTAAAGTTAAAAGAAGGGACAAGCTCGTAAGTTTGTCCCTCATATTTAGCTTTGATCTTAGCTTTTTTTAAAGCTATGTACATATATTTTTCAAGACCTGATTGAAACGTTATGCCGTCATGTTTAACCTTTTTAGATCTAACAGGACCGCGTTTTTTATACCGGCGAGATTGCATCGTCCCAATCTAATTGTGCAGATGAAGCATGCGAAGGATGTGGCGGTCTAAAGGCTTCTGGTTGCGGTTTATTTTCTAGCTCTTCTTTAGCAGCTTGAATATAAAGTATAGCATCCATTAACTCTTCTTGAACATCATTTAAATAACCAGCTAGATCTTTATGACCACCAGTTCTTTCATCATGCAATGTTCTACCATACTTAGCATAGCCAACATCTGAACGTTTAACGAACTTATCGCAGACTCTTTCTACAACAGGATCTCTGAATAAAATAGTTTTACTTTTCATCTTTAACAAATGTTCCATTAACCATTTTACCAGTACGTTTAGATATTACCTTGTATGCTGCATCAATACACTCTTCAATTGTTGTACCACCAAGATGAGCCATGTTAGTTAGAACTACTACCATATCACCTATAGCATCGATAAATTCTTCATTATCGTTTTTAAGTACAGCTCTACCAAGTTCGCCAGCTTCTTCCATTAGTTTGCAAAACTGTGTTTTAGTATCGCCTTTAGTATATAAACCTCTTTCACCAGCCCAGTCTCTAATCTTTTGAAACCTATCATCTTCAGTGTTATCATACCTCCAATTTGCAGGCTTGCGTTGAGATAACGACTTAATATATTCTGTAAACTCACTAGTGTCTTGCTTAAATAAGTTTGGTTTAAAATATTTAGCAAAAGCTTTATTGTATATGTAACATCTTTCCATTGTATATTGAGATGTTGTTACATTGTTCATTATCCATTCAATAGTATCTACATTGATTTCAAATGTTCCATGCATTGTTTCCCACGTTTTACCCATGTTGTCCATTAGTCTACCTTTTAATTTAGTTACTGGACATGGGAACGTAGATGTCTGCTCTGTCGCGTTTATGTGCATTGTATTAGATTTTATTTTATTAATATATAAATCTTTATATTTTTGTCTGTCAACCCTATAGCCGTAAGACAATTGAAGTTCTAACTCTCTGTCAGATATGTAATCAATATCTGTACTTTGATCTAGAACTTCTATCTCGTCTAAGTCATAGCCTTGTTGGTCAACAACTCTAGATATAAGATCACGTGTAACACCTATTTTTTTACCCGGTATATGGTATAAATAATAATTAATTTCATCCATATTTTCTAGCTCTTGATGTTAACGTATTTTGTTCAGGTAATTTATCATTGTATATGTGTAAGTTATGTGCGAAATGATAGTATGTACCCATGTCAATACCTGTTCTTTCACAAACTAAATTTTGTAACATACTGAAACAGTATTGATCATTACAAAAGCCATACCATAAATCATTAGATCGCATTACAACACACATATTTAATTTGCCTTTTACAACTGTAAATTGTACAGCATAAGTACAAGGCGTGTCTTTTCTATATTTATTTATTTCTTTACCATCATATATAGATATTGCAGCTTGCCTTGTATCAGGATTATTTTTTAATTGTGCAACAACTTTATCTAGCTGATGAGCTCTTTCCCATTGGTAACCATAGTTAGAATTAACTAATCTTTTAGGACCAAGAGCCATACGTTCCCATATAGCTGGAACTCTCCCGTATATCTCACCTAGTTTATCTACTGAGTCATCGCCTGATAAATACCACTGCCATTCAGCTTCGGCATATTCCATATTGAACGCACGTTTTTCATTATCTATCATGCGTTCCCATGGCCTTTCAATAGTAAAGCCTTGATTAAACATAGCTTTAGTACCTGCAAAGTCTACGCCTTCGTAAGGTATTGTGCCATAGTAAAAATCAAAAGCCTCACTAGCATTTTTAAATGTTAATTGTCTCATATAATTATTATCCATTGCCCTTCGTATTTTGTTTGTAATAATATCTATACATTTCAAATAGTTTAGGGTATATTTCTGTTCTACTATAATCTCCTGGGCTAATCATTTCTTTATTGTTTGCTACGATACGTATTTTCCAAGATCCAACATCAAAACCTGGTGTAGCGGCTAATACGCCTATTTTAATCCCGTGATTAACACACCATCTATAAGCTTCTTTATCTTCTTTAGTCCATTTAACTTCGTCAAACGTGAATTTTTTTAGTCCCAAGGCATTTGTTCTTCAAGGTCTGGCATCTCATGTGGTACAAAGCAACCTGATCTAGGTTCCCAAGTAAAATGAGCTTCAGCTCCGTTTTCACCTAAGTTTTGGAACTTACATTTAAGTACTTTAACTTTAGTTGTTTTAGCTTCATAATCTCTATGAACTAATAAACCGTGATAACTAGCATCGTACCATTCGCCGCCACCTTTAATATTATACATTGTTGGCTCTTCAATTTTACCATCTTGTGTCTTGTACATTTTGGTAGGATGTGCCACTATAAATACTAATACGTCATACTTTTTAGCAAACGTTTCTATCTTTGTTAAGTATTCCATAGTATATTTGTTGACATCTTCTGTTTGACAATCAACATCTCTTACTTTGTTATATGGATCAATCACAAGGCATTTAATACCTTTTCGTTTAACAAGCTCTGCACCTTTACGTAATACTGATTCTAATGTATATCTTTCCATATCTATGAAAAAGAAATTATCATTTACGTGTTGTGCAACCTGATTCCATTTAGAACCTCCTATATCGCCTTTGTTTGGCATATCGCCCCATACTTTACGCATTAACTTATGTGCGTGTAAATATGTAGGAGCATTTTCAGGAGATGCAAATGCAGTCTTCCAGCCATACTCTCTATTATAACCTACACACATTTGATCTACGAAGTCTGATTTACCTGAACTAGGTATACCAGTCACTGTAATAAATTGTTTAGTATATGTACTAAATATTTTATCAAAGTTATGTAGACCAACTGTAAAGCCACGTTTAAAACCATTACGCACAAAGTCTGTAACTTCATCTTCAATATCTCTAAACGTTGTAACGTTTTCAAGAGGTACTGGATGAGCTTGCTTTATACGTGACATTAGCTCTTTAGAGCTATGCTTTAGTAAATACTCGTTAGCATCTTTACAATCATCAAATGTAGCTATAAAACAAACTTCAGCACCTAGCCTACGTATTAATTCTTGCTGTAGTGCAATGCCTGGTGGATCATTATCAACAGCTATGATTATCTTTTTCTTATCTTCAAAGTAATCAATACAGTTATCTAAATAATCTAAGTTGTTTGTATTAAGCGTAGCACCATTAGGCACTGATATAGCATTTGTAATACCAGCTTCATGTAAAGCTAATACATCCATTTCGCCTTCAACTATAACACAGTCATCATGACCTACAATACTATCAATATTATAAAATACTTTTTCAGCTCCTTTGTATAGCTTAAAGTTCTTACGTCCATCTCTATATTTAATATTAGTTAGATTACCACCAACTAAATAATTAAATTGTATTGTATTTTCTTGCTTACCAGTTTGAGGCATAAACTCTTTACCAACACCAACTTTTAATTGTTTAAGTGTTTGCTCAGATATACCTCTAGTTTTAAACCAGTCTACAACTTTATCACCAAGTTGACCTACAGTTGTTTGTTGAGGTACAACATAATCACGTTCAGCTTTACCTTTACGTTTAAATGTGTGCAGTTGAAACGGCGTATCACAATTATGACACGTACCTATACCTCGTTCCCAATCGTAGCTAGCACACTTTTTCTTTTGGTTTTCAGGTCTACGTGTAGATGAACACAGGGGACAAGTCCCCTGCGTTTTACCTACGTCCAAGCCGTGCTGATTAAACTTATCGATTAAGAATCCATTTATTTCTTTATCTTCTACGTTCAATTATATTTAATTAAAATGGTAAATCTGGATCAGCAGCTACAGGCTGTGGTTGAGCTTGTGCTTGTGGTTGTGGTTGGTTTTCTCTTGGTGCAGGCTCTGGAAATTGTCCATTAGTCCATACAACTTTGCAATTACCTAAGTATGTCTTTGCTGTTTTAGCTTCTCTTTCTTCTTTAGTTTGATCAACTATAACAGGTCCTTGATTACCAAATTGATCTGGTTCATCATTCACTGTAATTGTTATTGGTAAGTATTTACCTTTTTTACCTACGATAATCTTATCTTTAGGTATTTCACTTAAGTTAATACTTGCTTTAATTATTCCTGCCATATTATAAGGTTTTATTTATAAAATAATTGTGAGGATCAAAACCCTCTGTTTTGTAGAACAAATCATATATTTCTGATGCTTTTTCAACTTTATTAAGTCCAGATACTAAAAAATCATCTGAGCAATCAAAAATACCAATTTGTCCTGTATTCTTATCTATGGCTATAAATATCATATCATAGCCAAATAAGTTCTTATATACAAAAGCTTGTGAATCGTAGTTATATTTCTTAGCTGACCAGTGGAACTTTTCTAAGTCTGCAGTAGTCTTTAAATCAATAACTAATTTTTCACTATGGTTAACTATATCAGCTTTACCTTTCCACCAGTTACCTGCTAATTGTGCAACACCTGGAACTTCAAACTCATTGCCATCGGCGTGTATAAAATCTCTACAAACTTTATTGTTCATCATCTTTTCAACTAATGCTTCGACTTTATCAACTTCATGTTGTAATAAACAAACTTCACCGTTTGTTATTTCTTTATACGCTTTTGTATTACGTGAGCTAGCTTCTACTATCTTGAAATTTTTAATTTTATCTGGTTCAAGAATAGCAGTGTGAAAATAGCCTCCTATAAGAAAGTGAGGAGCTGATGTAGTTGGATTTTTGAACTCTAGCGGGTTTGTCATTAGTGTACGTATATCTGAGTTAGATATAAACTGTCTACCATATTCACCATAGTAATGTTCATCGTCCTTCAACTTCTCTAATACTTCTTTTTTATTCTTCATAATGTTGCTAATTCCTGCTCTTGCGCTTTAGTTAAATTATATTTAGCCTTAATAGCGCTTAAATTACCACCGCTCTTAACATACTCTTTAGCTTTAATTAGCTGAGCTGTTGATATAGCTGCTTGTGTAACTGTTTGGTTTTTACCGTGTGTATTTGTAGCATCCGCATCTTGAGTATCATCAATCAAGAACAGATTACCTAGTGCATATTTCTTACCGTAAGAACTTGCTGCACCATATCGCTGTGGCATTTGCATACCTTTCTGATCTAAGTCAACACCCACAATAGCTATAGCATTTAAGCTGTCTTTGCCATCGGCTACTGTTGCTGTAACTTTTAATACAGGAGGCTCAAAACTAATTAAGTCTTCTTGTATTGTTACTGTTACATCTAGCTCCTTTAAAAAGGGTTTTGTAGCTTCGAGAATGTCTTCGGCAGATCGGAAATAATACTTGCCGAAAGAGTTGTATCTACTTTTTTTCGATTTAAACTCTTGTTGAATTTTGGATAATTTTTGGTATATTGTCATACTATTATAATTACACATTTATTTATTAATTTACAGATAGTCAAGCACTTGCGAGTGATCTACCGTGTCAATAAGCTTTTGTACAGCTTGCTTTTTAAGTTCAGAAACTCTTACATAATCAGACACACCTTGTATACCTAAGTCTGCTGCTATTTGTTTTGCAGATAACTTCTTACCTGTTAAACCATAGCTTTTAGCAAGCACATAAGCTTCATCGTCTGTTAAGTATTTATTTAATAAACTTACTAAATAAGCATTTAACAATTGCTCATTGTATGGATCTGACTTATCAGGTATTTGATAAGCCATATCTTCATTTTTTGGGTTAGCATCAACAGATAAAAATATAGAGTTAAAAAACATTTCAACCATTTTTTTATCTTTACCACCATCTTTACGCATCTCATTTAATTTATGCTCAGGTATACGCATTGTTCCTCTATTTTTATCAATAGCTCTACGTATTCCACCTCTTATACGCTTAGATAAAAAAGACTTTAACGTTTGTTCTACATCGTCAGATGCAGTTACTTTTTCCCAGTCTATTTTATTTACAGCTTTAATTAAGTTCACATGTCCTTCTTGGATTATATCCATAATGGACATAACTCCTGAAGCTTCTTGAGATGTAGCAAATTTGCGGCTTATGTTTTCAACTAATGGCATGAACTTTATTATTAGTTCATCACGGGTATAAAAAGAATATGGTTTATCTACAGGCATACTTAATTTTAAGTCTTCCTTATATCTAACATAATTCTGTATATTATATTTTTTCATGTTTATTATTTAACTCTTGTTTTTCTTCTCTGAGTTCTTCACCCATGTTTCTATGTATTGTTCTTGGTGTACAACCTAGAACTTTTGCTATTTTAGATATTGTGATAATTCCTTCATCATGTACCTGTAGCATAGCTTCGTAAATATCTTCTTGTTTTATTGCTTTGCCTCTACCTATTATTTGGCCTACAATACTTAATTTTTCAGTTACGCTAAGACCTGAACCATCTTTAAATACTATTTTACGTATTTTATTTTTAGGAGGTTGCTCAAGATCTTGTAAGTAAACATCGTTTATAATTTCTTTTAACATGTTGGCAGGTAAATTAAATGTAGTAAACCCATTAGGTTTATAGGTTATTACACTTGTTAGTTCAGAAAACTGTGTTTTATCCATGTCAGGGTTTAGATACCACAATACCAACAAATGCCATTTTAAAGATTTATAGGTATTTATCTTTGCCTTAGTGTTAAACAGACTGTAATAGCCGTAAGTACCGTCAGCATAATACCAACCCCAGTCATAGCTAGTTGTTGGTATATCTGGCGGATACCTACGATATACAATGCGCTTATCATTTAGATATTTCATAGCGCGATGTGACATTAGCCTTTTACTTTAATATCTTTAGGCCTATTGTCACACAATGTAGCCCAGTATAACTGGTGCTCATTCTTTAAACCTCTTTGATTTATTTCTTCATCAAGCCATTTTTGGCTATAATATAATATCCAATCAGAATTTTTCATAAGTTTCTTAAATGTTCTTTATATTTTAATAATTGTTTTCTTTTATCCATATTAACAAGACCAGTATCAATTGCTTCTTGAAATATTTCATTTTGTAATTCTTGCATTCTATACGCTACATATCTCTTATGAGATAAGCATCGTCTTTTTTTCATAAACTTTTCTATCATTTTATGTTGTTGAATAGTATATTGTTAGTTGCGTGATTTATCGCATCCTCAGACATAGTTGGCCATTTACAATGTAAAAGCTCATGTACGACATCAAAGTCTGTTAGAGGTCTTGTATGGCTTATAATACCAGATTTATTATTACTGTTAATAGCTATACCAACAAACTCTTTTAATTCAAGATCATCAGGATATGTAACTTGTTCAGTTCTAATAGCTTCTGTTGTTATATTCCAATCATCAAGCTCTAATATTTTTTTCCATTTTTGTATCATACCTACAAATGCCCGCACCTTGTGAGTGCGAGCTATTATTATCTTTTTCACATATTACTCATAATATTTGTCTAATAAAAGCTCAGCTACTTCCAAGCTTATCATATTATCTGCATATAATTGCCATATTAATTTTCTCATTGTATTATTCCTTGTTTTAATAAGTCTTGTGCTGTTCTGCATACTCTTGCATCCATTCAGCTATTTTACTGTTTACATCAGCATAGACACCAAACTTTTTAAAGTGTTCTTTTTGTTTTTTATCTAAAAATATTTTTGCTTCATACCTTTTCTTACTCATAATTTCTTAAACTTTTGTAATGTGGATGTCTGTAGCTACCAGCTTGTGTTCTTTGAAAGTAAGTAAAGGTAGCACGCTGACCTATGTAGTCATGAATGTTATCGAGCATGTTAGCAAGATCCTTGTAGTCATAGCCTTTGCCCGGTGGACAGCCGAACTCTATGCCTTCGTCATCTTGCATAATGAACTTACCAAGCGTGCCTTGTCGCTTACCTTTACCTATTTCATAGCCAATAATTGTGGCTTCTGTATCGTGAAAGTCTTTAAACTTCATAAGATCCCATGATCTAGTACCTTTGTATTTGCCAGATGGTGTTCTGTACATAGAGCCTTCGTAACCTAGTTTAAGGTTTTTCTTGTGCATTACAACAGCATCGTCAAAATCAAGAACTAAATTATTATCTATAATTTGTAAACAAGCTTTATTTTTTAGAGATTGTTCAGCTAAAATAAATAAATATCTATCTGTATAAGTACCTATTGTCATACTAGCTACATCATATATATGATATTGTACTAGCTCAGCTGCTTCAGCTCTATCATTGTCAGTTGGTTTTTTCTTTCTAACAAGAGATATAATCTTTTCAAAGTCATCTTTTAGTCCGTGGTTGTACAGCTCGCCATCAAGCACAGCTGTAGGATTTTTCGCAAAGAACGGCTTTAAAGCTTGTTCTATGTGATCTACATTCATAAATCTGTTATTAGCACGAGAGAACGCGCCTTTTGCAGTAAATAAACAGCGTACGCCATCTAATTTTGGTTGAATGAATGCTGGATAATCTGCTTTGTCCTCATTGTATTTGTGAGCAAGCATTGCTTTAATATTTTCCACTTCCATTATTTAATTTTTCGTTTATTTTATCTATTTTTTTAAGTATCATAGCTGCTTTTTCATACTCTTCTTTATCTTCAAAGATCATCATTATAGTTTGCAGCCTAGCTAGTTCGCCTACAAGTCTTTCTTCTTGATTTAAACCTAGCTCATCTTTGTATTTTTCTGCTGTTTTAGTTGATATAGTATATCCTTCATTATACAACTTTTGTATCTGTTCTGCATATTCTATATCTGATTGTTCTTGCTTTTCCATTATTTTATCAAATAATAGTTGAGCTAATTTTTCAATTGCATCTTCTTTCATATTAATATTATCTATTAGTTATCGTATTTAGTTTGTAAACTCTTCGTAATAAAAACCTTTTTGAAAGTTTTTACCTATAGATTTGTTAGAATAAACACATAAGTATGCTCTTCTTGGTTTGTCTGTTGTATTAGGTGAAGACTTGTGTACACAATTACCTTCTATTAATACTATATCACCAGTTTTAGGATATAATTTTACCCATTCGCCATTGTCAAGCACTTCAATTGTGCCATTTTCATCAGTAAAATCATCTAAAACTAGCATACAATTTATAGTTAAGAGGCTTTTGTCATCAGGAAAAGGGCCATATTGATTGTCGTAATGAGGTTCAAAAGGCATATTAACGTCTTTATTTTTAACTACTATTTGATCATTAAACAAGTATGGTTTAGGTATGTACTTAGTAATTAAGTCATACATAAAGTTAGAAGTATATACAGAAAATAACATAGCATTTTCCTGAGCACTTGCAACAGGTAAACTTGAAGCCATATCAATACCACCCCAATAAAATCCAGATCCATTTTCTTTTGGTTGACCTAAATATGGTGTAGTTTTTCTTATAGCTTTTTCAGTATATCGTTGTAAATAGCTAACAGCCCAAGAAGGTATTATATTTTCTTCTATTTTATAATTCATATTGATTTTAACTTTTTAAGTCTTTTATGTTTTTCTGCATTACTTAATTCATTCCAATTACTTGGAGGTTGCCAATCAGGTATACTAGCTCTCATTGTAGCAAAAGCTATTCTTTCTTGGTATTTCACCGCCATGTCTGACAGTTCTTCGCCTTGTTTAGTTGATAGATCTCCTAACAACATAAACGCTTTCATCATATTTATATTATTCATACCACGAAAAGCCCGTACCTTTTGAGTACGAGCTAGTGTTACTTTCGTTACCTGCTGGTCGGGCCTATTCAGTAACTATCGTGGAAACTAAACTACTATTAACTAACTAACAGTCTGATTAATATCTTCTGATTCAGTAAATTCTTCCTTTAACCATTGCAGTTCTGCCATGTCAAAGCTGTAATCACTGTCTTCGTTCATAATTTCGTCATATATTTTTTCTGCTATTTCTGCAAATTCTTCTAGTAGTACATCATCAAAGTATATATCATCTAAAAAGTATTGATCTGCGTATAGTGTACAATGTCCGTTAGAATATCTTATCATTTCCATGATAGCTTCAGCTACATCAGAGTCGTAATAGTATACATCTTCAGATACACATATATTTTTCATATCATGTGTTACTACATATACAGAATAGCCATCAACAGTTGTTTCTTCAAATGCGTATACATCTGCGTTTAAAAAAGCATCTTCATCTATTTTTAAGCCATAATACTTTTTTACAGCTTCTATAATTTTTTCTTGTGTTGGTTCTTTTGATTCCATGTTAGTTAATTTAATTTAATATTGAGACAGTTAGTAAAATTGTATAGAGTAGTAGCGCTAAAACTGCCATTATTAGCGCTAAATCTCTTTTATCATTATCCATTTGACTTGTTTATTTGTTTTATTGCGTATAATACAAGTCTTTTTAGTCTTTCAGCTCTATTCCAGATCAAGATTCTGTTGTTTCTTTCAAATTCAACTTTTTTACCATTCCAGTTTATAGACTTTTCAATTGTTTTATATTGTGGATTTAGTTGATAACAAGTATATATTCCACCGTTTTTGTTTAGTAGATTTTTTCTGATATAACCTGTTTTGTGTTCAGATATACAGTCACCTGTCGGTAATGTAAAGCAAGTTGTACCTCTTTTTATTTGAGATGGACTTGATGTGTCTTTAGCACCTAATGCTTTCAATGTTTCTATTGCTAGTTTTTCTTCGTTCATATTTATTTATTTATTAACCAATCACCCCATATAATATCTTTCTGAGTAAGATCGTGATACCATACATCACCAAATGTACAGATAGATCTTATCTGATCGATAGTTAAGTCAGAATAATTGTCTTTGGTTTTAAGTTTATCAAATAGCCAGTTTACAGATTCATACTCTTCAGCATTTTCTTTCATCTTAGCTTTGATATGTGGTTTTAATTTATCGTATATCATATTTATATTATCCTATAGTGTTCGTATTTAGTTTGTAATTTGTTTTTTAGTCATAGATTTTACTTTGTCTATTAACTCTTTTGATATATTAGTATAGAAACCAGGTGCAAATATACATCTTTTACCATCTTTTTCCATCTCTAATATATCTCTTTCAACTTGTGCTACATAAAATTGTAGTGCGTCTATT
>Ga0208645_1000674_pt1 | contig 34383 bp, 50 predicted proteins | sample VirMetDEL_Sep_01_FD_184519 | JGI IMG/M metagenome (GOLD analysis project Ga0208645, IMG submission 184519) | Aqueous microbial communities from the Delaware River and Bay under freshwater to marine salinity gradient to study organic matter... | ecosystem: Environmental > Aquatic > Marine >... | reverse complement strand
AGGTGAAGATTTAATCTTACATAACGCATGCTCATATATGAACATTCAGTTAATGTGATGTATTCTGCTAGTAGATCATCACGCCTTTTACAACTAGCTATCATGTTCATATATTAAATATAGTGATGTCCTAACTAATTGCAAGTAATTATTTAATTAAGTTGTGGATAACTTTTTAACACCAAACCCTGTGCTGTCAGGAAACCCAGCTCCCGGGGGAACTTCTATATTACTATACCTAATACCCTAAAGGGTAAGAAGGGAATGGAGAATGGAGAACACCAGCCAGTACAGCAGGAGCAGCGTCCAGCTCGCCAGTATTTCACGGAATACTGCACCAATGCCAAAAGGTAGCTTGGCGATGGAAAACGAAACCATCACCGCTACCAGTGTTAATATTCCAAAGTAAACTAAAAAGGGAGGCATTAAGTTTGATGAAGAGCCGTGCTTATTTCATCAAAGCACTCCTTCGATTCTTTATCGCCCATGATTTGGCGACACACTTCTTCCGCAGCGTACCACGCCAGCAGGTTCCTGAACTGCAGGTCTGATGCCACGCCATCAGCACCATTAAAAGTGCTTATGAAATGGAGAATAGAATTTGAACCACAGTCAGAGTACGAGTCCCACAACATGTCCCAAATCTCTTCTTGGTACTTTTCATAAAATGCATTCGTGTCTGCATAATAGATAAGCTCGGGGATCGTTCCCCCCTGGCATCCGTTCAGGACAACGTCAGAGATGGTACTCTCATCCAGGTTGCTTGTGATCCACTCCTTAATGGAGTCTTGTTTAAATTCTACTGGCATGATGGACCTCCTCTCTCCAGCTCACGAACCAGGGACAACGGTTCCAGCCGTGTTGAAATAATAGTCTGTATTCAATGTGCTTGAAATGGTAATTCATTTTTCTTGCCTCCAGTTTCTAATTGCTTTTAGTAAAAGTTGATTGTCTTTGATTAATCCTTCATCAGCATAGTTTCTACAATTAAGAATCAACCACACCCTAATATTATAAATGATTTGTTTATCTGACATTTTCTTCCTCCTCATATTCATCCTTTATGATTTGATCAATGTATGCGTGTTCAATGATCCACTCTCTGCAGAACTCTGGATCTATGTCCAGTCTGTCTTTGGTTGCTTTGTCAATGTAAACCGATCCAAAGTCTACAACATAATCATTGGGGATCGTGTCCTCTTTTGCTTGATCATACATATTAGTGCTCATGTTCCCTCCTTTGTTTGCGATTCAGGATCTCGAGTCATTACGGCAACTACCTGAACCTAAACTTGGTCGGTGCGTGTTCGTCTGTTCGCTACTTATCCTTTTTCCTTTATCGCTTCCAAGTTCTATTAATATATATAGTCCTAATTAGTTAGGATGTCAAGAGGTAAAAGAAAACTTTTTTAAAGTCCTGCTGTCCAGAAACCCAGCTCCCTGGGATGCCAGCTCCTGTATATAATAGTAATACTAAGAGGTCATCGGGTAATGGGTAATGGGTAATGGACAATGGAAAAAGGGTGGTGAGCCGAGGACTTCGACTCACCGTTTTGTTTAATGTTTGGCTAACTAAACAAAGAAGGAAGAACTTAGGAGTAGCAGAATGTACTCCTGCTGTCAACCATCACAGCCTGGGGGACTGGCTGCACGGTTTTTTTATTAAGAGGTAATGGTGGTGGGCCGTGGGAATGGAGACTAATGGAGCTTCGTGCTTGAACTACCATCAGGAGTCCAGCAACCCAGTAAGTGCATCAGGAGATCCCAGCTCTGGGACCTGGAACCGGGGGCGATGGAACAAAGGACGGGTTTATCGTTAATGGATAATGGATCACGGACAATGGAGCCTGAGAATAATTTAAGGGTCTTCGAAAGAGGGTCTCTGGCAAGTACGAACACAGGACAGCCAGCAGAATAATGCCTGTGGATCCACGCAATTTGATGTGCTGAGAAGTTAAGTTTATTATTGGTTATTATCTTCAACTCTAACCAAAAGCCTCGTTTGTAAAAGCCAAACAGATCAGGAATACCCAAACCTGTAGAGCTTTCAATTCTAGTCCAAATTATTGATTTAGTATTATTTTTTAACTGTTTCCAGAGGTTTTTCTCTTCTGCCATGTTTAATTATCCAGCACCTTTCTTCTTCAAGATCAACCATCAATAACTCAACCCTAAGTTTCTTCTGTAATGCAGTTAATACTCGGTTGATTGGTTTACCTTTTTTGTTTCCTTTTGCATACTTCAAAGCCGTTTTAACGTCATACAAATGGACTTTTCCACGCTTATCAATAGACACAATATCGACACAACCAGTGTCATGAATCGTCTTGAAGACTAGATTCCCCTTCTTCAATAAGTAAGTCATCGCCAGACTCTCCGACAGATGACCCTTCAGATGTGTCTTGGTCAATAATTTCATACTCTCCAGGAATGGATAGTTTTTTTCTAAGTTCAACTAGTTTCTCCTCTACTTCTCCAACAGACATTGAATCAATCGTGCCATGCATGATTTCTTTCTTGTCAACATAAAGTCCAGCTACCATGCCTCGATATTTCTCAGCAGCAATAGCTCCAGTGTAATTACCAGCAGCCTCCGCCGAGTCTCTCAACTCAGCTAGTTTTTGTACATGAGATTTGTAGGAAATGGAGTATCTCCTAGCCAACTCAGCTCTTCTACGTTCTATTTCCTCGACTACACGAGGATAGTATTTAGGGTTTTGTAATTGACTTGCATTGACAGTAGCCCCACTTTCAGCGTATCCAGCGTCCAAAGCACACTGTTTTGCACTCTGAATATGCCCTTTTTCGATGAAAATATCGACAAATTTCATCTGTTTTGGGGTCAAATCGAGTGTTTTTTCCTGTTTTTTTGACATCGTTTTTTCCATTTTTTAACTTGAGACCCTCCAAAAAGCCTTATTTATCAACAAACTGTGTAAACGAAGAGCCAACCGTTTACAACGAGATGACAACTTATTTACAGAGGGAACCCGCGATATATATATGTTTTTACTATATTGTAAATATGTAAACCGATTTCGCTGATTTTTTACAAGTTTAGATTTAATTTGTGTAGAATAATATATATAGTGATTTACATGAAATTGGTAAGGATTGACTGGGATGATACTATTGAACATCAGACTGGTTGGTACGAACAAGAAGACATCAAAGACCTTGAACCGCCGCCCCTTGTTTGGAGTTTTGGGTTAATTTTAAAAGAAGAAGAAGATTCTGTCACTGTTGTTGCGGATTGGATTCCGTCATCTAAAACTTTTGGTCGGGGGACCACGGTCCCTAGAGGAATGATCAAGAAGATTACAGAAATAGCCGAAGTTGATATGTCAAACATCAATTCAAAGTAGCAATTCCACCCATAGCAAATTTTTGCCCAGTAGCCATTTCAAAAGCTTGTTGGTAAGGTATTCCTTTTTGCATGAACTCTCCATATCTTCGTTGTGCCTCAGGTCCTGCGGATTGTAATCTTCCTGCAATATCACCTGGATTAAAAACTTTCGATAAATAGTCTTTAACTCCACTTCCTATATTATTAGTTATAGGTGTATCAGTCATAGGCATAGGTACAGTAGCAGTTGTACCTGTAGAAAAGGGTGAGCCTGTAGCTGCCTCAAATGCTTGTTGATAGGTCATTCCTTGTTGCAACATTTGTCCATATTTTCGTTGTGCTTCAGGTCCCGCAGCTTGTAGTCTTCCTGCGATGTCTCCTGGGTTAAAAACTTTACCCATAAAATTTGTACCTTGTGCGAATTTATCTTTTAGACCACCTAATACTTTACCCATGGTTCCACCGCCCAAGATAAAATCGGCGCCCGCTCCCATCATACTTCCAATACCGCGACCCATGTCACCCACAAGTTGTCCTAGTGTCGGAGCTTGTGCTGTGAGTTCAGGTTGCATCATTGATAAGATAGTTCGACCTTGTGCATCTTTCATAGGAACATCAGCACCAGACATTTGTAAACGCATGATACCATCAGGGCCCATCACTTCTTTGCCACCAACGGATTGTCCTGCGAAATACTGTTTTGATTTGTCTAAATATTTTTGATAGTCCAAACCTCTTGGATATTTTTGCTGAAGGTTTCCAGCCATTTCAATAAACTTATCTTTTCCACCAGCTTGATTAAACATGATGTTCTGATCTTTTTGACTGTAGTTTTGAAAAGAATCACCACCCGGTGTATAACCTGAACCTGGACCTGTTGGTCTAGACGAAGGTTTACTATAACCACTAAATGCAGGGGAAGATGTCCCTGGTCTGTTAATACCTGTAGGTGCTCTACTTCGGGGTCTGTTACGAATGCTTGGAGGGGCCATTACTTAGCCCTTGTACCTGTTGCACGTCTTTGTCTAAAACCAACTGGTTGCTTAGCAGATTTTCTTCTTCTCATCGGAGTGACAATATTAGGCTTGGAACGATCACGTGGTGTAGCTTTAGGATTAGGTACTTTTCTATCCTTCATTTTTTTAATCATTTCAGGAGTCAGGGGTAAAGGTCTTGCTTGCATTGGACCTTTATCTTTGGTTAGTCTAGGATTACCCGTTTGAAACTCTCTAGGTTTTTTCTTCATATATTTTTCAATATCTTCTTTTGTGATACGACCATCGGTTTTAATTCTTCGAGGTCCTGTTTGTAATGCTTTTGGAGGGATACTCATCATTCCCTCTTTTAATTTTCTAACTGCTTTGCGAATAGGCTTTGTCGCCATTTTTACTCTTCTGCTTCTTGGTTTCATTCCTTGTGGCATAATAAACTCCTTGGTCCGTGGTTCGTAGTCTTTGTACAACTAAGAACATAACAAAAAATAAAGTCAAGAGCAAAGATTTATTGACTTTTAAAATCGGAGTTTGATACAGTAATAGGTACGCACTAACGCATATAAGGGAGGTTTATCATGCAAGAATTAGAAAAGAAATTAGAAGAAGCGTACATAGTCATTGCTCTGTTACAGGCGCAAATATCAGAAAAGAAATAAGACTATGTGGTGGTCGGTGAGCCTTGATTCAAGGCTCCAGAACCCCTAGTTACAATCTTATGCCACTGATCGTGGGTAAATTCCTCACTCGTCCCGTCCCGATATAATACACGATACATCAAGTATTCCTGCATCTCTGGTGGATTAGAGACTTTTGTGAAGATTTCTACATTAGTTACAATATCTTTGATCATCTTGGGAAAGATAACACATTTCCGTCCTTGAGTTTACTTAATTTTTGTACAATTAAACGGCGTGTTGCTTCCTGTAAATCCTTGGTATCTCCCACAAGTTCGTGGTCCCAAAGATCAGCACAGGCCCGTAGTGCTTCTACTTTATGTTTTTTATTCTTAAAGTAGTCTCTATCATGGTCGATCAGATCAAGCACCATACGCCTAGAGATTAGGGACTCTAGGTCTTCTGTCATCATGTTTATATTCATGAGACAATTCTAATGATTCCTTCGGGTTTGTAAAATAACTTTTACCCATTAGTTTCTCGGCTCTTTTCCTCGCTCTGCGTCTTTTATCACGTTGATGTGAATAGCGTATGGAATGACCTCGACCGTCTTGATATTCGTATACAGGTTGAAATTTCATTGTATCCTCCTTTGTTGGTCAGCCGACCTGAGTCGTAGATAGAGGAAAGGCACTCCAACTAAAACTCACAGCTTTTCACAATACACTACCGTGTATGCTATACATCTGCTTTACCCGAATTGGGCCGGCGCAATCGGAACTTGTTATGTGACTTTGGTAGGTTTTTCACTATCAGCAAAATCAAAAAATTTGTTCTTATTATCCATAAATTGAAGTGTGTTTTCTAATTTACGTTCTTCTTCTTCTAAGCCATCTAAGTATCCTTCTAAAAAAGCTACCGTTGTTGGTAAAGAAAACTGTGTACGATCATGCTTCATATAGCCAATCGCATTAGATAAATGTTTCTTTAATTGTTTTCTACTTTCGTAATTTGCCATTGCGTTTCTTCTCCTCTTGTTCAATTAGTTTTTGTATAAATCCACCCATTGTACAGTAATCGTTTTCTGCCATCGGTCGTGCTTTATTATACACAGCGACCTTGATAGCTACTGATTTGTATTTGCTTGCATCCATTAAATAACTCCTAAAAAGTGTAATATTAAAATTAAAATTAGACCTGTAGCCATAAACCATCTAAAATAAAATATTAGTGTTACTAATATTAATGATATCAATACAATGTATAACATAGTCCTAATTTCTTAGTATAATATAAGAATTTATGGTATAAATGTCAATAGGGGTAAATAAATGTTAAAATTCTTTTTAGTAGGCTGGGCGTGTATCGGATTAGGCTACGATCAAAAATGTGTACGAGTAGGCTCGGAAGTTATCTTTGATACGTATGAAGAATGTAATGAGTATTACAAATTAGTGGCTACCGAACTAACAAGCCGTGATGAGACAATTAAATTACAATTTACTTGTGCATCATCAGGCGTATTAGAAGACTTGCTATAGAGTTCTTCGTATAAAATTTGGAAATTGACCTTCTTCTTTAAAAGATCTATAGGCTGCATACCAATCTTTTTTATATTCTGCTTGACAGAAATCTTTGATTGATTGGTCTTTGTCATCACTCTTAAAAAAATTCAAGAAATGATCTTTGGCTTTGTTGGTTAAGTTAAACATGATTTTTCTCCTGGCCTACTTATACACAGAAAAATAATTTTTAGTTTTGTTTTGATTGCATGACAGTTATGCAACTGGTAAAATATTAGGATAGCAACGGCCGAAACACGAAAGGAATTTTGTGTATTGCAAAAGTTATTAGATTAGTGTCTCTTGCAAATAAACAGTTTAATAATTGTCGTTGCTAAACATCAAACTCAGCTTCAAATTCAACGTCAGGTTCAGAAAGAGGAATATATAATGTTCTACCATTTACTCTTTTTACAAAAGAAGTTCTACATAGTAGGCAGTGATAGTTATCGTTATCAATACGAAACATAGGAACAATGACATGTTCATACGAACAGCTCGGACATAGTGTTGCTTCTACTTTGTCATCTTTCTTTTTATCTATTTCGCCTCGCCCCATGATGGTCCAACCTCACAATCTAATTTTACAGGCACTTCTAATTGCACTGCGTTTTGCATTATCTCCATAATTTTATTCTTTTGTTCTTCACTGTCAAAAGAACAATCTAGTTCATCATGCACTTGAATGAGGGGTACAATTCCTTCTTTATGTAAATCTACCATTGCTTTCTTCGTCATGTCAGCAGCAGATCCTTGTATAATTTTGTTTAAAGCTTTGTATGTAAAGGCACGGCGTATTTGTTTACCATGTTCTCTTTCAGCTTGGTCCCTGGGCAGTGGTTTGTGGACACCGTAGCGTGAAGGTTCCCACATATCAAATCGACACTTACGACCGAGTAAGGTTCTTACATGACCGACATCAGCCGCTTTCTTCATGGTTCGTTCAATCATTTCTTTTACAAAAGGAACACGTCCATGATACTTCTCAAAAAGGTCCTCAGCCTCACCAGGAGTCAATCCTAGCTCAGAAGATAGTTTCCCCTTACCCATGCCATAGAATAGCCCTAGATTGATCGTTTTAGCCTTTTTACGGTCTATTTTAGCCATCTCGGAAACCATTGTATGGAAGTCAGTGTTGGGGTCTTCATGGTATGCGTTGACAAACTCATCTGCGCCTTTCAACCCACCAGCCGTTAAGCTAGCGAGGTGAACCACGAGACGTGGTTCTTGTTGTGAGTAGTCGAACGCACCCCATTGCATCCCCTCTTCGGGTTTAAAGAGCGAGCGTATCATCGGTCCTAAAACCTTCGAGGAAGGAACTTGTTGGAGGTTTGGTGTATTGTAGCTGAGTCGTCCTGTGACGGTGCCACCACCATCTCCCCGTAATTGGTTTATTTCAGCATGGATTCTCCCCTTATGTTCATGCTTTAGAATTGTATCAATGAAAGTCGTTCGGGCTTTATTATATTCTCTGGCCTGAGCGACAGCTTGAACCAACGGGTGTCCATGAGTGCGGAGGAAATGCTTATCGAATTTTGGAGCACCCGTCAATTCAGTTCGTGCATATGGAAGATCCAATGCATCGAACATTTTAGATATAGATTTAGCTTCCCACACATTTACTTCACATCCTGTTTCTTTTTTGATTTTCTGTAAATGTTCAGACTCTTCTTTTAAGAGTTTGTTTTTTGTGCGTTCAGCTTGATCTATGTCAACTCTAACACCATGCCATTTCATATCAATCAAGACTGGTAAGACTTGGTGCTCTAACTCATTAATGTGAGTTAAATCTTGTGCGAGGATTTCTCTTTGAAGAACGTGAAATAATTTTAACGCAAGCTCGGCATCTTGTTCTGCATAAGGTCCAACGTACATGGGAGGTAATCTCCACATGTCGTTCTTTGCATCAACACCCCATTCTTTTGCTGCTTCATATAACAGTGCTTCTGATTTCTTTTCCCCTAAATAATCTTGTCCAACAATATTCAAAGAATATCGCATTCTGTTTTCATCTAAGATAGGTGCCATTAACATGGTGTCCCAAATCTTTGATGTAATTCTCATACCCATACGTTTCATCCAACCGACATCGTACATGGCATTGTGACAAACAATTTCAGGACAACGATCTAACATGTCTTGAAACTGTCTCATAAAAACTTTTTTATCGTAGTTACCTGGTGAGTCGTGATCAATTGGAAAGTATCCTTTGAAACCTTCCCATGCGATTGCAACGCCTACAACTTTTCCATTACCGGTTGCCCAACCTGGTCCGTGGTCCTTGATTCCTGGATCGTATGTTTCTAAGTCGATAGCAACAGGGCTTTGCCCTTTGTAATCTATAAACTCAGGACAGACCCACTCACTCGGTGGTTGAAATAGGGGATTTTGTATTGTCATCCTTCTCCTTTTCTTTTGGAAAATAAACTTCTGTTAATGATCTGCATGTACTGCAATCTAATAATGTCATAAAAGAATAAACTTCCGATTCTTCACTAATGTCTTCATCCTGCATCCATCTTAATTCTGTATTACAATGCCAACAGTTCATTTCTTATCCAATTCATCCCGCCATGCTTCTAAATTTACTGTAGCTATGTCTTCTACTAAGAATGGTATCCAGCTTCTATCAATCTCTACAGGCTGTGGCCAAGACTTTTTGATATCCTTCATTTCTTTCTCTATTAAAGATATAAATACTTTTCCGTCTTTGTAAACAATCCTCATCGTATTACCTCCAGGTATTCTCTATCTGTCTCAGAACGTACGAGCCATAGCTCTTTTCGTGCTCTTGTAGCACCTACATAAAAGACTCTGTGTTCATCGTCAGGGTTGCTAATTAATGCTTCTTCGGACTTTCTCGATAGATCCAAAAGTAAAACAACATTGTCTGCCTCTCCACCTTTAGCTCCATGTATCGTAGAAATTTCTATCTGTGGCTTTTGCCAAATGTTTATACCTCGCTTCATGAGCTGTCGGACATACATCACTTTACCATACGGTATTTTGTCTAATGCTTGATACCATGTAGCTGTCTTTTGAATTAATAAACCGTGTTGAAACATCAGTTTTTCATAATCAAACTTTTCTTTATCATCTAAATTTTTAAGATTTTTATAGTTACGTTGAACACCAATACCTGATGACATGTATTCATACATGGCTTTAACACCATCCAAACCAACACTCTCACCCTCTGATATCTTATTCCAAGATGCAATGGCGTGTTTCAATTTATCAGCTATGCTACTTTGTCCAAACCGTGCGTAGTAGTAACCCTGTTCCAAGAAGAACTTCTCAACTTTATTAAGTATGTATTTAGTCCTTGCGAGTACAAGCCACTGTTTATCTTTGTACGGGATTGCTTCATGTGAATAGACTGTAACGACTTTGCCCTCTTCGTCTTTAGCTTCCCATTCTTTCTCGACTCTATCTCTGATTTTTCGAACGATCTTGGATGCCACGAAGTGATGGGATTTAGGTATTCTGTAGGATTTATTGAGTACGACAGAAGTGCCAGGATAAGACTGAAATGTATTAACATCAGCCCCAGCCCATTTAAAAATAGCTTGGTCGTCATCACCTGCAATATAGGCTCTTTTACATTTAGATATGAGGTTTGTAATAACTTGCCACTGTACGAGCGATAGGTCTTGCGCCTCGTCAACGATGATTACCTCTATATCTGGCCATATGTCAGGTCTAAGATTAAACTCTAACAGCATGTCAGTAAAGTCATATAATTTTCTATTTTTTTTGAATTCTTTAAGATACTCCGCAATCTGTTCTAGTTTTCTCCAACCGCCTACAATGTGTCCAAACTTAGAAAAAGTTTCATATAAACCCACTCCTGTAATTCTGGATAAGTCAATAATTTTTAAATAAGGATCTTGTTGTATAAAATTACCATCATCATCATGTATATCTTTTGGTGCTAGATCTACTTTTAAAGCATCTGATATTTCAATGTAATGTTTTGGTTTTAATACATCATTCGTAGATAGACCTAAACATTGAAAAGCTAAACTATGTATTGTTCTAAAGTATTTAAAATCTTTTTGATCGAGTTTAAATTTATGTGCCGCTCTACTAATAGCTTCACTTGCAGCTTTCTTTGTATAGGCAACAAAGGCTACATCTTCAGGTGTTAAATTCTTTTCTAACTCTTCTTCTACAATATTAAGTAAGTATGTTGTTTTACCTGTACCTGGTGGTCCGTAGATCTTTTTTATTTTAGAATGGGACGTCATCTTTTACCTTAGGTACATTTAACTTAGACTCATCTTGTGGTTTAGGATCAGGTATAAAAAATAAATTCTTCACAGTATTTTTATTAATTCTAAATTGTTTAGAATCTCCACCTTTGTCTCTAATTAAAGAACCCATTTGAGTTGTTGAAAACTCTTTAAACTGAATCTTACGCATATATCTTTCCAGACTTGATAATTGAAAATATATTTTACCATCACTTTTCCAAACACTGTGATTTAATACATCTTCAATGTCATCTGCAATAGCTTGATTATATAAAAAATCTTCTATGTGTGAATAGAAACGTCCTTCTCTCGTCACTTCTTTAGGCATCTTAATAATTTCACAGGTTTCTAGTAATTCTCTCATACGAGCTTCATAATCTCTTTTAGACATCTCTACAGGCAGGCTAGTATGTGTCTCCAATACTTTCTTTCTAAACAATCGTTGATCCATTAGTTCATCTGTAGTGACCGTGATCCGTGAGCCGTCTACATCTAAATGCCATACTGATTCATCAGACTCTAACTTTGTGAGATTAGCAATGTCCATTGCCACATCATCTCTGCCAATACCATATTTTCTTACTCGACACTTCGTGCTATCACAATGTGAACGCATCGGTACGTCCTTACACTTGTAGCCATATTCTTTTTTCTCGTGTTGATCTATCTTGAGCTTAACTTGATCGTAACCCATCGGTGGTTTGCAGTACGCTGTGTTAAATTCCATGACTTTGTTTTGCCACTCACCAGGTCCATACTTCTTTTTTGCATAGACACAGTAGTGAAATACCACATCATCCCTCGATCCTTCAAAAATACCCATGTTTTGCATGATTTCTATGCATGGAGGGCCGTCAAAAGTGGTCTTTTTCTGTTTTAAAGGCTTTACAGATAGGTTTTGAAGTTGGTCGTGTGTGATTGCCTTCTGAGAAACCAAATTGAAGAACTCATCAAGCGTTAAGGACTCTCCTTTTTCGTCCATAGCGTATCTTCCGCTCATGTCTCCCTTAAAATAGGGTAAGTTGAGAAAGTTTCCTGTGTCACCACGCTCCGCATTGAGTGATTCTTGTTTTGGAAATATCTCGCAGTCAGCAAATCCTAACACGGAAGCTATCTCTGTTAATTTTTTAATAGCATCTTTGGCAGGTACAGGTTCTGTAAAGAATATGAAAAGATGAAATCCTCCCGATTTAGATCGGCAAGGTATAATAGGTAGATTTAATTTTGTATATTTAGTAATTGTCTTGCGTACATCAATTGAGTAATCGTCAACATCAATACAAGACCAAGAACATGTATTATCATCACGTATCGGAATAATTCCAAGGCTTGGATCATTTCCTTCGACATGGTCTCTCCAATGTTTGTCAGTAACTTCTTCTTTAAGAATATATGCCTTACCACCGACTTTACCGCTTTCTTTAGTTTCACCACGATAAAATACGCCATGGGCTCGGCTTAGACCATTGAAGATCTGTTTTAATTTTTGATACGCTTCCATATGTGAAAGGGGGCCGAAGCCCCCTAGCCCTTAAAAAGGATTGTCGGTGTCTGGTTTATCACTTCCAGAACTTTCGCTCGCCTGTTCATAGTTGACCTCAACAGATCCCTTCTTCACGGCGTTATGAAATCGTTTACCTTCTTCGTATTGACTAGCCGAAACGACTTCACCTCTTCTTATGTCCCAGCTATACCAGTCACCTTTGTCATTTGACTGAGGCTTAGTTGTAAGCACATAGGAGTAATACCAACTAGGAGGATTGATGATTTGATCACCATTCTTCACCTTAGCCGACATCACAAGACTGTTCCATTTTCTTGATTTAGATAGTCCACTCACTTTCATGGATAGGAGAACTTGCGATGTAAGTCCTTCACTGTTTGTAAGGAGGCAGTAGTGATTGTGAGTTCTTTCTAAATATGTACCCTCTGGAAGCCTAGATTTACCCTCAGCGTCCTTTTTTGTTTTATCCCAAAGAGGAGTATCCACAGGGTGAACGATGGGAGCAGAGGAACCAGTTCCTCTATCGGACCATTCTAATGCAACAGGTTCGAAGTGACATGGTATAACTGTAACACCTTCAGTACCATCATAGAGTTCTTCTGTGACAGTATTGAAAACCATACCTTCTTCTGCACCATCAACATACTCACTCTTTTGTTTTTTTGTCTGCGGAGACATAGAGCTAAGTATTTTCAAGAAAGGTATAGCAGTCGTGTTCATATCAACAACGGCTAAACCTAAACCTTGGTCTTGTGCGACCATACCAAGATCAATGGTAGGGGCGGCAACGGCAGAAGCTTTCTTTGTTGCTACTTCCTGTTTTTTTGTTTGTTCATTCATTATTTTTTTCCTTTTGTTATTTTAGTTTCTGGACGTATGAAGATCCCAAAGAGATCATCAGGGTCCGTTAATCCCTCTTCGTGGCGCTTTTTTAGGGTCGCCTTCAGTGTCGAGGGGTGCACTGATTTTTTCACGTTAGGGGTGATACCGAAGTTCTGTTCTATATATCCAGCTAAATCTCCAGCCATATTGTCTTCACCCGTTCCGAAACTTGTTGAAACTTGATTCTTGATTATATCACCAAGATCATTATTTCTTAAATAATCTAATGCTTCATCTTCTCTTGTCTTAGGTATTCTACAATGAAAGCCTTCTTTGACAGTTACTTTACTGCCATCTTTCATGGTTGTTTCATTGATACCTAATTCTTGCATTTTTGTTGGAATTGTTTCACCAGAAAGTATATCTCTTTCTCGTCTTAATTCTTTCATTGTCTCTTCCATATTTTCTATTTCAGAGTCTAAATCTAATTGTCGTTGAATAAGTTTAGATAATCCTGTTAGATCATCATCTTGAAGTTTCTTTAAATCACCTGCATCTTGTTTCAGATCATCAAAGTCTATTGTGTTAGCCATATTACCTCCTTTATAGAACAGCTTGGGAGGCCTAGTTGTTTCACCTCCAACTTTCGGGATACAGATAAACATTGCTCTACCCTACTCGTACCTACTCATGATAGCCTCAGCTAGTTAGCCCTACTCTATCACCCCTGTGCGTTACGCCTCTGTTAAAAACGTTATTCCGCCACAAGCTATAAGTGCCAGCTAAGCACTTAATTGTTCGTTAAAAAAGTTATACTTGAAATCCTAACAAAATGCAATATATTATTTCTATATGGCTAACTTTTTTTTGAAGGAACCTTTTCTTCATCAACTTAAAGCAAGACGAATTTGTCATGATAGAAATATCAACAATTTCGCCTACTTGATGGAAATGGGCACAGGTAAAACTATAACAGCAATCATGGATTTGATGATATTGCATCATGAAAAAGGTGTGGATAACTGTGTAATCTTTGCACCGAAGTCCGTGTATCGTAATTGGTATAAAGAAATTACAGAATTTGTTGCACCTGAAAAAACAAAATATGCAATTAGTACGTGGGACCCTAGTCTTAAAGATCCTGTTACTAAAGCTAAATTAACAGATTTATTAGAAAAAAGTATTGTACCACTTAATATTTTTTTGATGAATATAGAATCTATCTCATCACCAAAAGGTGTAAAGTTTTTAGAAAAATACCTTAGTGTACAAGATAAAAAGAAAACAATGATGATTGTTGATGAAAGTACAACTATCAAAACACACAATGCTAAACGTACAAAAAACTTAATTAAGTTGACAAAAGATTTAAGCTATAAAAGAATTTTAACAGGTACACCTATTACTAAATCACCACTAGATATTTATACACAGTTTGCTTTTCTTGACCCTAAGATACTTGGTCAAACTAATTACTATGCTTTTCGTGCTCGCTACGCAAAGATTGTCAATAGACCTACGTCAGGTGGTCGTCACTTCCCTTTGATAACAGGCTATCAACGTTTAGATGAATTAGAAGAAAAGATTTATACTCATGCTTTCCGTGTCAAGAAAGAAGAATGCACGGACCTGCCTGAGAAAATATATATGAAAAGGTTCATACCTATGAGTGAGAAACAACTCGTAGCTTATGAATCATTGAGAAGAAACGCAATGTTTATTTTCAATGACAAAACAACGACATCTGTGAACCGGCTCTCACAGATTGTTAAGTTGCACCAGGTATGTTGTGGATTCACTATTAATGATAATGGTGAAATCCACGACGTGCCTAACAAACGATATGATGAACTATTAAATGTCCTAGAGGAAGTCGATGGCAAAGTAATTATCTGGGCAAACTATAGACACAATATTGAAACGATAACTCAAAAACTAAAGGAGAAATACGGTGATACTTCGACTGCAGCTTTTTATGGTGATACAGAAAATCAAGTACGCATGGATCTTGTCAAAAATTTTCAGGACAAAGGACATGATCTCACGTACCTTGTTGCGAACCCTAAGACTGGTGGATATGGAATCACTCTTACTGCCTCTCACACTGTTGTGTACTTTTCAAACAATTATGATCTTGAGATAAGATTACAAAGCGAGGATCGTGCTCACAGAATTGGTCAGAAGAATAAGGTTACCTATGTTGATTTTGTTTGTCAGGGAACGGTTGATGAAAAGATATTAACTGCCTTGAAGAACAAAGTCGACATAGCCAGTCAAGTGATGGGTGATGAGTTGAAAAGTTGGATTACTTAGATTTTTTCTTTTGAGCTTTTCTCATTTTTTCTGAATCCCTCATTGTAGTTTCTAATTTAATACCAATATAACCTGTTGCGGCGGTGCCACCCATTATACCTTTAAAAATAGCATCATCTCTTTTTCTTTGTTTAATTCTTTTGATAACTCTACTTTCAGATCGGTCGCGAAAGGTTTTTTCCTTTTTCTTCTTTTTACCTAAAAGACCCAAGCCTTTTTTTGCAATACCGAAGATACTCATTACCTAGATATTCCGTAACCACGTTTAGCTAAACGACCAGCTACAGTTCCACCATTTTTAAAGTTATAACCTCTTCTACCAAGTGTAGATCTTCTGTCAGGTTTTTCTCCACGAGCTATTGATCTTTTTTCTGCTTGACGTGCTCTGATACCAGCTTGACTTTTTGATGGTGAAAACGGCTTGTAATCCTTATCAAACTTAGATTTTGGTGTTTTTATAGATCTTACACGATCGCCTTCTTTGGCTCCTGCTTTTATCTTTTTGGCACGAACTAATGATGGAATATTTTTAGCATTCTTTTTTACAGCATCTTTACCAAACTTTTTTATTGCTGCTTTGATACCTTTACCTGCTACTACTCTAGCAATTTGTGCTGCGATTGGTACTAAAGGGAGAACCATTAATCACCACCTGTGAGTTCGTCTTCAAGCTGAATGATTTCAGCCATAACTTCTGATTCGTTGTCCTCGGTCATTGAGCCACGAAGCTCTCTAATTCTCTCTAAGATATCTTCTTCTTTATCATATGACATTAGTTGGGCCTTACATTATAACCTAAGCCTTTAGTAGCTGCTCCGCCACCTCTAGCTGTTCCTCTAACAACACCACCATCTTTCATGTAACCCATTTTGTTACGGACTTTTTTTGGTAGCTTTGCTAGACCTGGATTCTTCTTTTTATCAACTGTTTTTAGATTCTTTTTCATAGAGCCTCCTACTTTTTCTTTTTGCCATAAAGCTTCATGGCTCTTGCAGTATATGCTTTTTCAACCATGCCTTTTGGCATTGGAACATCAACGATTTTAGACTCGTCAATAACTTTAGGTTCAATTATCTTTATATGATCAAATTTGTATTTACCCATGCTTGAATCCTACTCTTATACGTTCGTTTTTGCAACTATTTCTGCAAGACTTTCACATCTTTTTGTTGTCTGTTTATGCCACCTCGAGTCCTTCATCTCAGTAGCGGCGTCTTTCCAACGTTTCTCACGCATGGCTTTCCACATGTTTTTAAACTTACGAACACCATTTGTGCCTAATTGAAACACCATTTCTAGTATAACTTCAGATACATTGTCAGGTAAATCGTGTCCAACACACTCATCTATCAATAGATCAGCCCCCGCAGCAGCTCTATTCAGGTCTATATCAAATAGTTCTTCGACTTCTTCCATGGATATTTCAACGCCTTCAGCGTATCGTGTCCGTTCGTGAGGCTGAATAAGGTGGCCTATGCCGATCGTGGCTTTTCCTAGTGTGTCTAAATACATTACTGTGCGCACCCCTTCATGCAAACGCACCCTTGCTTTCAAGTCATCTGTTAAATCAATCATGATCCTATCCCCCAATGCTTTTGATGTTCATCGGGATCTCCTTTCTTAAATAAATTTTTAATTTTATATGTTATAACTGCCCACAGGTTTTTCATTATCTAGTTTACCTAATAAATCAAAAATACCATTATTCCCAACATTTTGCAAGTTAGCTTCTAATAATTGTGGCATGCCTCCCATTGGCATATTAGGGTTTGGTGGAATGCCCATGATCCCTGGATCGGGGTCCATAGGATATACTTCTTGTGGTCTGATCACAGGGCCATACATCATTCTTTTTTCCATATCTACTTCTGGTCTGATTGTGCCCATATCTGTATCAAAAAAAGGCTCACTAGACATTGGTGTATCCGTCTTCGGAACAGCGTAAGGACGCACCTCACCTCGCTGAAACAAATCTTGTTCTATAATATTTGGCTCACTAGGAATCACTGTCTCTTCTTCTGGTAACATAAACTGATTAGGTCCTGGTTCAAAGCCCTCGAACCTTGGTAACATATCTATGTTCTCTGGTGGACCTTCAGCAAGTTTTTTTGTTGCACCACCCTTATTCATTTTCAATGGCTTTGTCGGTAATTGACTTAACGGTGTTACAGCATCTAAAGCGATCATAGTGTTCCTATTCCTCTTTTCATCATTTGACTTTCTAAGGCATCATCTAAAGTTCCAAAAGCTAAATCACTTCGAGTTTGTGGTGCAAGTTGTGCTCCTGGAATATTTGGTTGTAGTGAAACGTCAGGTTGAAAAGTAGTATCATAAAAACGTTGTTCTTGAGTATCAGGTGTAACTCTTCTGTCAATCTCACGTAAAGTTTCTAAGTCACGTCCTTCTGGAGTTTTAGTCATTAATTCAATTTGTTTATCTCTAGCTGCATTTTGTTCTAATTTACTTTGAGGATTCTCTATTAAACTAATAATCGATTGATCAATCTCTTTCATAAAGTCTTGTTCTTCTAAATCTTCATCGGTTGGTAAGAATTCATTTGCCCACTGTATAAGGTCATTTCTTCTTGATTTTGTAAGAGGATCTTTTGTAGGAAACTTAACAGCGTCAGTATACACTTCAGTAAATGCTTTTAAAGCTTTAGGACTTGTTAATAATTTTGAACCATACTTTAACATTAATGCTGTCATAATAGGATTCATAGCCACAAATCCACCTGCGCCTGCGCCCATAGCAGAACCTAACATGATTCCTTTAAAACCACTCAAGGTAATCCTTCTAGTAACGAAGGTTGAAGGATCATTAACAATGAAAGCACCTGCCGCATCTGCTGCAGATAAAAAGTCTTTTATACCATTAACTGTTACGCCTGTGCCCTCTAATGCTTCAGTAAGAACTTCAATACCATCTTCAGTATCTAAACCTAGTTTCTTAGCAAATGCTTGTGGACTAAATTCTACCTGACCAAATTCTAACATTTCTGGTGCTGCCTTTTTCAAACCATGCTTTTGAATTAAATCAGGACTTGCGGAAGTAACATTTAAGTATTGATTAGGTGTTACACCAACAGGAAGACCTACGATTGAATCATTAAGGGCATCACCTAAGAGTCTTCTTACAACTCTTAATTGACCCGCATTGGGTGCAACGCTCGTAATAGGTAGAACTTTTTTAATGGTTTGATTATATGTTGGACTTTTTGGATCTAAATCTTTTACAAGAGTTTCTATATTAACAACCACACCTTCTTTATTACCCGCTTTTCTAAAAGCTTGTACTTGTTCAGGTGTTGCTTTTGATAGTTCTAATAAATGTTTCATTGCATCAGGATCATTTTTTGCTCTTTGTAAAATGGTGTCAAAAACTTCTTTTGTATACATCATGCCATATTTTTGATCAGGTCCTGGACCAAATATGTTTGCATTAACTTGTTTTACATTAGAGGCCACTCCACCTGTATAATCAGGTATAGTTGCTGCAAAATATTCATTAGCAGCAGAAAGTTTTTTCAAAGCAGTATTAAAGACAACATCATCCACTTCATTACCTATATTTTTAAGATTGGTAATATCCATTTCTAACATCGCAGCTAAATTACCAATGGCTTGTGCTTGGTTTTCTGGAATCTTACCTTTAAATTCTGTTTTAAAATTAACTGCAAAATCATTAAACATTTGACGAAGTGTGATTGCTTGTTCCATTGTAATATTAGGATCTAATTTTCCCAACATCCCATATAACTTTCCAAAAGATTCTTGAGACTTTGAACCTGGAAACTGAAAGGGTTCTCCTGTAGTAAGACCGGGAATACCCTCTTCGTACGATGCTCGAGTGTCATTAGCAAGTTTTCTAAAATTGTCTATATTTATAACTTTTTTACCTTTTAGTTTTTTGGCATACTCTTCAAAGTTTTCATATAAATATCGTTGTGCATTTCTTACAGACTCATAATTACTTTGCATCATCTTAGACAAATCCTTTCCTAACATTGAAACTGTTTGTAAAGGTGCTACAGAGTTCATTAATTTACCTAAATATTGTCTTGAAGCTTCTTGTACAGCTTGTTGTTGTGTTCCAAATTCTTTACCTACCCATGGTAAAACACCAATAACTTTACTGTACGCTCTCCAAAATGGCATATTGGTAGCCTGAATAATACCCAATGGCATACCGTAAGTGTCTGATATCTCAGCTAATTTTTGTAAATTCTTTTTTGTAGGACTAATGCCAAATATTTTATTACCAATAAATCCTTTTGTATGATTGAAGATAGGTCCCATTGCAGCGGCTCCACCTGTAAATGCAGCGTTTAACATAGTGTCATATAAAAATTGTGAACTTGCTTCTTTCAAACTAGGGTTTGGTAAATCTAATAATGTTCTAAGAATTCTATTACTAAAATCATAGGCATAACCACCCGCTTGTGTTCCAAGCATTTCAGAGCCATATAATTCTTGCGGAGTTAACAAAGCAAAAGGATTTCGTGTACCCATTACCTTTGCAGCCTGTGCTCCTGCTACACCAGTCATACCACCAATCATTTCAGCAGAAGGTTTAGAAACTAAGTTTTGAGGTAGTCTTACATCATCAGGTAAGTATTGTCCTACAAAAGGAATGTAAGAACCGGGGTTAGGTAGCGAAAACTCTTTTGCTGCTTGATTATAGTAAAAGTTTGCTGGATCTTTTATTAACTCTTCACGAGCCATAACATCAGAAGTTTTATTAGCTAGTTCACCATAGTATTCTTTACTTCCTTTTTCAAAAGGTATTCCAGAAAGTAACATTTGTTTGTCACTAGCTTCAATCTTTTTTAACACTTCTTGAGTTCCCTCAAATGTTAAATCAGCAGGTAAGCCGTAAGCTTTTTTTATCTTACTTAAATCTTGTTGAGACATCTTACCTCCAGGCATCTCTAACATAATTGTTTTTTGATTAGGAGTGCCTTTCATTAAGGTAATTGGCTTGCCTTTTTTTGTTCCTGGTGTGAAAGAATCTATTTGTACAATGTTATCTCTTTCCATTACATTAACCCTTCTACAGAAGATACACTAAATAAATCATCAAGATCTATCACTTCACCTTCGTTATCAAATTCATTAGGTACAGTTCTTTGTTGATTTTCTGGTTGTTGACTTTGTGTGGCATCCGCTTCAGGACTTGTACCTGCTGGATTTATTTGACCTAAATATTGGTTAAAGTCTGCAGGATTAAGACCTAAGTTTCTTAAAATGCTTTCTGTTTTTGTACGATCGGAGAAAGTTGGATCTCTTGTTAAAATCTCAGGATAGGCACGTAGTAAACCACCTTGAGCTTGTCTAATTTTACGATCAACTTCTTTCAACGCAGCGATCACATCTTGCGGAGCTTTTGCACCATAAATAGAAATCGCATCACTGGCACGTTTAATATCATCCACGTTTAAACGACCTGTTGGTTTGTTAGCTCTAGCTAAACCATAAATAATAAAGTTTTCACGAACTTTGTTTTCTGCATAACTTGTGTCGTAACCTTGGCTTTTGAACCAATCTTCATTGAATAAATCAGCCATAGAGACCTCTACATTTTTAGTTGTTGATGCAAAAGGATTTTTTGGTGTAGGTAGATCAGTAAGAGTAATGACAGTTTCTTTTTCGTTGTAATCATCAAACTCAAGGAAATCTTTGTTGTATAGCTGTTCACCACCACTGGTTAAGTTAGTACCTGCTAGTCCACTTCCACCTGATTGTTTTGAAATTTCGTTAAAAATAGATTCAATATTGAAGCCCGCAGTTTGAATAATACTTTGAATATTACCAGGTAAACCTAACTTATTAATATCACTTGAAGCAGTCACTAAAATATTTGATATGTCTGATCTAATACCGTCTAGTGATGCAAAGTCTTGAACACCTTCTGTAATCTTCTGCACGGAGGGTGTCAATGATTCAAGTGTAGCTTGTTCTGTTCCAGGTTGTGTTTTTCCAATAATTGTTGCATTAAAAGTGCCGTCAGGGCCAGCAGGAATTGGCACATCAAAAATCTGTACTTGTCTTCCATCTTCTAATGCTTGTACTCGACCTAACATTAATTGTGGTCCAAATTCGGAAGCAACCATTCTACCACTGCCATATTGTCTTGCACCTGTTGGATCAATGTAGCTAACATTTAAAGGCGCATCCAAATCATTTAACATACTCAAAGAAGATTTTATTCTTTCTTTTTGCACGTCAAGATTGTGTGAGGATACATCTTTTAAAATATCGGAATTGAAACTCATAAATTTGGTCATGTCATCATTGTCATAACCCATCATCTTCAAAAAGAAATCAGCTTCTTTTTCCATAATTATTTTATTCGCATCTTGTGCTTGTTGAACAGCAAGCTCTCCAACTTTCATTTGATAATTAATTCTGTTTAATTGGTCTTGATCTGCTCTACTTAAAGCTTTTCCAGTGGCTTGTGCTAATACATCAAGAGCACCTGCAACGCCTTTAAATTGTGTTCTGCCATTTAAGGCATCAATCACAAAATTAAGAGTTGAATCTAAACCACTTCTTTTTGGAAGTTCTCCTAAAGATTGTCTAATCTGTGCTTCAAAATCAGCAGGGTTATAACGATCACCTAGACCTAAAGCTTTGTAGTATTGATCAGCATAAGCTCGTCTTTGATCTCTCACAGGTAAATACTGACCAGCAAACTGATTGGCCATGGCATTCATATAAGATGTTGTATCAACCTCTTGCGCCGCTTGTTGTACACTGGTTGCAGCATTAGCTTCCATTTCAGGAGTTGGTGCTTCTTGCTGTTCTGATATAGAAAATTTACCTCCTTGATGAGGTCTAATAGAATTTATTGGTTGAATAGGATCAACTGTTAAGTCGATTTTGAAATCGCTAAGGGTATCATATCCTAAAGAACTCATGAACCCTCCTTATCCTGCGTATCCGCCTAATGCACTTATTCCTTGTAAAAGAGGATTACCCATTCCTGGTGCCGAAGCTTGCATGAAAGATGGTGCGGCACCACCAAGTAAGCCAGCTTGAAATGATAATTGTTGATAGGGCTGTTGATACTGAGACATTGCATTTTGATAAGCAGTTTGTGCTGCTTGTTGATCGGCAGCAGTTTGTGTGACACCTAGTTGACTTAGTTGTGTCGCTAAATTTGCTTGTGTTGTTGGAGCTTGTACACCAAAGCCTCCGTATAATTGACCAATGCCTGTGCCCAGTTCACCACCTGCAAGTTGTAAACCTGCAGCAGCTTGTTGTGCTTGTCGTTGATTTTCAAATGCTGATTGTGCTTGTTGTTGTGCAGTTTGAAAACCTGATGATAATAGGCCAGCTATACCTGTGCCTAACTGTTGTTGAAAACCTCTTTGTGCTTCTGCTTCTAAAACTCCTTCACGACCACCACCAAAAGCACCTGCGCCTAAAGCTTGTGCTGCTCTTCCTTGACGTGAAATATCAAAATTTCTTTGCATTTCTTGACTGTACTTATCAATCACTTCTTGTTGATAAGGATTCATAAACTGTTGATAGGACTGTGGATCGTAGGCCCCGGTTGTTTGCGCTGAGGTCGTCATCGCATTACTAATAGCTGCATTTGCACCTTGTAGTGCTCCTACACCCATTCCGAAATAATCAGGTCCTGTTGTAGCTGCATTAGCGGCTAAATTTGTTGCTTGACCAATAGCGGCTGAAGGGGAAACAACTGTTTGTGTTGGGATTGCTGCAGCATTAGACGTTAAAGCCTGACCTGCAGTTAGCACATTACCATATTGTTGTGCAATTAAATCTTGTAATTCTTGTGGTGTCATTAAACTCTACCTATTCCCATGTTTTGTGCTTTGTCTTCTAAAGAATACATCATGTCATACATTTGTTTAGTACCTTGTTCTCTATTACCATTACCCGCAGCCATTACTGCTTGTTTCGTCATTACAAATTCGCCATCGGAGAGCATTGCAGGGATATCGTCAGATTGACCATCACCTGGACCATTAATCATACCGTCTTTTTCAGGAAAGTCCATCACTCCACCTTGGTTCATAGTGGCTGCATAAACGGGATTAATATCTTCATAAAAGTCTTTGTCGGCTGATCCAGATTTTAAATAAGGATTTTTTGTTGGATCGTAAAACATTTCTTTTTCTTCATCAGACATTGCTGCTGCTGCAACAGTTGCACCAACAGATCCTAGCTTTAGTAAAGTGCCATATTTTTCAAAGAAGTCTGTGACAGGAACGATGGATTGTGAACCATCAGCATTTGTAATAACTTTTGTTTTATTTATTAAGCCCTCTAAAAATCCCGGCTTCTTGACTGGTGCAGATAAATTAGTGCCTCCTGAACCGATTGATCCTATAGAGCCTCCTCCATCAACAGTGAAAGAACCTCCTTGTTGTGGTGTAACAATTGGATCTGTCATACCACCAGGAGTCATACCAAAACCACTTTTTACTCCACCCATAAATCCTTCAGGTGTGCCCATAGCACCAATACCTCTGGCCAGTGATCCGTAGGCCACGTTTCTTAAAACATTCTCAGGTTTGTCACCTGCAAGTAAACCTGCACCTGCTTGTGTTAACATCGGGTTCGCTGCTGCAAAACTTCCTATACCACGTGCTATATTTGCCATGGTTCCTGCACCTTGAACTCCTGCTAGACCAGGTAATAGTAGTCCAATACCGATTTGTCCAACAGGACTTCGTAATAAATCTTTTGCAGCTTTGAATATCTTCTTAAACATTTTTACTCCGGTAGTGTATGTGCTCCAGCAAATACATTCGGAGCTGTTACATGAACATCTCTTCTTATATCTGCTTCTTTTGTGTCTGTATCTGGATTGTCAATATCTGCCTGACATTCCTCATGTGAATTATATTCTTGACCTGTTTTAGTATTAGTGACAGTAGTTTCTACTTTTGCACTATATACAGGAACTTTTTTACCATCGATCGAGTCATAACGCAGGATCTTTGGTTCATCTACAATCTTTGCCATACTCTATTTTTATAGGTAGAAAGCTAGGAAATCAACAGGTTTATTGTTGTTGCTTGACTTCTAATACAGATATATCAGAGGTGAGATCTGTTGAAGACGCTTGAATTTTTAAAGAGTCTCCACCCTCATACACAAAAGGTCCATTGAGTTGTTGAGTAGCACCGTGAGCCACATCAATGTTATTAATTTCTACGTCAGTAGAACCATTATTATGTGTAATTTTTGCATTAACAGTACCTGATCCTGAATCATTATGAAGAACTATCGTTTGAACTATAAAGGTTGAAACAGGTGTTGGAGGAGTTGCTGCCACATTTGCAACAGGAACTGTAAAAATTGTTATAGCTGCAGTGTTAGCTGCTTTTTGTGTAAACCTTTTAAATACATCAGCCATCTATCTAAAAAACCACGCTCTTCTTGTGGACTCCTCTTGAGTGTCTTGTGTATATTGAGTGTTCAATTGTTGTATCATTTCCTCTAATTGTCGAATTAGTTCAGCAGACTGTTGAGCATCATACTCAGGTCTAGGGTCAGGAAATCTTTGTAATGTTAGTTTTGCCATTATCTTCTACCATCGGGTTGAATATCAAAACGTTGTGTTCCTAATCTCCAAGCGGTGCCTGTTGTATTAGAGACAACATTGACTGTGAATTCTCTACCTCTTCCTCGTAAGCTTACAAACTCTGTTGTGTCAGTAAAGGTCGCTGTCTTAATAGTGCTCGTTGTATTGTTTGGATAATACTTAAATTCTAATTTCATATTTAAAGTACCTTCTTGATTTTGAATATCAGGTATAAGTTTTTGTACAAAAAGAATATCATTACCTTCACCTATTTCTACAGATCCTGATTTCACAAAAGCAGTCATGGCTTCACCGTCTGCATTATTTCCTGTCTCATGTAAAAACATTTGAGTCGCACCATCAGTTAAACCAGAGATAACTTCATTGTTGGCCGTGGTCGTTGGTAAGTAGTCCGAGGCTACAGGATTATCATAGACTTCTCTATCAATCCAAGTTGTTCTATCTAGTGTTCCTGTCCACCAAGTTTGCTCTAGATAGTTATAAGCCACTACTGCGTTAATTGTGTCAGATCCTGTTCTTGGGTAAAACCATAATACTTCATTGTACTCGCCATTATGACCTACAAAAGCATTTTCAGATCCTGTTATATTAATATTGTCAAAAACAAACTGTTCCACGGTACACGGTAATTTTTTGACTGTACCATCAAACAGATAAAAAGAATCTTGCGACATCCAATAGGCAACACCGTTTAAATCAAGTCCTGCGTGACTACCAATGATTCCACAGTTTTGACCTAATTGTCGTAAACCAAAAGTAAAAGGAGGACCAATAAACTGCATTGAGTGTAATGATGTATCTGTCCATACAAGTATTTGACCTCTAGATCGCTCTGCTGCCACGATCCGTGATCCGTCAGCAATTCTTAATGAGCCAGCAGTATTTTCTGCTGTAGGTTGATACGTAGTAATATCTTCTTGATCCGAAAATCTTATTAGTAAGTCATCTTGTGAACTTACAGTTCCAATTGTGTTTTCTGTTCCCATAAAAAGTAAATGTCTATCAGGCGTTGAAACTAAACTTATTCTTGATGCGGTTGGTGCACCTGATATAGCAGCGGCTCTTGTGCTTACACCTGTTGATGTGTCCCACCTGAAGGCACCACCATTTAAAACTGTTGCAATTAAATCTTCTCCAAAATTATCTAGCGACCATTGTCTCGCTTCCAAAGTTACATTAGAAGCAGCAGAAGGAGTGCCCCATGTACTAGAGCCCCATGAGTCAGTGCCCCAACCAAAAGCTGAAGTAGATATCTCAGGACCAATAGTAATTTGATATTTAGCATTGCCTGATCCACCACCACTTGCTGTTGATCCTGAGGCAGCAGCGGTTGTTGTTACAACATAAGCATTGTTATTAGCTACTGATGTAACTTCAAATTCTTTATTCATATCCAAGCCATCAATAGCTGAGAAAGAATCAAAAGTAACAAAGTCACCTTTCGCTGCTCCATGCGCAGTATCGGTTACTACTACTGAGGTTGTTGCGTTTGTAGTAAAGGGATTAGTTAAAGCTTGTGTTTCTCTAATAGGGGTAATGTCATAAGCTAGTCCTTCTTCTATAACATAAAGCTTTCTATCAGTGCCAACAGCGTTGTATCGTGTGCCATCTAAGGCTACCCAAGCATGTTGATCACGAGCGACACCCACCAAGGTTGTGGAGATAAACTTCTCCCATCCTTTAATTTTCTGTGGTAATCCTTGAAAAAAACGTACGTTATCCCCATCTGTCCACTTGCCTTCGCCTGTGTAGTCGGTGACTTCTTTATTGATACCTGGTGCTGGTCTAAAATTTACTAATGGCATGACGTCAATATACTACAAAAATCCAATAGATAAATAGCTTATTTGAACATAAAAATATTAAGCGTCATACGTGCATCTTCAATACTATATCCATGATTACCAAAAGAAGTGTGATACAAGCCTTTTTCAAAATACACACAAGTATTTTGTACGAAATTTGCTTTTGATATTTCATTTTCTTGATTATCAGCAAGAAATTGAGTTCCCGAATCTAGGTTAGTATTAGAAAGATAAATTAAGGCTGTGTCACAATTATCTCTATGTATCCAATCTTTTTCTTCATCTTCGGCTAATCTAATATGAGCATATGTGACTATTCTTTTGTATTTATCTACATCTATTCCATTTAGTTTAAGGTAGGATAAAATATGTAAATGTAAAAAAGGATTTTCTTTTTCAAAAGAAAGTGTTCGTTTACCAGGCCAATCATATTTTCCTGGAATAATTTTATTCATTTCCTCTAATGTATAAAAATTTAACTTTTTACAATTCTCATATATGAGATTTGGAAAATCAAAAAAATTATAAATTATCTTAATATTTTTACTCATCTTTTTTAGCTACTAAAGACCCAACATGACCTTTAAAGGCTCTATTACCAAAGTGAGTTAAAGGCATAGCTAAGTCAGCCCAAATTTCACCACCACACTCTTGCCATAAACGAGAGAAGTAGTAATCTTCAGATAAATATCTTATTTGTGGTTGACCTTCTTTTGTTTTCGTATTGTAAGGTCCAACAGCGAATAAATCATAACAGTTATCAGACTTATAAGATCCACCATTAACAATTTGATCCGACTCATATTTTCTTTCAGGAAACTTTTTCATCATAGTTCTAAATACTTTTCTTTTAACTAACATCATACCTGTGGCTGCTTCTTGCACAGGAAAAAAACCTCCCTCACCTTTTAAATTTAAAGGGTCATCAAAATTTACATTATATCCTAAGGCTTTAGCTTCTATTTCATCAGGTTGTGCGTCAGGGTTTTCTTTTAAAATGTCTTTAATCTTTTCAAGGTATAAATGTTTTCTGGGATAAATTCCACAAGCTATATCTTTATCTACACAAAGTAATCGTTCAATATTTTTCCAAGTAAAACCTATGTCAGCATCTATGAATAAAAGATGTGTAGCAACAAAATCTTGTTGATCCATCATCATGGAGACTATGGTATTTCGAGCACGAGTAATTAAACTTTCATTACCCATTGTTTGTATTCTCATTGCAACATTGTTAGCTTGAGTCCAAGACTGTAACTCCAACAAGCCATGTAAAGTCGGTTCCGTAAGCATGCCACCATACATTGGCATCCCTAAAAATAATTTAAAGTTTTGATCTTTTAGTTCTTCTGGTTTAATCATTTGTTCCTCTATTCTGTAGGAAAATCTGTATTAAATGCAATTACAGTTTTTCTATTATTATCCTCAATGGGTGGTGACATGTGTGGTAAAAAAGCAGGGAAACTTATAATGTCCCCCTCTTCACAATCTTCGGTAAAATGTTTAAATTTAGTGCTTGCACCCTTTGAACATTCCACAAAATAAACATTAGCAAAATTTGAACCAGGATGAGTATGCCATCCATGCCTATTATTTTGACCATATTGTTGAAACCAAAAATTACCTACAATGTACCTATTAACATTCAATGCATGGCACATGCTTACCAAGTGATCACTAATTGTTTCTATAAACAAATTTTTATATTCTCGATGCATTGTTTTGGGAAGATTCCAATCTGTGTGCAGAATATCATTGGTTTCCACTTTATACGGATTTTGAGGTATCAAAGCTATCTGCTGTAAAAGTTTTTCTTTAATCTCTTGATGATTTTTTACCTTACTTTTAAATATATATTTATTTTCCATAAAATTCATTTATGTCTTTCTAGATAATGCTCCTACTGCAATTTTTTTATTACCAGAACTAGGTTCTCCCCAATGCCAAATATCAGAAGGAAAAAAAATTATCTTTCCCTTTTCAGGTTTTACTTTGTACAATTCTTCTTTTAATTTAAAACAAGTATGTCCGTCTTCTGAGTTTGATAAATATAAGATAAAAGAAAAATCTTCCGTTTGTTTATGATCATGAGCTTTCTCATAACCACTCTCATAAAAATGAATTAAATGCACATGATGTAAAACTGTATCCCCATAAGGAATTTTATCTAAAATTTCGTTAACCATTTTAACAGTAAAATTAAATTTAAGTATATTTCCTGTGTGATAGCCATTTACACAAGAATGATTTGGAAGTAAAGAACGATTCAAATCTGGTCTTAAATCTTTAAACACATCTAATGTGTGTAAAAATTTATCTACAATATTTTCTTCTATCTTATTTTCTAAAACTTGTAACAACTACATTTTCTCCTTAATGCAATACTTAGATTTTAAATCCTAACATAGGTCTTTTATCAAACTTAAATTCTTTGTATGGTCCGTCTTGATCAACATAGTGTAGAAATACTGTTATAAAATGATCATGAGTGCACATTTCTCTCCAGTGAATTTTCTCCATCCCTTTGAATATTACTGCATTGTTAGGAATCATTGGAAACTTATGTTCAATTCTACACCTTTTCACTTCTTCTTTTCTATTATAATATTTATAATCAGAATTCTCATCCTCTTCTCCAACAAATATTTCATAAGGTTGATCTATAGGATCTGCTCCTAAACATAAAGCCACCGTATATTCACAAGATTCTCTATCTTTGTGAATTTTTAAATCTGAGCCTTTGTCATAAATTCTAAAGAAAGAGTATGTTGGCCATAATTTTTTTCCAACATTTTGTTCTATAACAGGAACACTAGCATCTAATAGCGTTTCCATAAGAAAATCACTATGTTCAGATATTAATGATTGTGTTTGACGATCAACATTAAATTTTTTCATATTTGAATATTTTATAATTGAGTAAGAATAAGCTAAATTTAAAATTTGTTTTGGTAAAAATTCTTTTATAAAAATTGGTTCCATTTATATTACCCACGCTATCAAGGCATAACGTGTTCCTTTTGTTATTTTATTTACTTGATGAGGAAACATAAAATTAGACGGAAATATAACTGCGTCACCTACATTTTGTGGCACAATATGATGCCCACCTGGAATATCAAAAACAAATTCTCCACCTTCATACTCGTTGTTTAAACAAATAGAAATAGACAGATGTCTCTCTGTTACTTTAGCACCAAAATCTTTGTGAAAATCATAACCTGCTTTGTATTTGTTTGCATCGTATCTAAGTATGTCAAGTTGAGATATTTTATCTATGTTAATAGAATTATTATTTTTATAATGATCAACACATTGAAATATTTTTTCTTTCACTGCATTTAAACAAATTTTTTCTCCGAATGATTTAGCGTCTAATAAAGATCGAGTTACACAATTTCTTATATCTTTATCCACACCTTTTCCAACAGTGCCCGCATCAATATAATCGTTATCAAAATAGGAGATAATTTTTTTACAAAAATTTTGAGGTATTATTTTTTTGACTTCTAAAATATATTCTTTCATTTTTTATTTATACACAGAAAATTTAGTAAGTAATACTGTGTGCAGATAGGTAGTTATTCCTAGCTGTAGTTGCTGCTGTCACCGCTGCGGAATCATCTTCTGCACCAGCATCAGCATGACCATCATATGTTGTTGTATAAGTATCATTTGCTTCACATCTTATTACAACATTTGTTGCCCACTGAGGAAAGGAGGATATTGCAAGATTGTCATTATTATTTGTGTACTCAATTTCACCTGTGTTTGTCGTAGCATCCCACTGTAAAGCATGAATACCAGAATCTATTTCAGTATGAGATCTTACATTTAAGTGTACTTTACTATCGAGGTAAACATCGGATTCAGTGTTACCTGTGCCTTTAGCGGGTCCATCACCATCTAATGCTCCTCTAGAGTCAAAAATTATAGTAATTCTACTATTTACGGTTGTGTTGTTTACGGTTGTTGCCATCTTTTTTTACCTTTTTTTCCTTCTTTACTTTTATCTTATTATTACTTAATTGTCTAATGGTTTCATCTTCACCTTTTGTATTTTTTTCTTCAAGGGCTTTTTGATGATCTCCTATTTTTCCGAAAAGACTAGTTATATTTTGCATTTCTTTTCTTGTTTGAGGTTGAGCAGCTAAAATGTTATTCATAACATTTTGACCTTTGACCATTTCATTTCTAAAAGATTCGGTTGCTGCTTGAACTCCTGCCGTTTTTGCTGAATTTTCTACAAGAAGTAAAGGAAGCCAAGCTATAGAACATCCCCACTCTTGTACATCCAAACCTGTTTGAGGGTGTTTGCCTTGAAGCATGTTGTACCAAACACATTGATGTTTAATACATTTTTTGTTGAGTAACGGACATTTACCGTCAGGGTCGAATATGGGCATTAATCTTTGGCGGCTATAATTACGTTTGCATATTTAACGTTTGCAGCAGGTACAGTTACTGAGACATCAGCAGTTGCACTTGATAAAGATCCACTAAAGGGGTGCGAGTGTGATCCACCTCCACCTGTGGGAGTTATTGATCCTGGTCCTCCAGGAATAGGGTCTTGACTTTGCCAACGATCAGGGAAACCTATACCAGTAATTCGATTTGAAGGTTGAGGTTGATCTGGATCTGGATTACCTTTAGCTATGTCGTGAGTGTGGCTAGCGATTGTTGGCGTGGAAAGTGTTGTTCCTCCCACTGTTCCAGCAACAGAACCTGTAACAGTTGCTGTATCTGTTCCAGCTTTATTAGTTGTAGCTAAGAAAGAAGAGAAGTAAGCAGTAGAACCACCTGTACCTCCACCTGAACCTGTGACAACTGACATTACAGATTCTGATAATGCAGCAGCAGTGTCTTGTGTCCAACCTGTTGGAGCAGACGCTTGATAAAAAACTTGTTTTGTTCCAGAAGGAAAAGGTTCAACTCCACTTAAATTTGAACCGTCACCTGTAAATGTTGTAGCAGTGACAGCACCATTTGTTCTAAGAATAATTTGTCCTGATGAACCAGCAGTAACAGTGTCTTTAAAAGTTGTAGCTCCTAGTTTATCAACTGAGTTGTAAATTTTAAAATTTGCAGAACCCTCACAGTAAACATGTGAATAGGCTCCTTGTGCTATAACAAAACCATTTGCAGTATGACCTGTTGCAGCTATGGTGAGAGTTTGAGAACCTGTTGTATTATTAAAGAAAACATATTCACTTTCAGTGGCAGGAATAAATACTACGATATCCCCTGTTAAAGCTCCTGTGAGTTCAATTACTTTATTAGAAGACTCAGCAGTTGGATCTGCGTCCGCAGTTGAAAGAGTAATATTAGCAGAACCTGCAACAGATTTAGCTAAATAACCACCACCAAAGGCATCTAAAACATCCAAATTATTATTGGTATTTGTACCCCAGGTATTGGCGTTAGCCCCTGTTTCCATCTTTTCTAATTTGAATCTACTTGTATATGTACTTGCCATGTTTAAACCTCTCTAAAATATATCTTTTTTTGTTATTCAAGCAACACTTTTTATGCTGCATCTACCTCTGTCCAAGTATTACTTGCACCTGTTACTACATTTGCCCAAGGTGTGGAAAACGGATTTCCTGTGACTATCGATAAGTCAAGTCCTGTTAAATTTACTGTAGCACTACCTGTAGCTGTTGCTGTTCCTGCAGCAAAACTCATGGCAACTGTGGAAACGCTTACAATTACACCCGTTCCTACTTCTACTGTTTCCGTACCTAAAGCAGAAGTCATTGAAACTCCTGTAGGTTGTACAAGAGCATCTGCCTCTACAGTAGCAGTTCCAAGAGCAGAAGTCATAGTGACTGGAACAGGATCTACTTGAGTATAGATATCAATTACAGGAGTTCCAATAGCAAAATCTAATTGATCGGAAGGTGCAATAACTGCAACACTTCCTTCACCAGAAACAGTCGCTCCTGATAAAGCTACGCTTACTAATTGACTATCTAAAGTAACAAGAGATGTTCCTGTTTCAGTTGTATCACCTAGAGCACTTGTCATCTCTAAGCCTGTTACAGAAACTATGACACCTGAACCTACTTCAACTGTAGGAGTGCCTAGGTCCGTGGACATCGTCACACTTGTGACGTTAGTAATAAATTCTATATTCTCATTCCATGCGAAAGAACCCCAAGTATTTCTTCCCCAACCTGCATCAACGGTTCCGTCTGCTACTTCCGTGCCTAAACCAAATGATGTGGATAAGCTACCAAGAACGACACCTGCGCCTTCTTCAATTGCAAGTGCACCAGATAATTGTGTTTCAAATGTAACAGGTGTTACAGAAATAACGTGTTCAGGTGTACCTGTTGCAGTTCCTAAAGCAGAAGATACTTGTAATGAATCTAATGTGACTAAGCAATCAGCTACGACACTTTCCGTGCCTAATGCTGTTGTAGTCGATAACCCAGTAACAGATACTGTGATCGAGCTTTGTTGGCCCCAAAAGCCTTCGCCCCAATTATTTTCACCCCAAGCATCTGCCATGGTAATGCTCCTCTAAATTAAGATAATCTTAATATAGCACTTGAAGCATCATTGGTTGGGAATGCGATTGTGAATGTACCGTTTGTTGATGTTTTTACACTTCCGAAATCAAGAACACAAATAGCTGCGTTTGTATTAGCTGATGATCTATTATAGATCAAAGCTGCTTGAGCAGAAATTGTTGCTGATGTAAAACTTGCGTTTGCAAAATCAACAAATGCTGTAGAAGCTGTTGCGCTAGTTGCTGTTAAGCCGATAGTTGGACTTGTTAAAGTTATACCACCTGCTGCATATGTTCCTGAATTACCTACTTCGTTTGTTGCTGAGTAGGCTGTTGTGTTTCCATTTAAAGTTACTGAATTTGTGTACAGAGCGAGATTAATTGTATCATTATCAATATCGTGGTCCCCTGCTAACAGCTCCTTTTTAAAGGAAGCACAGACTGCTTGGTTTATTGCCATGTTTTATGCCCTCCTTAGGCTTTTGGGTCTGCGGAAGGCAAAGCCACTCTAAGGACTCCATCCACATACTCGTCTCTTCTTTTACGTCCCATTTGCTCATTAGCAAAAGCCTGTAAAGCTGTTTGGAACTTTTGAGTGTATAATTGCATATCTTGTGCGTTTTTCAAGTATGAAAATGCTTCGGATAGCGTACCATACAACAAAACTTCTGGTGCATTGTTTGATATAAAGGTCGTTGTTGAAGTTATACCTGCACCATTTCCTAAACGTTCTGGTGTTTCGTCATACCACATTTCTACTGTGTAAGCCGTATTTGGAGTAGGAGCTACAATCAAAGTTGTTGCGTCCCAATTTCCCCAATATTTAGGTTGACCTGTAAAATTTGTATCTGTCGTAGATCTTTCTACTGAATATTCGTCCATAAAAGTAGCATCTCTTTGCTCTAACCAAGTTCTTGTTCCATCATCAGCTACAATTTGTAATGCTCTAGCAAACCTAAACCCACCTTCTGGGCCACTAACATCTAAAAAAGCATTGTTAGCTTCAAAAGTTGTTGTTGCATATCTTCTTTGTGCATCAGTATCTATAAGTCTATCAATTTGATTTTCAA
>Ga0208645_1000672_pt1 | contig 34624 bp, 49 predicted proteins | sample VirMetDEL_Sep_01_FD_184519 | JGI IMG/M metagenome (GOLD analysis project Ga0208645, IMG submission 184519) | Aqueous microbial communities from the Delaware River and Bay under freshwater to marine salinity gradient to study organic matter... | ecosystem: Environmental > Aquatic > Marine >... | reverse complement strand
AGACTGTAAAAACACTCTTAAATCTAAATCTGTAACTCTTGCGCCAAAGCGATCTTTAATATTTGCTGTGAAATCTGAAACAAGCTTTTCAAATTCTTGTGATTCGGGATTTAAAGCAGCTTTAAAGCCGATCCTGTCAAGAAAACTTACCCAAGCTCCCGGCTCTAGTTTACCGGTTTCTTCCAAAGCTTGCATACGGTCAAGTCTAGCTAAATCTGTTTTTGCGGCTCTATTTTTTGAAGTTGTATCAGCCCTGTAATCTTTTGTTTCTTTATAAGATTCACTGATTGTTTTAGTAGTTTCTCTTCGCTCTTCAGATCTTCTTTTTTTGCTCTCTCTCAAAGATTGCCCAAATTTTGGGTAGCGTTGTTCAATTAAAGCTAATTGTTCATCGCTTAATCTATCTATTAAGCTTGCCTGGGCTTGAGTATCCATAGGCATTTGCATTGCAGCACCTAAATCTTGATCTTGTGGCTCTGCTTGCATAAGTCCTAGACTTTCAGCTTGTGGCTGCGTTCCTGCTTGCGCTGGCATTTGAAGTCCTAGAAGATTGGCAAGCCCTAAATCTTGCTGGCCTTGCAAATACTGCTGCATTTGGAATTGCTGCGCCTGTGGCGTTTGAGCAGCAAATTCTCTTCGATTCAAGCCCATCAGGGAAGCAAGCTCCCTTGCGCCTTGTTGCTGCTCTAATAGCCCTAAAATGTTAGATATTGCCTCATTGGCAGGATTGGGTCTATCTTCGGGAATTACAAAAACCATTTTTTTATCTCCTTAAAATGCTGATCCAATTTGACCGCCAATTTGCGCCCCTAACATAGGTTGACCAAAATATCTACCTCCGGCAGCTCCTAAAAGTGTTCCAATAGCCCCACCAAAGCCTTGTCGACCAGGTCTAAAGGTTTGTTGCTGGAAAGCTGGGCTAACACCCATTCCAAGCAATCCGGCTAGCTGTGATAGTTGCTGTTGCTTTTGAGCTTCCGGCAGTTGCGCATATTGCATTGCTTGACCAACTCCTGCTTGCTGTCTTGACTTTGCCATTTGTTCTGCTTGTAGCAGTTGCGCTGCTAGCTGGCCTGCAAGATTTGATGAAAGTCTTTCTCCCGATCTGGCTATTTGTGCCGGAACCATTGAAGAGCGTCCACCTCCAGCTCCTACGGCTGCTTGTTGGATAGTAGGAGCTAGCTCTTGTTGGAACTGCTCAATTGCCGGCCTTGCGACATTAGCTTGAAAAGCTTCTCTGATTTCTTCGGGCTTGTAGCCGGCTTGCAGGATATCCATTAATGCGCTTTGTCCGGCTTGGTAGCTTGGGGCTTGTGTAATATCGCTTCTTAAAGCACCGCTAATGCCGGGGCTTTCCAAGCCTTGAGAAACTTGTCCTAGTAATGTACTTAATACTCTTTGCTGTTCGGGATTTAAGGTGCTAACCTGTCCGAAGCTACCTCTTGTCTTGCCCATTGCCTGCCCCTGCTTTGTAAAGTTTATATTCTAATAATACATATTTTGATGGATCAAAACCATTATTTTTGTGCCATGCGCTCCTCGATGATAGAGTCTTCACACAATCAAAATCTGTATTCTCTAATGCTGTTTCAAGTTCTTGCAATACCCAGTTAAGGACTTGACCGTTTTTTCTGTGTGCCTTGTCTACACTGATCGTATTGATAAAAACTTCATTTTCTAAAATGTTAATGGAGTACCAAAGGTAGCCAATAATCTCGTTATGCTCTTCTTCAATAATAAGATTTAGATACTCAAAAGGATTAAAATTACCTTGACCATCTGTCAAAACAGTTGCCATATACTGGTAGAATCTTTCTACCGGATAGCTTCTGTCTTTGTTGTTTTCAACTAGTCGTTTGGGAAGTAGCTTTTCGTCTTTAATTCTTATAAATTTCATAGTCAAAAATTAAAATACAATTGCTCTTGTACATATTTTTCATTTTTATGCCGGTTATGATAAAGATTTCCTCTCAAATTCTTGCAATGTTCTTGCAGCTTTTGACGGCATCTTCTGACACTTTCGAAATGGGGAACTTCCCCTTTTTCAATAGCGTCAAGGACAATTTCCATGCCCTTTTTTTTCCCTTTTAGAGATTCCTCAACGATCATTCGATATAATAGTCTGTCATCATCTCTGGTTGCCGGTCTTTCAGTCAAATAGCGCAAAACCTTGGCTTTACACGATGTAATATCCATATATACTCCCCTCTAATCACTTTTTAACCTGCCCTATGTAGTTGTGATGAAAATATATATTTCCACTGGCAGGTAATGAAACGATTGTTGGATTAGCTGCCGATCTTACTGCGTCAATTCTAACGTAATCCTGATTGGAAATAGATCGAGCGACTAAATAAACTGTACTCGCAGGGAAGGTAATATTTCCGGCAATAACTGCGCTTATGCTTGGTGAACTCGCAAAGGGTTTCTCAAAGAAAGGAAGCTTTAAATGGAGATTTCCTGTGCCTGTATGTCCTGACCATGCGACACCATAGAAAACATCTATTACAATACCCCTTCTCACATAGTAGCAATTATTGACTGAGTAAGTGCAAGTGCCGGCAGTGCTAGAACCAAAAACCACCCCTTCAAACTCTTGAGTATAGCCCTCTACTGATTCTCTCAAGCGAAGGTACATGTCCTTTAGCTGTCTTAGCTGCTCTTCAACTGATTCGCCAAAATTATACTCGGATGGAAGCGTCATAGCTCATCGAGCCTCCCACCCGGTTTTGCCCATAGCTGGATAGCATGTAAAACAAAGGGCTTTAGAGCGATATTATCGTCTGCAATCTGTGTATCTGTGAGATAGATTCTCATTTTGATAAAGTTAGCATTGATATTTGCCGGAACTGTCACCCAGATTTTATCAAGGCTGGTTGTCTCGTTATTTAGGCTTACAGTCTTGCTTTCGACTATCTCGCTGCCATAGTTGGGGTAAAAATCGACTGTGATTTCTCCATCATCGGTAACACGGTCTACTAAAAGTCGTACATAAACCAAGTCAATCTTTTGATTCTTGAAGGGGTTTAACTGTTTGGTAGTGATGGCAAAGCCAAAATTATTAGGAGCGTCACCACCTTCGGAAAAATACTCTGTCCAATTAGTACTATCTCCAAGCTCAGTAAAATCATTTATGCGATAAACATAGCCACTGTCGCCACCGCTTAGGACATAGGGAAAATAACCTTGAAGATTTCTGGCATCCCAATTGGTATTCGCAAGATCATCAAAACTTGTGCTGTCATAATCATCAAACGTCTTATCACCCGAGCTTTGCCAAGTTCCAAAGCAATGAGCAGATTGTGTATAGGTAAACCACGATCCTTCATCGTAATTAAAACCTAAAATCTTGTTATTTGTGCTGCTGTTAGGAGCTTCCGGATAGGCAAGCAAACCTTGATCGAGAATATCGGCTCTTATAGAAGCGCAAAGGTTGATATTGTCTTGGTCAATATTGAAAATAAAATCAGGGATTTTCTTATCGAATGGCTCTACCTTTTGAGCATCGGAAGCTACAATACCCTTACCCCCGATTGCTGTTACATAGTTGTCATACTCAATTGTGCCAAAAGTCGAGTTGCATTTGCGTGTCTGGCTAAGTTTGCGCCATACAAATGGAAGATCAGGATTGTTTGTAGGGTCGAGTGCAAACGTAGAGTTTTCAAAAAATACAACAAGTCTTTGACCTACAAAACCGGCAGAGACAATCTCGTCATTGGTAGGAGCATCGTTTCTTCCACCTTTGCCAAATACGCCGGAAAGTTCAGGGTCAAACCAGCCTTGAGATGTGCTAGGTGTAACACCGATTGCGCTCCACCTCGCCCTTTGCGGATAACGTGTATTTGAAGTGCCTTCCACGGTGTTAAGTAATACAATGCGCTCTTGGTACATAAATACCATTAAAGCCCCTTTAACGGCCGTTGGAGTGCCTGCTGCGTCAAGGTCTAGATCAGGGTCGGAAATAACACTTCCATCGTAGACTTTTACCCCTCCGGTTGCAGGCGAACCTGCCGATAAAATGGAGTTGTCAACTATCCAGATAAAATCGCCATAGCTTGCTGTATGAATTAAATTTGTGCTGTTCCAGAGATCGTAATTACTGGAGCCATCAGCAACATTTTCGAAAAAGTCATTTGTTGTTACCCACTTGCTCATTCTGTAGGAATCAAAAGCCAAAAGAATGTCACCGCCAGAATAGCGGTCATATTTTTGGATTCCCCTTGTAGCTCTTGCGTGTTCTGTGGAGTAGTCGGCTGTTACTGTTCCTGAAATTGCTCCGCTAAACGTAACATCTACCGCACCTGTGGCATAATCAATGGTATTTGTCCCACCGGCATCTATATCGCCTGTCAGATTGCCTTGTCCATCATCTCGAACAACTTGCGCCCCTCCGGAATCATAGATTTTTAAAGAGCGTCTAACGACTGTAGGATTAGCAAGGGTAACGGTATATTGATTAGCACCCGGATTAGCAAAGCCGGTCTCTGCGCTAGTGATATCGCCTAGCTGGCCAAATACGCTTTGACCCGGCCTTTTAATGAATTTACCTCTTCTAAGATAGCAGTTATTAAGCTCGGTGACCGCTTGTTCAGAGCCAAGCCATGCTTCATTGTAGTTTTCTAAACCCTCTCTAAAATCTGCTATCAAAAAAGGCTGGTAGGACATTAGCCATCCTCGTTTTTACTTATTAAGGCGTTTTGTATGGTTTGAAAATGCTTCATTTCTATGAGCTTTCTTTCAGCTTCAATCATAAAGTCTTTCGTCTGTGTAATGGTTTGATCGAGCTTTGCATTGGTCGTTGCTTGTTCGTTTCTTGCTTGCTCATGGCTCTGTTGTAAAGCAATCGCTCGGTTGTAGTATTCTTGCTGCATAAGCAAGCTTCTAACTGGCGCACAGTCTTCAATCAGGTCTCTGTCGCCTGTTGTAGACTCCCACCATGTCTCTACAAGAAAAGGGCATTCTTTGCCGTACTGCTGAAAAAATGGGCATTTTTCCTTTTTACAAGTGCCTTTTACTGTCATGTAAAACCTGCTTTACATCAGCTTGGTTGACAAATGATTCCGACTCTTGCTTTTGGTCTCCAAGTCGAACCATGGCTATGGGCTGCTGCGCTACCACCACTTGTCAAAGTTGTTCCGGTCTGTGGATTTGAACTTGAAAAGCCCCAGTTTGAAGATCCGGAGCCTCTTTTAATATCCTGTGTTGCATTGGTGGCATGAGAATGTGGAGGCAGCTCAGAAACTGTCAAAGCATGACCGGGTTGCGTCCATGTGCCGGCTGTTGCTCCACCTGTTGTATAGGTAGAGCCGCCTTTGACGGCTAAAAGCTCATCGCTTGGGCCGGCTACAGCTACATAACCGCTTGGAGCTACGTTTTCATAAAACCATATCTTTGCGCCGCTTGGTATGGTGTGTAAAACCGTTCCTGCTGCGAGCTTAGCAGAACTTATGCAAGTTTCTATTTGTGTCCAGTTCTCTCGTATATATTCAGCACCTTTTGCAATGGTTGTGCTGCCTGCCGGTTCTGATACTCTCCATGTTGCCATTTTACCACCTCGGCATTGATCTTTGTGTGTTTAGGACTTGTTCTTGCTTAAATCTAATATTATCAAGCTCAAGCTTCTTTTTTTGTATGATTTCGGCTGCTCTTTCGGTATTGCCGTTTTCCATGAGAATCTCAAAAGCTGTGCCGTAGGAAATTAGCGGACCCCATTCCTCTCTTACGGGTGTATCGCTATCGCTTGAAAAGCTGGTCGGCCTCGCAAATACAGGTATCTTCACTGAATAAACAGCATCAGGAGGAGGATTAAACTTTAGCTCCCTTGCATAGAAAAGAGCTTCAGTTGGTCTAGACTGTGAATAAGTGCTAGTTTCCGGCCATCTGGAAAACCACTGTTGAGGATCAAAGTAGATATCAAAAGGATAGCCGTCAATCCAGCCATCGCCTGTTATCCACACATAAGAGTCATCGTCAAAACTCTCCGAATCATCTCCGGCAGTTGTAGAAAATTCCCAATAATCCTCTAGCTCAGGAGGATGAGCTTCCAAGACAAACTTGTAAAAATAGTATCGGTTGATAGCCTCTTCAAGGTCTGCCTCAGACAACTGATTGACGCTTTTGAGTCCAACAATATTTCTAACTTTTGTCTTGATGTCTCCAAATGTCCAGAAATTACTAGCCATTACAATCTATGCCTTTCAGGTCTTGGAATTTTATATCCTACTGGTCGCTCAAAGCTTCTTGTTACTCTAAACTCGCAGCGTGTTTTTACTTCTTTAATTCTTTTGATACCTTTTTTGCCTACCCTGTCCTCAGCTCCATCTCTAACCCATTCAAATTCGGTGTATTTAAGAGTGTTTAAATGATCGGCAATATATTCAGGAATCTCGCAATGCTCGCCATCTTTGATAGCGAAACGGTCTTTATCGTAACTAAAGGCTAAAATGCCGCCTTCATGCTCACGGTTGATAAAAACACCTGCTACCCAAGGAACCATTTTCTCGTTTTTTCTTGGCTTTACAGGCTCTTTTGCCTCTTGTTTGCTCAAGGCTTTCTTTTCCTTGGCAATTTGCTTTTCCAATACTTTGCGCTCGTTTTCTAGTCTGTACCGTTCTAATGCTTCTACGTCAATTTCTGGCATATTTCCTCGATGGATAAATTACATGTAGTTGGCTTGATTATTTTTTTTGACCTTGCTTTTCTTTGAAGCCGGGTTCTTGCCTTGTTTTTTCATGCCATTTTTTTCCGGTTTTTTTGGCATCTTCATATCTTTCATCTTTGGCTTTTTAAGCATATTTTTCATGGCTCTCTCCTTTTATTTTATAGGAGGGGATTTCTCCCCTCCTAAAGTAATTTAACCAATATCTCCAAGGTCTTGGATATCTTGGTCGAATAAATAGCAGTATACTTTCAATACATCGCCATCAGCACCGACAACCGATGTACCAAGGGTTACCCCATGTCCACCACTTGCTTGTACTAATTGGCTTTGGTTGTAAGCATTTCCACCGGATGTATAAGCTGTAAAGCCGGATGAGTCTACATCGAGGCTTGCAGTTGTGCTGGATGGAACTGAAAGAATCTTGTAAAGATTCTCGTTAAGTTCTGTCATTCCAACTACATCACGAATGCGAACATAGTCGCCTGCTGTCCAATTGGCAGTAGAACCGACTGTAATTACGCAAGGATTTGCTTGAGTTGCTGCGCTCATCGCTTCTGAAATGTCGGTCATGCCAGCTGTTGAATAAGCTGTCACACCGTTAGAAGTGATGATCTCGCTGTTAACTTCACTATCGCCAGTTTTGCGAGCGTAAGCATAGCCGGCAGCCATGCTGTCATCCCACAAAAACTCAACATTAGTGTTGTCAGTTGCAAATTTAGTTACGTTGACAATCTTCACCAAATTGGGCTTGAAGCCAACAATTAAATTATAAGCAGCTCCACCAGATGTGAAGGTGAAAGCCTTAGAAACTGCTTGTCCCATTTTCTACCTCCTAAGCGTCAAGTGTTGCTCTCATGTTAATTAACCAGCTATCGTTCAAGATTTTTGCAGCAAAGAATGCTTTCCAACCTTGAGTGCTGTACTGCCATAATGGGTTAGATGTACCACCCGATTTTGCATCGTTGAAGATGTGGCTAATAGTTCCTGTTGAATGTTCAACAGTACCATAAGCATCTCTACCGCATGCAAAAAGGTTGTATACATCAGGACTTCCAGCAGTAATCGAACCCAAAGAGCTTAACAAGATACGCAAGTTACGAATCTGCCCAACTTCACCTGTCATTACTCTTCTACTGTCAGAGTATTTACTTGCAGGTAGGAAAGCAGGGATTTCTTCAAGGTCCACTTCTACATCAGTATGGCCAAGTAACCAAAAAGAGCTACGAACCGGTTGTGTGCCGTCACGAGCTTCTCCAGGGATCACTGGCTCATACATAATGGCATCAGCACCTTTAAGCTGCTTAACTACTTCGGAGCAGTCTTTAGCAGTAATCTCGGTAGGTGTGTTGCCGTTAGTTCCGTACTGGCAGTTGTAAATGGAAGCTGTAGACTCAAGAACACTACGTGTAATCTCGTCCATAGTTTCACCCAACTGTTGAGCAAGAACTGGCATGTTGTCATTTAAAGTTGGAGATTTGACAATGTATTGTACTTTGTCTGAAACAGTTAAAAAATCACCATACTGGGAAAGCTTAACTGTTTGGTCTACAACATTAAGTTTAGAACCTGCTGGAGGAACTCCCTCGGACAGAGGTACTGTCGCAGTAGGAAGGTTTTGAATACGTCTCCAGCGCATTTGGTCGGATTCTTGATCGGGCTGACGAGCCTTTTGAGCAGGAATCTCATGAATTAAGAACGGTTTCGCCCTAGCCAAAAGTTGACGATTAAAATAAATGTCTGGCTGTGGAGAAACGTTGCTTGTAGTAGTTACGTTTGGCATAACTAGTACCCCTCTTTTTAGTTTGTTTAACCGCCCATTGCGTAGCTATCACCCATGGCAATGATTTCAGCATCGCTCATGTTTTCCCATTGGCTCGCTCGGTTTAAGGAAGCGGAACTTCCCATGCCGGCTACAGAACCAGGCTTTGACATGTTATTAGCAATCCTTTGCGCTGATGGATTACTAGCTTCTGTCAACTGGTCTTTGTAGTAAGCTGCGCTGTTTACGACAGCTTCATAAGCATCCGACCAAGGAGTCGATGAGTTCATGATCGCTTGCTTTTGGGAGTTGGTTAAATATTTTTGATACGTTTCTATTTTCTTCTTAAAATCAGGATCTTTTGCTTGAACCTGCACCATATCAATAGTGGACTGCATCTCACGCTCTTTCTTACCTACCACGTCATTTACATACCGTTGTAAGTCCGAAATTTCTGCGTAGTCAGACGCTTCTTTATCTCCGAAGAAATTCTCATCTTGGCTTTGTTTGGGTTGAGCAAAGTTGCTTACCTGATTTTGCAAAGCATAGAGTTGATCTCTAAGTAATGAGTTTTCTTCTTTCATTTTTGAAAGCGTCTCATTAGCCTGCTTCCAATTATGATCTTGTGCGGATTCATAAGACCCATTCTCAGCGGCGACCTGAGTATTTTCGCCCGACATTTCGCCACCGTCGACATGGCTGCTTTCGACCGTTTGTTCTGCCATTTCTGGCTGTAATTCTTCTTCTTGCATTAGTACCCCTAAATGCAGTTTTTAAGCCTCTACGGCTTTTAATTTTCGTGTGTAGTCTAATTCGCCTTTACCATCTAAAGGCATATAGTTGTACATATCGGTATTCACGGTATCCGGAGGAAATACCATACTTTCTATCCTTCCCTGCTTCCAGTTCACATAAAAGTGAATGGTATTAGAGATTGGCTGTGGCTTTACATTAGTAGCTGTCCAGCCATTGCGGATAACATTGGCTAAATACATGTCCGGCTTTTGCTGGAAGATTAACCAAAATTCATCCCATCCCTGATCTTTTCTAACTTCCTTAATCTTCTCATGTAGCTCATTTGCGAAGATCTCATTGCTCATCTCTTCAATGAGGTTTCCTGCTTCAAAGGTCACTGGCTATCTCTGCCTCTTGTGTAATCGGTAATTGTGGTGTTGATTGCATTAATGGTTCAGTTGCATCGTAGTTGCCGGTAATGGCAACTTGCGCCATAGATCTTTGTGACGATTCCTGCACGTCTTCTTTGTTTTGTTGCCTCTGTGCCTCTTGCATTTTAAAGACCAGATCTAAGGTCTGTGACAAGAAGCGGATATCTTGCTCTTGAAGCTCCTTACCGGCTTTAATCTGCTCAAGTGTAGCTCTTGCTCTGTCTAGTTGTGACTGTGAGAGACGCTCCCTTGCCAATGCCTCATCTGCTACCATCCTTGATCGTCTCTCTGCCGCTAACGATAAATCGGAAACAATTTTGGAGTTTTGCAAGGCTTTTTGCATTTCCTCGGCCTCGGCAATTTTTACCTGCTGCTCCTGCGCTTGCGCTTGGCCTTCCTCGTAGTACTTCATCAGCTTGGACTTGTCAGCAATTGGCATCTCTTCAATCAAGAACTTGTCAGGGATTGGTATTCCGGCTGCTTTTGCCTGCAAGCCTTGGACATAAGCTAAATTGCGCTGTGAATCTGTAAGGTTTGTTTCTTTGACCACACAATCGTATTTGCCAAAGTTCTCTTCGAAAAATTCCTGTGTGGGGGCTTTGCCGATGATTCTTTCTACTTTTGTGGCATCCCAGTTCTTTTGCATGAGATTAATAATCTTTTGACCAAGGATCTTCTGTGATAAGTCTAGATTGTCAAAAAACTCACTAAGAGAAGTTGTTCCGCTTGCCTGACGCATCTTTATCGCTGTGCCGGATATTTGACCGCCTGCGTCTACAAGGCCGAGGTTTTCATCCGTAACACCTGTAATGCCGTTTATGTCCTGGTCTATCATCTGTGTATAGGCAAAAGTACCCTGCGGAATATCGCTAGGCACAATAGGCTGCAAGTCTTGCATCTGTGACTCTTTGCTCATCACAATTTGAACGCCTTGTCCGGTCTTGTATAAATCTTTGTTATTGACTACTGAGCCTTGCTTGTAAATCCAGCCGGTAGAAGCCTTGCTGTTAATCATATCAAGGATTTTAGAACGCTGACGGTTAAGATCTGTCTGCGGATCTCGCATACAGCGAACCACACCTTGAAGCTTATATGAGTAATCATCAAGTTCAGGTTCGTAGTAACCTACTACCGGAACAAAAGGATAGTCTTCACAGCCGGATGGCTGCTTGCCCGAATAGAGCAGATTGCCTTCAACGATGATATTAAGATCTACTTCACTTACTGAAATATCCTTGACCATGACAAATTCACCAAAGCGCATGACCAATGGCTGACCTGTAGGCATCATCACTTGGGCATTGTCATTTAAAAACGCATCGAGAGCTTTTTTGCTGCCTCTAAAGATTTTAGTTTCGCCTGAAAGCTTGTTTATTAAGAGCTTGGCCGGCCTTGTGACTTGCTTGTAATACTCGTCATAAGATAGCAAATTACCAACAGCTTTGTTTGAATAAGTCATATATTCGTACTTGCCGTCATTGCTGGCACTTTCTATTTTCATTACAGCCTTGCGCTCATCGGGTAGCAAAGCTCCAATTTGCTCTTTTGATAAAAAGCGTCTACGCATGATAAATCGGCAGTCTCTTAAATCGGCTGCGCCATTCCAGTATGGATCTATAAGAAAGGAGTTGTACGGCTCTCTTGATATGCAAATATCGCCATACTCATGGTCTTTACGGTAGTCTACCCAAGTTTCAAGCAAATTGAGACCTGTGATAACAGCACCCTTAAAAGCATTGGAAATTGTATGGTAGCCGTTTTGCGACTGCATATTCCATGTTAGAAGATCGGAAAAAATATCTGCGGTCTCTGTATCAGACCCCTCTTGTGGCTCGCAAGCTATCCCCAGCCTGTTACGCCTCTGAAAACCACAGATATTATTTACGACTCGCAGAATCTTGTTATAAACAAGCGCAGTCCTTCCCTGCCGTTGAAGATAGTTTTTTTCTTCTTCGGAATATTGACTGCCTGTGTAGAAAAGCAAATCTTTATTTGCTTGTTCGAGGTATTCCCACCATAGCGAGGACGCTTGACGGTATGCCTCTTCCCACTCACTGACAATGTTTTTATCAGTGTCTTTCATAAAGTGTACCCTAAGAGAATGTTGCGCTAATCACCTAAAGGCTTCTTCAAATATATACTTTACTATGCAATTTCCTGTAATATTTTTTTTAAATTAAACTCTCTTTCGATCGACTACACTTGACAAAGTCACGAGCATTAACCATTGCTTTTTAGGTGGATAGGTGCTAGAATCTTGGAGAATTTGGAGGATAAACCATGCCGTACGAATACCTTTACGAACTAGTCCAGCAAGTAAACCCTGCTGAATTATTCATCATCGGGATGATAGCCGGATGGAGTCATAATTCTTTAAAAAACGAGATAAAAAGCGTTAAAACAGAGCTTAAAGCCGATTTTAACAGAGAAACCAACTTTCTTAGAGGTGATATTGCCGAGCTTAGAAAGGAGCAAATACGCACCGGAGAAAGAGTAGCAAGGCTTGAAGGGCATTGCCATTTTAAAGAAGAGTTAGAGAGTTAAAACATGGAAGAATTCAAAATCTTTTAATGAGCAGCTAAAGTTACCTTTCCATATCATGCTTTAGGTCTATTACATCAAAATATCTCCATGCCTTTATCCTCTTATTTTTGATTGGCTTTCTTGCATCCCATTCTGAGCCTGTCCACCATGCAGGCTGTGTGCTGTCGTCTTCGTAAAGGATTTCTAAAAGCTCAAAAGGAACTGGATTTTTACGGTTTTTACGATCTAAAACTTTGCCTCTGTTCTTTCGATAAATCGGAACCGGTCGATTGCTGTTTGTCTCTATCCAAGGATATTTTTCAAAATTGCGCTTGTATTTCGACTTCCCACCCATCCTTAAAAATATCCTGTTGTGTGATTTGCGTTCATTTGGTAAATTTCTTCTGCGCTGACGCTAGTTTCTCCTTCGGAGAACATAGTGTACCCTAGGAGAAGGGTTTCCATCGCTTTTGTCCCATGAGAAGCCCAATTATGAAAGGGTTTGTCTGCATAAGTACCCCTCTTGTGGTCAAACTCTCTTTTATAGTTATCAAGAGCTTTGATTCCCTTTTCCGTTTTCTCTTCGTCAAACCATATCATAGGGATTGACTTTCGAATTAACTCTATGCCATCGGCCTGGCAAGCAATAGCTTTTGTAACGGTACATTGCAACCCATGCTCTTTTTCAAGAATCTCCTGCCTCGTAAACTTGTCTCGTCTCTCAAAACTTCTTCTGGCTGCATCGTGTGGCAAAAAATGCCTGTCGTAATAATAACCACGGTCATACGCATAGGATTTAATAATATTGGCATAGTGATATAGGCTCTCGTCATTGTTCTCGTAGTAGTCGATCATCCGCAAAAAGATCCCATGCTTTTGAGCAAACCATATCGCTGTAGCATCTGACAGCCCCAAGTCCCAGCCTGTACAAACCGGTAGGCTCTCGTCATAGGGAACTATTGTTATTTGCCCTCTAGCCCTGACTTTTCCCAAGATTGTGCTAAAATATCGACCCTCCTTCGTGCTTTTAAACGCCTCTTCGGGATAGGAAGGGAACTCCGCAAAAGTATCGTCACCGTTTTGCTCCCACTTCTTGACGTACCAGTTCTTTTGCTGCTGGCTTAGCGTGATTAGCTGCTTGTATTGCAGATCTTCAAAGTACTTTTGCAGGTCTTGCGGAATGTAAACTTTTTCATCTAAAAAATATGACGGCTCTTTCCACCAAGGAAAGAAAAAGAACTTGTAATCCATAGAGCTAAGGACGGCTTTTTGCTGCTCAAGCTTCTTTGCCATCTCGCAATACTCAAAAAACTTGCCCTCGTCACCCTTGGCCGTACTCTCTATAAAAACCGTTGAACCCTCGTGCAGAGTGTTTAAACAGCCTGTTACAATCTCCCTTGCCCTTTCGGGAAAGTGTGTGCTGATATATCCGAACTCCGAGATATGCAGACCTTGAAGAGTGCTAGAACGCACCGATGTAGCCACACGAATGGAAGAGCCGTTATTCCAAGCAAGCTTGTTAGCGGTCTTGCTCGTTTCCTTGAACGCCGACTTAAGATCGGGTCTGAGATTGTCCCATGCAAACCGTATCTTTTTCTCAAAGATCTCCTGTACGTCTGCCTTAGTTTGTGCAATGATTGCGCATTGCGTATTTGATCTGAAAAGTGCTTCATCTAATAACCATATGTCTATGAGTGTGGAAAATCCTAGCTGCCGAGCTTTGAGAATAACGTTTTTTTTATGTACCTTGTCAAAAAAATCTTCCTGAGCCTTTCGCATCTTGAAAGTAACAACCTGCCCATTTTCGTTTTGAATCCTGTACAGATTGTTCATTCTCCATTTTTTATCTTTGCATAGCTCAATCAATTTCTTCTTGCTGATCTCTTCCAGAATCTCCATTTTCTATGACCTCAACTTCTGCCTCTTCGATCTCTACAGTATTTCTTTGTGTGTCGACTTCCTTTAAAATCTGAGTCCATACCCCATCGCCTGAATGATGAACTTCCTTGGGCTTTTCTTCGTAGCCGATATGGTGACCGAGCTTGTCTAAAATATCTTTCAATAGTGCAATTGAAGGGATTTCGCCTTGCTCTTTGAGCTTCTTAGCTGGTGTTAGAGCTAGGTATTTAGCCCTTTCTAATGCTGCGTTGGCGATCTTGACTTTGATTGTATTAGGCATTTTTTCAAGCTTGTAATAGAAAACATGCTTATAAAAATAAGTATAGCTTAAACCCGAAAGGTCTGCTGCCCGGCCTATGTTGCCCGAAGTCTCTTCCAGATAGTCCAGCACTTGCTTCTTTGATAGCTTGACTCTTAGCCCACAGTCTTTTATTCCATGCCGTCCAAGCATTAGCTGCCATGTTTTGATTGACACGCCAGCAAGTAATGCTGCTTTAGTCTCATCGCCCTTGGCTTTCTTCATGAGCTCTTTGACTTGGCTCTTTGTAAAATCGCAAGCCTTGAGGTCTTTGTATCGCTCTAATGCTTTGATCTCTTCGTCTATCATTTCATTTTAGCCCCTGCAAAGCCTTTTAAAACTTTGCTGATCTGCTTTTTCAATGAAGCTGCGCTATCTGTGTCTACTTCAATCTTGATTGTCTCGGTCGGGTCAATTTCGGGTTCTACATTATCAATAATCGGGTCATAGCCTCCCAAGTCTTTAGGATCAAAGCCACAGTCAAGCACAAGCTCAGGATCAAAACAGTTTGCGATTATGTCATAGTCCCACTCTGCCGTTAGCTTGTTATCAAGTAAATTGATTCTTAAAAACTCTTCATCTGTTATCGGCCTTGAAGGGTACTTGACCAAGACTTTTGATACCTTGAACTCTTGCAAAGCTCGTTTGCGCTGGTGACCGCCTATAAGCCTTGAGTCTTGATCTACTATGAAGATTCCAAAATCTCCATTCTCTTCTAAGCTCTTGACTAGCGAATTGTAAAAATGATCGTCCGCTACCCTCGGATTATTTTCAAAAGGTATCAGGCTTTCAACGTCCCTTAGCTCAAACTTCCACTCAATCCCAAGTTCTTTTTTCAATTTTGCTCCCACTCTTTTTTTTGCGCCCGCATTGCTTCCGCACTTCTTTAGATGTCTTTAATCGCTTAAACTGACCGTTTTTTGGCCTTCCAGGCTTGTTTTTTAGAATAGGCTCTCTAATAGGCTCTTTCTTTAGTGCAGGCTCTTTCTTTTGCAATTGCTCAAGCTTGTTTGTATACGCTTCTGCTGTCCTATCACCAGCTTTTGCTATCTCAGGCCGTTTACTCTCTTCCTCTGTCTTCTGTCGCTCTTCTATCTCTTCTTGCGTCAAATCCCAGAATTGAACACTCATATTTTCCCAATGCTCAGCTACCCACAAGATCGGATCTGCTTTCTTTTCAACGTCATGTTTTGTAGCGTTTTGAATGAGTCGCAAAGCTTTGTAAAACTCTTGCGGATTATTGCAGCGCAAGCCTATAGTACTTAAGCCATAAACCACGCCCAAAGCGTGATATTTATCTTCAAAGGCCTCAATGAGCTTTTCAATAATCGCCTTAGCGTCATCAATATTTTTAATTTTTCGCATTTCCGCAAAGTCGAGCATGTTAACCCATTATTTGAATTGTTTTTTGATCGTCTGGCAAAATAATCTTTATAGCTTGTGGCGGCTCTTTGCCATGCTTAGAAAATATTTGAAGAAGAGGAGTTTCGTTTGTGTTGCAATCTGTAAAAGGCAAGAAATATTTTTCATTGATAGATTCTTTGCTATAAAACATTATTTCAACCAGCCTCTGCAAAATTTTAATTTCAAACTAAAACACTATAGGAATAATTTCGAAGTAACATAATGCAAATTATCAGATCCAAAAATTATTTGAATTTATTTCCAAATGTAAAGTATTTCAAAAAGATTTTAAGTAATTAATTTCTTCTTGAATCTCTTCAATTTCTTCCTTGATAGATTCAATCCATGTCATCAATTCAAATAATTGTTCTAGCTTTTCGCTTGAACCCTCAAAACTGCTAGCTAATTTTTTAATGTCAGATCTTGCCGTTTGTGACCCTTCAATTATTTCTTTTAAGTCTATGCTCAAGCTCTCAAAGAAAACCTTGTCATTCAACTTCTTTCTCTTTCACGACAAGCCCGACAAGTTCCGCAGTATCAAGTAAAATTGTTTCTTTGTCCGATAGCTCTAACTGTAAGTTCCCAACTTTTGGGACATGATATAAACTTAAAATTTCTTCTTTCGTGTGCTTGTCAGTTGTGACTTGTAAAGATCCACCATTTTTTAAGAATAAATTTACTTCTAGCATTAGCCTTTCCATATTATTAGTTTTATTGGGTACATTTCTTCTAAGATCTTTTTTTTAATCTTAAAAACTTCTGTCTCTATGCCCTTTGCGTCAATGAATTCAACTTCACCATTGCTGTAAAACACTTGAAAGTCGCAGCGATACTTCACACCCCCCGGCAGATCAAACGGCACTTGTCGCAAGTAAAATAAAACCTCGCCTTCACGCTTCATAAAGTCTAGCTTGGTCGCAAGCTTTGCTTCGAGCTTAGAGTCATAGCGAATAAAGTTTTTAGTAACAGCCTTGGCATTAAACTTATGTCGTAGTTTTTTCATTGTCAAAATGGCAGATCATCAAAAAGAGGGCTGTCGCTTAAAGTAGCTTGCGATTCTGGCTTTGACTCTGGCGCAGGCTCTGGAGTCTTCTTAAATTCTTCTTTAACAAGCTGCATTGCTTTTTCTTGGAAAGAGTCTCTAAACTTTTTTCCGAACCAAAAGTAATTTTTATATTCTCTTTCGCCTGTCTGTTTATTCTCGACTCTCTCGGACGGAAAAGACACAAAAGAAGCACCCGATTTTGTCTGTACTACAGTGCATTTACTCAAGTACAAGTCTATGCTTTCGATATGAAAGCCTACAAAAGCCTTTATATTGCTTTCTTTATCGGAATTTCTTTTGAAGTAAGTTATTTTTAGCACAAGACAGACCCGTAAATTAGAATAAAGAACACAGAAGCGGAAAAGAAGCCCAAGAGAAGCATGACGCCAATTTCAAACAGTTTGTTCTCTTTTTGCTCTCTTTTTTTGTTTATTACACTTTTTAAAAGATCCTGATGTGAGACGTATAAAAGTTCAAAGTCCTTTTTTATTTCTTGAAATTCTGCTTCCAGAAACTCAATTCGCTCTGTTTTCGTGAGCTTTGGTATATTTTCTTCAGGGCAAGCGATTTCTTCACTTTCAAAAAGCTTATTTTTGACTTCCATTTTAAAAACTTTCCTTTAAGTTTTTCGTAAGGTACAAGTTAGCGATCTTTTTTTTGAATGTAAAGTTTTTTTACAAAAAAAAACCCTCCAATCAAGGAGGGCAAACAATCAAAATTATGGATGATTTTTATACTTTGTAGGGGTCTTGCAAGAACGCAGTTTTCACTTTTTTTTGATATATTTGTAGACAACAATAACATTGCGTTAAATTCAATGCAAGAACTTTCAACAAAGAACAATTAAAGTATTTCTTATTGTAAACTACACTTTATTATATCTAGCTAGAATTACTAAAAGAAAAAGAAATGAATTAAAATAATTAGTCTTATTGCGTTAAACTCAATGCTTTGCTAAGCTATCGGCATAGTAACAAACAAAACAAAAAACAAAGGTGAAACAAATGGGCATTCAAATCTATGTAGCTTGCTTGAGGGCTTACAATAACGGTATTCTTCACGGCCGATGGATTAACGCAACACTAGGCGAAGACCATATTAAAGAAGAAGTAGAAGCTATGCTTAAAGAATCTCCCGAAGATGGCGAAGAGTGGGCTATTCACGATTATCAGGGCTTCGGAGAAATAACAATTCATGAATATCAAGATTTTCGCTCTATTGCTGACTTAGCCGAGGCAATTGAGGAACACGGAGAAATTATTACTCTTTTACATGACGAGCTATCAAACGATTCTATATCGGCAACAATTGAGCATTTTAAAGATTATTATTTAGGATCATACGAAAGTGAAACAGACTACGCTTTAGAATATTATGAGAACACAGGCCAAAAAGTTGATGATTTTATTTATTATCACATTGATTTCAGAGCTATGGGAAAAGATTTATTAACCGACTGCGTACATTTTTGGCATGATAATGAGTTACATGTATTTTGCGCTTAAACTTTATCCTAGCTCTTGAGCAATCAAGGGCTAGGCTATCGGTTTAAACAAAAGGTTATTATGAAAATATACGTTTATAAAACAACTCGCTTCGGGAGAGTAGACTACAAACCAGCTTGCACAATTAGCAGCTTGGTTTGCGAATGGCGAGATTCTGCGAGTTTAACGCCTAAAGATCTGCAATTCTTAAAGATCTTGGGCTATGAAGCAGTTGAAAAAGCAGTCGCCAAAAAAGATTGAAGAGGCTATTTTGTCTTGAAAGTCTTTAAAAAAAGACAAAAAAAAATGAGCGGTTTAGTCCTGAAAAACAAGCCGCTCATTCAAACAAAAGACCCTGAAAGGGCAAATAACTAACTAAACTTTAGCATAAGCCTAGATTTTAGTTAAGTTCTAAAGATTATTTTAATCTAATTCCTTTCAGGGTCTCCACTATTAACAATTAACTGGAGGCTCCGATCTTGCTTAGTTCAGAACACCACTCATTTGATGTATACCTTGCTGCCGAATACGGAATTCAAGAGGCTATAATGATACACCATTTTCAGCATTGGATAGGTGTTAATATGCGAAAAAAAAATGGGAAAAAGCAAAACTTCCGTAATGGGAAGTGGTGGACTTACGACACAATTGATAACATAGCAGCTCATTTTCCTTATTGGTCAAAAGATCAGGTAGTGACAATCATTGAAAGGCTTTGCAAGGGGAAATCTAGATTCGAAAAAACCAAAAAATTTGAACCAGTTTTGATTAAAGGTAACTTTAACAAAGTTAAATATGACAGAACCTTATGGTATGCTTTTGCTAATGAAGAAAAGTTTATTAAATTGCGTAACAACAATTCTGATATTGTGGAAACACACAATCGAAACTGCTCACCCACACCACCTATACCAGATACTAAACCAGATACTAAAACTAATACATGTTTTGTATCGGCCAAGGCCGATGCAGAAAAAGCAAGTCAAAAAGAAAAGAATTTTGACCTTGAATCAATCAAGGCTATTTGCAAGTCAAAGTATCCAAAAGCCTCAAAAGCTGAAATTGATTACGCAATTGAGCAGCTAGTCAATGCCGTCAAAGTCTCTAATCCCACTAAGTACGTCTTGGCCGTCTTGGCTAAACAATTCTCAAGCAAAGCGAATAAAAGAGCCAATTCTCTTTATGAGAAGTGCAAGGACTTCTTTGCTGGATTGAAAAAGATTGAAAGCTCTTACAATACATTCATTCCTAAAATTGAGTTCAAACAACTGATTTTTCAGGCTAGCGATGCAAAAAGGGAATTTAGCTTCGAGGATAATAATTTTAGAGAGTCTGTCCACTTCTTCCTGAATCGGTATGATTATGAGCTAGCTTCAAGGTTTCGGGACGCTTTTCTAGGAAACGATTATAACGCCTCTAATTTCATGCGAAAGCAAGGAATCAATCCAATGTTGCTTAAATGAAAAATAATCGAAATTTGAGCCGTTTCTGGCCTTTCTGGAGGATTTTAAAACATGGATTCAGATGAAAATGACAAATTGCAGCAAAAAGTTGTGATTTCAATGCAATATGAAGACGTTATTTATACCTATGCTCAAATTTACGCAATCATGGCGCAAGAAATGCCCGAAGCTACAACAGAGCAAGTCGATTACTGTATTGAGCAAGTGAGACAAAAAAAAGTATTTGACTTTGTATCTTACTTTAAAAGAATAATTATTAACCAAGTAAAGCAAAAGGCTAAAGATGCTAACCTTAAAAAAAGCACAAGAAAAGACAAGCGAAGCTATCTTTGCAAGTAATGAGGAAAGGGCAGCAAAAATTAAAATCGCATATCAGAGCCTAAACGGTCGATTAACTGAGGTTGATTTTTTAGGAGTCGAGGGAAGCAGAGACGAAAGCGGAGCTAGAACCGTGATTTTGAGAGAAGGCAATTGCAAGCGTTGCGGAGGACAGATGGGGTATCTTTTCCCCGAAGGTAAAGATTTTATGTTTAGCTGCTTTTCCTGCTTTGACCATGAAGTGCAAAATTCTAAAGAGATTGCTAACAAAATTTATATCGAAAAATTAGAGTCACCCCCTGAATTGGATTATGTTGCTAAGTTTAAATTAAACACTAGGCATTCTAATCCAAGCCTTGAAGCTTGGAGATTTTCTTCTTACATTAGCTTGGTGAAAAAATGGCTATTGGATTCAAAAGAAAGGAAACAAAAAGAGTTTTTAGTTTTTGTAGCACCTCAATTTGGAGGAAAGTCTTATTTTTGTGCTGCCTTGTTGAACTATCTGTCAAAAGAAAAGCGTCAAGGTGTGGAATTTAAAGTAGTTAATACATTGTTATCAGAATTAAAACAAGAAATGAACAAGAATTATCAATGGCTTTTAAATTGTAACAAAAATGCGGATTTTTTAATTCTTAATAAGCTTGGTGTTCATGGCACTAATGAATGGGCATTAGATACATTAACCGAGATTCTAGTGCACAGATATGACCATAGATTGCCAACAGTCATCACAACCCCGATTACAGAGCGTGATTCGGAACTCATATTTAATAAACATTTGGTAGGTTATGTTTATGGATCTCAAAATACTACCATAAAAAGCTCAGCATTAAAAGACCGGTAAAGATTAATTTCCCCGAAATCGCTGTTATAGGGAATAAAGAGGGGCTTTGATTGTCAAAGCCTTTCCTTTAATACCGTTTTTTGCTATACTTTTTCCAAATTTTGGAGGCTATAATGAAAACTATAGAACTTAAAATCAAAGACTTCCCAGCTAGTGAGCTTCACTATTTAAAACTTGCTGCTAAAAAATTAAATGTTGCTTTCGAGGAACTGGCTAAAGACGCAATCATAAATACAATTTTGCGCCTTGAAGATGATTGGATTGAAGAACAGATGCTTGAAGAGGATAGCGTCTACATTGCTCAAAAGGTCGATCAAGGCCAAGAAGAGATTTTCGCATTTGATGAAGTCCAAGAAGAGTTAATGGCATAATGGATCTTTGTTTAACCTATACAGCTAAAAATAAACTAAAAAAGATTCATCCTGAAGAGCGCAAAAAGCTTATTAGAGCTATTTCTTATTTAGCAGATGAGGCTAGGCCATTAGGCTATCGAAAAATGAGAGGCTACGGAATCGTGCATTATCGCATAAAAATAGGCTCTTGCAGAATCATTTACAGAATAGAAGCTAGTCACTTGCTTGTGCTTTGTGTAGAAGTTGGACATAGAGACAGTTTGTACGAAGAAAAAAGCCCCAAGTGAGGCACTTAAGGCTTCAAAAAGCAAACTTAAATTTAAGTTAGTCTTTTTGCCTATTAATCGCTATTGCTTATAAAAAAGATTACCATTTGACCTTATCTGCCCAGTAAGCAGCCGACATCTTACCTTTTGCAATGTTCTTGGCGTGTCGTGCTTTAAAGGCAGCTTGACGCTTTGTAGGTTGTTTGTCTCCTGTAACACCTTGTTGCCCGAACCTAATCGTTTTTATCTTATCGCCTTCTTTAGCAACTACTACGTGTGACTTGGTCTTGTGTCCCGGCGTGCGCTTTGGTTTGTTATAAGCAGATACACCTGCTCTTTCTAGTCTTGGATCTTTCTTGGCCATAATTTAATCTACCCTCAAGTTGTTTCTTGCCTTTCTATTTTGCTTTTACAGTACTCATTTTTTTTTGATATATTTTAGCAGGCTGTCCAGGCAGTCTTCATAAGTATCGTAAAATTCCAACAAGAGACAATCGCCTTCATAAAAAATTTCAATCAGGTAAATTGCTTCTGTTAAGTTTTCATCGTTGGCTTTTTTTACCCTAAGTGTACCGCCAAGTAAAGGCTCGTATAATCCCAGCAAATAGTATCCCTGATCTTCTACATTAAGCCATCCACCTTCTTCCTTAAGAGGATCTGTTTTAACTACTTTTGCATTATCGTTTTTAATTTTTGAGTAAATTTCCATGTTCCTAAAACATCCATACATGTTAAAATCTTTTATTTTAAATTTGGATTCATCTTATGAGACAAGCTTTTATAACATCAATTCTTTATTTTATATATCGGGTTTTAATGGATGAGGGAGACAATCCTTCTACCTATAAAAAAACAGGTCTGCTTTTTTTAACAGTCCTATTCATCAATAGCATTTTTGACTACATGGGGATATAATGAAAAAGTTAATTTGTTTTTTTCTTTTGATCTGTTTTTCTCTTCATGCTAGCCTAAGCGTCAGCGAAAGAAACGAAATTTTTGCTCAATGCGAATTAGAAACTCGAAAATCAATGAGACTTCTCGAAGAAGCCGATGAACATTTTAATAAAATACTTAATGTCCATGCGAGAGAAGTTTGCAAGAACGCTATTGCAGCAGCTTTTGCAACAATGCTTGCCAGTGGAAAAAAAGAAAGAGCAATAACAGCGATAGTTACCGTCATTGCTCAATTTGCTGTAAATGCTTGCGATCATTTTTGGGATGGCGTTGACTGCGTAAATGACGCAAAAGACCATGCCAAAAAAGCAGACGAACTTCAAGAAAGACTTTGGCGTGACCGTTGAGCGAGTGGCACAAAATTCGTTAAGTCTTTATTTGTCACTTGTCCGTTTGTAAGCTCTTCGATTTTTTTTGCTAATTTAGGCCTTGGCCAGCGTCTTTTAGTACATAGAGACCATAACGTAACTTTATCAATGCCTAAAATTCTAGCAATGGCGCACTTTTTATAGCCGTTAAGCTCTATCCAATCCTTAATTTCCATTTAAAAACTCCTGTTTTGCAAAAACTCTAATTGAACTCATTGTTAAACGCAACAAAAAGATTGCATTTAAAAAGCTGCGCTAGTACTCTCCTAGCCAAAAAAAGGATTTTCAGATGTCAGATGATGAATTTAAAGACTATTACAGAGTTACCGAAGTGCTGTCTAAATTTTCAGGATTAGACAAAATAGACCTTAGCGTTTTAGCCAATGCAGCAGAGCGAGGCACTCGCTGCCATAATTTTTGCGAGCTATACGCTAAAAATGAGCTTTTTGTTGAGATAGATCTCGATTGCAAGCCTTATGTAGATTCTTTTATTGAGTGGTTTGATCTAACAGTAGAGCGAGTTGAGTTTTTAGAAAAAAGACTATTCTGTGACGACTTAAGAATCACCGGCCAAATGGATATGCTGGCCTATCTAAAAGGAGATGAAAAGCCATCTCTAATCGATATCAAAACCCCTCAGACAGAATCAAAAACATGGCCTTTGCAGCTGGCAGCTTATCGGCATTTGATGGATGCTAACAGTATAGACTATAAAAATTCTTTCGTGTTGCAATTGAACAAATCGGGTAGCTCCGCTAAAATATTTGATTACACTTCGAGGTCTGAAAAAGATCTTGAATTGTTTAAAAATCTCCTTTCCGTACATCAATACTTTTCTCCGTTAAAATAATAGATTCAAACCTTTGTTTTTTTTGGCCATGTTTCATCGCATGGCCTTTTTTTTTATCTCCTAACAGTCTAATTTTAAATTCAAAATATGGCCTTTGTAAAAGTCTGCTTTTTTTTTTCTGCTAGCGAAGAACTTAACTTTTTCGTTGTGATAAAAACACCGATTTAGTATAGTTCTCTTTCTTTGCTTGAAAAAGCTTTGAACTTTACGCAACTTACAGTCAGCATTTTAGGGGTACAAAAATGAAGACATGCTCAGACTTTCGCAATGCCGCTTGGCAAGCGTCAAAAGATTGCAACTGGAAACTGGCAGCCAGACTGCTCAAAGAAGCAATCAAGGTTTATCCATTAGATATTAAACACTCTTCTTTAGCTGCTCGTGATTATCAAAATCTCTTAGAGCAAATTCGTATTTACGAGACTCAATCCGGATACAAAAAAGGCTCTCAAAAAGATGAGAGCCTAAAGGAAGCTATAGATGAAAAAAAACTATGAGATTACGCCTATGAGCGATTCATTCTATGACAGCTATTATAATTATGATTATCGCTGGCTCGAATGTTCGCATTGCAAGGAGTTATTTGATTCTGATAACAAATTTTTTGAATGTGGGCTAGATAAAAATTTAATTTTTTGCACGATGGCTTGTCGCAAGGAATGGATACTTGAAAACGCCCACGATTACATAGGGGTAAAACTATGATTGACTATATGGCATTAGCGCAACAACCGGACAATACCAGGCCAACATTTGAAATATCTGATAGAGAAAACGATGATCTTTTGAAACTTGAAAAGAATGTAAACCATATCGAGGCTACTGCTGAAAATTTTGCGGTAGCTAACAGAAATGCAGCAAAAACAGCCTTGGAAATGGCTTGCCAGTCCAGAAAACTTGGCAAGCGATTAGAAGAGCTTAGAAAGGAAATTGTACGGCCTCACATTGATTTTCAAAAGGCATTAAAGAAGCTAGTCGATGGCTACACCGACAAGCTCGAATCAATAGAGGGTTCCCTTGTCAAAAAGCTGTCCGACTACAGGAAAAACTCGGACGATTTTTCAAAGCTCGAATCCGATGAAGGCAATTTAAGCATAGACACGACCTTTGATTTTAAAATCTCGGACCCTAGCTCTATCCCTGCTGAATATCTAACAGTCGATAAAAAAGCAATCGAGGGCGCAATAAAGCGAGGAATACGCAATATTGCAGGGGTAGAGGTCATTGAAAGCGAGAAAATCAGTCTAAGGACTAAAAACTAAAACAAGGTAAACAAAATGAACGAATTTTCAGAGAACATTAACGAAATTGCTACTGCCCTTTCAAAGTTTCAGGGGCAAGTTGGCACTATTGAAAAAGACAAAGAAGTTAATATCAGGGCTAAATCAGGCTATAACATCAAATACAAGTATGCAGATCTTGCTACCATTATGACACAAATCAGAAAGCCTTTATCTGAAAACGGCCTTTGCGTATCTCATGGGATACAGACGCAAGAAAATCAAAGGAGGTTGTTAGTTACTACCGTTTTTCATAATTCCGGCCAATGGTTGCGCTCTTCTATGCTGATTGAGCAAACGAATGATGAGAAAAGCCTTGGCGCAAAAATCACCTATTACAGACGCTATGCGCTATCGTCTTTGCTAGGTATTGTAACAGATGACGATGTAGACGCAGATTTGCAAGGGGCAATTCAACAAGAGCCGGTTCAACCTGTCCAGACTGTCCAAACAAAACCTAAAGAAGTTGAGTTAAGTTTGGAAGCTTCGGAGTACTACCATAGCCAAAAAAACACACCACACTTCAAAAAATTTATTTGCCATTTGTTAAAAAAGTCCGGAAAGAGCGAGAATGAGCTTTTGAATGGTATCGCCAAAAGGCAAGAAGATTTTGAAAAGAGCCTGAAAGTTTTTGCCTATGAGCAATCATCCGGCTAAATCCGGCTAAATCCGACTAAAGGGGGGTTGTATGGACTATAATTTTCATCTAGAGGAGTTAGACTCCATACAATCCGCTAAAGTTGGCCGGTGGGATGGCTACAAACTAATGCTAAAATTCCAGTATCGGCAAGCAATGAACCTTTATGTTAAAGATCCCTTAGAGTTTCGAGCCCTGATTGAGGAAATGATAAAATTGCTTAAAGTGATGGAAGAAAAAACAAAAAAAAAGTAAAAAAAAGTCTCATGCACATTTGTTTCATTTTGTTTTTCCCTCTCTTCCTGGAGAGGGTTTTTTTTTGCCTTGGCTGGGGTATTTTGTGATTTTTAAATGAAATAAAAAAACCCGACTCCGAAAAGTCGGGAAGATCTCTAAGCTATCTACGAAAAATTATCAAATAAAAACATTTTGTTTTTATCGACAAAAGAGGTTCATTCTTTACTGCCGGGGGTCAAATCTACATCCATGCCGGTTTTTTTTTCAATTATTTCTTCTACAAGCTCTTCAAGCTCATTGTCATCTTCGAGTTTAAAAACCTTATTGGCTGTAACAGTCAAAATAGCTGCTCCTGCCAGGATAGATAAAATGGTAAGATATGTCATTTCTTTCACTATTTGATTTTTCCGACTCTTTTTTTAGGTGCTGCATTAACTTTAAATAAAGGCTTAGTTTCTGGCAAAATAATTTCTATAGTTTCTTTGTCAAAGCCCTTTTTTTTGAGTATATGGATTTTTTCTTGAAGCTCTTGGGTTTTTTTGGCTTTTTGTAGCTCTTTTTCTTTGGCTTCTAATTCTTGTTTTTGCAAGCATTCCTGCTCTTTTTCTTTAAGATATTTTGGGTCGTTTAGGTGTTCTTTGGCATAAGGCAGGACTTCTATAATTGCTATATCGCTTAGGCCGGCAGATTGCATTTTTTTTATTTTGTCTAATTGAGCTTGTTTTTCTTTTGCTTGTATCTCAGCATGTTCTTTTCGAGACTCTTCTTGCAGTGATAGATGGTCAGCAATTTGTCTTGGAGTCATCTCAATTTTTTTTCCGTTGACAATTCTATACATAATTTTATTCCTCGATTATCCTGCGTCCGTAAAGTTCTATACTTCCATCGGCAAAATTTCCTGAACTCCAATAAAATTTGATCCAGTTATAATCATTTGATGTTTTTGCAATCCAAGTCATCGAACACAAACCTTGATATCCAAAGCCGCTTTGATTAGCGCATTGTGTATGCCCTTTTAGATTAAATCTTGCAGAATTATTATTACAGTTAACTAAATAAACTTCGCCTTGAACACCATTGTAAGAATTGCCTACCAAGACTGCTAGCCAAGGTGTTGAGGTATTAGTTGTTCCTGACGGTGCTAAGCCACCAGTAGTATTAGCGGTATATCCATAACCGCCATAACCTGTAACGTCAGTAGAACCTCCATTAATAGAACCTCGAAAGTACAAAGCTACATTGTTTGTGACAGGTTTGATTGAATTTAATTTAAAATAAAACTCGTCATACTCTGCCGGTAGATCAAATTCAATAGTAGCCCCTGTTCCTGACCCATAAGAAACAAATTCCCATTCTAATTTTTTCTTTGGAGTTTTTGTTAAAATGCCATCTATGCCTTTTGACAGTGTTGTAAACGTCCAGGCATCGCTTGCACTCATTTGAGCGTTAAAGGAAGCAACTCTTACGCAGGCATTTCCAGCATAATTGGCCTCTGTTAGCGTTGAAAAGCAAAAAACGCTTTTGCGATTATCTGCTACTTTATCATCGCTTGCTCCAATATCTGCTGCTGCCGGTAAAACGCTCAGTTGTGGCTCTCTTCCAACAAAAAATAAAGGACTGGCATCACTATTATTTGCTGCTAAATAGATTGTAAATGTTACATCCTCATCAATAGCGTTTCCTGTATCGAATCCGAATAAATTATCGTCCATGTCGCTATCTGTAAGCGTTTGATTGCTTGTAAGAGTATGCAAAACAGGCTTTCCTGTTGTTACATTTGATAGCGTACAGACATATGCCGGATTTGTTGCCGATAAAGCGTTACCGTCACCGCCTTGAATTGTTATAACACCGCCGGATAGGGTCATAGACAGGTTTTCAACGTGACCGGGAACTAAGCGCATTGGCTCATTAGTTATCCCATTATTAACGATTACAGTATCAAATGTCGGCTCTGCAAGATCTAAGTCTCGATCCGGAGCTGTAATTGTCCGAGTAGTGCCAGTTGTAATCCCTGAAGCTTCAAAGGCAATTTCTTTTGTGTTGTCGGCATCATCAAGAATTCTAAAAGTATTATCGTAAACATCCGTAGCTGCCGGTATTGTCTGAAATGTTGGCAAAGCTCCTGCGCCATTTGACGTTAGCACCTGATTAGCTGTTCCGACACTTGCGATAGACTGCTGTGCGCCTGTGCCTGTGGTTCCACCGCAAAGAACCGCATAGGCTGTATGAGAAGCTCTTCCGCTTCCACCGCTGGCAACATTTAATGGAGTGCCGGTAAGTGTAAGCCCTGCAAAACTTGGGTTAGCGTCAGTAGTAAGATCTTGGTTGAGCAAAGAAGCTGCTTCAACAGTTAAATTTCCATGTAGAGCAAAAGTTCTGTCTGCGCCATTGACTGTATAATTAATAGTCCGGTTGGCACTGTCGTTTTCATTCCATACGAAATTTACGGTGTGTGAATCGTCCGTATCATAAAGCTTAAAAGCTCCTGTTGCGCTTAAATCGGTAAATGCGCCACTAGAAGGTGTTGTTCCACCAATGGCAGGAGGCTCTGCTAGTAGTGAACTTACGTTACCGGGAACTAAAGCTTTATTAGTAGCTGTTACAGCGATTGCTTCGGCATTGGTTGCGGTTTCTATCACACCTTTTTGAGCTGTAGTTGCGTCATTGGCTGTAACAATTACATTATTGCCGGTGCCGGCTGTTAAAATGCCTTGCGCTGCTGTACCGACAATACCAAGCACACCACCGCTTGAAGGTGTTGCGCTGCCGGCATCTGTGGAAAAACTCGCTCCGGTATATTGAAATAGCTTTACCCATGAAGTGATAAAGATGTAAACGGTATCCTCATCCTCAACTTCGCAAAAGGTTCCTTCTGTCGGGGTAAAGGCTACCCAAGTAGCTCCGTCATATTCGACAATGTCGCCCTGTAAAGCTCCATCCCAAGCGGCATTAGGGGCACCCGAACTATCCAGTATGTAGCGATCTCCGTTAACCTCAGTAGGAGGAGGGGCAGTTGAGGTGGCAATAGATTTAACACTGTCCTGAGCGTCTCCTAATTGGTTGTTTGATAGTTTGATCCATGTAGCGATTGAAGCTGTTACATCGGTTAGCAAATAGCCGGTATCCGAGCTTGTATCTATCCACAATGTTGGGACTGTATAGCTATTATCCGAGGTGTTGGGATTTCTGGAATCGCTGGTGTAGGTTAAAGACGAAATCGAGCCTGAAAGCTTGATCCAATCCGACCCATCGTAGATATAAAAGTCCGTAAGATCGTTGGAATAGCAGATTTGACCGGCTTGTGGCGTATAGTCTACCCAAGAGCTTCCGGTATATTCAACATATTCGTCATTTGTAGCCCCTATAGCCGTCCATCCTGCATCCACCGGTGTCTGATTACCTAAAATGTAGGAATCGCCGACAGAGGCCACAGGAGGAGCTAGAGAGGCATCGTAAAAATCGTCAAAGTTTCGGGGAAATGGAGTTTCGCCAAGATCTAACCAAGTGCCGGCCGAGCCATCATCCAAAATCAGAATGAAGCCCTTTTGCGAGCTGTCATTGACCCAAAGAGTCGGAACACCATAATTGGTGTCTGAAGGCAAAGGGTCTCTTGTTTTATGGACTGTATGAATTCCGATTAGACGTAGGATGTTCTCAGTTGCGGAAGGTTTATAGTTCGGCATCTGCTAACTCCTAGCTAAAAGTGTAATTACTATATGTCCTTTTATGGGCTTCTCCACCCGATGTATACGCTGTATAGCCTGTTGAATTGATGTTATTGCCATCAAGATCGGTAAGCTCAAAAGTTTTTGCTACGCTATTCCAGTTAGCGACTTTATAGAACTTGTCGTTAAGTTGGGTCATGCCCACTACACCGTCAATCTCTATAACATCACCATCCGCAATATCGTCTGCGTCACCTCCGGCATATGCCGTAGCGTCTACCGTAACAACTATCGGATTGGCTTTCGTAGCCCCGGTAATTGTCACTTGGTCACCATTATCATACACATGTAGAAAATCTGCTCTTCCATCTGCGTATTTAGTGGCAATTACATCACCTGCTGCATCGTAGGTGTTTTGCGCTATACGCCAACCGGCTACTGTTTCAGCAAGGCCGGCTTTTGCGTAAGCATTGATGGTAACATTTGAACCGCCTTCTTTTGAGAAGCGAGCCGACCAAAAGATCACTTGCTCGCTAAAAGGCTGGCCATTTGGATCAAGAATGATCTTGGGTCTGTAGTCTACAGCCATTTTTGACCCCCTTAAATTGATACTACTGAGTAGTAAGTGCGTACTACCAAGGTATTATCATTTGCAGCGTTTCCGGCTACTTCTCCACCGCCTAGGTTGTCTAGGACTAGAGCTTGGTTTTCAATGCCTGTGGCTGCGACAATCGCATCTGCTGCTGCTACTGCATTGGTGTAAGTGTCTGCTGTTTGGTCAATGAAGCCTGTACCCTCGATTTGTGTACAAACTTGAACGCCTGTATCATCAGTATATTTGATTCCAAAAGTGACACCACTTTCAGTAAATGCGTTAGTTCCACCGTAGTCTAGTTTTAAAAGTGCGCTATGGAACATCAAAGCTTTGCCGGCTCCGGGAGCTGCTACAAGATCAATTTGAGTGGCTGCAAGTGCTTTGACTTGTGCGCTTGTAAGAGTTACATCTGCGTAAAGAATTTTACCCTTAGCTTCAAGCACTTCATCGAGATTGTCGTACATGCCTTTGACAGATACGGCTCTGTCATCTCTAGTGCCTGCTTGAATTTGTGCGTCTGTGCCAAATTGCACAAGTCCGGCAGCTTTACGTGAAGCGATTTGTCTGCCTCTGTCAGCAGGATTTAAATCCATTTTAGCCATTTCATACCTCCCTCTTTGGTATTTCACGGTCTTTAAGACCGTTGCATGGTTTTAAAATAGATTTTATAGTTTTTGACTAAATGTTGCTAATTATTTTTTTTATATGGAATTTTATTCAATTTTTCCATAAGTTTTTTTTCTTTTATTTCATTACTTATGAGCTATTTATGTCTATTGTGTCTGTTAAAGTTGAAATTGAAGGTACTAAGCCTTTTCTGTATCACAAATTTAACATCGAAGAAATCTCTTCACTTTCAAAAATCAAAGAAGGTTCTGCCGGGAATAATCCATCTGAATGGCGAAAAACATTTCATTCAGTCGGAAAAAAATTATTCATCCCATCCGTTTATTTTTTTAGCTGCCTGCGTGATGGTTCGAAATACACCAAAGTGGGTAGAGGGACTATTCAAAAAACTCTCATGGCTGCTTTAAACATTGAAAGTGACAAATCCTTTATTGAAAACAGAGAATTACCGATTGAACCCCAATATTTAGTCAATGAAAGCCTGCCTTTTGATTCTTCCTTTGATCTTTATGTCGATGTTAGAGGTGTTATGAATCCAAATTCTAAAGGACGTAATGTTAGATACCGTTTAACGATGAATACAGGCTGGAAAACGTCATTTGTTTTTAACTATGATAACGAGCTAGTTTCTAAAGACCAGATGAAAAAAATTGTCCAAGATTCCGGAAAAATGATCGGGGTAGGAGACGCTTTAGCGTTGGGATACGGACGTTTTGCTGTAAATAGCTATGAAATTTTAAAAAGTTAAACAAAAACACGGCCAGGTTGGGCCAGGCTTGGCACGGCAGGGTGGGGCAAGGCAGGGCTAGGTGCGGTATGGCATGGCAAGGTATAAGTTTTTAAGAGGGTAAAAAGTTCATCAAAACAAGGCTGGGCAAGGTATGGCAAGGTCAGCTGGGGCAAGGCGTGGCGAGGTTTGGTATGGCATGGCAAGGTATAAGTTTTTAAGAGGATAACGAGTTAAACGAAGCGAACAGGGCAAGGCGTGGCAAGGCGTGGCTTGGTAGGGCGAGATTCGGTAAGGCTTGGCAAGGTATAAGTTTTTGTGAGGGTAAAGAGTTAAACTAGGCGTGGCAAGGTGGGGTGAGGCTGGGCAAGGTATGGCAGGGCCAGGCAACAACTCTTAATCCTCAATTCCAAGATCCTCAAGAGACAAATTCTCTTCTTGAGCAAATTTTCCAAGCTCTCTTAAAAGCTCAGCAATTAAAGGTGCTGCTTTCTCTAAAAATTTCTGAGGATTGCGTATTTTATTGTTTTTTGCCAAGTCAATCAGCAATTTAGAATAGTTTGGATTAGAAAAGATTTCTGATTGCATTTTTAAAAGGCGTGTTTTTGCAACAGGGCTGGCGATTAGTGGAAGAATAGAACCGCTAGAAACACTTGCGATTATTGATGTAATAGGAGCTAACATGTTTTCATAAGAAACCAATGTTGTGCCCGATCCTGAAAAGTTTCTAAATTTGTCCAGTGCTTCTCCAGCTTCTCCGGCAATTTTTTGAAGGTTTTCCAGGCTCTTGAATTGTTTTCCCCCCAACAAGTTCTTTAACCTTTTTTTTGTGGCTGCATCTTTAAAAACATTAGCTGCTTTTTTTAAACTGATATCTCCGGTTTTCGTGTAAAGCGGCTTTACAATAGCATACTCCACAAGCGTCTTCTTAAAATCATCTTTTAGGCTGTTGCTTTTCTCTAACAGATTGTCAAATTGACCGGCTAGTTCTTCGGAGTATCTGCCTTTCATTTTTGCGCTTGGCAAAACATCCATTAATTTATCGAATCTTTCAGGGATATCAGCATAAGATACAATCTTGTCATAGCGTTTGGTTTTAAGAAGTTTCGCAATTTCAGGTTCAGAGGTAATAGTCTTCGCAAGCTCTGCAAATCTTTTATTTGCCTCTCTTAGATTATTTCCGAACAATGAGGATTTGACAGGTTTCAAAGCATTTTCGATTTCTTTGCTAATTCCTAAAAGTGTTTTTGAAACACCTCCAAACTGCTCATAATTTATGATATTGTTAATATCTTTAAGAGTTTCTATAAGAGTATTAACAGATATTACACCGCCTTTTTCTGGAACTATCTTTTGAGTTAATTCTTTTTCTATTTCGATTAATTGATTGGCAAGTTTACGATCCAAGTCTGTGCCAAATTTCTTTTTCAAAAGCTCTTGTCTTTTTTTCAAAAAATCCGACAATTCTTCACTTGTAAAGCCATCTTTTTTAGCTAAAAACCTTTTATATTCTTTATGAAAAGTCTTGGCTCTGTCTGTATTAAAATCTTTCTCTAAAGCTTTTTGACCTTTAAGAAGATCTTTCGTCTCAGTTTTATTTAATTTTATAAACTCTGTTCTAGCTGCTGACTCTTCCAACTTTCCTAAAGATTTTTCAAGTTGATTGATCGTTGTGGTTTTTTCTGTGCCTTCAATAAGTGTATCTTTAAGGTCTTTTATTAGTTTTTTGTGAGCATTTATTATGGCATCAGCTTCAACAACAAACGGTTTTAGATCTTCTTTCGAGGCGTTATATAATTTTGAGATTTCCTTTTTTTCTAGATTGACATATTCAATCAATCTATCTTGATATTGACTACCAAGATTATAAAAACTATCTATAGCTGTTCCTTTCATCTCTGCTGGAATTGTTTTTATTTTGTTAACTATATCTGCACTTATTTCTTTTACTTGTTGTTTTAAAGCCTCACCGCTAAGGGGAGATTCAAAGGCTTTAGCATAGGCATTTTTTATAAAGGCATTATTAAACATAGCAGTTGCAGGAAGTTCAACTTTCTCCGCTTGTGCTGCGTCAATTAAAGATTGCCGGATTTCTTTTTCAGTTATTCCGGACTCTTTTGCTAATTCTTTTGCAAGACGTGTCCTTGAGGTCAAAGAAGCGGCTTTTTGGCCAAGTTCTCCAAGTTTTAATCCTGCCGCTCCTACAGCTAATTGGCCGGGCAGTCCAAAGCCGGCTTCTCTTGCCAAGCCGGCACCAGCTTCGAAAGCTGCAAAGGGAAGTTTGGCAGCTCGATATAGAGGAGCTTCTGCAAGTCCACCAAAGACATCTTCACTGATTCTTTCCAATCCTGATTGTGGGCTAATATCTAAATCATAGCCTAAAGCTTGTGCTAATTCTTTTGCCCCTTGAGTCTGGCTTTCTGCTATTTCTTCGCTTGTTGGCAATGTAAAACCAGACATTATACCTGAAATTTTCTCTCTTCGTTTCCTAAGCTTTTCCGAAACTTGCCTAGATGTTCCATATTCAGGAATCGACATAATAAAATCACCGGCAGCATTAAGCAATTGCTGTACATTGCCGGGTAGTCCTCCAATCCTTGCGGATACCGCTTTTCCAATTCTTAAGGGCTGTCTGACAAATTCCGATACAGGCTTTAAAGGTTCTTGTTGTTGATCTAAAAAAGTTACGTCAAAACCTTCAAATTCATCTTCCGGCTGTTTGCTAAGCTGTACATCAAATCCTGGAAATTCTTGTGAAAGAGTCACTTCTAGCCTCCGATTTTGTCGGCAAATTTAGCCCTGAATTTAGCTTCTTGGTTTTTAGGAATAACAATTCTTCTTCCATCCTTTAAAAGAATATTAACTTGATCCGCCATCCCTTGAACATTTTCTTTTTTGTAAGCTTGTTTGAAATCTTCGCTGAATTTGTCATATGAAGCTTCCATTCGATCGGCAACCTGTTCTTGCAAATCAAAGGGCAGAGCTTGGCCTTTATTTTGCTTGTCTTTGACTATATCTCTCATTGCATTGTATTCATCTATTTCAATCTGTCGTAGATCTCTTAAGGTCTTGTAAATTCTTTGTCTACCTTCTTTAGAGTTCTGAAGAGTTGGAATAGACTGTAAAAACACTCTTAAATCTAAATCTGTAACTCTTGCGCCAAAGCGATCTTTAATATTTGCTGTGAAATCTGAAACAAGC
>Ga0208645_1000668_pt1 | contig 34781 bp, 44 predicted proteins | sample VirMetDEL_Sep_01_FD_184519 | JGI IMG/M metagenome (GOLD analysis project Ga0208645, IMG submission 184519) | Aqueous microbial communities from the Delaware River and Bay under freshwater to marine salinity gradient to study organic matter... | ecosystem: Environmental > Aquatic > Marine >... | reverse complement strand
CGCTGGGGCGGGATGACCGGGCGGACACTGGTGGAGAGCACGGCGGGCACTCCGGCGTTCAAGGCTTTGGCCTTCACGGGCAACGGTGCGCCCTCACGGTCTATTACGGGCGTTGGTTTTCAGCCAGACTTTGTGTGGTTAAAAAATCGAGACAAAACGCTTTCACATCAGATCGTTGACGTTCTCCGTGGGGCTAATAAGGCCCTACTAACCAACTCTACGAATGGTGAGGATGACACTCAAACGGATTTTAGTGGTGGCGGAGTCGAAACCATTGACGCTGACGGCTTCACATTGGGCGATGGCACGATCAACAACAGCAACTTCAATGGCTCGGGCGACGACAGTATCGCATGGTGTCTCAAGGCAGGTGGCGCAGGCGTCTCCAACACGGACGGCTCGATCACCAGTACCGTGAGCGCCAACACTGCAGCAGGGTTCTCGATTGTGCAATGGAGTGGCAACGAGACCGCAAACACCGTGGGACATGGTTTAACCTCTGCTCCAGAGCTGGTCATCTTTAAGTCACTACTTACTGGTAACTGGATTGTCGGCACAGATTTCATTTCGAACACGTCGGGCTGGAACAAGCAGCTATATCTAAACCTATCAAACGGAACGTCAGGCACTACATCCGCAAGTTTCAACAATTCAGCACCTACCGCAACAGTTTTTCATGTTGGCAATTCCGATGCAACAAACGATCACGGAACCGACAGCATGATTGCCTACTGCTGGCACAGCGTCCCCGGCTACTCGAAGATTGGCAGCTACAGCGGGTCAGCCTCTAGCACGACCAGCGCCTCTGAAAATAACTACATCGCACTCGGGTTCCGCCCTGCGTTCATCATGTTCAAACGTGTTACCAGTGCCGATGATTGGATCATCGTTGATAACGCCAGAGACACAACCAACAGCACCACAACACGTCTGCAGCCCAATAAAACCAATCAGGATAACAGCAACACTTACGCGATTGTTGATTTCGAAACAAGCGGGTTCACTCTTCGGGGCGGTAACGCTGGCCTGAACTATACGGGCAACACCTACATCTACATGGCCTTCGCGGAAGAGATACCCGGCGCTGACACCATCCCCACGACCGGCGTGCTGGGCCTCGCGGAACAGTACCAAGGAAAACTCTAGCATGACCGACGACGACAAGCTCCGCCAAGTGGCCGCCGAAGCGGTCGAACAGACGCTACGCCGCATGGGCCTCGACCCGGACGACGCGCAGACCGCTGCCGACATACACGACCTAAAGGGCCTCATTTCAGCGTGGCGCGCGACCAAGCGGACCGTTTGGCAGACCGTGGCGCGCGTGGCGACCGTTGCGGCGCTGGGCGCGCTGGCCGCCGGTGCGTTTTTTCAGATTCGGCAATAAATACGGGAAACCAGCTGATATGCTACGCATCAGCAATAACCGCATCACGGTCGCGGACTACGTGCAGGCCGGCTCGTTCGGCGGGCCGCTGCAGCGCGACTTGGGGCTGTACGTTGTGGCCCACGACACTGCTGGCCGCGACGCGCGGTCCACGGTGCAGTACCTGAACCGCAACGTGAAGGCTTCGTATCATGTCGTGATACACCGCGACGGCGGCATGACTCAGCTCGTAAGCCTCGGGTGTCAGGCGCACCATGCGGGGCGGTCGGCGCTGCCCGATAAGCCGTGGGTCCATGCACTGAACCGCTGCAGCTTCGGTATTGCGTTTGACTCACCAGGGCGACTGGACGCCAACGGCACAGCATGGTTCGGCGAGCGGTACACCGACATCGTGGCAGACGAAAACGGGGCGCTGTGGCGGGCCTACACCGACGAGCAGCTGCGCGCGTTCGAAACGCTAGTTGAGACGCTGGACTACCAGTACGACCTCGCCGGCGTATACAGCCACCGCGACGTGGCGGTTCCTGCTGGCCGTAAGGACGATACGTCGCCGGTGATCGACGGGTTCCTGCGCGCGATGCATCACCGCGTCGAAGACAAATCCAACGACATGCCGCCGCCAGAACGCGGCGTCGTAAACGCGGCGGGTGGGCTCAACCTACGCGCCGAACCCGGGCGTCACGGTCGGATCATCGAAACGATGCCGATGCTGACGCCGCTGAACATCGACCCACCCGCGCTTGCAAACGGCTACGTCATGGTCACGACCGACGATGGCGAAACTGGCTGGGCGCACAGCAACTACATCCAAGGAGCCTAAGCAATGAACGAAACCGTAAACAACCCGAAGCCATGGTGGCAGTCGAAGACCGTACTGGGCGTTATCGTAATGGCCGCGTCCGGCGTAGCGTCGCAGACTGGCCTCGCTGAACTCACCGCCGCTGATCAAGCCGCGATTGTTGACTGGCTGCTGTCTGCAGTCGGGATCGGCGCTGCTGGGTTTGCCATCTGGGGCCGCATCGTGGCGTCGCAGCGCATTGGCTGATGCAGGCGTTCATAAAACTGCTGCAAGTGCTTGTCGGTGCAGCTGTGCAGCTGGGGGTCGCGTACCAGTCTGGCGTCCGCGCCGCCCGGAACCGGCAACGCACTGCAGACTTAAAGGCCGCCGAAGATGCCCAAACTGTACGGGAAAATGCTGCTGCTGACCTCGATTTGCGCGACGACATTATTGACGAGTTGCGCAACGCGGACCGGCTCCGAGACTAACGACACGTTGCCGCCGCCGTCGCTGTCAGTGGCCTGTATTGTGTTCGAACCGATCACGGCCAGCAGCCGCGATACAACCGAAACACTGCGGGCCATAGCGACCCATAACCGCGTGTGGGACAGAATTTGTGACTGACGAATCTGACGTGTCCGAAATCGGACAGGAAATCGCCGACATCGACGAAGAAGCGGACCTGATCCGTGGCAACACCATCGGCGAAATGGTCGAGCAGGCGGTCCTGACCGGTGTAGACATGCGGATCACGGCGTTTATAGGCAACGAACAGGTCGTCGTGACGGTGATTTCGTCCGCTACGGACCTCGATGCAGACACGCTGCACTAAAAAGCGGGGCCAAACCGTATCGCTACGATTTAGCCCCGTTAGTCCACCGCTGATTCGCGGCTATGGAGAATTTGATTTAGGCGGGGCCTAAGCCCCTGTATTGCCTACATTACCGGAACCGTAGTCCGTTCGAAACTATATCCCGGTAAATCAGAATCGGACAGATTTTGTATCTGCGCGTTTGCGAAGTCGATTCTGGCTGTGATTAGCGACATCAGCGTCGTTTTGTCAACGTGGCCGTGATACGAAATTTCATAAAGGCCGCCGTCTAGGTCGTGGATTTCGATGCCTGTCTCGGCAGCTAAATTTGCGACGCGGAACTCTTCGTCTGCACCCGCTGGCTCATTAAACCGCAATGTCATTAGTAACGCCTCCTCGTCCCCCGTCAATTACACCGGTGCAGCAGACCGCTAGCCGCTGGTTCGCACCTCGCATTGCAACAGCGGACTGCAGCAGCTTGCGGCTGAGCCACGCTTGCCAAAACAGCCAGCCTTTCAAGCGCAGCGAATAAATCGGGGTGTGTGACCCCAACTTGTGGGTCGTTTCGTAATTCATCGTAAAGATTCCTCCAAATCTACGGTGCAGAACAAAAAAGGAACATTGACCCAGCGCACCGACCCGAGTCAATGTTATTCAGTCACACAGAATCGACGACACTGCGTCCCATGTCGGGCCGATAGGTGGCGTAATATCGCTCGATTACGGCCGGACTGTTGCCCGTGACCTGACCGATCAGCCAGGACGACAACCCCTGCGACATGCCCCATGTGATATATGCGCGGCGGAACGCGTGGCTGTGCAGCACTGGCGACAGTTCCCGCATTCGGGCTGACTCGCTGGTGCGCAGCACACGCCGCGCAAACCCTGTGACGCGTTCCCCGATAGGCGTGCCGCGTTCCCACAGCACGTATTCGTCGCCAGGTTCGCGTTCGGCGTAGGCCTGCTGCAGTACGGGCAGCAGCTCCTTCGCAATCGGCACTTGCGGCCGGCGCTTGCGCTTCGACGCCACGACGCCGCGCTGCTGGAAGTCGATCAGGTTGTTGTGCAGGTCTACTTGTGACCATTGCAGCTGGTCGTAGAACGACGCCCGCCCGCCGGTGTAGCGCACCATATGCAAATACAGTTCCAGCGAGCCCATACGCGGGCTGTGGGTCACGTAGCGGCGGAACTTTTGGGCTTCATCGAGAATGCTGGCCCAGTCGTCCCGGGTCAGGAGCAGCCGCTCCTTGTGCAGCCGTTCTGGCTTGTCGAGCAAGGGCGGCGCTTTGCTGGGGTCCAGCGTCTTGCGGCTGATGGCGTAGCGCACGGCCGCGTTCCAGCACGATACTTCCAGCCCAAAGGATACGGGCTGCACCGATTCTAGACGGTGCGTGCGATACACCGCGAGCTGGTCTTCTGTTATCGTGCTAACCGGCATGTCATCGGTAAAGTGGTTACGCAGACGCTGGATGATGCGGCCGTAAACCTGCCTCGTAGAAGCCGCAGCGTCTACCAACCCGTGGTCGTAGTAATCGCTGAACATCTCGCGGACTGTTAATACGCCAGCGTCGCCGCCAAGGCCAAGTTTCGCCATTACGATTTCGCGGCGGCGGGGGATTTCCTGCGGATCACGCGTCCCCAGCGACCGCCGCACCAGCTTACCGTCAACGTGGACGTGCAGCATGTACAAATTTCGGTTCGGACACAGCTCGACGCGCGGGCGCTTGCGTTCCGCTTGGTTCATTAGCCGCTGCATGACTTCGTTTGCGCTGCGCTGGGTCCGAAACTGCGTCGGGTGTTCGTGCTCGACAAGCGCACCGTTCGAGTCGTGGTCGTACCATAATACGTTGTAGGTACTGGTACGTTTGTTCGCGCGAACCCGAAACGGGCCGGCTGCTGCGGATACTGCTATGCGTGCAGACGTGTCACCACTGGACATCTACAAAACCCTCCTCCTTTTTGCGGTTCTGGAAATCGCGGTTTAGCTCCATCAGGCCCTGAACAAACTTTTCGTCCACAGCCATGCCCGGCGTGATCTTGAGCATGTACCAGCCATCCTGGTCGTCAATCGGGCCGAACGATATGCTGCTGGTGGTCATCTTCACGGTGTTGTCATCGAATGCTTCGGGACACAGCTCGCGTGGCGTCATGTCCAGAAACGCTGCCAGCACCGACAGGCGCTCGCCGCGAGGCAAGTGTAGCCCACGGCACCAGCCGCTGATGGCTTGCTGCGACAGGCCAGTGTCGCGCTGTACTTCGACTTGTGTAAGGTTGCGGTCGCGAAGGATGCCTTTCAAGCGCTTCGCAAAGTTCGCCGCTTTGGTTGTGTCATATGACATGACTGTGACTCCCTCATAACTGCGCGTTATCGCGCTTATTACCAACGATTACCAGCGCACCGGGGTAAAGCCAAGCAAAATCGGATTTTAGCGCGGCAAATCGCGGAAGCCGTTGATTGCAGCCTTCAGTAACGGCCGGTGCGTGGTTTCCTGCATTGCCAGGACCAGTAATTCGCGGGCTGGTATATCGCTGCCGGCGCGGTAGTCAAGAATACCCGCGATTTCGGCTTCTATGGCCGGATATACTGATTCCACGGGGCTTGCTGTGTCCGTCGCCCGTGCGAGGTACGGCAGCAGCCGGGTAACGACTGGGTCGTCGCTGTTTGCGAGGCGGGGGGTCACAGCGCCGGCCCTTCGTCGCACGGATACGCCAGCGCGAACGCGCCGGGGACCACTGCTTCTAGGATCGTCGTTTCGTTTATGTCGTCCAGCGTGGCGAGGAACGTCAGGATCACGTCGCGGGTGGCGTCGTGGTCGCTGAACCCATGCGGCTTACAGAACAGCGGCTTGCCGGACTGCGCGATCCACGCAGCGTTCGCCCCGGACGACAGCCCCGCGACGTAGTACCAGAACACGTTGTCGTCGTCGGCGGTCTGTACCAGCGGCATGTATATGTCAGGCGGCGTGATCAGCTGCTGGGCCACAGCGTCCCATGCGTGGGACACGACAGCGGCGGCGGTCAGTAGCGCTGTGCCGTACAGCATCGCGCGCCGGGTCATGGGACGACCTTTTCGAGACGGCGCAGGGCCGTGGTGTACGACGCGTCTAGCCGGTCAGCGCATTCCTGCGACCGTTTCGGGCTGTTGCCGGCTACAATCGCATCCCAAAGCATGATGCTGTACAGCACGGTTGCTGGGGCGGATTCTTCCCACGTAATCTTCAGCCGGTCTGCGTTCTGGCGGTATTTTCGTTTCGCGCCGATCACCTTACGAGCCGCGTGATGCAGCGGCAGTTCCAGCGCGTGGGCGATCTGCGTCGTGAGACGCTTTTCTCGATTGCTCAACATGCCAGCGCCTCGCGGTTGCGCTGCCGCATCAGCCGCACGTAGCGGGCCTGTTCGCGCCATGTCAGCTGGCGGACCAGTGACGCGCGGTGCAGCGCGACTAATTCCGTGGCGACTTCTCGCAGTGTACTCACTGGAAACTGGTAAATCTTGGCGGTAGTCATAGCGGTACTCCCTCGTTGCTATGGGACCGTCCTACAGCAAAACATGCAGTAAATACAAGCAAAAACGGGTTTAGATGGTTTACAACCCGTATATTAGCGATTATACGCCTCCCCCATGACCAGCAAATCAGAATCCGCAATCCACACAGAAGTGGCTGACTGGCTCCGGTTTGTTGAGCGTGAATTGGAGGAACCGCTTGTGTGGACCTCAGTCGTCAATGAAGGGCGACGCGGGTTCAAGACGCAAGCGATGATCAAGCGTCACGGCATGCGGAAGGGCTGGCCAGACGTCACGATCCTACACAACGGCCAAGTGCTCTGCATCGAACTGAAAGCAGCAAAAGGCCGGCTCTCCCCCGAACAGCGCGTTGTCGGTGACATCATCCAACGCGCCGGCGGCTTCTGGGCTGTAGCGCGCAGCTTAGAGGAAACGCAAAAGTGTCTGACGAATTGGGGCCGGAACTGGCCGAAACTGCCGCATCAGCTGATTTTCTCCGCCACGCGATAATCGACCATATCGACGAACCAACTAAGTTTGCGCACGACCGCAGCAAGACAGTCGGCGGTTCGGAAATCGACAGCTGCCCGCGCAAGGTAAAAGACAGCAAAGTCAACGACCGCAGCTGGGGCGGCAACGGTTACACCGCACGCGGCAAAGGTATGGAGTCCGCGCTGTGCGACGTGTTTGCCCGCATCGAGCGACACTACCGGATCGTCAAGCAGCAAGACCTGTGGTTCACGCAAATCGGCGACCGGCAGGAAACGCTGGTCGACTACGACTACGGCGCGTCCGCAACGCCAGACGGGTTTCTGCGGATAGACGGCGAGACGTACTACCTCGAAATCAAATCCATCGACCCACGCGTTGCGTCAAAGAACCTGCCCAAAGCACGACACGTCGCGCAGGTGCAGTACGGCATGGCGATATGCCGGCGCACGGGCCACAGCAATCCGCTAGGCGGGCTGCTGATCTATCAGAACGCCAGCGACTGGGCCGACATCAACATCTTTCCGATTGAACCGGACGAAGAAGCGCAGAACGCGCTGCTGAAACGCGCCAAGCAGATCAACGACGCCAAGTCGCCGATGGACCTTGAACCCATGGGGCTGGCTGCGGGCGGCGCGGAGTGCGCTGGGTGTCCGCTAGAAGCGACGTGCAAGCAGGAACGGGTAGCCCGTATCGCGGCATATGACGATGGCGCGGATGACAAGCCGCCGCTGCCCGACGCGGTAATCGCCGAACTGGACGATCTAGCCCGCGCCCGCACAACGGCGCTGCTGGAAGAAGCGGAAGCCAAAGCAATCAAGGAGCGCGCCACGGATCAAATCCGGCTGCTGCTCGAAACGCACGATGCCTCGGTGGCGCAGACCCCGGGGTTCAAAATTCGCTACAGCGTGAGCAAAGGACGCGAGACGTTCGACCGCAAAGCAGCTGAAGCGGATGGGCTCGACCTGAGCCCCTACATGCGGCAGGGCAACGGGTTTCCCCGTCTTACTGTCGCCGAAAACGAGTAACCACTTTGTAAACGCGTAAAGGACCAAAACGCTATGACTACCGATATTGCTACACAGCAGCAGCTCACACCCAATTTCGACTGGCTTGATGGCGGCAGCAGTGCCGACCGCCCGCCGTTCCTAAAGTATCGCCAAGGCAGCTGGTACTGCCGGCCGCTGACCAACGACCAAGACCTAGACATCACGGGCAGCCTGTTCGCGGCGGCTATGCCAACGTTCCGGCAGACCCGCGTGGCGTGGACCGACGAGTCCAGCACCCCGGTTGAGGAACACGCAGCGTATCTCGCGCTGGGTCAGCGGTTGCCGACGACCTATACGGACTACCCGCGACGCGCTTCGGGGCAAGACGCTTGGTCGGACGGCTTCCAGATCGACGGGATGCTGTACGTCAGCGGCGAGTGGCATCAGGCGACGCTGACGACCCAAACCGTGACCAGCAACATCCAGATCAGGCAGGCGATGCAGCTGGTCCGCAAGACGGCGGGGCGGACGTACAGCCTCGCCGACTGGACGCCCGTGTTCGAGCTGGGCAAGCCGGAACAGATCAAATCGAAAGCCGGCGGCAACATCAAAGTGCCGAACTTCGTGTTCCGGGGCTTTATCGACGCGACCGGTGACACAGGTGCGGCTGGCGAGGGTGCGGATGAGCTGTCCGGCGCAGCGTCCGGGTTGGTGGGCCGTATCCCAACGGACCCGAACACACAGGCACCGTTTATGCTGCCAGAAATCGCGGCGGAACCAGCACGGCCTATGGGCAACAACACGCAGACGATGCTGGCTTCAGGGATTGCGGTGCCGCAGTCGCCCGGTGGCGGTAGCGTCAGCAACGACATGAACGACGAAATACCGTTCTAGTCAGATGCCAGCACGTACTGCCCGTCAATGGGCCGCGAAAACCGGGACGCCGATGCTCAAGGAGCTGGGCGCGCGGATTCGCGAGAGACGTATAGCGAGCGGGCTGTCAGCCGGTGACGCGGCAGCCCGTGTCGGCAACTACTCAAGCCGGAATTGGTACAACTGGGAAAACGGCGAACGCGCGATGGCGGTGCAACAACTGCTCGACATTGCGGCCGTGCTGAACACTAGCGTAGCGGCACTGACAGCCGACCTGACGATCCCTGCAGCGAACCCAATGAACCAGCAACAGCAACAGGCGTCTGTGGCGCTGCTGCGTGACTATTGGGCGTTGCCGGAACGCGAGCGGCTGGCGGTCAAACGCGTCCTGAAACAGCTGCGACGCCGAGAACAGAACAACTTTACGAGGCTTTAGCATGGGCATAGCGGCGACACACCTCACAGAGCTATGGCGCAACGGCTGGCCGGACGGCATGGTCGTAGAACTGCGCGACCTGACCAAGCGCCCGCCGAGCCATCGGTACATCGAACACGACCAGTTCGCCGACGAGCCGGACCTACGTGGGCCGCAGTTCGTGGCGTACAGCGTCGCGGCGACACTAGAACGCCGGCCCGTGGGCAACGGGACAGCCGCCCGGGTGCCTGCCGTTTGGGTGGACATCGACGTCGTGCCAACTTCGGACAAACCAAACACGACCGTAGCCGAAGCGCGCGCTATGGCCGAACCGGTCGTCGCAATGCTGCGTAACCTGGCGATGCCGCCTTCGGCGGTATATCACAGCGGCGCTGGGGTCCATGCGTACTGGCGGCTCGACGATCCGGCAGACGACATGGCGCTTGTGCGGCAGGTCAATCAGCACTTGGCAACGGCGCTGGGTGGCGACGCTAGTGCGGTGAACCCGGGACGCGTGTTGCGGCTGCCGGGTACGCGCAACGACCGGCTCAAGGGCGACCCAGCGATATGCGCGCCGTGGCCGGGCTACCCGCAGTGGGAAGGGCCGGACTACTACATTGAAGACCTGCTGGAGCTGCAGCCGGCCGGTGCTGGCGCTGCTGACCGTGCGCTGGCGGCACTGGAGCAGCTGGACGGCATGCCGGGACAGCAACGCGACTGGGACGCTGTAGAAACCGACATACGCAACGGCGTGAACTGGAACAGCAACGTGCGGGACCGCGTGGCGTCGATGTTTCAGCGCGGGGTGTCGGACGTGGATATCGTGGCGCACGCGGTCGAACACTGGACGCTGCAGGGCTACAGCCCGGACGATACGCGGCGGGAAGTGCAAGACCTGCTGGACCGCGCGAAACAAAAGTGGCCGGCACCTGTACCGGCTGGGGCAGGGGACGCGCCAGGGCAGGAGCTGACCTACGAGCAGTGGCGGTCTCTATGGCCGTTTGATCAGCGTGCCAATAAGTTTGTGGATCTGGCGGGCGACGCGGCGCTGCTGACGCATCAGGCGTGGGAACTACGCAACGCGCCGTTTGCCGAAACGGTAATCACCGATGACGGCAAAACCAAACGCATCAAGTGGGTCGACCGATACAAGCTGGACGTTGAAAAGACAGTAGTCGATGGCGCTGACGTGTTGCCGTACCAGCCAAGAATTTGCGGGCAAGGCGCGGTGCGCAAGCTGAACCTATGGCGCGATAATCCAGCGGCGGAATGGGCCAAAGTCGGCGACGCAAACAGCGATGCCGTTGCGTTGTTTCGCGAGCTTGTGGAAGGCGTGCTGTGCGATGGCCGTGAAAACTATGCTGAAGAAATATACCGCTGGGCCGCGTGTTCGCTGTTCCGCATGGACGAACGCATGCGCTACGCGCTGCTGATCATTAGTCACGCTAAAGGGACCGGCAAGTCGCTGGCCTGTGAAATCCTGCGGCGGATGCACCATGAGCCGCATACGGCGTCGCTGGAAAGCCTATCGCAGCTAACAGGCCGCTTTACCGGGTGGCTGCAGGCCAAAACGCTGGTCGTCGTGCAGGAAACGACAGACGGCGCGCAGGGGCGGTGGGGCAGCATGGAAGCGCTCAAGTCAGCGATCTCAGAAGAGTACCTGCAGGTCGAGGCCAAATTTGCAGACCCATATATGACTAAGCACTACAGTCGGTTCATATTCTTAGGCAACAGCCTTGAGTCGCTGCCATTTGACGCCAACGAGCGGCGGATTTTTGCGGTGGTGTGCAACTCCGCGCCGCGTGACCCTGACTGGTACGTGCGGGTCGCAATGAACTGCTTGTCGGAACAAGGTCTCGCGGACATCAGCGCGTATTTGCAGCAATATGCCGATGAGCCGCTAGCGTTGCGCGCGCCGGAGTCTGACACGGCGCTGATACAGGACAGCCTGATACCGCCGTTCGTTGACATCATTAATGAGGCAGCAGGCGACCGCTTAGACATAGCGCTGCGCGGCAAAGACATGAACGACATCGTGAAGCATATCACCGGGCAGTCGTTACGCGGTGGCGGTCAAGCGGAACAGCTCAAGCGTGGCGGGTGGCGACAGGTGCGCACTACGGTCGATGGCGTCAACGCGCGGTTTTGGGTCAGGGGCGAGGTTCCGAATAAAATTAATGATACGCTTCGCGGCGAAATCGTCGACGGGGCGTCCGCGTGGTTGACGTGACCCGGGGCGAGAAGCGTCATAGCGTCATCACCGTGTCACAGGGTTTCAGCCAATGCTGACGGGGCTTTATTAACGATATGACGTTATGACGCTTTAGCGAAAGGCAGTGTGGAGAGTGGGTATATGCGTATGTATAAAAAAAGGGGGAATGTGGAGAAGCGTCATAGCGACATAGCGTCATCGGATCGGGCCGCAGGGTACGGGTACGGGTCCGGTTTCATGGTATTTATTGAATTTGAGCGACTGTAGAGGTAGTATTGCGACATGCCGGCGAAACGACGAGCGCGGAAGCGCATGACCGAAGAACAGCTACGCGAATGCGAGCGGCTCAGTGCTGTGGGCTGTACGCACGCCCAGATGGCGGGGTTTCTTGGCGTATCAGAGCCGCAATTTACTGCGCTGCTGGACAATACGAGCGAGGCGCGTGAACGGATCACTAAAGCGAAGATCACCGCGACAGCACGCGTAGCAAACAGTTTGTTCAAACGCGCCACAGAAGACGCTGACGTGGCCGCACAGCGGTTCTGGCTCCAGTCGCAGGGCGGACCTGCTTGGCAGCCGAACACGCCTCAAACGTCCGTTACGGTCAACCTGAGCGCGGCGTTGAAGGACATCAGCAAGGTCATTGACGGCAACGCGTCCGAAACCGGACACAAACCGCCGATAGACGTAAACCCGGCACGCGGATTTATCGAAGCAGATCAATCACTTAGCGACGAAACGCAGGCCGAGCGCGATTTAGTGTCGGGCAATTCCAACGACTGGTACCTGACCCGGGACGTTGTGCGGGCCATCGACGCGATGGTGTCGGACGACGATCCGTAGCCCCCCCCAGCAAACACACGCGGGGGTGCACGTTATATTTTATCCCCCCCCACAACACCCCGACCCCCCCCTATGACACACCCACAAAGGACTACAGCCCCATGCCCGAAATGATTTACCCCGACGACTTCGAAACGTGGCTCTCCCGCCAAGCTGACCGCGACGACCCTATCGGCGACCTAGCGCAAGACGCGGAACGCGACCCGCCCAACGACTGGTCTCCAGACGCGCTGCGTAGCCATATTGAGCACCGTGGCGGCTGCATGCAGGCCGTGATCGCTGCTCAGTGGGCCGGCGACGAATGGCGCGCGTATGTCACGGCGACACGCCGGTTCAACGATTTCTTTGATGTTTAGGACTACAGCCCCATGCCCGAAATGACGTACCGCGAACGCGTTGAAAAACAGCGCAAGAAACACGCCGCCGAACGCCGCGCCGCCCACGCTGAATCCCTCGAACGCGAAGCGGCCCGCCTACGCGCTGAACCGGACGACCCCAAGCTGTCCGTTAGTTTCGGCCGCTGGCTGGGCAAGCAGTTCCAACGCAACGACGCTATCGGCGACCTGGCCCGCGCAACACGCGAAGACCGCACGTGGCTGAACGACCAGCCCATGAACGAAAGCACCGCGTGGCTGTGGTCCCGCCCGCCCAACAACTACATGGAGCCGTGGCAGTACGAGGCCCACTGCATAGCGTGGCGCTGGGCCGTGGCGGAACACGCCGCGATGGCAACCGCCGCGCGCGAGTACAAGCAGCACCGGCGGCTGGTCGAAGCGTTAGCGCCGGCACCTACGGCCGAGGACGAGTCCGACGCATGACCCAGCAACAGCAGTTCAACAAACACGACGACGCCAAGCCGCGCTGGTCTGGGCTGGTACGCCTGCCCGGCCAGAACGCGCTGCTACGCACCATCGCCCGCAACGACCACGGCGCGGCGCAGTACGGCATGCACAACTGGCACAACGTCCCGTCGCTGGACCGCTACCACGACGCCCTGCTGCGTCACGCGTTTGCGCTGATCCGTGGCGAAACCACCGACGAAGCCGACACACAGTTTGGGCCGATCCACCACGACGACGCTGTGGTCTGGAACGCCCTGGCACTGTCGGAACTGATGGAGCGGCGGCGCAATGGCAGCACGTAAGTCCGACCACGACCCGAAGCATAAGCGGTTCCACGACATGGACCCGACCCAGCGCCGCGACTACATCGACTGGGTCGACCGCTGGTATCGCTACCACTACTGCGGAGATATACCGCGACCTTCCGCTGAACCGATATTCTGGGACGCGGCCGAAACCGACGACACGCGCCGGCGCTATACGTGGACCGCAGCGGAAGCGATAGCGTGGCTGGGCATCGACCCCAAAGCGCTCCCCGGCTACGTGAACGGCGCGCCCGACCCGCTGCCGCACCGGAAGGACGTACTGCGGCGGTCGCATTTCGATCCGGCTGAAGTACGGGCGTGGGCAAATCGTCGTGGTATTCGCACCAGGTCGCGTAATGCTGCTTGACAGTACGGGTTTCGACTCGGTACACCATGGACGGCAGTCAGCCGATTCTCTCCTGTTGCCGAGCCGTGCGGTTTCAAATTCCTCCCTCTTGAACCGTGCTGCTGCACTAGCCCCGGGTTGCGTTCATAGCCAAGCGGCGCGGCCCGGGGCGCTTTTTCGCGAGGTAGCCGCATGAACGTGCAAGTCGGCTTCAGCGGCGGCCGCACCAGCGGCATGATGCTGGCACGCCTTGCAGCGCAGCCCGGAGCGCTAGACGCCGCGCGCGTCGTGTTCGCAAATACCGGCCGCGAAATGCCCGAGACGCTAGATTTCGTCCGCGACGTAGGCGTGCATTTTGGCATAGCCATTGACTGGGTCGAATACACCCCAGAACGACCTTGGTTCCGCTTAGTCAGTCACGAAACAGCGGCACGCAACGGCGAGCCGTTTGAAGCGCTTATCCGCAAACGCAAATACCTGCCAAATCAACAGGCGCGCTTCTGTACGTCAGACCTCAAAATCAAGCCCGCAAAGCGTTTCCTCAAGTCGCTGGGCTGGCGCAACTGGACAAACTACGTTGGCATCCGTGCCGATGAAGCGCACCGAGCCAAGCAGCCGCAAAACGAGCCTTGGCAGAACGCATTTCCACTGATTGACGCACAGATTAGCAAAGCGGACGTGATGCAGTTTTGGCGGCAGCAGCCGTTCGACTTGCGCCTTCCGAGCGTTGAAGGAAAGACCCCGCTAGGCAACTGCGACGGCTGCTTCCTCAAAAGCGAGCGGTTCATTGCCGCCTTGTCGCGGGATATGCCCGAGCGCGCTGCTTGGTGGGAACGCATGGAGGCCGAGACGGGCGGCAGCTGGTCGAAGCGCTACACCCGCCAAGGCACCCGCGAATTTGTAACAGCGCAAGGCGACTGGATTTTTGACGACGCTTCGGCGCTTTGCCAAGCTGACGGTGGAGAGTGTGTCGTATGACTAACGCCCTGCATCACGGCGATTGTTTAGACGTTTTACGCGGCATGCCTGGCGATAGCGTTGACCTTTTCGTTACTTCGCCGCCTTACGATAATTTGCGCACCTACAATGACAGCCTCACCGATTGGACGTTTGAAAAATTCGCAGCGATTGCGGGCCAGATGACGCGGCTGCTGAAACCGGGTGGCGTCATTGTGTGGATTGTAAACGACGCGACAATCAATGGCAGCGAAACTGGCACGTCGTTCCGGCAGGCCCTGCACTTCAAAGACGAGTGCGGGTTAAGGCTGCATGATACGATGATTTGGAGCAAGGGCGCGTTTAGCGCGGTGGGCGCGCTTGCTGTACGCTATGCCCCGACGTTTGAGTATATGTTTGTTCTAAGCAACGGCGCACCGCAAGCGTTCAATCCAATTAAGGACCGCAAGAACAAATCAGCCGGTCAAGCCATTCGTGGGACCGTCAGGCAGGCTGATGGCTCCACCAGGCCGGTATCTAATAAGGGCAAGATGATTGGCGAATATGGGCAACGTTTTGCCGTCTGGGAAATGCCAGCCGTAAAGGCCCGGCAACATCACCCTGCGCCTTTCCCCGAAAACTTGGCTCGCGACCACATTGCAAGTTGGTCTGACAAGGGGATGACAGTTTGCGACCCCTTTCTCGGAAGTGGCACGACCGGCGCGGCGGCTGTGAAACTCGGGCGCAAATTCATCGGGATTGAGCGCGAAGCCAAATATATAACTATCGCACGCGCGCGCATTCAGGCCGCGCTTTGCCAAGCCGACGGTGGAGAGTGTGTCGTATGACTGACCAGCAACTCACCGACGAACAGCGGACCCTGCTGCGCCTGCGCGACGACCCGGCGTTGTTCGTGCAGACGATCATCGGCGCGGAGCCGCAAGCGTGGCAACGCGAAGCGCTGGAACTGATCCGCGACAACGACCGCGTTGCGATCCGCAGCGGCCACGGCGTCGGCAAGTCCATGTGGCTCGCGACGCTGGTGCTGTGGTGGCTGTGTACCCACTACCCCTGCAAGGTCGCTTGTACGGCCAACACGGCATCGCAGCTGGGCGACGTGCTGTGGCCCGAAATACAGAAATGGGCGCGGCAGATGCATCCGGCGTTCCGCGAGCAGCTGGAGTTCCGCGCCGACAAAATATCGCTGCGCGGCGCTGCTGAATCCTATGCCGTAGCCCGCACAAGCCGCCGCGAGCAGCCGGAATCGCTGCAGGGATTCCATTCCGAAAATATGCTGTTTGTGATCGACGAGGCGTCCGGCATTCCCGACATTATCTTCGAGGTGGGGCAGGGGTCGCTGTCCACGCCGGGCGCAAAAATCGTCATGTGCGGCAACCCCACGCGTACCAGCGGCTACTTCTTCGACGCGTTTCACAAGAACGCAGACCGGTGGGCCACAATGCGGGTCAGCAGCGCCGATGGCGACTACGTCCGCGACGACTTCATCGCCGAAATGCGTGACCAGTACGGCGACGACAGCAACGCCTACCGCGTCCGTGTCCTGGGCGAGTTCCCTGAAGCGGACGACGACACCATTATACCGCTGCATCTGGTCGAAGCCGCGATTTCCCGGGACGTAGAACCTATCGTGGGCCAGCGCCCCGTTTGGGGTCTCGACGTTGCGCGCTACGGCAGCGACCGCACCGCTCTAGCCAAACGACGCGGCAACAGCTTAGTCGAGCCGATCAAGTCGTGGCAGGGCAAAGACCTGATGGAAATCTGCGGCATCGTGCTGGAGGAATACGACGCCTGCAGCTACGACGACCGCCCCGCCGAAATCCTTGTAGACGTGATCGGCCTTGGCGCTGGCGTCGTGGACCGCCTCAAGGAAATGGACTTTGTGCCGGTACGCGGGATCAACGTGGCCGAGTCCGCCGCGCTGTCACAGAAGTACCTGCGCCTGCGCGACGAACTGTGGTTCCAGTGCCGCGAGTGGCTGGAGTCCAAGGACTGCACCATGCCGGACGACGAAGCCCTGAAATCGGAACTGGTCGCGCCCCGCTTTAAGTTCCAATCAAACGGCAAACTCAAGGTAGAATCGAAGGAAGAACTGAAACGCCGGGGCAACCGCTCACCGGACCTTGCAGACGCCCTGATGCTGACGTTTGCCAGCACAGCAGCCAAGGCGGGTAGCGGACGGCACCGTTCCTATGGTAAAAACATTAGTTACCCGGATCAGCAACGATATGTCTAATCATGGCAATTAAACACCACGGCTTGACGTTTGCCGGTTATAATAAACCCCGCAGGGCCGAACCCGGCGCGAGCAAGAAATTCGTGGTGGCCGCGAAAAAGGGCGACCAGGTCAAGCTGGTCCGCTTCGGCGCGAAGGGCATGTCGATCAAAAAGAACCAGCCGGCCCGCAAGGCCAGCTACTGCGCCCGATCCGGGGGTATCAAAGGAACCAGCGACAAGTTTTCAGCGAACTACTGGTCGCGCCGCAAATGGGATTGTTGAACATGCACTACGGTAAGTCCAAGGGCCGCAAAGGCGGCAAACTCAAGACCGGCAAGTACTGCGGCTAGTGTTAGACCGCGACCAGATAAGCCAGCTGCTGTCGAACGAAGTAGACGCGGCCGTGGGCTACAGCGATTCCCAGCTGTCTGCGGATCGTATCGAAGCGACCGATTACTACCTCGGTAAGCCGTTCAACAGCGTCCCCGAAGGACGGTCGTCGGTCATTGCGACCGAAGTAGCTGACACGGTCGAACATATGATGCCGGCGCTGATGGAAATTTTCATGCGCTCCGGTGACATCGTGAAGTTTCTGCCGCGCCACCCCGAAGATCAGCAGAAAGCCGAAGCGGCTACGATGCTGGTCAACAGCGTGTTCCAGTCGCAGGCACAGCCGTTTGGGCTGCTACACGACTTCGTGAAAGACGCGCTGCTGTACAAGTGCGGCGTGCTACGCGCTGGCTACGACACGCAGGTCGAATACACCACCGAACGCTACGAAGCACTGACCGACATGGACGTGCAGGCCCTGACCGCACAGCCAGACGTCGAAGTGCTGCAGGCCGTGTCGGTTGCTACCGACGACCAACCGCCGCTGTTTGAGCTGTTCGACGTTGAGCTACGCCGCGCCAAGCGCACCAGCGCGATCAAGGTCGAAACCGTCGCGCCGGAAGACTTCCTGTTCAACGCCATGGCGACCAGCGTCGAAGACGCGACGTTCCTCGCGCAGCGGACCTACAGCACCGTGGGCGAGCTTGTGGCCCAAGGCTACGACCGCGACGAAGTCGAAGAACGCACCGGCCTGGGCGAAGGCTGGGACGAAGAAGAAACACAGGCCCGCCACGAACAAATCGACGGCGGCCGCACCACGCACTACGGCACTCGCGAAAACGAACTGGTCCGCGTCGTGGAAGCGTACATGCCGCTGGACATGCACGACACCGGCATCCCGACGATGCATCGCGTGCTGGCGATAGGGCAGGACAACCACGTTGTTGACGTTGAGCCCGTAGACCGCAGCCCGTTCGTCGTGGCGTCGCCGATCCGCATGCCGCACCGGCTGGTGGGCCGTAGCGTCGCGGAACTGGTGACGGACATTCAGCGTATCAAGTCCGTCGCGCTGCGCGGCGTGCTTGATAACCTGTACCTGCAGAACGATCAGCGTATTGCGGTCGTAGAAGGCCGCGTCAACATCGACGACCTGCTGCACAGCCGCCCCGGCGGTGTCGTGCGCCAAGACGCACCGGGCATGGTAACGCCGCTGCCGGTGCCGGTACTTGGCCCGCAGGGCATGTCGTTGCTGAACTACATGGACGAAGTGCGTGACCAGCGTACCGGAAACAAGGCGTTACACCTTGATCCTGACTCGCTGCAGTCCACCACTGCTGCCGGCGTAAACGCTGCGATCCAAGGCGGTCAAGCCAAGACGCTTATGATTGCGCGGACCCTTGCCGAAACCGGGCTACGGCCGCTGGCGCAGCTGCTGCTGTCGCTGGCTATCAAGCACCTTGACGGACCCCAAGCGGTGCGCGTCGGCGGCGACATGTTCGTCAACATCGACCCGGCCAGCATTGACGTAGACTTCGACGTGGACATTGACGTGGGTCTCGGCAGCGGCCGCGATGCAGAACGCACCGTCGCGCTGCAGCAGGTAGCATCAATCCAGCGTGACATCCTGCAGGAGCTGGGCCTGAACAACCCGGTCGTTTCCGTAGAGCAGTACCTCGAAACCGTGAAGCGGCTCGCCGCAATGAACGGCATCAAAGACGTGGATTCCATGTTCGCGACCGACGAGCAGTTGGCACAGTTCCGCCAGATGCAGGCACAGCAGCCGCCGCAGGAAGACCCGGACGTAATGCAGAAGCGGATGGAGTTCGACGCCGACCTCCAGCTTCGCCGAGAACGTATGCAGGCCGACATTGCCATCGAAAGAGAACGTCTTGAAGCGACCCTTGCATTAAAGCGCCAAGAAATGGCGGTCGAGCTTGAGCTACGCCGCGCCAAGCTCGCCCTGGGTGACGCCGCTGTTTCGACCAACATTCCGGGCGCTGCATGACCGAACGCGAGTTTATCGCAGCCGCCAAAACGCTGCTGGCCGATCCGTTCTGGTTACAGCTTGAAGCCACGATGCGCGACGAAGCGATCACGAAGTTTGAGTCGTCCGAACCCAACGACGACGCAACGCGCCGCGAGGCGTTTTACGAAGCGGCTGCGTTCAAGCGTATCCGCCGCAAACTAGAAAACCGCATTGCCAAATTTGACCATGAACCGACGACACCAAGGAACCCGTGACAATGGCCGACACCCCAATTTCAATCGAATCAGCGCTGGACATGATCCGCGCTGCAGCTGCGCCGGCTGATGCCGACCCAGCACCTAGCGAACCAGAACAGACTGAAGCGGCGGTCGAACCGGATGCGGTGGCGGCAGATACGGTTGAAGCGGAGCCAGCGCCGGAACTGGCGACTGAGGAACCGGCCGAAGAAGCTGCGCCTGAAGCAGAGACACTAGAAGACGCCGACCCCAACTACGTCGAACTGCCGGATCGGCTGCGTCAGGCCGAAGACGGGTCGTGGGAAGTGAAGGTCCGCGTTGACCATGAAGACGTGTACCTGCCACTTGACGGTGCACTCGAAAACCTGCAAAAACAAGAAGCAGCCGAAAAGCGCTTCATTGAAGCCTCTACAAAAGCAAAAGAGGCCGAACTGTCGCGCGAGCAGGCTAATGCGCAACTGCAAGCCTACCAAGAATCCTTGATGGCGATGCAGCAGGAACTGCAAGCGGTGCAGGCAGCGAGCCAGCTCACTCCCGAGCAAGAAGCCCAACTCGCCGACGCAGACCCCAAAGCGCTACTCCAGATCAAGAAGTTGCAGGAAGCGCGGGAAACCAAGCTCGCCGAAATCCAACAGCAACAGCAGCAAGCCTATCAGCAAGTGGTCGCGCACCAAGCACAACGAGCGATGGAGCTTTTGCCCGAATGGTCTGACCCGGAAGTTCTGAACCGCGAGCGGGAAGGCATCGTTCAGACCGCGCTGAACAGTGGGTTCAGTTCTGACGAAATCAACTCCATGACGGACGCTCGGTTCCTGCCGGTGTTGCGCAAGGCTTGGCTGTACGACCAGTTACAAGCAGGTACGCAATCAGTGAAGCAGAAACAGGCAGCGCCCAAAACCATGGTTCGGAAAAAAGCTCCGGTCGCCAAAGAGCCGACGCAACAGCGACGCCAACGCGAAGCAATGTCGAAGCTCAGCCGCACCGGGAAAATGGATGATGCTCTGGGGGTTCTGATGGCCCGCCGGGGCTAACTACAAGGAACCGCTGTAATGGCACAAGTTACTACTGCAAACGCAATCGGCCAGAAGGAAGACCTGTCCGACGTTATCTACCGGATCGACCCGGACACCACTCCGCTCGTATCCAACCTCCGCAAAGTCACGAAGAACGCTATCAACTTCGATTGGCAGGTTCAGGAGCTTTCCGCTGCTGCAAGCTCGCCGGCTGTTGAAGGCGCGACTGTATCGTCGTTCACTGACACGCCTACCACTCGCCACCAGAACACCATGCAGATTGCCCTGCGCGCTTACAGCGTGTCGGACACCATGGACGCTATCGACGCTGCTGGGCGCGAGAAGGAGTCAAACTACAACAAGCTCCTGCGCGGCATCGAAGTTCGTCGCGACGTAGAATTTACTCTGCTGACCGACCAAGCTGAAGTTGCTTCCGGTACTCGTAAGACCGGCGCGCTGCCTTCGTGGATCAGCAACTACGACACTGGCGCTTCGCCAACTCTGAACGGCGGCTTCACCGCAGACGGCGACAACCTGCCCATCACCGACGCGGCTACTGACGCCGGTTCTGACGGCATCGCCGACGACTGGGGTACGCCACGCGCGTTCGCTATTTCGCAGCTGAACACTGTGCTGCAGGCGTGTCGCGAAGATGGGGGTCAACCCAACCTGCTAATCATGAGCCCCAAGCAGAAGGTATCCTTCAGCGCCGCTGCGATCAGCGCGCAAGGCACCAGCGTTCTCAACAACGAAGTGCAGATGCGTGAAGCTGGCGATGCCAGCATGACCGGCAGCGTGACGGTTTTCGTCTCCGACTTCGGATCGCTGACCACGACCGTAGATACCTTCTGTCCTTCGGAGCGTATTTACGCCATCGACACTGACTACGCAGAGCTTGCGACCCTGCCGGGTCGTAACTTTGCGGCACAGTCCCTTGCCAAAGAAGGGGACTCCACAAGGGGGTTCGTCGTAGCGGAATTCGGTCTCGTAAACAACGCTCCGAAAGCCCACGGCGCGGTTTACTGCCTGTCCTAAGCGACACAGCAACCGGGGCGGCCATAGCGTCGCCCCGGCTCACTTTTGGAGGCGGCAATGACCCTGCGACGCGTTAGCAAAACCGGCAACCGCGAAACCCTGATCCAGCAGGACGACCATGGGTTCGTGACGGACGTTTACACGATCCAGAAAGCCGACAAGCTGATCGACAAAAACCGGACCCAGCGGAACGCTGACCGCAAAGGCTCGCTGATCGGCAACACGCAGGCGCATCTGAAGGAAGTCGCCGACATACCAGCAAACCTTTACTACGACCTGGTGGGCAAGCACGGTACGCCGCAGCAAAACCCGACATGGTGGAAGCGCTGGTTGAACGACTACGACAACCGCGTGTTTCGTACCTCGGAGGGTAGCGTATGAACACGTACAGCGAACTGCAGTCGTTCGTTGCGGACTTCCTCGCACGCGACGATCTAAGCACGCAAATCAAGACGTTTGTCCGTCTCGCAGAACAGCGGATGTCGCGCGAACTAGACATTGCTCTGCTGGAAACCACGACCCAGCTTGCCGTGACCGCAAACGCCACCACTACCGCGCTGCCCACGGACCTGCGCAGTATCCGCGAAGTTGCGAAAATCGTGGACGGGGTACGGACTAACCTGTCGTATCTGACGCCAGCGCAATACGATGTTCGTATCCGCGACGCTGGGCAGTCCGCGACCGAGTTCTACACTATCGTCGCGAACAACATTAAGCTCGCCGCCGTACCGACCGCAGACCTGACGCTGGAACTCATCTACAACGAAGGCGTCGCGCAGCTGTCCGACACGGCAACCAGCAACACGCTACTGACCCGCCACGGCGACTGCTACCTGCACGGCACGCTGAAGCAGGCGTTCGACTTTCTGCAGGACGAACAGCGTAGCGTCTACCACGACGCACAGTTTACCCGCTGCCTCGCTGAAATTGACCGCGACAGCGACAAGCAGCGGTACGGCAACGCGGACCTGCAGGTGCGCCGCCGCAACGAACAGGCGGTGTTCTAGTGCCTGTTGATTTCGGCCAGTGGCTGCCAGACCAGCCGTCGCTCAACAACCCCGGCGCAAAGGCGCTCATCAACGGGTTCCCGACCATGCGTGGGTTTTCCGCCGTCCCCAGCGCCACGGCCACCACGGCCCCGGAACAGGTCACAGGCGGCACGACCACGGCGATCCCCGAAATCCTCGGCATCTACAGCACCGTTGACATCACGGGCCAAACGATTGAGTCGCGCACCTATATTGGCACGGCATCGAGACTGCTCAAGTACGACACGCTGCAGTCCAAGTTCTCCGAGTTCACCGGCAGCGACCCGACCTACACGAACATCCCGCGCTGGCAATTTGCGGAGTTCGCCACGACTGGCGGCACGCGCTACATCTACGCGGCAGGCGGCTCGTCTATTCCGCTGCAGCGTTTTCAAGCGGATGGCCTCGCGGCTCCAGCTGCGGTAGCGACCGCACCGAACGCGACACACCTTGCAGTCGTGGGCCGGTTCTTGGTCTGCGGCAACACCAGCACGTCAGAAGCAGAAGTGCGCTGGTCACAAATCGACGATGGCGGCACCTGGACGATAGGCAGCAATCAGGCAGATTCCCAGATCATCGCTGATGCCTCGGAGGTGACTGGCTTGGTCGGCGGCGAGAATGGGCTTATTTTGACCCGCGAAGGCTTGCTGCGGATGCAGTACGTTGGCGCTCCGCTGGTGTTTACGTTTGACAAGGTCAGCAACCTCGGCTGCGACTTTCCGGGGTCCGTGGCCGCACGCAGTTCCGACGAGGTGTACTATCTCAGCGAAGACGGCTTCCACCGCTACGCAGGCGGGCAGGTCGCGAACATCGGCGCGCAGCGGATTAACGATTTCTTTTTCAGCGACTTCGACCGCAACAACGCGGCAAACCTTTCGTGCACCATCGACCCGGTGCGCAGCCTTGTGGTCTGGTCCTATGGCAGCAAGTCGGCCGACACGAACAGCAACGACACGCTGCTGGTCTACGACTATACGCTGGACCGGTGGGGCATGGCCCGCATCGACCACACCACCGTTGGCGTCACACGGCAGGTCGGCCGAACGCTGGAATCGCTTGACACGGACGCGTCTGCCACGATTTTCGCCCGCGACGGCACCGAAGTACAGGACCGCGCCGCGTCTACAATCCTGACCCGTGGCGGCGGCATCGACAGCCTGACCATCTCGTTCGACAGCGCAGTATATCAAGGCAGTCAGTCCATTCTTGCGTTGGCGCAGAGCACAACTGACGGCACGGTGCTGTCCACGCTGTCCGGCACGCCGCTGCCGCTAACCGTGCAGACCGGCGAGTTTGAACCGGTCGAAACACGGCACGCCATGCTGCGGTCGGTGTTTCCGCATATCGACGGCGCGGCCGACGCAGAAATCCGCGCGCAGGTATCGGCACGAACGCGACAGGTCGACAGCCAGATTTTCGGGCAGGTCGCTACGGTCAACAGCGCGAACATTATCCCGTTGCGTAAAGCTGGCCGGTACATGGCGCTGAAATTCCTTGCCTCGGGCAACTGGTCCGAAGCGCATGGGTTCTCGTTCGACGCTACCGCGCAGGGCCGCCGATGACGCTACAGGCGAACAAGCTGCCGCCGCAGGGCGGGTCGCCGCGTGACGTAGCCACGGCTGTTAACCAAGCCCTCGACGGCAAGCTGGCCTGCGTTGGTACGCACAGCTACCTGCTTGGCGACACGACCACCACCGTAACGGACACGCAAGTCACAGCCGGGTCGGCCGTGCTGCTGGTCCCAACTTCCACAGACGCACGCGACGCAACGGTCGCTATCAGCGACGGCCAGTTCGTCGTGACTTTTGCGTCTGCAACAGCAGCAGCAGGAACGCTCGTATATGCCGTCTTGGGTTAGCATCCCGATCATACCCGGAGCTTCGTATATCAATGTCTCAGACCCCGACATCACCCCCACCAGCCGCGTCGAAATCGCAAAGACAACGGCAGACACCCGGGACGCCAAGATCTCGCAGCAGGCGGAAGGCCGTCTCACGATCAAATTCAAAACGCCGGCGCAACAACAACAATTCGTTCGTTACAAAATACGAAATACTGCCGATCCGGCCTGACTTGCTGGACGCAGTATGGCCGCACGTTGAACCGCACCTACAGCGCGCCGTAGACGAGTCCGAAGGCTTGATCGACATCTATGACGTCCGCGAAGCCGCCAATACCGGAGAAATGCTGGTATGGGTTGTTTCCGCTACGGGTTCTGGTAGTATCGTTGGCGCGTACACAACACGCATTATTGCCTACCCGCAACGCAGCGCTCTCGCCATCGACCTTGTCGGCGGCTCGCAGCTAAGTCGCTGGCTAAGGATGGCACTCCAAACAATCGAACAACACGCTCGCCGCCTCGGGTGTCAGCAGCTGGAAGGCTACGGCCGTGCTGCATGGGGCCGAGTACTCCGCGACTACAGCTGGCGGCTTGCGTATCACGCTTACTACAAGGATCTCTAATGAGCTTCCGTAACAAGCGAACCGGCCGTTTCCAACCGTTTGGCGGCCTGTTCAGCACCGAAAAAACTAGCGGTTTGACCCGCACCGCTCCTGCGTTCGTGCAGAATCAGACGCAGAGCACCATGGGCATGGCAAACCAGTACCGGCCCGTGGTGGTGCAGCCGCGCGTTGCGCCGATCAACCAAGACCAGACCGCGTTTTTTAACACTGCCCGCAACTACGCGCAGCAGGCAATGAACCGCCGCGCCCCAGAGATCGACACCAGCGCACTAGAAGACCAGCTCGGCCGCACTGTGGACACCAGCGGCATCGACCGGCTGATCGGGCAACGGGCCAACCTCGGCGGCGTGCTCGGTATGGTCGGCCGCCGCGCTGACATGTCTGGGCTACAAGGTCTTGTCGGCGAGCGCATCGACACCAGCGGCCTGCAAGACGCAGCTGCGCAGTCCGTCAGCACCGACGAACTTGGCGCGCTCATGGGCCAGCAAAACGTCGCCCGCGACATCTACCAGGATTTTACGACCCGCGAAGTAACCCCGTACCTCGAAACGCAGATCAACGACGCCACTGACCGCGCGCTGCAAAACGTGTCGAACCTCTACGCTGGCAGCGGCCGTCTCGGCAGCGCCGCGTTTGCAGACGCGGCGGCTCGGGGTGTGACCGCCGCGTCTGCACCTATCTTGCAGCAGGCAGCGCAGACCGACGCAGCACGGCAACTGCAAGCCGCCGGCCTGCTGGGTCAGGCGTTCAACCAAGACCGCGCGATGGACGCGTCGCTGGCCGACCGCCGCGCCGCAATTATGGCAACGAACTTCGGCCGGCAGCTGCAGGGGCAGGGGATGCTGGCAAGCATCGGCCAAGCAGCACTGGCGCGCGACGCGGCACTGCAGGGGCAAATCGCTGGGTTCGAAGACGCTGCTATCGGCCGCGACCTCAACGCCAACCAGTTCGCCGCGCAGATGCAGAACAACGCACTAAACCGCGACGCTGGGCTGGCGCAGTCGTCTGCAGGGTTCCAGTCCAACGACATCGCCCGCGACGCAGGTATCGCTGGTCAACTGACCAACGCTTCTCGGCAGCAAGCAATGCTCGCACCGACCATGCAGCAGATGGACATGGCGAACATGGGTCTGCTGGCACAGATCGGCGCGCAGCAGCAGGCACAGCAGCAAGCGCAGTACAACGCGCAACTGCAGTACGCGCAGCTGCTCAACCAAGCCAACCAGCAGCGCTACAACAACATGGTTATGGCGAGCCAGCTGGGGCAGCCGTTCATCGGTCAGGAGTCCTACGGCGACCAGGGCATGTTCAACACTGTGGCGGGCCTCGCTGCCACGGGCATCGGCGCTTACATGGGGATGAGCTAAACCATGGACATCTTCGGCTACAACCCCATTGTTACCCCGATCTACGTCGAGCCGGCGTTTGACATGAGCAACGTCGTCACCACGTCCCAGCGCCAGCCGCGCACCGTAACCGGCGTCGTGGATTCCGGCGACGGCTTTACGATTGTTCAGTACAGCGACGGCACCACGGAACGTCGCGCTGGGTCTCGCGGCATCCGCAACAACAACCCCGGAAACCTGACCGGCACGCTGCAAGGCGCGCTACGGCAGGGCGCTGTCGCAGTAGACCACGGCGGGAATTACGTGTTCCCCGACGCACAGACCGGGCAACGCGCCATGGCGAACTTCGTGCTGCAGCGCAACGCGGACAGCAGCATCGGCGACATGCTCAGCACCTACGCGCCGGCCGGCGCTGCCAACGACCCGAACAACACAAACCGGCTGTATCCTGGCATGGTGCAAGGCGCTGGGTTCAACCTCGGCGACCGCGTCGGCGCACTGCCGGCAGCAGAACAGCAGCGCTTGCTTGACACGATGATGGGCATAGAAACCGGGCAGCCCGCACCAGCGCGGCAGGTAGCGACGCTGCAAACGCAAGGACGCGGCGGCCTGCCACTGCAAGAGCGGTTCGCAAACGCAGGGATACAAGCACCGACCTTTGGCGGCGTTATGGGCGCAATCGGCAACGCAACAGTAGGGCCGATCATAGAGAGCGGCAGCGACCTACTCGGCGCGGTCGGTAACATGGGCCGCGCAGCAGGCGACTTCCTAAGCAACCCCAGCATGGAAAACCTGACCCGTGGCACGGGCGAAACCGCACGCCGCAACGCAGCGGCTTTAGGCATCACGGCACCGCAGGAAGTACTGCCACCGCTTGACGGTTTTGGCGGCGGCGGCGGCGGCGGTGCTGGCGGTATTAGCGACCGCACTGGCCGCATCCCCGGCGCTGTGAACAGAGACGCAGCGGCAAGCAAAGCGCGCACCTTGGGCCTTATGGGCGAACCTGACGCCGCGTTGGCCGTAGCAGACATGACCGCTGGCGTTGTGCAGGAAGCATCAACCCGCAGCGGACCACCGAAGCCACTCAACGAACGGGAACGTAAAAAGTTCTCGCCGGAATCTTTGGGTCTGATTGCGTTTGGTCTGTCGCTGCTCGGCGGTGCTGACATCGAAGACGCCATGGCTATGGGTATGAACACCTACAACATGGTTGAGGACAAGCGCAGCGCCAAAGCACAGCGCGACGCAGTGGACGCGTTTATTCAGAAGCAGTCGCCCGAAGACCAAGAACTGCTGCGGTTGTTTGCAGATAGCGGGAACGTCGATGCCATTGCGCAGATGCAGCTGCTGCGACAGGAACAACAAGCGGAAAATGAAGCGCGCACTTCGTTGATTGCGCAGTCGTCACAAGTGACGGGCATCCCGGCAGACGAACTGGCGCTGTTGAGCGACGATCAAATCCGCAGCCAGGTAAAAGAGTCGTTCAAAAAAGACAGCGGCGGCGTTGCCGTTGAGGAATACCTTGCAAGGTACGGCGCAGGAGACGTGCCGGCTGGCTCTCGCGAACAAATCGCGACAAAAATTGCGACTGGCAACTTTACGCAATCGCAAACTGAAGCGGCTGGTTTTGCCTACGTGCTGGCTCAAGTCATCCCGCAGATGGAGCGGCTTGAACAGCTGTATTTCGATCCGAGCAAAGGGTGGAGCATAGATGTCGGCAACCGCAATGAATACAATCGCCTGAAGTCAGAATTCAGCCGTGCAGTGCTGCGTAAGGAATCCGGCGCAGCGATTAGCGTTGCCGAACAACGAGACGTTGACCGCGACTATGGCTTCCGAAATGATCTGCTGTTCGGCGGCAAGGGCGTGGACCGAAGCAACGCTGTTGCAGCCGCTGCGCGTCGTGGCAAGCTGCAAGACTTCGCAAACACCGGCGGCCTCGCATACAAGAAACTGATGGTCGAAAGCGGCATCAACTTTAGCGATGACGTGCTTGCTGGTGGCGTCCGCTACGGCGCAGACACGAACTTCATCCCGACCGTGTGGACCCCGCAATCAGCGCCATTGCCGCCTAACGATCTAGGCATTGAGCTGGAGGTTCAGTAGGTGGAAAAATATCGCGTCATCGTTGACGGCTCTGTCTACACAATTCCGAAAAGCAAGGTCGGCAGTCAGGCTGAAGCTGATGCTGCTGTACGGTCGTTTTTGCGCGATAACGCAACGCCGCAAGCGCGACGCACCCCCAAGCCTGAACTCCGCGCGCAGGACGTACTAGCGTCTGTAACGCAGGGTCTGACCCGTGGCGGCTCCGACGAACTGTTCGGCCGCGCTGAAGCGTTCATCCGCAACAAGCCTGCTAAAGACATTATTGCCCGCCGCCGCGATGACGTCGCCCGCGCTTATGAAGCCTCACCACTAGGCTACATTGCTGGCGAAATTGCAGGCAGCATCCCGACCACGATTGCGCAGGCAGCGCTTATGCGGGGCAAGGGTGGTGGCACAGCGCTACAGCGTAGCATTGCCGCCGGCGTCACTGATGGCGCAATGGGCGGATTCCTGACCGGCGAAGGCGACGCACTGCAACGCGCACCTGGGGCTGCGTTCGGCGCGGCAGCAGGCGGCGTGCTTGGCGGCCTCGGCGAGACAGTGACGCCACGCATTACTGCTGCTGGGCGGCGGTTGATGGAACGCGGCATGCCCGAAACGCCTGAAATGCTGGGACGCGGTGCAAAAGCCGTCATGGGTGGCCTGCGTCAAGCGCCATTCATCGGCGGCGTGTTTCGGGATCGTGCGGACGAAACAGCAGCGCAGGCTGCGGGCGTTGTCGCGCGGTCAATCACCGACCCTATCGGCGAAACATTAGAAGACACGTCAAGCGGTTTGGCAGCGTTCAACTCCGTAAAAGGCGCAGTCGAACGCGCATACAACAAACTGTTCGACGGCAAAACCGTAGACGTGGGCCGTGGCCTTGAAGAAGAAGCAATGTCCATCATGGACGTTGACGTTAAAACTAACGCAGCCGGCAAAACGCGTCTTGTCGCAAACAACGCACCGGCCTTAGAGGAACGCGACATTGATCAAGTGTTGCGGCAAGTCAGGCTGCTGGACAACGAGTTCGGCACTGGCGTCATTTCGGCAAGCTCTTGGAAAAACGCCGATAGCGAACTCCGCAAGCTCATCGAAGAACTGAACCCAAATAACCCGCAGGTCACGCTGCAGGAAGGTCGCCGCCGCCAAGCTGAAACAAAAGCAGTGCAGTATAAAAAACTGCGTGAATGGCTCGAAAAGCGCGCTGACGAAAAGCTGCTGACCGAAACCCGCAAAATTGACCTCGCACGTAAGTCGCAAGAAACGATTGAGACTGCGGCACTGAATATGGCCCGACGAGACATGGGGCCAGAAGCCGTAATGTCGGCCAACGATATTGCGCGCGCTGTCCGGTCCAACTCAACCGACCAACAAGTGCTGCAGGGCAATGCGCTACTGCAGGACGTAGCCAGCGACCTGAAGACCGTTTACGGGCCGCTGGAATACAACTCAGCCCGGGACAACGCGCTACTGAATGCAATCGGCGCTAACGCCCCGTTCCTGAGCGGCGTCGGCAGCCTTGGCTTGCTTGGCGTCGGTGTCGGCCTTGACGGCGTGCAACAGCAAGACCTGACCACCGCAGGCCTCGGCGCAGGCAGCCTTGGGTTGCTGCGCTTGCTGGCCGTTCCGGGCGCTTACCGCAACCTGAGCCCAGTCGCCCGCAACGTGCTTGGCGGTCGTTTCGGCCTCGGCACAACGCTCCAGTATTCCAGCCCATATGTCGGCATGCAGCTGGGCAAGGCCGCTAACCAAGGGACGGAAAACTAATGCCACGTAACAACCTCACCGAGCTGTCCGCAACCGACGCGGAAAACACCGACGTCAAGGGCGTCAGCATCGCGGAAGGCATGGCCCCTAGCGGCGTGAACAACGCGATCCGCGCCGTGGCGGCAATGCTGGCCGACGCGTTCGCAGCAGCGGCACCCGGAACCAAGCTCACAGCCGTGAAAGCCGCAAACGTAATAGTGGCCGACACCACAGACCGGCTGACAATCGGGACGACTAGCCCCACGCTCGTAAGCCACGACAACAGCACGACCACCACGACCATCGACGCGGAACGCAACCTGACGCTGGAAGTTGGCACGACCGGCACGCCGTCCGCGTTCAAGGTGGACGCGTATGACAGCAGCGCAAAGCGCACCGTGATTGAAGTCGGCACGACTGCCGCACTGACACTGGGCGACCCTAACGTAGCGTCTGCCGTGACTGTAGACGGGTCTGCGACGTTTACCGGCGTAGCGCAACCGTCGCTGAACACCACGACGACATGGGACGCGTCGGCGAAACAGACCTGTAGCATCACCGCATCCGGGGTTACGACCGTGACCTTGAGCAACGTGTCCAGCCTTGCGGTCGGCACGCCACTGACGTTGGTGGTTGCGGACGCGTCCGGTGCGTCGCTGACACTGGCCGGGACCACGTTTAAGTACATCAACGCAACCGCCCCCACGCTGAACGGCACAGCGGGCGAGACCCTGATCGTGTCCATGCTGGTAATCGGCAGCAACACGGTAGCAGCGGCCAGCGTGACGGTGTCGTAGCCATGCTGTTCAACAACATGCTGCTGGTGTCGGGGCAGTCCGGCGCAATTGAGTTGGTCGGAGAAGCCGTTGGCGACGTGTTTGGCTACCACTCCCATTTTAGCGCAGACGATGGACGACTTGCTGTAGTTGCGCGAAGCAAGGGAACAGGCGGGTCGGTTTACGTCTATACAATGGACGGTTCGACAGCCACGCAGGAACAGCGCATTGACGGCCCCAGCACCACCGGTAAAATATATGTTGCCAAGCTCGACAGCACAGGAACGCGGCTGGTTGCAGGTGCCTACACTGCAGATGAGCGAGCAAGCAACAGCGGCGCGGCTTACGTGTATAGCCGGTCTGGGTCTACGTGGAGCCTTGAAGCGACACTAGCGCCCGCGTCGAATACAGCTAACGATTTTTTTGGGCAAGATGTCGGCATATCGGCAAACGGCGACGTAATTGCGGTCTCGCACGGCGGTGACGACGCTGGCGGCGGCGCAACAGTATTCACTCGATCAGGCACGACATGGACGCGCCGGACGCAGCTGCTGCCCACGGGCGTTGATTCGTCTACAGACGCTGGTGCGCGAACTTGCGACGTCTCGCCGGATGGCGGCACTGTTGCGTTTGGTGCGCATCGTGACAGCCAAAGCGGAACAGACTCAGGCGGAACAGTGTTCGTCTATAAAGGCTCGGCCGCGAGCTGGACGCTATCACAGAAGCTATACGCGTCTGATCGTGGGACCGACGACGAGTTTGGTACGCACGTTCGTTTCGGCGGAAACCTGACGCTTATCGCTGGCGCAAACGAGTATGACGTTGTGTACGGCGCTAACACACGATTTAACACCGGCGCTGTGTACGTGTTTGACCGCACCAGCACTTCGACGAGCTTTACCGAAACAGCAATACTCACGCCTGACTTCGACCCTAATGCAAACGGTTTCAGTCACGGCCTATATACGGCAATTTCTGGCGACGGCGCTAACGTATTATCAGGCGTGATTTCTTTTGACGCAGACGGCACGGCAGGGGCTACCGCAAAGGGCCACGCGTCTCGATGGCAGAAAACAAACGGTACGTGGGCGCACAGCCGCGTTTATGAACCGCCTGCTAGTGCGACTGGCACGCAGCAATTTGGCAATTACCCCGCGCTGACTAGCGACGGCAGCTTACTGGTGTTCGGTGCGTCCAGTGACAGCAGTGGCAGCAGCGCTGGCGCAATATACATCTTCACCTAGGATCACGACATGGCAAATATTTACAATCTCAGCGATACTTGGTCCGATGGGGCAACGACCTACACGTCGATCAAAATGTCCGTCACGGACACCGCGTCGGCGGCTGCTTCGAAGCTTATCGACATGCAAGTCGTCGGCACCGGCAGCCTGTTCAGCGTAGACAAGCTGGGCAAGCTCGACGACGTCACCGAAGCGCAGATCGACAACATCAACGTCAACGGCAACACGGTAAGCAGCAGCGCCGGCAACCTGCAGCTGGAGCCGTACACTGGTTCGACGCTTGTGCTGGACGGCTTGAACTGGCCGCAGGGCGACGGCACCGCAAACCAGATGCTGCAGACCGATGGCGCGGGCAACCTGTCATGGGGCACGCCTGCAGCCGGGTACAGCAACGCGGACGTCGATACGCACCTGAACCAGAGCAACCCGACCAGCGGCTACGTGCTTAGCTGGGACGGCTCTGACTATGCATGGGTGGCACAGACCGGCAGCTACGGCGACACGGACGTCAACGCGAACCTCAACACCGGCAGCGCGACCACGAACCAAGTGCTGTCATGGGACGGCAGCGACTACGCATGGGTGGCACAGACCGGTGGCGACCTAGTGACCGACACCACGCCGCAGCTTGGCGGCGCGCTGGACGTCAACGGCAACGCGATCACCAGCGCTAGTGCCGGTAACATTGCGATCACGCCCGACACCACCGGCAGCATTGTGCTGGACGGGCAGTCGTGGCCGCAGGCAGACGGCACGGCGAACCAAGTTCTGCAGACCAACGGCAGCGGCCAGCTGTCGTGGGTGACGTACAGCGGCGCGACCGGCTACGGCGACAACGACGTTGACCTGCACCTGAACAAGGGCAGTGCCAGCAGCGGGCAGGTACTTGGCTGGAACGGCACGGACTACGCATGGGTCGCAAACAGCGGCGGCGGCAGCAGCTACGGCGACGCGGACGTGAACACGCATTTGAACCAGTCCACCGCACAAAGCAACGAAGTGCTCAGCTGGAACGGCACCGACTACGCGTGGGTCGCGCAGACGACTGCCGCTGCGCTGGGCTACACCGCCGCTGCCACGACCGGCACAGTAACCAACACGGCAGGCACGGACGCGACGCTGCCAGCGGCCACGACGACCAATGCGGGCCTGCTGACCGGTGCGGACAAAACCAAGCTCGACGGTATCGAAACCGCAGCAGACGTAACCGACACGGCCAACGTAACGGCCGCCGGTGCGGTGATGGATTCCGAACTAACCGACGAAGCAGCGGTCAAGGCGATCAACCAAGGACTGACCACGACCAGCAACGTAGCGTTCAACGACCTAGCGCTGGCGGGCGACCTGCAGGTCAACGGCACGACCACGACCGTTGGCACAACCAACATGGCGGTCGCGGACAGCCTGATCGAACTGTCAAACGGCTTCACCGGCACGCCAGTCAACGACGCGGGTATCGTGATTGAGCGCGGCACCGGCGACAACGCGTTCATCGGGTGGGACGAGTCCGACGATAAGTTCGTGCTTGGCACCGGCACGTTCGTTGGCACAGACACCGGCAACCTGACCATTACGGCTGGCACGCTGGTCGCAAACGTAGAAGGCCGCCTGTACGCAACCGGCGACGGCACGAACAACGGCAAGCTGGACCTGCAGTGCAGCGCCGGAACGCACGCTGTAACGCTGGAAGGCCCGGACCATAGCGGCGCAAGCAGCTACACGCTGCAACTGCCGCAGGCCGCACCGGCCGCTGGGCAGCTACTCGCGCAAAACAGCGCAAACAACCAACTCGAATTTGTTGACAACCCCGCCGCCGGTATTGCCGCCGCGATGGCGCTAGTCCTCGGCTAAGGAGACACTGAAATGGCAGCACCAAACATCCGCGCGACCAGCGGCACGATTAACGGCAAAGTCGCCGGTTTGGCCGTGACGTCCACCGCGCAAGACCTCGTCGCAAACGCGTCTGGCAGCAACAAACTGCTGAAGGTAAACACGATCATCATTGCGAACGTAGACACCGCAGCAGCAGACGAAGTGCTGGTGACGTTGATCAAGGGCGTGGGCACGGGCACCCCCGCGACGTTCCATCTGGCGAAGAACATCAGCATTCCGGCCAAAGCGTCGCTCGACGTGCTGGCGGGGTCTGTGTACCTCGAAGAAGACGACAAGATTCAAGTGCAGGGCGTAGCAGCCACCGGCGACCTCGAAGCCATCGTGTCATACGAGGACATCAGCTAACCGTGGGCAAGCACGCGAAACACCAATACATCGGCGGGATCATCGGGGCCAGCCCGCTGGTCAGCAGCGCACCACGACCCGGCGTGTCGAACATCGGGTCACTCGGCGGTGACGGGGCGGGCACCACACGACCCACGCGGCGGTGGGGCGGGATCACCGGGCGGTCGGTGGTGGAGAGCACGGCGGGCACTCCGGCGTTCAAGGCTTTGGCCTTCACGGGCAACGGTGCGCCCTCACGGTCTATTACGGGCGTTGGTTTTCAGCCAGACTTTGTGTGGTTAAAAAATCG
>Ga0208645_1000665_pt1 | contig 34914 bp, 52 predicted proteins | sample VirMetDEL_Sep_01_FD_184519 | JGI IMG/M metagenome (GOLD analysis project Ga0208645, IMG submission 184519) | Aqueous microbial communities from the Delaware River and Bay under freshwater to marine salinity gradient to study organic matter... | ecosystem: Environmental > Aquatic > Marine >... | reverse complement strand
TGGCCTTTTTATTTACCTGAAATTTGTGACTGAAACTGAATGAAAGAGGGTGAAACAAAAAGTTTAAAGAATTTCTAGCGAGAGCTGGGAATAGTGCCTAGGGGTTGGATGCCTCCTTCCCCTAGGGCTTTTAGAGGTTTTGGTAAATGAAGGCGCAGGTTATTAGCAGTTCGGAAACCGCGATGATAACAAGTGCAACATTTATTTTTACCTCGATGGTGAGTTTGGTTTTCATGGTATTTCCCCATTAGACCGACTCAACCGGTTGAGTCATAAAAGACTCATTTGTATACCGCCTTGCAGGGCGGTTGTGGTTGCCTTAGCTAGTATCGGCTTCCACGTTCGGACAGGGTATCCGATTAGGTTTTCTAGGTTGAGGTTTATGCGCCCGTATTTTACGTGCCAGCGGTACACGTCAACAGCCTAGCTCCTTGATCGGGCCTGCCCTTTAGCCGCCTTATCATCGGCGACATTCGGGGCTGACGACCCCGAAACTGGTGGTAAGGCGATTATAAACAGTGCTGATCTATTGGGTATCTGTAAATAAATACAGTGAGTTCTTATGACGACAACACAATTAACACTCCGTTTCCCTGAAGGATTATCTAGTCACCATGAATCTTGTCGTGAGTATGTACAGTTTTGTGTTCATACCAATAAGTCATTGAACAAGGTTATTGCTGCGGATATGGACTTATCGCCAAGCCATTTATCTAGGAAGTTAAGCGGAAATCCAAACGATACGATGAATTTAACGCTGGATGATCTGGAAAAGTACATGAATGTAACTGGTGATTGTCGTCCTTTGGATTACTTAAACGATAAGTACAACAACAAAAAAATGGAAGAAGAGATAGAGAAGCTACGGAATGAAAACGAAGCACTTTTGAGGAGGCTAGGACGGTGAATATAGAGAGGGTGCTATCTGTATTGGAAAAGGTTCAACCCAGAGGAAAGGATAAATGGTTGGCTTGCTGTCCTGCGCACGATGATCGTTCCCCAAGTCTTTCTATTGCGGTTAAGGATAACACCGTTGTTGTTCATTGTTTTAGTGGTTGCGGTGGCACAGAAGTCGCACAAGCACTTGTGGATAAGGGTTGCGAGTGGGACGACTTATTCCCTGAAAAGGTCGAAAACAGACCCTCGTTTTTCCCTAAGCCTGCTAGTTATTACAGCAAACACGAACTGGATGAATTAGAGCTTCAGGCGTGGTTTTTGTCCATCTGCGCCACGTCGTTACACCGAAATGAAAAGGTCAGTGATGAGGATATGAGTAAGGCTAGGGCTTGCTATAAGTCATTAAAGAGTGAGTACGAAAACATCAAAGAATCAAAACATAAAAAATTATTCAACAAAATTCACACGTCAATAAACATGATGGACTGCTGGAGGGAAGTAGCATGAAGTGGTTCAAGCATGATTCTGATGCAAACATGGATGCAAAACTACAAGAGGTTTTGCTTGATTATGGACTAGAGGGCTATGGCCTTTATTGGTATTGCATCGAGTTAATTGTAGGAAAGATAGAAAAAGAAAAAATTACTTTTGAGCTAGAACATGATGCCAGGATTATAGCGAGAAACACTGGCTGTACTGTACAAAAAGTTGAGGAAATGATGAAGGTTTTCATAGACCTAGGTTTATTTGAAAACTCCAAAGGGAAGATAACTTGTATGAAGATTGCTAAGAGACTAGACAAGTCCATGACTAGTAATCCTGATATGAGAATCATCATAGAAAACCTTAAAAATCATGACACAGTCATGACTCAGTCAGATTTAACCATGATTGAATCAGAGAAAGTCATGCAAGATAAGATTAGATTAGATAAGAATATAAATACATTTGCGCAATTTTGGTCTTCGTATCCGAAGAAAAAATCCAAAGGTGCAGCCGAGAAGGCATGGAAAAGGCTCAAACCTGACGAGCAGCTCGTAGAGAAAATAATCTCCAGTATCGAGTTGGCCAAGACCTCAGAGGATTGGGTGAAGGATTCCGGTAAGTATATTCCGTATCCAGCAACGTGGCTTAACGCTCATGGCTGGGAGGATGAAATTCAATCGAGTGAACCACAGGAGTTAATTTTCTGATGGATATTATTTTTGGCGCTGAAAAAAAATTCAGGGTTGGTGACGATATCACGCAAGCACTGGATACCGAGCTAGAGCTTTTGGCTCATGGTGAATCAAACCATGTACTCAGTGCTGAGAGTTTTGCTGACGAAATCCGACTCTTGGCAGAGCAGGGTGATACCCAAGCTGGTGAACCCTTGCCATGGGAGCAAGATATTTGGTTTTGTCGTCCTGGTGAATTAACCATCTGGGGAGGGATCAACAAGCAGGGCAAGTCGTTGATTTTGGGTCAAGTCATTTTGAATTTTTTAAAAACACAGACCGCAGCCATTGCCTCGCTCGAAATGAAACCAGCGCAAACGGTTTACCGCATGATCTGCCAAGCGGCAACGTGCAAAGCTTCAGCCGAGTATTGCGATAACTTTTTGCCAAAGCTTAAAAATCGGCTGTTTGTTTACAACAAACTCGGCTCTGTTGGCTCAGACAGAATTCTAGCGTTTTGCTACTACGCCAAAAAAACATTGGGCGTTGATCACATCGTGGTTGATTCGTTGATGAAGTGTGGATTACGCAGTGACGACCGTAACGGTGAAAAATCCATTGTTGATCGACTTCAGGAAGCAGCAAAAACTCTCAACGTTCACATTCACCTCGTGTGTCATGTTCGAAAACCGGAGGATGAAACCAAGCGTGTTGGCAAGATGGACATCAAGGGTGATGGCTCAATCACCGACCTTGCGGACAACATAATAATTTACCAGCAGAACAAACTTCGGCGTCGAGCAAAAGAAAAACTAGCTAATGGGTTTGATGAATCAAAGTTAACCCAAGCTGAGTTAAAAGCGTTAGACCAACACGACGCATGGCTGACGGTTGAGGGTAATCGACACGGCTCAAAAGAGGGGATTATTGGGCTGTATTACCACGAGCCTAGCGGTCAGTTTACAAAGCGCGAAGGTGTACCAATGAGGAGTTTAGAACTATGAGCGGAGCATCAATGCACGTTTCGCAGATACGCGAGAAGGACAAGGCCAGAGAAGAGATTGAACGACTAACCGAAAAGTTTTTGTCAGGAGGTAGGAAAGTTCAAAAAGTTTCAACTACTGAGCGGGGAATGCCTGCACAGATGAGCATGAAAGAGCATGAATCGTACAACTGGAGAAAGAGCAAAATACTATGAGAAAAGTAGAGGCTGTCATTTTAATTTTAGTAACTTTGGCGATAATTTTTTTATCTGTGATGCTGTATCAAGCCAATTTGTGCGATCACTACGGGGCCAAGAATGCCCTTACCACTGAGTATTCTTCTCAATGCTTAGTCGAGGTTTCTGAGGGCCGGTGGATGTCGAGAGCGCAACACGAAAAGTTAACTATGGCCTTGATAGCCAGGGGCGTTAAGTAATGCAGGGCGAGTATCGAGTGATTAATTCAGCTCATACCCTTCAGCTTGCCCACGATGAGCTAGACACGCTTTTTGATGAGCATAAGTATCTACAGCACAAGATTAGCGCAGGTAAGCGCACACTGTCTCAGAACGCTTTAAAAGCGGTTTGGTACGCAGCTATTGCTAAAGAGCGTGGTGACGTTACGGCCAAGGATGTGGAGCGAGAGTGTAAATATAAATACGGTCTTCCGATTTTGCGAAGAGAGCCTATTCACGAATATGTATTTAGTAAGGCTGTGGATATTTTGCCTTATGAAAAAAGGTTGAAGGTGATGGATTGCTTTGCTGTTACTTCGATTATGAGTGTTGAGCAATTAAAAGAGTATTTAACCCTAATGCAATCAGACTATTCATATTTGGAGAGCAGGTGAGAAAGCAAATAGAAATAACAGAGGAAGAATTAGAAAGGGCTGAGGCTGTAGCTGAGTTTTTTGGTGATTCAAATATTGATTTGTACAGCAAGTTATTTGCAATGGGTCTTGAGATTGCAGAGTGTGCGGTGAATCAGCAAAAAAGATTTGTAGAAGGGTGGCAGGAATAAAAACAATGATAACGGGCTTTAGTCCCGTTATTGAGGCGTTATAGAAATTATGTCAAAACTAACCGCTGCGGCTAGAGGTCAGGAATGCACAATACAGTTATATCCATACTGCAATGGCAATACTGAAACCACGGTTTTTTGTCATGCTCCTAGTGAAGATAAGGGTATGGCAATTAAAAGCCCTGATTTTTGGGGCGCTGATGGGTGCAGTGCTTGCCATGATGTTGTCGATGGGAGAATGAAAACTGATATACCAAGAGACTATGTATATCAAGCACATATACGTGGAGTTTTTCGGACTCTAAAGAGAAGAATCCAGCAAGGTTTAATTATCATTAAATAGGAGTTAATACCATGAGCAAGATAGACAAAGCATTTGAAAAATTAGGCAGTAAAACGATTGTGCTGGGAGAGGCAATACAAAAGTTTGATTATCGCTATATCTTACTAGCGGCAATATTTGGGTTGGGGCTTGTTGTCGGGGCTATTTTGTTTTGAGTGAGCACGAAATACAAAAAGCTTTCTTCCAGTGGTTAGCTTTTAAAAACCCTAAAGTTTATCGGTTAGCCTTTGCAATACCTAACGGCGGGCATAGGCATATCGCTGTAGCGGCCAAATTAAAGGCTGAGGGGGTTAAATCAGGAGTGCCTGACATATTCATACCTGTAGCCCAAAAAGGCTTCCACGGCCTTTTTATCGAGGTTAAAACAGAGAAGGGTACTCCAACGAAAGCACAGCTTATTATGATGGATGAACTTGCTAGTCAGGGTTACATGGTTGTGCTGTGTAAGGGACTGGATGCAATTATTGATACGGTAGAGTCATATTTCCATGAAGTTACGGTAAATTATTAAAAGGCGTAGATAATGATGAGCGACAAAGTAACCACACTTGAAACATTTAATTACGAATATATAGACCAGTACTTACAGGTTTGGGCTGTCTATCGACTTAATTATAATAATCGTTTGGCAAGATTGAGAGAAATGGCAGCGGTTTCGTCTGGGCAAAGAAGTAAAAACGATTTTTCACTGTATCTTTTCTCGACAAGTAGCAAAGCGCCAACAGCTATAGGTAAATCAAAAAAGACACCAGGTAAAAGTATGCCTCCATCTTTAGATTGGCATGACGACACACAAAAGATTAAACACGTTATAAAAAACCTAGATTACAAAATAAACCAAAAATATTACGCTGAACAATTAGCGCCTATTGTTGTCAAGTTTGCGGAGAACAAAGAGCTAAAAGAAACCGCCCTTTTTTTTGGAGTGCCACAGCGTACACTGGAAAATAGATTAAAGGCACTACGAACGACCACCATTAATATAATCCAAACGATGAACGAACTATAAAAACGCTAACTATTTATTATTGTTATGTGTGGTGGTTGAGGTGTATCATTTGTCTATCTTGAAATTATTCTCTTAAAAACTCCTCCACTTATTAGCCCGCTTAATGCGGGTTTTTTATGTCTAAAATTCTCCCAGCTTTATTATTATTTATCGCAGTTTTAATAAATATACATATTGCTGCGTTTTGTTTGTATGTGGTGGGGCCATTTGATTGGCATTACCTTGGATATTTAATGAAAGCCACGGCTATTTTGGTTTTAGTTAAATCAATCACGGGGCAGGGCTGGATAACATTAGATAAAGCGGAGGATATGGCGCTAGAGCGCTTATCGTTTGGCTTGCTGGGTTTATTCTTCATTTTTATCTTCTATGTGTTGAGCCTGTTGTGAGTGATGAGGAAAGGCTGGCCGAATTGGTGGATACCTGGGAAAAAGAAAAGGCCGAGGGCAAATTAAACTTGGTGCGAATTAAACTTGGTGCTATCGCGCTTTCATTAAGTACAGAAGAATTGGTGCGAGCGAGCATTAAGGATAAAACGTATGTCGGGCCAGAAAGAAGAAGAGCTTCGTAGAGTTTACGACCGGATGCAGGCTTGTGATGATGCGGGTTCTATTGTGTTTAGCGCTATCTCTAAGATACCGCACATCGAGGGTGAAATTAAAAACCTGAACCACAAATACGATACGTTAAGCGAAAGCGTTGCCGCCCATAACGTGAGTGTTACCACAAGATTAGATTTGATCAATAAAAACCAAGATCAGTTAATTAGAGACATTAAGCCAATTATTAATGTGAAGTCTAAGCTAACTACTTATTTGGCTTGGCTTGGCGGCATTACTTTGGTGTTTATGTTGGCTTATGTTGGCAGCACTGACGGTCTTAGTTTTTTAAAATCCATAATGAAGGCTTTGACATGAGAGCAGTAAATAATAAACCAGCCATTAAATCAAAAATCCATCTGTCTGCGCTTATTATTATAGCGATAAATATTTTGGCATTATGGGGCGCAGTGCCTACAGGGTTGGAAGCGAAGCTTTTGACCACAGTTAATTTGATTGGGCCTGTAATGATTATGGTTTTTAGGCAATGGTTTACTAACTCACTATTGGCCTGGAAATGATTTCTAAATCTCTGAAAACTAACCCTAAAGAAGTTTTAAAAAAATGCCAGCCCAAAAGTTATAGGGGTACAACACGCTGTATAAAAAAGAAATCTAAGGAGGCCCCCGTTCCCTATTGCAATGATTGCGCTTATTTCAAATCGTTGAGGCAGAAATAATGGCCGCACCTTCAATGAGCTGGAATAGAACGTATGTATACGGGTTTTCTGGCGCTACTCCGCTTGAAACTCCAATTACGCCAGTTGCTACCAGTATTATCACCTCTACGTCAGGTACATATAGTACTAACTCCGTTAGCTCTTATTTTGGCTTCTCTCCAAGCACCACTGGAACTTACGGGGGTAGAGTAAACTTTACTTCAACACGGGATTTATCAGCTTATCCATATATGGGTATTCAGATGTCCCATGACAGCTTCCCGTATCCCAATAGCCCCGCCACCCTTTGCGACACATTTGCTAACGGTGGTATTTCGATAGTCTGGTTTGATAGTTCGGCTAATTGGTCGGAGTTCCATTTGTGGGGCAGTGAGTACACCACGGTTAATCTTGAGGATGGCGGCTGGGCACCTTATCGAAGTATAGCTGTGCCAGGTTGTTATCAAGGGACTTTAGAAAAAACTAGGACTCCTGATAATTCAAGTGGAACTTTAGATTGGGCAAACATTGATGGGTTTGAATTCATTTTTAGAGCCACTTCGACACACGGCGGTACAGTTAATTTATACGTAGGTGCTATAACGCTGTTTGACGATCCAGAATTTGCGGATGGACAGCCAGGAAACGAACTTGATTTTGACTACATATCGACACAAATAAGAAACCCCAATAACAATTTTCACCCACCTGATATATATAAAAATCCCGCTGGTAATTTTGTCGGCGGCATTGGGGATATTTACGAGCCGCGCTTTGCTGTTTCCATTGGTGACGGTAGCACTTTAACTTATTTTAGAGATGCCGGATCGACTCTAACGCCATACCCTATCGAGGGAACAGGCATAGAAACACAATCCGCTTTACTTTTGGCGGGTGTAGATCGTGGTGTGGACATTAACCAGAGCGCCACTTGTGATGTAGTGTTTGATGGTACTGTTTTTGCGGCCCCTGATTATGCGGGGGGGCAGGATTACGTCGATGTGTTAGGTAGTTCTTCTGGTATTTGCACTTTCACTAATGCTCAATTTTTCAGAAAAACGAGAGTTACTTTAGCTCATGCTACTGCTACGGGCTGCTTGTTTGAAGATTGTGAAAATATATTATTTGACGCAAACACGGCTATAACTTCGGCCACTATAAGGGGCGCATCAAGTACGGCCAGGGGTCTTGAGTATAGCGGCGTTGCGGCTGATAAGTCAGCGATTACAGCAGAATTCTCAGATAATTCGGGTATAGATTTAACGGTCGGCGCTGGCGGAGCGGGAACCTATACCTTTACTGGATTAACGATCAGTGGTGGTCACACACTAAATGTGTGGAACCCAAGCACAACCAATTCTGTGACTGTAGAGCTTGCATCTGGCGTTACCAGTCAGGCTATAGATTTATGGTTTGATTACGATACTGAGGCATCTGGGCCATTTACCGAGGGTGAGACATTAACTTTTGGTAATGGTGCAACAGCCACTTTAGTGGTGCTTCAGGATAATGGCACTACTGGCACAATGTACTGTGAACTGCTTACAGGCACTGCTCCTCCTGATAATAATTCAATTACTGGTGGCACAAGCTCTGCTACAGCTAATGTTAACGAGGCGTCAGGTGCTAACAGTTCATCATTAACTATTAGTCAGCCGGTTCAAACCTTTACGATCAATTCAGATACAGCTTCAACGCTTATTCGTTATTTTGAGGATGATTCGCAAACGGTTGTTGATTCAGCGACAGGGACAACCCTTGATTACGAATACCCTGATACCGACCCAATTGATATTGAGCTGGTTAAACAGAATTATGTTCCAGTTAATCGTCAAAATGTTACGCCTTCCGAAAGTGACTACGATGTCATCATGGACTATGACGAGGCTTATAACTCTAGTCATGGTTTAACGATAACTACCGAATACGATTACACCAGAGCCACAAAAGTATTAACGATAAATAGTGATCAAAATGCTTTGGATGTACGTTCCGCTTTAGCGGATGTCATTCGAACCAACTCAAGTTATTACAACACCCCGCTATTAATGGATGCTATTCCAGGGTTAACGAGGATAGATTTAACGGACGGCATGACCATCACCAGCATGGCGACATGGAAAGGCGCTGGTATGGAGAGGTTTGACACTGCGGATTCTTCAAACCCTGTTGAAAAGTGGTTTTGTATTCAATCTGTTGGCGCTATCACTGGAGCCACAACTCATTATCGGCAGACTGATTCAGGTGACTCTACTGCTGTCACGCTGACTAGTAATGTGGTTGATGAAGCTTTCCAGTACTGGAGTGACCCAAACCATGATGGCTCAACGGCTGATGGTTATGATTATTCCGACTATATGGTTATCAAGTCATTCTTGGCTGGTAGCAAGCAGGGTCGCGTGGATGTACTGTCCAATGCTGGTTTAAGTGCATTAAAGTCTAATTTATACACAGTACCTTTATCCAATGAGAGCCACGGTTATTCAGGCTCCGATCCTGGCATTAGTGCAGACATTACGCTGATTGCTGGTGGTACGGTTGGCGGCAAGACGTTCGCTTATGAAATTGTGGATGGTGGCACAAATACTGGTGAGGACATCGCCGACCAGCTTAACTATAACGCTGCTAACAATCCCAATACTGTAGTTCCTGGTGGCACAGGTCTTCGATATTTTGAATTGCCGGATATGGTTATTCATAACGCTACAAGCGTTGAGACTGAATACGGCTATAGAGAGGGTACAACACCTACTTTAGTTGGATTTTATGTTTCAAGAAGTAGTGCGGATCATCCTGATTTCACACGCTTTCAAGCTGATGATGGAACGTATTACACACCCGCTACAGTCGCACAAATAAGCGCCCCCAATTTAACGGCTGGTCGAATTCAAGTTATTAATGAGACTGGACGAACGTCTAGTGCTTGGGCTGCTACTACGGCCTACAACCTTTATGACAAGGTGCTTAGAAGTACGGGCGTTGGTACAGAGAGTGGTATAGGGCTTTATTTTCAGTGTACTACCGCAGGCACCACAAGTGGTTCAGAGCCTACATGGGATACAACGCCTGGAAATACTACGGCAGACGGTACGGTCACATGGACATGTCGAGCCATTGAGTTTGATAACGCTACTACAACTAGCGGTTACAGCAACACATGGACGGATCACGAAGACTTTGACAGCGGCGATACTATTAGGATGCGCTGGGTTGATGAAGATGACATGGAGATTAGCGCGGAAGGTGTTGCGACTGCTGATGGTACAACTTCTTTTTTGAATACTCCGGTGGCTGATTCGGTTTATACCACGTATAGCATAGATGGCAGTACGGTAACTGAATACTCGGCTGACTTCCCAAATGTTGAGGTTGATGTAAACGACCCAGATAATCTTTTCTACCTTGATAGGTTTTACGCTTGGTGGAAATACAACTTACAAACAGCCGATGGCATACGTAATTTTTTTGGTGGTGTAACTGCTACCAATGCCAGCAATTTAACAATCAATGATTCTGTGGTTGATATCTTTTTTGACAATGTTAAATCTACTTCTGCAAGGCAGGGTGATTCTATCGTTGTCCAAAGGGATGACGGTGTTTACCCTCAAGCTGATCCTACCAGCGGTGGTGGTGGATTAGGATTTTATTATGCAGGCATAGGTTATACGGCTGAGACTGGTGTGAGCGGGTTAACAGCAGGTGAATCGGCCAAGCTAGATACTATTTCGTCTGTTGACAGTAATGTCGATTCAATCAAAACAAAAACAGATCAACTCACTTTCACTCAGGCTAATCAAATCGACTCCAATGTCCAATACGTCAACAATGTAGAGGTCACGGGAACGGGTGCAGATGGCGATGAATGGGGGCCATAGATGGCTATACCACCAAAAGCTAAACCGAGAGGTGTAAGAAGGTCAGAACCAGGAGGGGAGTCTGTTTCGGTTGTTATTCGCGTGAACGGTAGAATTGAGTACGTTCGATACGCTGTACTTGAGGGAACACAGCCTAACGGCGTTTCTCGTTACAAGGTAGATTCAGACGAAAGGCTAATTAATCATAACCGCAATCAAAGCTATGTGGATTTAGCCGAGAAGTTGCTGAGGTTAACGTGAGTTCATGGGGTGATAGCTGGGCCAATGTATGGGGTAGCTCATGGGGCCAGAGAGAGGTAGAGCAGCAGCCTGTATTAGCTGGAGGCTACCCAAGTTTCGATCACGTTAAGTTAAAGCGTGAAGATGAAGAGATATTGCTAATAGTGAATGCATTTTTAACTATGAGACAAAATGATGAGTGAAAACGAGATCAAAACCAGAAACATTGACAAGAAGCGTATAGAGGCGCTTGAAGAGTCTGTACAATTATTGAGCAGCAAGTTAAATGCCCTCACTAGCGCCATACGACAGTCAGCTCATATCATGGGATGGCCGCAGGACGTGTTAGAAAGACAAGGCATCAAAGCTTTCGATAAGGATAGCGAAAAGCTTCAAGTGAATGGTCGATAGATGCCAGTAACTACTAACGGTTTAACCGCTAAACATAAGAATAGACGCATAAGGCAAGAGGCTCTAAGAGAGCAGCTAGCTTCCCAGGGTCATATTCAACATGTGATTGAAATACTTGATGAAGTCAATGACCCTGACAGTGAAATTGATCAGAACATGTTACAGCGCAAAAAGTTAGTAGTTGATACCAAGCTGAAGCTTATCAATAAGTACTTGCCTGACCTTAAAAGTGTTGAAGTTGTAGATGAAGATGGCAATGACGCCCTACCTAAATCAATAGTGATTAATGTCCGAGCTACAGATACAGATACCTGAGAAATTACAGCCTTTCTTGGAGCCTTGTCGTTATAAGGTGGCCTATGGGGGCAGGGGATCAGCCAAGTCTTGGACTATTGCCCAACTGTTAGTACTTGAGGCTTATAAGAAGCCAACACGTATCTTATGCGCAAGGGAGATACAGCGATCTATAAGTGACTCGGTAATCATGTTGCTGAGTGACACTATCTACAGGATGGGACTAGAGAATTTCTTTGATATACAGCGAGCGGCTATTCATGGAAAGAATGGGTCGAGGTTTATTTTTGAGGGTCTTGCATCAAACATCACTAAGATCAAGTCTATGGAGGGCATTGATATTGTATGGGTGGAAGAGGCGGAGGCGGTTAGCTTTACTTCTTGGGAGACATTGATACCCACAATACGAAAGCCCAGCAGTGAGATATGGGTAAGCTTTAACCCTAGGGATGAGTTAGACGATACTTACGAGCGCTTTGTCGTTAATCCCCCTGAAGAATCACAAGTGCTCAAGTGTAATTGGCAAGACAATCCGTGGTTCCCTGAAGAGTTAAGAAAAGAGAAGGATCATCTAAAAGAAAAGGATGAAACGCTTTATAGATGGATATGGGAAGGGGAGCCGGTAGCTAATAAGGATGGGGCTTACTGGCAGAAGTATATTAGGGAGAATCAAGTTAAGGACTTTGCTATAGAGCCTAACGTTCCTGTTAAGACTTTCTGGGATTTAGGTGTGTCAGATGACATGGCTATCTGGTTTGTACAGCAGGTAGGCGCAGAGATCAGGATTATTCACTCTTACGCTAACTTTGGTGAGGGTTTGAATCATTACATTAACTACCTTCATGACTTCAGAGACAGACACCAGATAGTCTATGGAGAGCACTGGGCTCCTCACGATATTAGCGTAAGAGAGCTAACCACAGGAAAGTCACGGTTAGAGACTGCCCAGAGCATGGGCTTACACTTTATGACGGTGCCGCAAATGCCTGTAGAGGATGGCATACATGCCGTTAGGTTTATGTTGTCTAGGTGCTGGTTTAACAAGTCTATGACTCAAGACGGTCTTAAGGCACTAAAGGGCTATCGACGTGAGTTTGATGAAGGTAAGGGTGTGTTTAAACAGAAGCCCTTACACAATTGGGCCAGTCATTATGCTGATGCGTTTAGATACTTTGCTGTTAGCTATAAAGATACGACACAGGTTTACACAAAACCCATACAAGGCAAGATAAAGATCAATGTTGGACGACGGGCGTGAGTACTACGCGGTATTCAGTGAGGCCAAAAAGCATGGCTTATGGTGGCTAGATAAGCAATTCCAGCATTGTTTTATTGTAAGGAAAGACTACGGTCGGATATGGACGGTCATAGAAGATAGTTATAACCACTTACAGGTTCATCCATTCTTAGTTGAAGAATACCCCAATCTATCTGATTTGGTTGGAGAGCAGGCAATCATTCTCCCCGTCAAGCGAGAGATTAAAGACAGATTTCGTGGCACTTTGTGCTTATTTAACTGTGTTGAGGTTGCTAAGGCAGTCTTAGGTATTCGCAAGACATTTATATTCACACCAAAACAACTGTATAGGTATTTACATGAGCAAAATACTTGATCCGGGCAAGAGTGCTCGACGAGCCGCAAGAGATCAGGCGGAACTATTGAAGAAGCAGAAGCAGAAGCAACGCTTAGAGCTTGCTGAAGCAGATAGCGAAGTTGCTGCCAAGAAAGCGTTAGCTCTTAATCCTACTAAAGGTAGGCGGTCATTAATTAACCCTTCCAGCGGAATGAGAGAGACGTTAGGTTAATGGACGCTAAAAAGCTAAAGAGCCGACTAGATAAAGCTAAGGCTGATCGTGATCAATGGCGTGATCTATTAGAGGATGCTTACGACCATATTATCCCTTCGCGCAATAATTTCAGCTCAAAGACTGAGGGCGATGAAGAGAATAGCCAGATATACGATGAGACAGCACCCCTAGCTATCCCTCGTTTTGCCAACAGGATGCAGCGCTCACTTTTCCCAGAGGGGCAGGAGTTTGCCTTATTTAAGGCTGGCTCTGACTTCCCTGACGAAGAGAAGCAGGCTGTAGATGATCAGCTTGAAGAGTATGCTAAGGCGTTTTATTCAGACTTCAATCAGAGCAACTTCCATACAGAGATTAACCCAGCCTTTATTGATTGCGGTATATCCACAGGTGTTATCCAGATTGACGAAGAGCCAATTACTAGCGATAAGCTGTATTATTTTTCCAACATTCCTCTGGATGAGATAGCCTTTGAGCGACCTGTAAAAGGGCGGTTGGTTAATGTATGGCGCACTCTTAAGGTGGTGGCAGAGCGAATCTTAGATACATGGCCTAGAGCTAAAATACCAACTCAACTGCAAAAGATTATTGATAAAACACCTTTGCAAGAAGTTGATATAGCTATTGGGCAGATTAAAGAGAAAAACGTCTTTCATATTTATGTGATGTGGGAAGAAGACATTATTCACGATGCTGAATACAACACTCAAAGACTTATACCTTTCCGTTTGAACGCATTTCCTAAGGAAACGTATGGTAGAGGCCCAGGCATTTTAGTGTTGCCTGCAATTAAGGATGTAAATGTTATTCAGCAATTGACCATAGAGAATGCGGCTATTCAGGTTGCTGGCATGTATACGGGTCGCGTTGATTCTATTTTCAATCCCTATACCTTTACGGTTCAAGCCGCTGGCCTTATCCCTGTATCAAGTAATGACACCTCTAACCCTACACTGAGAAAGCTTGACCAAGCTGGTGATCTATCGGTTAGTAAAATCATTATTGAGGAGCGCCAGGAATCTATCAGGAAGGCGTTCTTTGTTGATCCAATGGGTGACATAAGCGATCCAATCCGATCTGCTACAGAGCAGACTATGCGGATGCAGGAGTTCTTAAAGGATCAGGGGGCGGCAATCTCACGATTGAGAACTGAGCTAGTTGTCCCTGTTATTTTGGCATGTATTGATATTGCTCGCGGTCGAGGGAAATTACCTAAAGATATTAAGGTTGATGGCAAGTCAGTCAAGATTGAGCACAACACCACATTAACTCAAGCCGAGCGACAAGATGATTTTCAGTCGTTAATGACTTGGATGCAGTCGCTATTAGCTGTTTTGCCTCAAGAGGCAGTTATGGGTTTGGTAAATGTAGAGGAGCTACCGGAAGGAATGGCCGATATGCTCAATGTCAGCTCCAAATACATTAGAAGTGATGAAGAGAGAAAGCAATTACTTGAACAAGCGCAGAGTGCAATGAATGAGCAAGCAGATCAAGCAAGCCTACCAGCAGGTTAATGAGTATCAAAAGAGAATCCACCGCGTATTTGGCACAGAGGATGGAGCTAAGTTGCTTAATGACTGGAAGCAAAGCGTATTAATGGAGCCTTCAAATGCTATAGGGGCCGATCTGTTTAGCCTTGGGCGTACAGAAGGCCGGAATGAATTTGTTAGACATTTAATGACTTCTATTGAAATGGCAGAGGGTAAACATGAGTGAAGAAATGAGTGAAGAAATTACAGAGCCTAGTTACTATTTAGCGGATGGAGTGCCAGGAACAGGAGAGGCACCTGATTATTACAAGGCGGACAAGTACAAGACGGTAGCTGATCAGGCTAAGGCATACACTAACCTAGAGAAGATGCATGGAGAGCTTGCAAACAAGTTCCAGAGCTTTACTGGTGCTCCAGAGCAGTATGAAGTGGTTGCTCCTGAAGGCATAGAGTTAAGTCAGGATGATCCTTTAGTGTCTGCGGCGTTTGAGTGGGGAAAAGAGAATAACCTCAATCAGGATGGTTTTAATTCCCTGGTAGAGCTTTATGCCACTATCGAAGCGTCAAAAGAAAAGGCCAATGAAGAATTTTTCAATGAACAGATTGCCCAGATAGATAACTTTGAGAGTAGATCGCAGAATATTAATGATTTCCTTAAGGCTAATGAGATGGAAGCGTTAGCAGATCAAATAACAAACAAGGATGCGCTAGAGCAGTTCGAAAAGCTGTTGGATATGGCCGGTAAACCCTCCATCAACCCAGAAGGTGAGGGTGATTCATTGCCAAGTGAGGAAGAAATCCAAGGCTTGATGTTTGAAGAGGATCAGTTTGGTCAGCGTATTTATAACAAGTCACCAGAGCGTCGAGCACAGGTTAAGAAGATGCTCGAACGGCGTGTCGGTAAGGGCCAATTTCAACAGGTAGTCGGCTAGTTAATTATAGCTTAGGCAGTAGTTGACGAAGCAATTAAATTAGAGTAGATTTAAACTTGATCCGATACCCTATATGGCCGGAACGATAGATGAGCTAACTGCTATCCCGTTTCGGTTACATAGCAGAGCTAAGAAATATAGTTTTGTAATATAGGAGAAGGATCATGTCAAAGACACTATCCTCAGTAGCCAAGACAGAATTCGACATGCAAGTGAAGCATGCGTTTCAAGGTTCTGGCAAGCTAAAAAATCTAGTCGAGTTACGCTCTAACGTAGTCGGCGACACGTACAAATTCCGTTTAATGGGTAAAGGCTTAGGCCATCAGCGCACTGGTTCTAGTTCGCTTGTTGTTCCTATGGATGTCAACCATTCAACAATCACCGCAACACTGACCAACCACGAGCACCCTGAATACACTGATATTTTTGATGCTGCCACGGTCAACTTCGATGAAAAATCCAAGTTAGCCGAGACAATTGGTAAGTCCATGGGTCGAACTATGGATCAGTTGGTGATTGATGCGTTAATAGCGGGAACTTACAACACTTCCTACACGGCTGGCACTGGTTTTGATATTGCTGCTGGTGCTACAGGTTTTACCACTGCTAAGTTACGTTCTTTACGTGCTTTCTGGGATGATCTGGAGCTTGAAGGAACTCAAACCATCTTGGTTTCTGGTTCTGGTATGGAGTCCTTGCTGGCTAACACTGAAACCACCTCTTCTGACTTTAATACTGTTCGTGCATTGGTTAATGGCGAGCTGAATTCCTTCATGGGTTTCAACTTTGTCAAGATTGGTGCACAGCGTACTGAAGGTGGATTGGGTGGTTCTGGTTCAATTGCTTATGCTTTTGATTCTAGTTCCGTAGGTCTAGCAGTAGGTATCGACGAAAAAACTTCTGTCGATTGGGTGCCAGAGCGAGTCTCTTGGCTGTGTAACGGTTTGGTGAAAGCGGGAGCAGCACTTATTGATCCCGAAGGCACCGCCAGAATCGACTTTGTTTAAGGAGAATTGATCATGGCTTTTGTAAGAACTGACTTTAATCCCGGCGCTAGTACAGGTACTGCGCCATCAATTCATACTTATACCACCGAAGATACGATAGCTACGGCTAACACAAGTGGTTATTTCAATGAAATTTCAGACATTCTCGCTGTAGGCGATCTGATTTATTTGCAAACATCAACAGGCGGAACTCGTGTGGCTGTTTTGGCGCAAGTATTAAGTAACGCTTCTGGTGTTGTCGATATTGCAGATGGAACCGTCCTTGCAGCAACGGATACTGATTAATAGCAGCAACAACGAAAGGGGCGCTTCGGTGCCCCTTTTTTTTAGGTGAAATATGGCTTCAGCTATCGATATGGCAAGTAACGCTCTGATTCTTATAGGGGATGATCCTATTAACGCGTTGTCTGAAAATACAGCAGCAAGTAATTTGTATAATGATACTTACCAGCTTGTGTTAAGTCAGCACCCTTGGACATTTGCCCTCAAAGAGCAATTCCTTTCTAAGCTAACTCAAGCTCCTGATCGGGAGACTGGTTATTCCACAGCATTTAGACGTCCGACTGACCTTATTCGTTTGTGGGCTTTGTTGAATGTTCGTGATTACAAGATTGTTGGTGAGAATATTTACGCAAACTCTAATACAGCCTTTGCTCGCTATGTGCATAAAGTTGATGAATCTTACTTGCCCTCTCAGGTAGTCAAGACGATTGAGTATAAATTGGCTTCGGAATTGAGCATCTCAGTTGCAGAGGATGAGCAGAAAGCCCAGATTTTTGAGCAAAAGTATATTGCTCAATTGGGTCAGGCTATGGCCGCTGATGCGCAACAACAGCCACAGGATGCTATCCGTAGTAATCCTATTAGGATGATGCGTTAATGGGCGTTTGGCAATATCAGGCTAATTTAAACAAGGGGGCATTAGACCCTAAGTTAAAGGGCCGTATTGATGCCGACGTTTACTACAACGGCTTAGAGACTGCTAAAAATGTACGTCTTACCCCTCAAGGCGCAGCACAGATAAGACCTGGCACCAAGTATGTTGATACGGTGCCTGCCAACGCAGTGATGCGTGAGTTTAAGGTAACAGATTCTTTATTTTATACGCTAGTGTTCGTGTTCGAGGATGCACCGGCAACAGACCCATCAAGAATGTACGTTTATGAGAATAATGTACTCCAAACCAATATTAATGGCTCTGGTAATGATTGGCTTGATATCTCACCAAGTGGCGAGTGGGACGGGGCTGACATTAAAGACACGTTTTATTATATACAGTCTACCAATACAGCAATTATTTTAGCGGCAGGTCATAAGCCGGCCATAATAGGTCGGACAAATTCGACTACATGGTCATTTTCTACAGTAACGTTTACGAACGTCCCCCAGTATGATTTTAATGATGCGTCTAGCCCAACGCCTGCTGACGAAGTGCAGCGGATTGTATTTGTTAATGTAAATACTTCGGATCGCTACAAATTAAGCTTGGATGGCTTTTTAAGTGAAGACGTTGTTTGGTCTGCAACTACTAGCGAGAATATAACTAGGATAGCCAGAGCCTTACAGAATATGCCCAACACAGCCAGCTCTGGGATTAGTGTGGCTTACTCGACAGGCACTACATACGACATTACATTTGGAGGCAATAGTGCAGGTTCTTATGGGCTTGTAACAGCCATTGCAGTTGATACGCAAAGCACTTCTTTTAGTGGTGAGGCCACTATTACGACCCCAGGCACAAGCCGTAAAGAGGATGCGTTCAGTGCGACAAGAGGCTGGCCAGAGGTTGCAGTATTCCATCAAAGCCGTTTATGGATGGCTTCTACTGATAGTTTGCCTGATTCTATTTTTGGCTCTGTTATCGGTGACTTTTATAACTTTAATATTGATCAGGCTGATGACGATGATGCTGTTTTTGTCACGCTGCAAACCGATCAGATAAATAAAGTTTATTCCCTTGTTAGCTCAAGAAAGCTACAAGTGTTTACAGCTGGCGCCGAATTTTATTGTCCTGAAGATGTTATCACTCCCTCCAATGTCCGTTTTGATGTGTTCTCTAATTACGGCAGCGCAAGAGTTAAGCCTGCGGTTATTGATGGTGCTGTAGTTTATCCGCAAAACAATTCAAGAGCGCTGATTCGATCCAATATCGTTAACCAATTCCAGGCTATTGAGGCTAGAAATATTGGCGTACTTGCCCCGCATTTATTGGGTTCTATGGGTCGTGTTGAGATAGCCAGAGGTAGCGCAACAAGTGATGCTAATTACATTTACATTTTAAACACTGAAGACTCAAGTATTGCCTGCTTGAACTACCTACCAGAGGAAGGAGTGGAGGGCTTTTCAACCTGGGAGACTGAGCAAGGTTTAATTAAAGATATTTGTGTGGCTGGTGGAATGCTGAACGTCATTGTTAATCGTAATGGGGTTTGGACATTGGAAGTCGAGGACTCAGATTACCGTGTTGACTGTGGCCTACCTGTTTCTTCGCAAACAATTGATATGTCCCATATTAATGGTGAATCTATCGAAGCCATTGGTGATGGTTTTTACATGGGGACTTTTACAGCGTCCTCTTCCACTGACTTAGGTAGAGAAGTTACATCGGGTTATGCGGGTATTCGTTTTAGACCGACAGTTAAAACGATGCCCATTGTAATTTCACTCAACAATGGGCCGAACGCTGGAAGAAAGAAGCGAATACGCCGCGCCATTTTAAGATTGCTAGATAGCAATGGTGTACAAGTGGATGGGGTAGATGTTCCCGATCTAACTATAGGCTCAAATCAATTTAGCGCACCCACGCCAAATTCTGGGATAAAGCGCATCCCTTTAAGGGGGTATGCAATTGATAAACAAATCGAAGTTACGCAAAACACCCCTTATCCGTTCACTTTATTAAGCATAGGCGCTGAGGTAAAAACATAATGGATATAGGTATGTCAATTTTGGCTTACAAACAACAAAGTAGCGCGGCTAAATTAGCAAGTACGGAAGGAAAACTTGCGGCTGAGATGGAAGGCGTTGCAGCACTACAGCGTGAGACAGATCGAAAGCTTGAGCTAGTTAAGGCTATCTCTTCGCAGAGAGCTTCTGCTAGTGGTAGGGGTATAGAAGTTAATACCGGCTCGCCTTTAGCGGTAATCAATAACACTATTGAAGATGCTGACAAGGACATCGACCGCGATCGTTTTAACTCAAAAATTGCGGCGCAATCTGCCTTATATCGAGGCGCTGCGCGATCAGGGCAGCTTAAAGGGCAGGCGCAGTTAAGCCTATTAAAAGGTGTTGTTGATTCAATTCAGGGTGCGTCAAGCGGAGGCAAGGTTAAATAATGCCAGTTAATATAGGTGCTCCAACAGTTTCTAGTGGTTCAGGCACAGGTGTTGCCGAGTCTTTAGAGGCGTGGGCCTCGCAAAAACGCCAAGAGCGAATTAATAAAAATTTAGTTCAGGCGAGAGAGGAAGGTCAGACGCAAGAGATAGAACAGGACGAGCAAGGGAACAGAAAGCTACCTGAGCAACGCAAAGCGTTTATGGGTATTTTAGGCTCTAAAACGGTCGATCAATACAATAAGGGGCTTCGAGATGCTTACGTTACCAGTATTGACCGCGATAACACGGAAGAGATCAACCGTATTTCCCAGGAAGCTGATGGTGATGTTGATAAATACAATAAATCCATTGATGAATACCGCAAGAAAGTATTAGCCAGTGTTGATCCTGTTGCTCGTGACATTGTTGGCAAAAGTCTGGAGTCAATGTCAAGCCGAGGTTTTACTCAGGTACAGCGAGTTTCTATTGCAAGAAGCAATCAAGCATCAAAGGATGAGCGCTTAAGTTCCTTTGCTACTTACGCAGATGAGGCATCAAGGCTCACTCGCAATGGTGAATTTGAGGGTGCTCAAGAGAATTTATTAAAAAGTCGGGCCACGCTAGATTCGATGGTTGAGTCTGGGGATATTTCTGCTGCTGAAGCTGATGAAATGTTCATCAAAAGCAAAAAAGGTGTCTTTCGTCAAGGCTACAAAAAAGAAGTGCTTGATATAGCCGAGAATGATACCGACGCAGCGTTTAAGAAAATTAGTGAGCTAGAAAAAGAAATTCCCAAGGATTACACTCCGGACGAATGGGAAAATGTTATTTCGGACATGCGCTCCGATGTTGCAAGATTACAAACCAGAGTGGCAGGTGGAGCACGACAAAGCCTTAAGTTAGCCAAATCAAGATTAAAGGATATGGAGCAGTCTTTATCGGTGGGCTTTACGATTGACTCACAGGATAAGGCTGATGTTTACGATCTGGTCAAAGGCACTGACCTAGAATCTGATTATAAGCGATTATTAAATTTAGAAACCTTTGCTGTACAAACCAGAGCTAACCGCACCGCCATTTTAAGTATGGCCCAAAATCAAGCAAATACACTTGAGGGCCAGCAAGATTATATTGCCTTAAAAAAAGCGAATGATCGAATTAATAAAATGGCTGAAGATGACGGTTATTCGTTAGGTGTTCGCCAAGGTCTTATCGAGCATATTCCTTTTGATCCGCAAAACCCAGAATCTTTTGCAGAGCGGTTAGAGCAGGCTGATACTTTGAGCGGGATTTATGGGGTAGAGGTCGGACCCTTAATGGATTCTGAGGTCGAAGGTATTGTTAATCTACTTCCAGAATCTACACCTGAAGATAAAGTTAATTTAGCGCTAACACTTGGGCCTTCTCAAGCTATCTGGAAGCAACTTGATAAAAAGAATGCAAATGTTTTTGCTATGGCCGGTGCCATTGGTGATAGAAACGTGATGACTGCAATCTTTAAAGGGCAGGAGCTGATTAAAACAAAGCAAGTTAAATTACCCTCGCAGGAGGAGTATTTAACCGCTGCTGAAGACGTTATCGGATTGGCTGGCGAAGTCTACGGAGTCGAGGATAGAAAGGCTGTTATAGAGTCTGCTATTGCTTATCACGCATCGACTACAGATAGTCCAGAAATATTTCGTTCTGGTGATTTTGAGGATGCTCTTGAGGCTGTTACTGGCGGTATCGCTAAGGTGAACGGTTTTAAGCTGGAATTGCCCAGAGGTGTTGATGAGGATGATTTCGAGGATTTTGTTGACGATCTACAGCCAGAGATAATTGAAGAAATGGGTGGATTGATGCACATGAAGCCCGAAGATGCACAAGATGCACAGTGGCAAAGTATTGGCGATGGCCGCTACTATCTTTTAAATAATGGTTTGATACAACTTAATAAAAAAGGTGAGCCTTTTGTCATTGAATATAACGAGGATTTGGCAGAAAGAAACAAACTTTTAGCTGGCCAGAAGTCTAAGAGGCGGGGTCGATAATGCCATTTATTAGTCAAAAAGATCAGCGTCAGCGCAGCCAAGAAGCTAATTACCAAACCGAGGCAATAAAGCCAGATAGTAGTTTTGGCGATGTGTTTGGGGCGTCTGTGGGTCTGGTTATTGATGAGGAGATGTCAATATCTGGAGCAATGAATCGTGAGGGTTGGTCTAAGCGTAAGCATCAAGTTGAGCAATTAATTGATGCGGGCAAAATAGATAAACAAAAATACATGAAGCGCGGCCTTCATGGCCAAGGTTATAAATTTGATTATGATCAGGCTGCTCAAGATTTTCCCGAAATTCCTACCACACAGATGCTTACTGAAGATCGAAATAATATTTTAAGGCAGCGCAGAGAATACGCACAAGATGTTATTGCCCGAGGGTCAGGCATGGCTCAGTTTTTAGGCTCAATGAGTGCTTACATGCTTGACCCTATTTCAATTGCCACTTTACCCATTGCCACTGCTACAACCACAACTAGAGGGTTGGCTGGTATTGGTCGAGCTGCTTTAAAAGCGGGTGCTATTGAAGGGGTTGCGGAGCTTGGGATTCAGAGTTTCGTTTATGACCACAAGCAAGATATTGAATCGCCTTATGACTGGAAAGACGCCCTTACTAATATCGCCACAGCAGCCACAGGAGCGGCCATTCTCACTGGGGCTGGCAAGGGTATAGGGGATATGCTGCAAGGCGCTAGGAGGAAGGCTGAAGAGCTTCCAGTTTCCGATGAAGTGGATATGGCAAAAGAATCCATTGATCGTATGGTCGAGACACTAAAAGACAATCCTTATAAAAAAGAAGGTATGTCGTCGGAAGAGCTAATTAGCTCTGAGAAGAAATGGCTAGAAGAGCTGGAAGTAAAACGTGCAGAAGTAAATAAGGCGGTTAAAAAAGCCGAGGATTTTATTGAGCCTGAAGTTAAGATCGACGGAAAAGGTACGGCAGGCGCAAGAGAAAGGGTGGTGTTAAATAAATTAGGTATTGCTGACGAATACGATCAGGATTTATTAAAGTTTAAGCAGCGCCAAGGGGAGCCACCTGTTAAGGATGTCGATCAGGATTTTTCCGGTATTAAGATCAAGGAAACGGTAAGAATTAAGGAAACCGGCAAGTTAAAAGAAGTGGAATCTGACGCTCAAACGGTATGGAGGCAAGCCACGAAAAGGCGTAAGTCTTTGGATATTTTGGAGAAGTGTCTCAATGGTTAGAGAAGTTTCACTCTATGACATGGTGGAGGGCAAAGACGATGGTGAAAAAGTCGAAGCGCTTAACAAGATCGCGGAGGGTTTGGCGACTCTCGCAAAGCTCAATGTGTCTGTCAGTCAAGACCTCACCAAAGCCATTCAGTCAATCCCAGAAACAAAGATAGATTTTACCCCCTTACTTAAGGCAATAGAAAAGCCTAAGCCTGTTGCTTATACCTTCGACATCCAAAGAAATGCAACCAAGGACATCACTAAGGTGGTGGCTACCCCGAATGAACGTAACTGATTGCTTAAATAAAGCCGGCAAAGCTATTAATAAGGCAGAGGCCGACATGATCAAAGAAAAGTTTCAGGAGTTTACCGCTAAAGGTATGGACGAAGCGGAGGCATCCTTTGCTGCTTTAAAAGAAGCTCAGGCTGTAGTGGATAAAGAGATTTCGGATGTATTGGATAAGGTAGAAAAAGCTGGTGGAAAAGTGAATCGCCCAGAAGTTGAGACTAAGCCTATGCCTGTTGGTGAAGAGGTGAATGGAGAGATACAAATAGTGGACGCTAATGTAAAAATTCAGCAATTAGACGAGGCTATTGAGGGGATTGATGACGTGTTGCGCTGTGTAATGGGTGCTGCATGAGTATAGCCTCTTGTGTTGATTTAGCTGTCAAAGCGGGTAAGATGAGCCGTGAAACCGCAGAGAGAATTAAAGCTTCAGATGACCCTAATCTGACAATAGATGAGGTGTTAGCAGATTTAACAGAGCAGAAACGCTCTACTGCTCTTCAGGCCGTTAAGCAGGCCGAGCGATGGGAGAATATACAGTCTCATCCTGAAGGCCTACTGACGGGCTTAATGTCTATTTTAACCAAAGATATAACGGGTAAAGCTGGCTATGCTAATGTTGAGTATCGTGCAAAGACTTATGAAGCTCGGTTTTTGTCGCGTTATGCTGATGCTTTATCTGCTTTTCGTTCTCGAACACTGGGGCTTACTCAAGACACTGAGCGACTTGATAAGCTAATTCGCGCTATTTACGGCGAAGCGGTAGATGATCCTGAAGTCATGAAGTTTGCTAAGGAGTGGGCAGAGATCACCGAAGAGATACGCCAGACTATTAACAAAAATGGCGGCAATATTTCTAAGAATGAAAAGTGGTTGATGCCGCAAAAGCATGATGCTCAAGCACTTCTTAAAGTCGGGGATACTCCCGAAGCTTCAAAAAAAATATGGAAGGAAAGAGTCGCCCCACTGCTTGATAGAGAGCAAATGACAGACGATTTCGGTAATAAGTTATCGGATGAGCAATTTGATATTGCCCTGGATAAAGTCTACGACACCATCACTACAAACGGACTAAGTAAACTAAAAGACTTTACTGCTCCTGGTATGGGAAAGAAATTAGCCTCAAGAGGCTCAGAAAAGCGTTTTCTTTATTTTAAAGATGCCGAATCTTGGCAGAAGTACCAAAAGGAATTTGGCCGAGGCGATATATTTACCACACTAACAGACCATATCACATCCAAAGCGCATGATATTGCTCTAATGGAAATGATGGGGCCAAACCCAGAGGCTACCTTTAAGACTTTGTTCGGGATGGTGCAACGCGATAAGCGATTAAGTGGGCCTCAAAAGGCAATGACTCAAGCCGTATGGAATGTTGTGTCAGGAAAAATCAATCAGGGTGAGCTAACCGGCCTCGCTGACTTCATGCAGTCCACACGAAACATATTGACCGCTTCTACTTTGGGCGGTGCTTTCTTGTCGTCCATCTCCGATGTAGCGATGATCGGACTAACCACAAAATACAATAATATTCCTACGTTTAAAACGTTGTCTAGGCAACTATCCCTCCTGAACCCCGCTAACGAGAAGGATCGAATCTTTGCAGTGAAAATGGGGCTGATGGCTGATTCGTGGACAAATATGGCTTCAGCAGGAAATCGTTATTCAGACGTGTTTGGTACTGGCCCCACAGCAAAAGTGGCGGAAGGGGTAATGCGAGCTTCATTATTGGAGCCTTGGACGGATGCCGGACGAAAGGCATTCGGAATGGAATTCTCCTCAATGCTGGCCGATAACTTTAGCAAGTCCTTCGGTGATTTAGATAAAAACGTATTGAGGGCATTTAAAACTTACGGAATTGATGAGAGAGATTGGAATGTTTTTAGAAAACAAAAACCCTTAGATTTCAAGGGTGCCAAGTTTGCAGACATGACGCAAGATGGTGGAGAAAAGTTTCATCAAATGGTGATGTCTGAAACGGACTACGCAGTCCCCACGCCAGACGCCAGAGTAAGAGCTATCACTACAGCAGGTATGGGCCGAGCTACAGGATTAGGGCAAGTATGGCGCTCTATGATGATGCTCAAATCCTTCCCTATCACTATCGCCACCACTCACCTATACCGAGCCGCCTATCAATCTACTATGGGTGAAAAGCTTGCATATTCTGCAAGTTTAGTGGCTGGCATGAGCGCATTAGGTGGAGTTGCACTACAGGCAAAAGATATCGCGGCAGGGCGAGAACCTAGACCTGTTGATGAGAAATTCTTTGCTGCTGCTGTTGCTCAGGGTGGCGGCTTAGGTATTTTTGGGGATTACTTATTTTCAGATAAAAATCGTTTTGGCGGAAGCCTTATTGAAACCTTAGCGGGGCCAACAGGCCAGCTAATAACGAAAACAGAAAAATTAACTATTGGCAATATACAGCAAGCGGTGGCTGGCGAAGAAACGAACGTGCTAGGGGAGGGTGTTGATTTTGTTAGGCGTTATGTCCCTAATATTTGGCCAACACGATTATTTACAGATGCAGTTTTTGATCAGATCGCATTAATGGCCGACCCAAGAATGGAAAAAAAGTTTAACCGACAAATGAGAAAGCGCACCAAAGAATATGGCAACGATTATTGGTGGCGAAAAGGCGAAATACTACCAGAGGCATTGCAATGACCATTACGACAAATGATGACCGCGACGAATACACGGCCACCAGTGGACAGACTGTATTCAATTACACGTTCAAGATTTTTGAATCTACTGATTTAAACGTCTACCAGACCCCAGCAGCACAAGATTTTGACGATGGGGCGGATTTGATTACGGCCTACACTGTAACAGGTGAGGGTAGCGCTTCTGGCGGGACTATCACCCTAACTACAGGGGCGACCACTGGCGATAGAATCACCATAGTTTCTGCGATTCCATCAAGCCGAACCACGGATTATCAAGTTAATGGGGATTTTACACCCGCTACAGTCAACGCTGATTTTGATCGCTCTGTTTCTTTAGCCAAACAAGCTGAAGGTCTGGCTAGGCGCTCGCCTAAGTTTATAGAATCTCGACAAGGTGTATCAGATTTCTCACTACCTGAGCCAATAGCTAATACTTTTTGGAGAGTTAATTCTACTGCAACGGGAATGGATGCTTTCACAGCGAACGGTGCGGCTATAACCGCTGAAATACCTGTAGCCGATTACGCTGCGGCTAGGGCTTTGGATAGCTCCACGCTCACGGATGGACAAGTTATCACTGTTACTGATGATGGTATAGCAGGTCAGTTTGTTGTTAAAACTGGAACGGTTACGGATAACGGTGGGGTTTTAATTGTATTTACCGACGATAGTAACAGATATGCCGAGAGGATATACAACACGGCAGACGGGGTTCATATTGAATGGTTTGGCGGTGGTGCTGGCGGTGTAACCGATAATTTAGCCGCTTTTAATGTCTGTAAAGCGCTCAAGCAGCCTATTAATTATGGTCAAGGGGTTTATTACCACTCAACGAAAATCAGCACGTCAGCGTCCGAATCTGCCGCTTTAATTATCCGTGGGGCAGGTATGAGTCAAACAGTATTGATGTTCCGAGGTACAGATGGTCTTGAGTTGCTTGGGACAGGCAATGCCTTACGTGACCTTTGTATTGTCGATGGAGACTCTTTTGCTTCCTTGCCAACTGATACGTCAGATGCAGTTGATCCTAGACCCGTTAGGGTCAGTATTGACGCCAGTGTTATTGGCTTACGAATGGATCGAAATAACATAGTTGTTGATAATGTTTGGATTCGTGGCTTCGGTATAGGCCGGAAGTTTTCCAATACCAAATTTTATATGAGCAACTATAAGGTAAGAACTGATTCCAACTTAATTGGAATGCAGTTTGGTAGCGGTTTTGCTACAGACTCCCCTAACTTTAACTTTTCGTATTCCTGTTATGACGGTAACAATTTCCAGCGCAATATACATGGGCAGTCTGGCTTCCATGTTTTTGTTAATCAATCATCAGAGTTGTGTGACGACTACGCAGCAGACAACAGCAACTTCCCTGATGGTGGAATCTGGATAGAACCAAAAGCTCATGCTGTATTTGATAAGCCTTACATTGAAGAGATTAATATTTATAACTCTTCTGATAAAACCGTATTTGATAAAGTTTCCAATATATGGGATGCCGTCTGTTTTAGGCCCACGCGATTTTATGATTTAGTTTTCGGTCGAAGGTCTGAGAATCTAATACAGCCGCCCTGGCGGCAAAGCTGGAGAGCACAGGCCGATGGTTCAGTTAGCATCGACAACGATCCTGATAATATCGCCGGAGGTAAGCGGTATACTCGATTGACTGCCAGTGGTGCCGGTGGGGTTTCTAAGGTAGTTTTTTCACACTGGAATGACTCAGTGAGAGGTATAACCCCGCAAGGTATAGATAATTTAGAGATTAAGGTTTATGCAGGTTTTTGGGTTCGGGTTGTGAGCGGCACATTTACCGATGGCGACCCTTTCTTCCGGCCTCAATTTGAAGATACTAGCTCAAACTTGTTTTACTCGAACGAGCCTGCGCGTCTGGTTGTCCATGACGACGATGATGGTTTCAATCGGGCGAGGACTGGCGCTTCAGGAACTACCACAGGAGCGACCACAGATAAACTTGTGGATAGTGGTGCTACGTTTACGAGCAGTGTCATGGTCGGGATGGAGGTTGAGAACACAGCGGATAAATCAAAATCAAAGATTGTTTCAATTGACAGCAATACAGAATTAACCTTAGATGATGATATTTTTGTTTCTGGTGAGGCTTATGATATTCCTGGTTGGCAGTATATGGCTTCCCTTCACACGCTTAGAGGTGGAGGTTCTTTTGCGACAGGTAACCCACTTTCTAGGTGCAGGCTGACGATAGAGGTTGAAAGCTCCGCGACGGACTGCTCATCAACTAATCGTATTATCGATATATCCGAGCCTGAATTAAGACTATTTACAAGCCAAGGAAGTTTGGCTAGTAACACAACTCCAAGACTTGAAAGTGTCACCGAGCTAACGATAAGCGGTGGAGAGATTACGGTAGTAGATGGTTATCACACCGTTGATACAGAGTCAGATGCTGCTAGTGATGATCTGGATACGATTAATTGTGATGACTTATACCCAGGACGTGAGCTAACAATAACCGCAGCAAACGCTGCAAGGGATGTTGTCGCTAAAGACACAACCGGCAATCTAAGACTCAATGGTGATTTCACTATGAGCACAGCAGGTGATACCTTGAAGCTTATATACAACGGTACTAACTGGCTTGAGACATCAAGATCAAATAACTCTTAATGGTGCACATACAGTGCAGCACGCCCATATAAAACAACACGCTATCACGCACACATTGCACAGGTGGTAACGATTAAGCTATTGTTTTAGTTGATAAAATTACTTAACGACCCTCACTGGCAGTGTTGAGGTCAGCGGTTCGATCCCGCTTGGCTCCACCAATTTAGGCTGTTTAAGTACCTGATTTGCAACGATTTTATCTATTATCAATAAACCTTGTCCAGGTCGGTAGATAGCGTCGTGCATATAGTGTGCATTGCGATTGGGGTCTAGGTGTGCGTATATTTCGGTCTGAGACACCGATTTATGCCGCAATAAATCCTTGACCTCGATCAAAGGCACTCCCCTCTGTACCATCCATGATGCAAACGTATGTCGTAAGTCATGGGGCCTAAAATCTTTAATCCCCGCAATCTTACACGCTCGCTTAAATACTCCTTTCACATCCTTTACCGTAAAGTCATATATTGCATGTTGCGCAACAACACCTAACGGTATACTGCTAGTCCTTTTCCCCTTCTGTTGCTCCGCCTCAAATATCAACCGATTGTCGTGTATAACCTTATCCTTAATGGTTAATATTTCCTGCTTTCTAAGCCCTGTAGATAGCCCTACAACGATAAACCAATGAAGGTAATCACTGATACTCTGAGCGGCCAAAAACAGCTTGCGAGCCTCTTCTGGGGTTATCCAACGCACTCTAGGCGGTGAGGGTTTAGGCTTCCTTTTCTCCACTGGGTTATCAATCTTCCAGTCATGCTCTAACCTCACATAGTTAATGGCACTACTGAGTACTGATAACTCCCGCCTAATGGTTCCATCCTTAACGCCTTCCCTATGCCGTTTATAGTTGGCAATATCGACAGGGCTTAGTTGAGCGGCACATCCTACAAAGAATCGAGCTAATGTCCTGATATTCCATAAGTGGCTATGGGGGCAGACTTCCCCATAAAGAATCATCATTTCTTCAAAGCTGTGATGGTCTTCTTTTTCTATCCCTGGACGCCATTTCTCCCATATTTCTAGCTCGATCTGACTGGCTTTAAGCCTTGCTTTTTCCTTGAATTGAGACGGGATTCCAGTAGTTCTTCTAATCCTTGGGCCACCCGTGGGGTTCTTGATCGAGCAGTGGTAGTACCCATTCCTGATGAATAATTGCATATTTCCTCCTTGCTACCACCTGTGCGGGGTTGATCATAATGGGGAATAATAATTCTAGGCAAGCCTTTAGGAGGTGCTAGGTACACTCTCTGGACTCCACCTGCGCGTATAGCGGCATAGATGGAAGATCGAGAGCAGCTTAACTGCTCCATAGCTTCAGTGATGGTTAATAGTTTATTCATAATTTTAAAAATGTAAGATATTTCCTACAGACACACCTTATTTGCTTATACATAATGCCTTTACTGTCACCAACCAACGGAATATTCGCTAGGGATTTGCATTTATGCCGGTGGCAGTTTCTTTCTAAATATGAGGAATCCCTTTTAATATAGAATCAGGGCTTCCTTTGTTTTGTAGTGTTAGTGCGGTCTTGCAACCTTTTGGCTTCTGCTCTTTTTTGATATAAGTGCGGATGGCTTACAGGAATGGGTTTCCAGCCTTTTCCTATAAAACCATAGCTACTTTTTAGCTCCTCAATAAGCCGATCACACTCTATAATCACGGCCTCGGCGTTATCCTTTGTTACAGCTGTTCTTTTGTTAAGTAGCATAAATCCCACTCATCCTCTAAAAGCTTTGTTTGGCCGTGACCCGTTGAAATTCTCCAAAACCAAGGTAAATCAGCGTTTATATTGCGAGTAATAGTCAGGCGGATGCCGTCAACAAAAATAGTGGCGAAAGTTACAGGATACAAACCAATCATCTTTGCTGATTTCTCAGCAAAATCAAAAGCTAGCTCTAATTTTTCACCAAAATCTAATTGGTCAAATAGAATCGGTTTTGTATTTTGATTGCTCATTCTCTTTGTTCCTTGCTGTTTGTTAAGTATGTATATATAATATATGCATACTAACTTAATGTCAATAAAATATTAACACAAAATGCAAAAAAATAGCGAAATCCTCAAAAAAGTTTTAGAGCTAACAGGCTGTGAAAACAATAACCAGTTAGCGACCTATTTAACTGAGAAATACGGTATTAATATCTCTCGTCAGCAAATTAATCAATTTAAAAACTCAGAGCGCTTAACGATCACCCATTTGATTTTGCGTGAGTTTTCAGAAAACGCCTAACAACTCAAATCAAGCGCGGACTACAAGAAACGTAGCCGCTTATTTGTGGGTTATATGTTCATGATTGAGCAGCATTGATTCCAGCGGCTAATGCATTAAGTTCGACCCATGTTCCGGAAAATGCGACTCGCTCTTTTTCCTTTTCATAAACACTAATCGTGGCCCCTTCATGGTTCGACCATGCATAAACGGTTACAGACTTACCGTTTTGCAATTCTAGGTAATGCTCTTTGGTTGTCACTGTCTTCATGTTACTCTCTAAACTAAATGTCATACTCTCCCGCCTCTTGAGAAAGCGTTGTTAACTCGTCAAGCGCTTCTAGTTTTTCCTTGCAATCTTCGCAACAAAAAAGGTGCTGTCTTTCGACTTGCGGATGCTCAACACAAGGGCTGTAATCATCGTCTAATAAATGTTTGCATAGGTCGCATAAATACATAGCCATTTTGTTTGCTCCTAAGGTTACCCTAAGCTTTGCTAAGGGTGGCAGAGGCCGAGTGCAATATCTCGAACGTTTGCATTTAGAAATGTCTTAATGCCTGCAATCTCTGCCATAAACCTAGTAGGTCATATAAGCCCATGCTTCAATAGAGTCAGTAAACCAATTTAAACACTCGGACTCACAAAACCCGCCCTCAAAATATTCTAGGGAATGATCAAACATTGTGGTCATATCTTGAATGTAAAACTGATACTCTGAAAATTCATCATCGCCAGATTTAAAAGACTCATACTCACTTTTTAAGTCTTCATCATTAGGACTACAGTTAAGAATTCTACCGAATGTTTTAATCTCGCCAAGGTCAAGATAAATCCAAGTTTCAAATGGCGGTGTATCAAATATTGGGTTAAATATTTTCATAATTCATTCTCCGGGCTAAAACGGTATATCATCATCAAACTGATCAGCTGATGGGGAGGGCTGCTGTACCCCTTGATGAGCGTTAGGATTCCCTGACGCTTCGGTCGCCCCACCTCGACCACCAAGATTATCCTTCCAAAATACCTTACAGTTCCCCAAAATATTACCTTTGGGGGCATCCTTGCCCACTTTCTGTGTAATCATTCCGTTATTGTCGTATTGATCTTTTTGGTCTATATCAATAAAAACTACCGCATTCAGATAAGTTCCTTTGTTGCCTTTATATAAAAGGTTTTTATCTATCTTGGTTACATCAATACTTAAATTTACGCCTACTTTACTCATGCTATTTCCTCTGTTGGCCCATAATAGGCTTCTCTAAATTCTTTAGACTTAATAACTTCACGCTCTTTTGTTGTGAAGATGCCACCTTTGCTTGGTGCAACAAATAAAGTTTTTTGGTCTTCTTCTGATAGTTCAAACCAAGCCTCAGCACCATTACTTAAAACTCCCTGCACTATTGAGTTTTTTATCTCTAAAACCGAAGTCATGTTGTCATCAATACACCTATTCATTTTGATAAAAAAGTCTGCCACCTCTTGCTTGGCTTGCTGAATAATTGCATTGCTTACTTCATTGGCGCTGGCTATTTCAGTACCACCAAAACCATAGAAGGCCAGGGCGCGTCCCACAGCAGACGTTTCGCAATTCTCTAAAGCTGAGGTCTTATTGATATTTGTCGAGCCTCTGACCTCTTCTGCGTACCCTGTAGCTAATACTCGCCCTTCATTGTCTTTAATGAACGCCTTAACCACGACTACATCTGTATTGCTTTGTACGTCAGTTTCTATAGTAAAATCTGGGTGTTTCTCTCTAAAGTCAGCGACACGTTTAGCTACTGTGTTATAAGCTTTCCCATGTATATTTACGATTCCTTGATCACTCATTGTATTTGCCCCACTGGATATAATTTATCGTAAGTTACCCAATAACGGTTATCTGCAATAGCTTCAGCCTCTTTCTGAAGGCCATAACCCCTATCATATTCTTCCCCCATACCGCTTCTATGGGGGATGCCTTCACGCGCTTGATTAACGCCGTCAAGAAACTCACAAGGATTCGGGCTTTTAATTCCAGTCTTCTCTTCCCAATACTCAAGCTGATCTTTACTCATGCTCTTTTCCTCTGATATTCTGCAATCTGCTTTTGCCCCTCCCAATAAAAATCCGTTTCCTGTTTGATTTTCTTGTATCTATCCTCAAGCGTAGAAAACTTGATAGCGATTCTTTTTCCGTTAGGAAGGGTTAAAATTTCTTCTTTGTAGTTTCTATAAACTCTCGTTGCCATACTCATAAAATCACCTCACTTGCTTCAACAGGTTCATATCTAATACTTAGCTCTTCATCTAAATCAAAAGGTAAGCTTTCGGTGTATTGCTTTAATGCGTTTGAAAGGCTTCTTGAGTCTTCTATCAAGCGCTTGTATGTGTTTGCCGTTCTATCTATCCAGATCAAATAACTAATCACGTTTAAATCCCTTCTTTTCTGCGCATTTCTTATTACAAAAGCCAGCAAAATAAAATTTATCTGGGCTAATTGCGTGGGGTGACATTTCATTTTGCTATCACCTCAAAAAAACTAAAAAAGCCCCGACTACAAACTGGGGCAAGCACTCAGGGGACACTATGAATATAAATCCAGTGCGTCTTGACGAATTCGTTCTTTAGCCATCTCGCCAAGTAGCTGACCAAAAGCTGCGTAATCTTCATCCTCTAAGTAAGCGCCAAGTTGTAACGCAAGATCATTGTCATAATCAGCTTGGGCTATAAGCTTCTCAGCTCTCACAGGGATTGAATCAATTAGCTCTGGGTAGATAACGCCGTTAAGTCCAATGGCATCCCAAACTTTGTTAGGATCGCGGTAAGCTCGCGCTATAGCCTGATTAACTTCATCTTCATACGAATGGAATAAGTAAGTAACCTCGGCTTTTTCTTGCTCTGCCAAGTAGTTGTTTAAGTCTTGGGTTACTCTGTCTTTCATGATCTGTCTCCCGTGTTGTTAGGAGTAATAATAACAAATGTTATTTTAAAGTCAATAACAAATGTTATTATTTGTATGTATTAAATTCAGATAAGGAAAGTTAAATTAAGAAGTAAAACCGATAATCTGTAAGGGTATACAGTGGTTTAGAGATTAAGCTCTTGAGATTGGGCAACAAGCGTAGAGACAAGGCTCTCAGCAAGCTTTTTCATATTAGGACTAAGACCGTCCATAAGATGGGAGTATTCGTCAGGGGCATCACAGCGGCCAAATAGATAGCATTCAGGCTGTACATTAAAGAATTCACAGATTGCGGCTAATTGTTTCTTGGAGGGCCACTGTCCACGCTGTAGGGCGTAGAACTGGTTAGTGGACATTTCATGGCCCAGTTCATTCATGGCATCCACGGCTAATTTAACCGTGTCATAGTTCAGCTCTCGGATTTGTATCAGTCGCTCACCATGCCCTATCATTCTTAAAGAATAGGACTTGACGCCTAAAGTCACTAGATTAATGAGTTATAAACGCTCATTTCTTATAAGTATTTGCGGATAATCTAAAAACTAACACTGGAAATAAGCAAATTTAGTTTATTCACAAATGCCTAAATTGTCGCCTAATTGATCATCTATAGCTCTAATGGTAATTTAAAATGATTATTTAATAACCAGTTGGAGCAGTAAGAATGGAGAGCGTTAAACACCCCGTATATGGTCGATTCAAAGAAGCAAGAATAAGGCGGCAGCTATCACATAACGCTATGTCGTCTAAGCTTGATAGCCTAAAACGCACATTGTCTGCAAAGCAGCTCAAGTCATTAGAGGAGGCCAATAAGGTTAAAGTTGACCTAGAAGACATTTTCTACATTATTCGGATGTTGGGTGCTAATGCTGATTTTTTATTCCCTACCGCCTACCAAGCCGATGAGTTAGCCCT
>Ga0208645_1000661_pt1 | contig 35008 bp, 51 predicted proteins | sample VirMetDEL_Sep_01_FD_184519 | JGI IMG/M metagenome (GOLD analysis project Ga0208645, IMG submission 184519) | Aqueous microbial communities from the Delaware River and Bay under freshwater to marine salinity gradient to study organic matter... | ecosystem: Environmental > Aquatic > Marine >... | reverse complement strand
CAATCAATCAAGCAAACGATGCTGTGTTTGTGCCATTCATTCTATGTATGTGAAGCAGTGCATTGCCGCAATGTTCTGCTGTGCAAAGCAATCTGTAATAAATATCATGGATAAAGGCTATTGACAATATGAACAGAGTGCATTATTGATAGCTTATCAACAACATGAATAAAGGATCACATTATGAAGTATTCGATTGAAACAATCATCAGCACCACCGGTGACGCTATGTATTCGATTAAGATGGCAGACGTTAAAAAGGCAGGTGAAACATTCATCAAGCGCACACCAGACGCCAAGGCTGTTTATTCTGTCAATCATTATGACAAGGCCAGTAAATCTTATTCATGTTCTGACTGTGAAGACATGAACAAAGAGATCTTTGTCAAATCAAGCAAGACAGTCTTTGTCGGCTTCACTTACTAATCAGCAACAACAAAAGGATCAACACAATGAGAATCACAATAGAAAATATCACACCAGTCTTTCACCCGTTCATTGATGAAATAGAACTAGGCTTTGACAGCGATGCCTTCTTGATCTGGTTAAAAGAAGGCTATGTTTTCAGCACGACAAGTTCCGATCACAGGTTATTTGCCTATGACGACTACCAATCAGAATACCAGCTCGAGCAAGCAATAGACAGATGCCTATCTAGTGAGCTAATGCAGATCACAGTTGGAGCTTGGCAAAAACAAAGCCAAGTATCTAAAGAAAATATTGTTGATCTAAATCCTGCAGGGCTTTTTAAATCTGGCATTCCTAATTCAATCACAGAAACATTTACTTTTGATGATGGTGGGGCAAAAAATGCAGGTTATAAAGTTTCTGCTGGTGACTGTGTCTGTAGATCTTTTGCGATTGTAACAGGCAAGCCATATTCTGAGATAGCTCAGATTATAAATGAGCTTGGCAATCAAGAAAGAAAATCCAAGAAGAGAAGCGGCAAATCATCTGCTAGATCAGGCGTGTATAAAACCACAACGAGAAAGCTTGCAGAAATGCTAGAATTAAAATGGGTTCCTACAATGTCTATTGGATCAGGTTGCCAAGTTCATTTAAAAGCTAGCGAGCTACCCTCTGGAAAAATAGTTGTTAGTTGCTCTAAGCATGTCACAGCTATGATCGATGGTGTAATTCACGACACTTACGATCCAAGCAGAAACGGAACTAGATGCGTTTATGGATACTGGACACTGTAACAGGCCGAAACGGGCAAGGCTTGCCTTGCTCGTCTGCTGTTCATTACAGCACTGATGAGGCCAATCATCAGAACAACAACAAAAGGATCAACACTATGAAACTACACCATTCAAAATACAAAAAGAACTATCGCGCCTATATTCTGGATCACATTACTGATGAGGACGATAACCCATTCAAAACAGAACAAGAAAGGATCGATTATCTTTTTGATCGGTTTGAGTCAGAATACGGCTGGAGCATTGATCGGGTTGGCTATTTCAAAGCACTTGAAGAATGGCTTGCTGGTCTAGCTATTCCTTTTGCTTGTTACAACAGCGAGATCATAGACCTTGCTATTGAGATGGGAAGCATAGACGAGAATCCATCTGATCAATTATGTGAGCGTGTTGTAGACGGATATTTCCGCTTTATGGCTAATATCATTTATGGGTTTAAAGACGAAAGGACAGCATCATGATCGGCGCACCAGTTCACACACATAAACCTAACCCCAAAAAGAAAAGATGTTTTTCTTGCATGGGAAAGGGTGAGTATCAAATAAAAATTTCCAATGGAAAAAGCTTAGGCCCTTATAAATGCCAAACTTGCAAGGGCACAGGAAGGACAGCATCATGAAATATGACTTCACAACACAAGCGCAAATTAGATCCGCATTTTGGCAAGGTAATGAACATTTAAAACATTACATTAAAAGCAAAACGCAGAATGATTATGCCGCAACGATCAGGACTGAATTTGTAGAATTCATAGATATGTTAGAGAGATCAAAGCATATCAGCCCAAAACTAGCTAGTGAGGTGACGCTATGACAACAACAGAATCAATCGCAGAATTTGTGATCGGCTTTCTATTCATAGCAACGATGATCGCTTGCTTGTGGGTGTCTCTAATCATCTTTTAAGCTTCTACACTGCCTTGTCTGGTGGGTAACTACTAGGCAGGGCAAGGTTGAACCTTAGAACAGGCTCAAAACGCCAATAACGGCACAACAACAAAAGGATCAAGACTATGCATGTAAATAAAAACGGCATTTATGCGATTCAAGACTGGATCGATAATAACTCAGACAAGAATCATGAAGTTTTTAATTTGTGGGCAAATGGTATTGCGTCTGAGATTGATCAGAATGATTTAGATCAAGAGCTGAAAGATAACGGCTATATCGATCATGAGCTTAACGGCATGCGTGACGGACAAGGTAGGCTCTTGTTTATTAAGCTTTACCAAGAACATTTTTCAGAGTGAGGATCAGACGATGACTAATGAGATTATTTTAAATGTATCAGCAACCATCCAGCTGACTGATACGATGGTCAATAAATATATCATGGATGCAAGGCAGGACATGCAAAAGCTCGCTCTTGCGTCTGGATTCGATTACCAACTAGCAGAGAAAGGGCAAAAATTCAAAATACCTGCAATGTGGGCAGATGGTTCTGCAGCTTCTCTTACTTTTTATCGTGCAAATACAAGAGGCGATAAGAGAGTTAGCATTTCACAACTTCGCAAGCATGCAAATTCTGGTGATGAAATAAAAGTTACATTGTCAGAAGTTACACATGACGAATCAGGCAAGAGAGAGATGCTTGCAACAATAACTAACATCACAAATTAACAGAGAGAGGGTCAAAATTATGTCTAATAAATCAGAGTATCAAATCGAAAGAGAAAAGAAAACAGCCATCAATAAGAAAGCGATGGCATCTCTAACAACTGAGCAACTTGAGGTCATTAAGAAGCTCAAGGAAGATCTAGGTTCAGCCTTGTCCATGTTGGCAGAGACTAACGATCTGTATCTTTCTGACATTCAAAAACTTGATGATGGTTATCACAAGCTATGCAACAACTTTAATCTTGATCATTCGTATAGATAAAGAGAAAGGGCGGTTACAACACTGATGGAGAAAAGTGCGATAACCGCCCAAACGACTAACAACATGTGCATAGGCGGATCAAGACCTATGGGAAAGGAATAACATGACGAGCGAAGAAATAAAAGCAGAAAGAAAAAGGCTTGGCCTTACTGCTGAAAAGATGGGCAAGATGCTTGGCGTATCAACAAGAGCAATCTTTTATTATGAAGATGGGCAGAGAAAGGTGCCTTTGACTGTTGAAAAGCTACTGCGCTTGCTTGCAGAGAAAGGCTAAGCAATGCCGCAGGGCAATGAAGCACTGCTTTGCAGAGATGCAGAGCAGTGTTTTTTTTATATATAATAAAGAAACATTTTATCGCAGTTACGCAATGATGCTGTGCGGCAATGCTAAAGAGAATTTTTAATATCATGAATTTTTATCTTTGCCTAGCCCATCTCTGCAAGTTTTTCTCGCACGATATACCAAAGAGTCGGCAGAGAAATGGCGCAAGTCATTCCAGTCCCTTGATATTCTGAGCTTACAAGAGAGAGAGAAATAACTGCTCTTGGCTCTTGATAGTCATACTTATACACAAGTACAGGCTCAAGATCCCCAGCTTGTTCACAAGCTTGTACCCACCAGTCTTTTTTGTGGGTGTAGCCTTTTGCGTATGCCTTTGCCTCGAACGCAAACCCAGGGATTATAATGTCTGACTGCCCTTTTTGTTGGTATTGAGAGAGATTGCGCGACGGTTGCTCTAGCAAGTTTTCGCCAAGATTGTCTTTCATCTCATTAACGAGCCATCTTTCAAACGTAGCTCCTTTGTCTCTGCTTTTCTTACCCATTTTATCACCTCAAAACATAATCATTTGTGTGCTTATTTGTGCGGAAGAATCATAATGTTTAATATTTCCTTTAGGGTATGGGTGTTGCTCGTAACGCAAGCTAGACAGCAACTTTTTTTTCTGCCCTTTACTGCCAACAAAATAAACATAACGATGCTTTTGTGGCCTTTGTACACGCTTAGTTGCATCAAACTTTTGACCATGCCTTGCGTGTTTTCCATTAGTGTCTACGTCTGTTCTGGCTACAGTCAAACCAGTATAAAGAAAGTTACAAGCCTGATATATAAAACCAGTGTGGCCCATACCAGTGTCAGCATAAGATACTATGATTTTAGGTTTAGCAAGTTGCCTTAAACTTTGACCAACAAGAAAAGATGCTTGATTGCGTTTGTTGTCAGTTAAACACACCCTGTTCAATTCATAAACTATATTAAAGTATTCCTCACCGCACACACCCTTGCAAAGCATAGGTGTGGCTGGCTTCCCATAAGTCACGACACCTATCAAAACTTTACCATCATATAAACCAAAGGCATCTGTGATTTGAGGTATTCTTTTAGCGTAATGTTTTCTTAATAACCAATCGTGCGTTTGTTCTGCTTGTATTTTAATAACTTTCATATCCAATCCAATACTGTGTCAGTGTTGCCCTTTTCCCAGACAAACCAAGCGAAAGCAATGAAACCAGACGAACCTTCTGGTTGCTCTTCATCACCGCGCCACATCGTCAGACGTTCAGAGAAAGCATGAACCCTAGCTGGTGCTTGTCTGTTGTATATAGTCTCCCTTCGCTGTTTGCCCTCAAGGAAAGCGAGGCGCAACAACATGGCAAAGTAAGGAACTTCTAAGTCTAAACACTTAACAACAAATTGATTTGCAAACTTGTACGGCGGGTTTGTAATTATAGCAGGGGCAAGAGCTTTATGTTCCATCATAAAATCTATATTAGCTTCGCCATATCCATAATCATTTAAGTCTGTAGATATAACTTCATGCCCAGCTTCTATTAAAGGCTTACTGATTGCACCATTACCACAGGCTGGCTCCCATATGTCATAAGGTAGTTTCTCCACGTTCATCAGGGCTTCTGTAGCTTCCCTTGGCGTTGGATAGAAGTCATCTTTCTGACGGGTCAAAATACCGTATCCATTAAGGCCGTGATAGCCACGGCATAGAGTAAACCTAGACCCAGCAGGAACAGGCTCATCTTTATGCGCGTAACGACAGATAAGAGGAAACGTCTCTTCATTTGATAGCTCCTGCATTTTCTATAATCTCCAACAATTCATCATCGTCAACTATCTCTTTGCCAGTGCCATCACAAGCAGGGCAGTCTTCATGAGACACATCATCATCTTCAAAAGCAGGAGTATCCCAAATCCATCCAGTTCCTCTGCATTGCAAACAATCAGTCTGTAAAAAAGTCATCTGGCGTTACCTTCCCTTCAGTAGCTCTGTAGATGATCTGCATCACCCTCAAGCTTGGTTGCCTTTCACCCGCAATAATTCTGGACACAGTTGCTTTAGATAGTCCACACTTGTGAGCAAATTTAGTTTGGGTCAGCTTGTTCTGGCGTATGTAATGTCTGAGTTTCATAAGTTAATTGTAAATTAGTTGTTGACACAAAGTCAAATCATATCTACTTCTACCACTATAAACCACTGTGAGGAACGGATTAACATGGAAGTACCAGCAACATTAAAAGAAATGGGTTATGCACATGATAGCGCATCTGGGGCTACGGCTCCTAAAGATGAGATGATTTTAAAGCTGTGGGTGCGCCACAATAATATGCGCCTTCCAATGGCTGCTAGACCTTGGGCTGGAATTTGTGTTCAACAAGGTGTGGACCTAGCACTTGGATTAGCAGACTATAATGAGATGCTTGGTCAGCAAGAGCCTACCGACATGGCGCAAGCTGTTCGCTCTGCGATGTCAAAGTATGACGAATACAAACCGCGCGATTGGGATGGCGGTAAAGATGCCGAAGAGTTTGACGCTTTTCGTGAGCATATCCCAGAAATGGTTGCTGTTGGTATCGCTTCAGTAAAAGATTGTTTTTCTCAAGCTAATTTAATTGAAGGTGAGTATCAGCGTTGGCTTAAGGTTGATGGCTTAGATGTCCCTGTAATGCTTTATCAAGATTATAGTGCGGGTGGTATGCAAGCTGACCTAAAGTGTAGCTTGCTGCTTCGCAACCCACCCAAAAAAGATGGCACAAGAAGTTGGCGCATACCAAAGCCGCGCACGACTCCAACATGGCAACAGGTTATGCAACAGGCTGTCTATTGGAAAGCTACAGGTCAAATGCCTTCACTGCTTTTTGTCACAGCTTCCGGCTATCACATAGCCAATTCACAGAATTGTGAAGCCCTCACAGAAGATTCACTTAACAGGGCTTTCAATGATGCAGTCAGGTCTTGGAAGACTACACAGAACCTAATTAGGGCTGCATACGGCAACTGGAACACGCTTGCTGGACTGGTTCAACCAGACTTTAATGAAATATCCAGAAGGCATGGGCCATCAATCACACAACTAGCAAGACAACTATGGAGTGACTAATATGTTTGAGCAAATTTGGGGTTATTTAACTGGCGCAAAGGAAGGCAAGGAAATTGTCTGGGATTGGCCTGATGATAACTCAGAAAAAATCCCGCCTAAATATGTTGCTAATCTTTGCAAACGGATGCAGGTAAATGACTACATCATTTGTCCAAGCCGTAGAGAATCAGGCAGGGTTTTTAGTTGGCATCGCCGCAACACAGATAACCAGCTTATCACCCGTTCCATTATGAAAAATGGCAAAGCAGTAATTAAAGTTTGGAGAATCAGATGAACGATTTATTTGAAACACCAGCTTATAAGCTGTATCGGCAGACTGACCCCCAGACTAGCCGTGAGGCGGCGCAAAGTCTGGAAGTCAGTGCGATGGAACGTACCGTTGCGGAAGCTATCAAAGGCTTTCGTGCGGCAGGATGTATCTCTGATCAAGTCCTAGATGCCCTGCCGCAACACCGCTATAGCACAGTCACGGCTAGGTACAAACAGCTAAAAGAGAAAGGAATTATCTTTGTGGATGACCGCAAGGCAAAGGGTGCGTCTGGCAGAGGTCAGCTAATAATGTGGCATAAAGATTTTTATAGGGAGCAAGCTAATGACTGATCAAGAAATGGAAATGTGGCAACACATTGATGAGTGCCGCGATGAAGTTAAGAAATTAACTGAACAACTTACTGATTTGCAAAATGCTTTTACAGTATTTACTAACCTGTTAGCTGACAATTTCGAGAGGAGAAATAATGAGCGACCTAATTAAATGTATGGATGCCGTCAATGAGTTGAACAAAACTCATGGTGTCAAACAGCGTGGCGGCAAGATGTACACTCAAGTTGTGCATCGCATGGAAGCCTTCCGCAGACACTTTGGTATATCGTGCGGCGTTAATACGTCTGTCTTGGTTGATGATGGTCAGCGTGTAGTTATCAAGGCTATCATCACTAATGCTGATGGTATCCAGATAGGCTCTGGTATGGCTGAAGAGATAAGAGGCCAAGGCCATGTCAATCAAACATCTGCATTAGAAAATGCCGAAACATCTGCTATCGGTAGAGCGTTAAGCTCTATCGGTCTGGCTGGCGGTGAGTATGCGTCTGCTAATGAAATAGATGCAGTCAGCAGGAAAGAGGAAGCAAAGAAAGACCCTGCTCCTGTTCCTGTTCCTACTGCTACCGAAGTTGCAAAGAAAGAAACCCCAAAAGAAATAACAGAAGAGGTAAGAAAAGCTCAACTGTTCATGGGTGAAGTAAATGCAAAGTTGCCTAATCTTAAGCTGTTTACTGCGGTCAAAGAGTACATGGCTAATCCCTGGGTTAAAGAAAATATGAAGAACGCAGAGCTTCATGCACCCGAATTATATAAAATGATCCGTGACAGATTTGTTTTGCGGGTAAACCAAGTGAAAGTAGCAGGAGAATAAAATGGCGAAAAAGTTTATAAAGCTAACCACAATCCGTTGTTTCCCAAACAATGATGGTCAGGCCAAGTCTAAATATGGCAACAGCAAATGGAAGCCGTGGAAGGACGGATCTCCTGCTGACATTCACCTTCGTTCTGAAGCTAGTTACTCTGTGCAAGTTTATGAGAACGACGATGGCACATTGGGTATTAACATTGCTGAAGTGCAAGACTACGAATCATCAGACAGTATTGCTGACGGCATTTCGCAAGGTGGATTAAAGCCTGTTGGTGATGCAATCAATAAGAAGTTCCAACCTGCCGCTGGGCCAGTGGATGTTGAGGGTCTTGCTGATGACGATATTCCCTTCTAAGGCTGATGTCTCAGACAAGCTCCTCTATACAGCTAAAGAGGCTTGCTTGATTATCTTCGGAAGCAATGACAAAACGAAGATGAATCTTATGTATCGCTTGTTAAAGAGCAACAGGATAGACGCAGAGCGTGTTGGTAACACATGGTTTATCCCAAGACGGGAGCTTGTTAAGCTTAATGGAAAAGACCTTGTGTGATGATTGCTCGAAAGAAGCAACCCAAACCGTCAAGAACAGGCAGTTCTGCTCACACTGTGCAATGCGTGTACTGCAACAAGACGATGCTTGCATCGGATACGGGATGGGTGGTGAATGGTCTGGGGGTTGTGCTATGTCACAGTCTGTTACCAGATGATTGTTTCTCTAGCTTCCGAAAAGAATCAGAGGCGGCTAGAGGCAAGGGAGTTAGCTGAAGGTTACTACCTTGCTTTAATAAGCGCAGGATGGGGGCTATACCGCATTGGCAAAGAGCATAACATTGAGCCAATATACCCGAAAGGGAAAGGTATACTCCCTGATTGCACTGTTTCTGTAGGCATATGGACAGAAGAATACTTAATAGACCAACTGTCTGATTACATTCTTTATGGGGAAAAGTATTTGATATGAAACAATATAAATGTTCCAGCGAAATGACTATCGAAGAGTTCAAAAAGGACTTAGAGGAAATAAAAAATAGAGCGAAAGAAGTGGAGCCAGTTAAAAATAATATTCGGCACAAGAAAGGAAAGCTTCCCTTAACTGTTTCCAACGCATTGTTTTACAACGGAACAAGAAAGAAAAACTAACCCACTTCTTTTGTAGAAAAGGGGGCCACAAACCCCCCTTTCGTGTCATTTTTTCTTTTTAGCTTTATTACGCTTAGATATAGCAGAGGCTTTGCGTTTAGCATCAGACTTACTGCTTGCACCCCAAGCCCTAAGAGACAACAACAGTCTAGTCGGCTTGCCGTTCTTCTTCTCAGGCCCACGCATACCACCCATTCTAGCTAGGAAACTGGCCCTTCTAGGGTTGTCGCCCTTCTTTACTGGTGCTTTTAGCTTGCCACCTTTATAAGATGCCCTTCCCTTGGCGTTTAAACCGCCCTTGGGGTTCTTCCCTGCTTTGCGTGTCCATGCAGGAGACTTAGCCATCGTCGCTCTCCACAGCCCTCATACGGTCTACTAAACGCCTAGCCCGATTCGGAACTTGCGTATACCAACGGCTATCGACCATTTCATCTGCGGCTTTATTCCAATCACGGGCATCAACGCCAGCCTTCATACCTTTGAATTTAGATAAGCGAGGTCTGCCCAGATTAAACATCATGTTAGCTACGATGTGCTGGCACTCTTGTGGTAGATCATCAAAGTCAGAGTAAAGAGTTTTGCACTCATCAACAGCTATAGCCATATCAAGATTAAACACTTGATGCACTCGCTCTTGCTCAATGACTGTGCCGACAGGCTTGCCGTATTCTTTATCTTCTTTGGTTACAAGATGACCAATGCCGAATGTGGGTAAGCCAAGATGATCTAAATAGATCTCGTACTTACAGCCCTCATCTTCCGCAAGCTCAACCCGTAGCTGAGTTACATTCATTTCTTTTTCTTCTTTGCTGTCTTGGCAGATTGCTTGAAAGCTTTAGCAGTAGGCGCACCCTTTGCTCCAACTTTCCGCATCTTCTCACCAGAACCAGCGGCAATGCGCTTTTTCTTGGCATGGATGTTGGCATATAAACCTTTTTTCATTTCGTTAATCCTTTTGACTTTTCATAACTACGCATCCCGCCCAATCCTAATAACCCTAATAGTACAGTCATAAGACTATCCATGTCAAAAGCAGGGTAAGGCACAGCTTCTATTCCCATGTAGGCTGTCACTACATCCATAGTAGGGAACACTAAAAAGTGGGCAAATAAAGCTAAGCTACAGCACCAACCAACACTAGGACGCCAGCCCGACACAAACAGGTTTCTTGACTTGGCCTCTTCAGCATTTATCGCCAACTGGCCTTTCGCTAATTCCTGCGCGTGGTTGTCTGCCATTGTCGCTAGATCGTGGGCTAACTTGTTCTTCTGATCCTTGTCCTCTATGAACTTGTCCAGTAATCCTGTCACTGGCCCTATTAACGCTTGCAACATTTTGCCTTCTCCTATTAGCTAAAGCCTGTGCTGTAGTAGTTCGGTTATTCATACTCCAAATCATTTTGTTAATTTTCCATCGGTATATGCATTGGCCCCAAAATAAGCCGCAACAAGAGCAGAGTTAGCTACAAAATAAGTAGGAGCAATATTTCCTATGATTGTTGCCGCACTGTCATATCCAAGCATAGCTGTAATTAAAATAGCCGCTGGATAATTTAAAGTTCCAAACAAAGCAAACCAAGTCATGTACCTCATTGAGTCACGCCTAGCATCTGCATCTTCAAGTTCTTTTCTTTTAAACTCTAACGCCATAGACAACTCTTCATCGCAAAGAACATTATCTCCGTTAGTATCAAACTTTGAATAAGCACTATCTTTCTGTAACTTTTTTTGCGTCATTACGCTCTCTTGTATTTGTTCTCACATTTATAAGACACTGACTTGTAGGGGGCTGGGAATAAAAGCTGTGTGTCTTGGAACATCTGAAGTACACGCTCAATACACTCAGACTGTCTATCGTATGGGCCTTTAGCATCTATTACTTTAATGCAATCACTACCAAGTAGCGGGGCACATATTATAAGAACAGCAGTAAACATCAGTCACCTGCAAAGATTATTGATAATGTAATACATGCAACCACAAAAATTAAAGCAAGAAGAGATATACCAACTGTCTTAGCAACCTCCATCATCTCATGGTTCTTGCGGTTCTGTTCTATCTGTTGTTCCTTTGCTTCTTGCTTGGCTTCCTGTATGCGTCTAGCTCGTTCATTGACAATGCTTTGCCAAGTTCCGTGACCAAACCTTTGGTCTACCATTACAGAAACCTCATACAGCTTCTCAGCCGCCAGCTTTGCATCTATAGTTTCTTTAGCTACAGTGTTAACACTAAACTGACTAGCACCAGCCTTCTTGTTCCTGGCTTTCTGAGCTTGTTGCTCACCAAGAAACAAGTTGTCTATGTGCCCAGCTATCTCACCAATGTCATTAGCTGTACCGATAGCGGACTTGATGCCATCTACAGCAGATTTAACAAGAGCAATCCCTGCAAGGGTTTCAGCTATCATTACGTTTCCGATACATAGAGTAAGCTCTGCCACACACCACAACAAAAGATACAACAGCAGTAGCCAAAGCAAACCAGCCTGTTAAAGCATTAACCCACAGCGGAGCTGTTATCCCACCACCTATAATGGCTATGTCAGTGTGAATGTCTTTCATCTTATAACTCATCAGGCCAGTTATTTATTGGTGGTTTGCCATTCGGCTCACCATCACTATCAACAGGCGTGTCAAACAAAGCCATGAACGCATCAATGTCTGACGCATTGTCTATTGCTGTTTCGATTGTGCCAGAAGAAGTACGAACAGCGGCTCTATAATTTGCAACTGCGGTGCTGAGTGTCTTACTGCTATCTTCTTGCAAGCGGATAACCATCCAGTCAGTACCAGCTAACAACGCACCAGCCGTAACTTTTGTCTGAGCCTTGTACTGCGACTTTAGCCCAAGTGTTACGCCCTGTTCGCCTGTCATATCATCGACAACAGCGTTGCCATCATCATCGACCCAGAGCGTGTCATCAAGGTCACGGGCTACGCCAGCCGACCAGTAGAAGCGATTGTCAAATGGTGCTGGGTCATCTTCCCAAACAAGCCCCTTGTCGGCTTTTGTAGTGTTATCCCAGACCATCCAATTATACGGATGCTGAGTACCAGAGCTATCAACCCAAGCCTTACCCGCCCGAATGATTTTGTTGTTGTATTTCCACATTGTAAGCTCCTATCGGGCGTTAGAATATTTAAAAGGCTGTTCGGCAAATGCTAAAAATATATGAGTATTGGAGGCACCCATATCCCCTGTGCTTGCACGGATTTTAAACCCGTTACTCAAAAAATCTACTTCGTTTCCTCGATTAGAAATTGTAGTTTCAGTGCCAGCGTCATTTGCGGCTAGTGAACGAGTGTTTCCATTGGTATTAGGGTAAACTTTATTATCAGTTATCATCCAAAAACCTGACGCACCTGCCTCTTTAATCATAACCCAAGCGGGGCGGAAATTTAGCGACACATAGGTGCCGTCAGCGTTTCCATTTCCGGTGTAACTGCCAGCCTTACAGTACCCGTCGATGTCTGCAAAGCAATAAGCTATGTAGTCTTCATCGGTTGCATTTGTTTGATGATTTGAGCCAACTGAAAAAACCGAATCGCTAGGAGTTGTGTCATTCCAAACTTGCGCCGCACTTGCTGACCCATTACTTTCATTCAGCTTCAAATAATTACCAGCACCGATTGCATTGTGATAAACAGCCCAGTCATCTCCTTGGTCTAGGTTTTTAGCAATAACCATTGTCGGTGCTGTAGCTACTCCACCAACCGTTAAATTATGCGGTATCGTATGACCCGCTGTGCCGTTACCAGTATATTTAATAATAGAAAAGCCAGCATCAGTATTTACAGAACCAGCGTAAGTTTTTGCTGTGCCTGACCCTGTTGTGTTGCCAGACACGGCTGTGCCAGCTTTCCAATTCCAAGAGACTATGCCTTTTGCGTTTTCATTTAATGCACCATCACCACCAACAGTAAAACCGTCAGTGCCAAACGCTGTTAAGCCGTTGGCTTTTGTTGTTTCAGTAGAAGTTCCAGTTATTTCAAGACGCTTCTCAACGCCTCTAACAGAATCATACATTACATGATTGTAAGTGTTGCCCCTGTTTTTGCCCCAGACCCAATCCGGCTGGAAGCCAACGCCAGTAATGCTTTGAGTACCACTGTTGCCAGTGTATAGCACCGTATTGAAATAATCCTCACCCGAAATTATCGCTGGCTCTGGCAGGTTGGCTGTACACAAAGATGTGTAGCCAGAAGGAACAGCATACTCAAACGTCCCGATGCCATTGCTGTCAGTATTTGCAGAGGAAACATTCGCGCTGTCTTGCCCAAAGTTCACTTCCCAGCCTCCACCAGAACCACCGTTATGAGCGAAAAATGGTATGTATGTTACGCCTTCAGTGAGAAGAAAAACTCTGTTTGTACCATCTGAAAAATCAGGAGTGCCGTTAATATAAACGCCGTTTACAGCAACCCACACCCAGCGATTATCCATGTCTATAGCGAAGCTAACAGTTCCACTCGCTTGAGTGTCTATATGACTTTGAAAATTGTTAGTGTTGCCAAGACTGCTGTTTCTAATTGAATTTTTATGGCTATACCAGATGATATAATCACCTGCTGTATTGATAAAATTAGCAGTCTTACCGACTACAGGAATCGTTGAATCAAATACTCCTGCAAAGCATGTTAAAGAACCACCAGTATTTGCTCCGCTAAAATCGCCTTCCCAATACCATTTGCCAGAGAGAGGTAGTGACATTGTTGCTGGTGCAATCGTATATCCAGAACCAGAAGTTGAGTTCATTGCGGCTTTCAAATTGCCTTCGCTTAGAGTGACGGAACTACTTGCTTTATGCAGTGGGTTCATCGTAGCAAAATTATTCGTCGGGCTGTCTGGCACCACATCTGAAGCAACAAGGGCGGAGACAGCGAAGTTATTGCCAAGACCGGACTGGTCATCTCCAATATTAGTTTGAGCCGTTGTGTCTTGGGCTGTTGTTGCAGTTCCTGTAGCTTCAAACGTGAGGTGAAAGCCATTATCGCCGTAGGTCAAACCGCTACTAATATCCTTCGGAATCCATATGCCGTCCTTTAGCTCTCCAAAACTATCATGACTCACAGCCGCAGAATCTATCGACACAAATTCAGCTATGTAACCGTCAAAGTAATTGCCTGTGCTTCTGCCAATATAAGTTAATTTGTTATTAGTGAATTGGCTGTTTTCCGAAGTAGTAGGATAATCTGCACTATCAAAAACAGTTTCTCTTACGCCGTTGATGTACAGCTTGAGACGGTCAGTCTCTGTTGAATTATCGCGGTCAAAGATTAAATGGATGTGATACCAACTGCTGACATCTCTGAAAACCCTAGTGGTATCTAATTGTGATGTAGCACTACCAGCGGATTCAGTTCTGTATCTTAGCGTGTCATCAGACAGAAATTGAATAACAGACGAGTCATTGTGGTTACTGGGAAACGAACTTCCTACAGCATACATCATTTGCGTACTGCCTAGATTTCCACGCTTCACCCAGAATGATGTAGTGTTTAAGTTTCTGCCGTTTGAACTATTTGCATCAGGGTTTCTGCTAAGATGTGCGCTATCGCCATCCTCGAACCTCAAAGACTGGCTTATGCTGTGCGGATAGAAGCCAGAAGCTGGGCTAGATAACCATTTATCAGAACTAAACATTAGCTGAACGCCAGTTGTGGTGCGCCTAACAAGATAGAGTTGTCTGCTTTAATAATGTAAGGCACAACATCATAAGCATTGTTCGTTGCTGAGATTGTTAGTCCAGCACCGCCAGCCGATTCATAATCACCATGCAAAGACAGAGTTGCCGCCGCACCTGATGAAGGGTTGATAAAGATGATAGTGCCTGTCTGACCTATCTGACTGGCCTCTGTGGTAGGCGCGGCTAATGTGTTAGAGCCAGCTGCTAGGGTAATTATGAAGTTTTGATATGTGTCGAAGTCCAGCACACCGCTAGTTGCAGATAGAGCAGCTGTATAAGTTGATGGAACCTGTGCCTTAGTAAAGGTGTTCTGGTCGCTTGTCTTAACTACAACGCCCTGCAAACTCACTGCACCAGATGACACTGTAAAATCAGCAGTTGCAAAAGAAGCTATGCCTTTGTTGGATACAGTTGCATCCTCCCCAGCAATAGTAAGCGTGTCAGTTGCGGATACAGTAGCATCAATGCCCTCGCCGCTAGTTATTGTAAGAGTATTGCCATTGTCGATAGACTGCGTTGTAGACCCGTCTGTAAGACTAAATCCGCCAGATGCGTCTACACCTGAGTAACTAAAGTCAACTCTAATGCCATCAGTATTACTAAATGATCCGTTAGAAACAACATGCGTAACCGGCACCTTAGTATAGCCAGACGCATCAGTTACAGCACCAGAAACTTTGAACACTGCAAAAGTAGATGCTGTTCCTTCTTTCTCAATATGAATGATGCCACGGGCCGTTGCGTTTGATATATCGTCAAAGCTTTGAACAAAACCGCTAATATCAACTGAGTTATCATCAGCGTCATCTATATACAAAATGCTTACACTGCTTATTGTACCGTTGTTAAATGCCAACTTACCAGCACCAGGGTCGGCATCAGAAGTGGCTGAACTCCAAGTCATCTGCAAGCCAGCACTATTACCTGTTGCTCCTGTTGCACCTGTAGGAATACCTAGCGCTAACGCTAAAGCACCAGTTCCGACTGTGTAAGTGGCTGATGCTGTAGGGCTACCACCAACAGACACAGATGATGCTGTAGCTGACACAGTATCAACCTTGCCCTCAGTAACAGAAAGCTCACCACTACCGTCAAAACCAAGTATTTTGTTAGCTCTAGCTGTTGCTCCAACGGTAAATTCCGTAGATGTCATAGTGTTTGTACGAGAAATCTTGATAGATCTGCCCTGCTCCTCTGCAATTTCTTGAGCAATAAACGTTAGCTTATCAAGAGCGTCTTCATGCGAGGCTGCTGGGAAAGGGTCATTAGGAGTGTAATCAGTTGTTTGAGTTTGTGCCGTTGATCTTAGCAGAACAACAGTCTCTCCATCCGCAGGAGCAGAACCGAATGTAATATTTCCGCCAGTTGCTACACCTACATTTGAAACCGTGTAATGAGTTGTCTTTGTTTTGACAGTTTCAGCACCAGTAGAATCGGTTTTAATAATGACAGTAATATCGTCATCATCAAATATCTTAAAGTCATACGGAAAGACAGTAGTGGTGCCGTCACCGTCTGCACTTTTCTTTGTTGTAACGCTACTAACTGTCATGTCTATCTCCGTGTTGGCCTATTATATCAAAAAATAGAGTTGTGTGAAAGGATCTTAAAACCTTACCGCTGTCTGGCTAGGAGGGAAATAAAATGTTTGGTCTGTATCTTTCTTCATTCTTCTTTCCATCCTGCGTAAATACCCAGGGTTTACATGCTCCATCATTCCGTGAATAAATAAATAATCTAAGGCTGTCTTTGTATAGAATAAGTTAATTCCAGGGATGTTACTCTTTGCAAACTGTACGCTGTTCTTCAAAATTGCATCAGGATCTCCAGACTTAACACTACCGTATATCTTGTCTATCTGCTCAATAGAACCAAACGTAGGGCCAGACATTGTTTGCAAAAGACCTCTGCCAAATTTCTGATGTTCTCCAAACAGCACATCTCCGTAAATGCCTAACCCGCCACCTTGAACAATAGCTCTTGTTAAAAGTTTAGGGTTTAACCCATACTCATCGCCAAACACTTCTTCTGGTGACTTGCCTTTCATAATGTCTTTCATGGTGACTGACAGGTAGCCCATCATAGTTGTGCCAACCATCATTTGAGCCACCCCAAACAGGCCACTCTTGCCTTCTTCAATTCTTGCGTAACGCTGTCTCTGTGCGGCCTTAGTTACATAAGTAACAGGGAAAGCCTTAAACTGCATAAACGCTCTGATAGCCTCACCAAGCACAGTGCCACGCTCAGTGCCTACATTCATGTAAGCTCTTTCTTTGGCACCTGGGGTTGGTATAGCAGTCTCAGCCGAATCGGTTATATACATAGAATATTTTGCCATAAGGTCATTCTTGTACTTGTCGATAGATGCTTTGGTTGCTGTCTTAACAGGGCGTTTTCTACCAGCGTTAGTCTTAGCTAAAGCAGCAGCCTCTATGACATTGGCGGGAATATTATCTACTCCACCAGCAAACATATAAGCCCTGCCATCCGCCGCAGTCATGTCCATTTGCCGCAACACATCCCACTCAGCTTCGTTTATGTCATATCTTTGTAAGCTGTTGCGTGTTCTGACGTTTAGTTCAGAAAATTGATTGCCTTTATAAGTGGCTAGATCGGCGGCTAACAGTTTAGCTACACCTGATTTCTGGTCATCGTTCCAAAACGTCATAAGGTTTAATCTAAAATAATGTTGTTGCGCTTTCCCTATTGTCCCAGGCAAACTATCATTAGAGCCAAACCTAGCGTGTGTACTTCCCATCGCGCCTTCTATACCTACACCCAAAAGATAAGCCAATCTTTTCTGGTCTTTGCCTTTGAAGCGAGAGAAAACAAACCCAAGAGATTTAGCGTAAGAACCAAATATCCCTCTGTCTGTGTTGCTATTTATAAATGTTGCGTTTGTAGCAATATCACCAAATGACGAAATAGTTGCTGCGCCTAGCTTTGCCATTGATTGTATCATTCGCCAACCAGACGCAAGGCCAGCAAAGTCAGCCCCAAACAATATAGGTCTACTAGACCCTCTTGCCTTTGAACTGCCATCTATTTCTTTAAATTGGTTTCTTAAGTTAAAATCTTTTACTGAGTCTAAAACCAATACATCCCCAGCATTGCCAGATCTTACATCGTTCAAAACTCTATCAAACATTGCTGTAGGGTTTGTCCCAAAAACTTCCATCAACCCAATGGACTGTGCATCATGGTCAATTCCAGATATAACAGCATCAACTAGGCTCATGCGAGTGTACTTTTTTGAGTATTCATAAGCAGCAGTGCCGTTCTCAAAGTGTATTGTACGGCTCTGGCTTAATTTCTTAGCCATGTTTGATGGCCCTTTGAAAGCTCCAACAGGGTCAGCAGAATTAGTGTTTGGGTCTAACTTTTGGTGTTGCCCTGTAACAAGATTGCCCCACATATCACTAAGAAACATCTCGTCAGTGTATGGAACTTTTTTCCCGTCAATGGTTGTGAATGATGGTTTATTGTCAAAAGTTTTTCGGCTTAACCTATTAGGTTCAAGCATGTAGTCTACCCATTCTTTTTTTGATACCTCTAGCTCGTCTGCTGTTTTAGCACCTTTCCTTAATAAAATTGGGTCATGCCCCTGACGAACAGCGTAGTTCTCTAGCTCCGCAATAACAGTGCCATGCAAGTTTTTCCTATCAAGACGAACTTTTTGATGAGCCTTAATAATGTCAGCAACTTTTTTTGCTTCCGCCCCACCCGCTTGATTAACATCGAAATCAACAAAGTTTCCGTTAGCGTCTTGTTCTTTAGCAAACATAGCTCTGTAAATAAGTTCCTCTGCGTCCTTGCTTTTGAAGAACTTTTCAAGCCCAGCATCATTTATAGATGCAAGTAATGTGCCTTGGTAGTGCGTGTTTAAGGCGTGTTGCCTTGCGTCAACGCTCTTGAAGTTTCCAAGTTGGGCACTGCCCACCATTACGCTAGACAAAGCCTCTGACGGGTTATCAGGGTTTTTTCTAATAACTGTCATTATATCAATGTATGCCTTGGCGTTAAGTATTCTGTTTCTCTTTTCGATAACAGCATTAGTCTTAGTCTGCCTTGCTATGTTCTTAGCTAGTTTAGCTAGGTCAGTGTACTCTTCAGCCAAAGAGTTTTCTGCGCGTTTTTGTAGCCGACCCTCAAGAACGTCTATGATTTCTTGCGCTTCTTCTTTGTTAAAAGACAGACCATCTTTTTTGGCGGCAGCTAGTATTGCTTCACTACAACTCATTAGCCTTGGCTCCTTACAATACACGCACGACCAGCTTCAACATAGTTTTCAATGTTTTCCGCACTAGCCTCTAGGTCAGTAATTTCTTCCAAAGATTGTCTTGCTTCTGCGGGTAGCATTGCTAAGTTTTCTTCAGTTGTTATCTCGCTTAACAAGACTTGGTTTTCTTGCTCAATAGCATTAGCATCGAACTCATCTTGCTTTAAAGATTGAGATTTAATTTCATCTACATCATCAGAATATTCAGCAAGCCTACCCAAATTACTAGGCTCTGGTTGTACTTCTTGCGCTTCTGTTACAGGTGCATCAGCTTGTTGTTGCGTAACAGTTTGACGCTTTTCAAGCATGTCATTTTGAATATCTTGGATTGCTTGTTTTTTTTGTTTTTGTTTTTCTGCATAAATGCGTGGCTGATCAACTTGTGGCAAAGCATCGCCTTTTCGGTCTACTTCTACCCAACCAGAGCCACCAAAACCATCGTCCTCTTGGAAGTCTAAATACCTAGTCGTCGTGCCATCAGTAATAGATATAATTTTTTCTCTAGGATCAAGACTAGGTTTACCGGCTATTATGATTGGTACGTTTTTAGACGTAAACTTAGGAGGTGTAAGTTCTGCCGCTTCAACCTCTACATCTGGCTCCGCTGGACGTTCTATAGTTTTTCCAGAACGCCTATCCATTTCTACTTCAATAGCCTTTTTATCAGCTAATTTTTTAGGGTCATTGGGAAAATACTCTTTAATTTGCTTATCAAGCACAGCAGACATTTGCGCTAGTTCTTCTGGCGTAGCCTCAGACAACTTTCTTTCAAAGAAGTCTGGCAAATCCCCAAACGTGGAATCACCTACATTTACTGTGTATTCTTCATCAAAAGGAGATTTGACGGGCGTTTTATCTACCTCATTAGCAACCTTCTCAGCCCTTGCAGACGCAACAGCCTCGCCATCTCTAACAACGCTAGTTACATTAACTTCTTGATCTTGCAACACTTGACCGATAGCCGTGTTCTGAGCTTGCTCTTTGCTTTTTGGAGGTAGCTTTCTAAGGCGGTCTGACAGTTTACCAACACCATAAAACAGGGAGCCACCCAAAGCCGCACCAACCGCCACATTTAAAAAGCTATCCATCAAGCGATAATCACGGTCTTGCTCCGCCGCTGCCGCACCAATAACCAACGGCTCAACAATAGCGGCACCTACAGCACCATCCATCGCGCCAGTCATAAAACGCTTTGATCCAGTGCGACTTGCTGTTGTCGCCATTCTCCCAAGAGCAACAGAAGGGATAAACGCAGATGCTACGTTTAGAGGGTCAAGCATACTACCCGCTAAAGAAACAGCAAACTGCGCCGCGCCAAGACCAAATCCGCCTCTGGATCTGCCTAACGTAGTTCTGAAATCCAAACGCTCGTCATGTCGCTCTGATAAAAGCTGTGCTAAACCTTCTTTAATACCTTCTTCGCCTACCTCAATGCCTTCTCTAAAGTAGTCGCTAGAGGCCCATGCGTCCTTGCTGAGTGTGCTTCCTTCTGTTCCCTTGCCTATGTACTGCTCTGACAGTCTTCCAAGCGCATTGGCGGGGTTGTAATAAAGAGTTTCGTTAAACGTAGCACCCAAAACATCCATCGTCCCAGCTTTGGCATAGTCATGGTATTGTTGGGTTAGGTTTTCATCCTCTTCCTGTTCTGGGATATACATATCAACCATTAGAACAACTGCCCTGCTAATATAACTTGGCTAAACGCCGCCCTTTTCCTGTCAAGAATTTGGCCTCTTGTCCGTCCATACACCTCAAGATACTCAGAAGTAGTGGCACTTAATTTGGAAAATGGTACGGTTATGTAAGGGTCTTGCCCGTCTTCTACTGTGCGCGTAACCATGTTTCCAAGTGCGTCTACAAGGTACACACTTTTGTTATCGGTGGTTGTGCGCCAAGAGCCATACTGCATTAGGTCACTAAAGTATTCGTTTTCGTCTGCTGTTGCTTCCTGTTCGCTGGAGCCTTGGCGTGACGGTGGTGCCTTAACAATACTTCTTAAATACTCTTCATTCATGCTTAAGGAATCACCTAACAACTCAGTCATCTCAGCAGGGTTTCTAAACTCACCAGAAGCAAAGCGTATCTTTTGATCATTAACTTCATGGAACTCAAAATGACTTCCAATAACATCTTCATAAGCTCTATCAACTGCGGCGTTTACATCTGTTTCTGAGCCACTGGTGATATACCCTAACGCTGTGTTTCTAACGATGTCTCTCATTCCAAACACATGAGAAGCCCTGCCAGATGTCATGCCACCGCCTAACACATCATTTGAAATGCCACCAAGTAAACTAGATGAATAATCGCCAATAAGTTCTGTAGCCCTTGTTTCGACTGCATCTCTGACATCTTTGGGTTGAGATTTATAACCATTGACCATCTCCGCCCTGTTAAAAATATCTACAGCTTTCATTGCTACGGAATTTGGATAAGCAATAATAAGGTTGTCAACTTTGTTAATAGTGCCTGTCTTAACCAAGTGCCTCATAACAGTATTGCCATGAACACCATACTGGCTAAGAAATTTCTGAGCCTCCTCAGATTTATCATTGTAATCCTGTGCAGCGTCGTAGTTATCTTTGAATTTTTTTAGTTCTGCGTTACTAGCAACTCTTATGTCTAGCGGAGCTATACCCATGTTTTCTTGGATAGTAATAAGTTGCGTTGCTGAAGGACGCATGCCCTCTCTCTCTCTTGTGTAGTAACCTACAAAATCCTCAGTCATTTCTTTTTGTGCAGTGTTTACTTTACCAAGCAACCTTTCATAAGTTTTTTTACCTAAGTCAGTGCCTCTGTTGTTGTACGCTTCGTCGATCACCGCTTTTTGTTCTGATGGACTAGCAAACTGGATACTAGAAAAAGCAACAGATGCGGTCTGCTCTACCGTAACAGCAGTAGTCAAAGCGTTAGCCAAGTCTTCCCTCTCCGCTAAAACAAGCGTTGAAACAGTAGACGCAAGCAAGTTTTCATCTTCTTCGTCCATTACTCCTTTGTTTGCCTCTATAGAAGCAATAAGGTCTGCTTGATTTGCAGTTGCTTGAATGACAGCCTTGCGTGAAGCGTTTGCTCTTGCGCTGTTGAGTAAAGTTGTCACTTGAGCTATTTGAGTAATATCCGTTACTTTTGCAAAACGCCCTGTTTTATTTGCAAGCTGTTCTTCTAAAGAAACTATATCGCTTAATGATGTATCGTCTTGAGCAAGAGTTTCAGACAACCCTACTAGCATTACGTTAGTTGCTTTCGCTTCAACGCCGTTTCTTCTAGCTGTTAGCTTAGAGATAAGGGTTTCCCGTGAGGAGGCATTAAGAGAGCCTAAATTTACCTTTTGCCCATCATCAAGAACAATGTCTTTACCTTCTCTAATTTCAAGAATTGTTGTGGATAATCCCTCGTCTGTCTGGAAGGTAGCTGACTCATCATAGGTTTCTACTAATTCAGTAAATACAGATTCAATAAGCTCTGCTTGAACCACTTTTTCTTGAGAATCTATAGCGTTCATTCTTGCTGAAAAGTCAGCAGGGCGAAGGTCATCCCTTGCCTCTGTTTGTTTACGCATTTTATCAATCTGGTGTTGTTGAGACGCACCCTCTAACCCTCTAACAAACGAGCCAGAATCTACAGTTTCTTTAAAAGACTGCAAACTATACTTAGGTTTCAAGCCTTGAGATATGAAGGTGTCGTACTCTTCTTCTACGTTCTCCATATTCCTTTTGAACAAGTCGCCCTCTGGGTTCAACCCAACAAACTCTGATAGAGATGTATCCAACCATTGATTAGCTGACTCTGTTCTTATGGCTTGGTTTTTCCCAAACGCAACCTGAGTTCCTTGGGCTAGTTTTGACGCAAATGTAGAATCAAATGTGCCAGAAACTTTTTGAAACTGGCTTCTTGTAAGGCTGCCGCGAAGATTCTCTAAAGATGAAGCGCGTAGCTGGTTAGCTTTAGTTTGTGCAGATGCCTGATAAGATGAAACAGTTGTGTCTTGGTTCTCGTTAGTAAAGTTATTCATCTCTTGATTAACAAGAGTTTGTACATCTCTTTGAGCTTTACTTGTCTCAGCTTGCTTTTCTGCTTGCCCAAACGCAAACGCAACTTGTCCTGCCTTCTCAAAGAAAGCTGCTTGAGCTTGCCCAACAGAAGCAAAGGCTGCACTGTTTGCTCTAGGTGATAATGAGCCAGCAGCGGTTTTAACTTGTGGGCCTAGCCCTTGATTATATAAAGGTATTCTTGGCATTTAATCACCTAAGACATTAGGGTTGCTGCTTTAGACCCACCACTAAGAAGTGAGGTATAAGCCTGATATTTAGCACTTGCTGATCTTGCGCCACCTTCTGCTCTCACTAATGCGGCCTCAGATTGCTTCTGAACTTGCTCTTGATTGCTTGCATACTGAATCATTGCTGCATCCATCTCTGTGCTAGCGTAAGTATCAAACAATGCTTGCAATGGGCTTCCGCTTATTTGCACACCAGATGCGGCAGTCATTAGTCTTTGAGTTCCGACAAGGCGATTAGACTGTCTTCTTAAAGAAACCTCTTCGTCTCTTTTAGCCCTTGCAAGTAAAACACTTTCATTTTCAGCCAAACCAGCATTGAATTCCGCAGTTTGCTGCATTCTTTTTGCAGAGGCCATGTTGCCTTTATAGCCCATCATGCCGCTTACTGCGGATGCCCCTGCTGCTATGGTTACTGGATTTACCATTATATTACCCTTGCATAACGGATATAGTCAGTGCCGTCTGGCCCGTACTTACGCATTATACCCTCTTTTTCAAATCCTAGCCACTGTGCGTATCTGTTAGCCCTAACGTCTGAGGCACATACACTTGCTTGGATGCGTGACAATTCATGCGTTTCTTGAATATGCTGGAACAAATAGTCGGTGTATTTGGCTATGGTCTTAGGAATTTTGTAACCTTCTTTGGCTACCAGTATCCAGGCTTCGCCTACGCCATTCCACATTTGATGAACTCCACCAATCGCAAGTATCACATCCTTGTCCATGCCTGTGTAGCCAATAACATCATCATAAGAAGCAAGCGAATCTTTGCCGCTTTGAGTTAGCTCAAAAGCAAGGTTTATCTTACTGAGGTGTTCTTTCTCAAATTTTATAATATTAGGCATCGAATGTATTAGACCTTCTCATCACAGCAAGCACAGTCATTGGCAAAGGTTGGTTCTGTCGCACTATTATTCTTGCATCGTTGTCGTACCCAGAAGGGAAGTAAACTTCTTTATCACCACTAAACAAAGGCACAGGCTCATCCATAGCCATGCTACTATCTCTAAACGGCAAACGATCTAGATTAGATAGATTTGGCCCTACTTCAGCACCAATGCTATCCAAGAACCTAACTGTCACGCCGTGTATACGCTTTACTTTGCCTTGAGAAATGCCGTCATCAGCACCAGCCTCTAACCGCAAAGTCTCTAGTATTGATGTGTAATTATAGCCAATGTGTACCTTAGTTGCGCTTCTGTCTAAAGTTATAGCTCCGCCTGTTACTATCTTGTCAGCATGAGTGGAACCATCAGCAACAATAGCTACTGTCTCACCTTCGAGATGGTTCAGACTGCTAATCGTTGTTGTTGCGGCACCGCTATAAGTTAAGCCACTATCTACATAAAATGCATCAGCCCCGTCAGTGCCAAAGAAGATAGCCTTCATAAAGCAAATATGACGTACAGTAGACCCGTCTATAGTTCTTTTTACAGACATATACACAGTGTCCTCTGAGCCTTCTGGGACGCTTGTAATGCTTTCAACAATGCAACTGCCTTGGCTAGTAGGTGCTAACCTTGTGCTGTCTGATGTTGCAACAGTTAGGAACCCCTGATTCTCTGGGGCTGTCTCTATAATTGTAACAACTGCTGCGGCTGGGTTAGCAACTGTAAAATCTGCATGGGCATTGATTCGTGTAAAAATATTATCAGCAGTTGTATTGTTGCTTTCGTTTGGCCTCCACCCAAGAGAGGTATCAGCAGGGTCAGTTCCCCCAGCAGCCTCGCTTGTAAAAACAACCGATTCGCCATCGCTTTTAGTTAAGGTAATAGTTGTGCCTATGGCTATGTTTGCATAGTCAGAAACAGTTACCGTTGCCTCGCCAAACTTCCCGCCTAAAGGATGAGTATGCCACCCCACAGCGTTGTTAGCGCGGTCATAGGTTAGCCCAATCAAGCGTCCATCTGTGTGAACAAACCATAAGATAAGCTCTGGCTCCTGTTGCCAAACCATATCACTGACACCACCTCTTAAAATATGGTCAGCTAAGATAGACAAGTCGATGCCAAGTAGACCGTCTGTATCTAAGTCGAACGTAATCTCTTTAACTTTTTCCTGACCTTTTTGGATTAGGATAGTTGAGTTTCCTGCTCGTAATGGCCTAACCTCAGAAGTTCCAAAAGTTGTTTCTCTTAAAATGTTTACATTAGTTGGCGTAACAGGTTGGGTGCCTTGCCCACCAGACAGTGTAAATTCTGCACTACTTGTTAAAATCTGTAGAAATCTAGCTGGCAAAAGATGCTTTATAACATTCACCTTATCAGACGAAATGGTAAAGTTTACCGCACTATCATCTAAGGTTGCTGGCGTATGGTTTTCAAAGTCAGCAGATGTGCTACCAAATATTGTCTGAGGTTTACCAGTAGTTCCAGCAAAGTATAGTCGTTGCTCATAAAAACCAACAGCCCTTGGTTGACCCTCTGTTCCCCCGAAAGAACCTAACGACCAACGAGTCGTTGCGTTACTACTACTTACTACGCTTGCTGGAAGAACCCCCTCACTGTTCTTGAATAACGCAGTAACAGTTGTTGCGTTTGTAAAAGCGGTAATTTTAAGGAACCCTGTTCCGCTATGTTGAAAAGCCCAAGTAATAGCTCCATAAGTCTCAGAGCCAGAAAGATGTACTGGGGGCGTTAGTCCAGAAGTATCTGAACCGCTATCTGTTTTCTTATAAACATTATCACCAAACCTAACTAAAGCGTTCTGGCTATAGCTTGTGCTTGTTGCCCATGCGTCGTGCTGAACCTCTATTACTTCTCTTAACCTAACTAATCTTCCTACATCTGTAGCCGCAAATAAATCAGCAGATGCCGTAAGCGTAACGCTGCCAGTATTTGCAGAAGAATATATAGTGGTGTCAGTAATGTTTTCGTCTAGGTAAGGGCCATCAACAAAATCTATATCTGACAGATCCCAACCAGCATGGGCTGATGTTCTTGTAAGCTTTGCTGGCTCATGGCTTTTGTGGGCTAAAAAAATAACGTCAGCAGATTGAGTGTAGTTGAGTTCAAACACTTGCGCTTCTGTGTAAGTAGTAACTATCTCAACAATTTTTCCTGCGGTTCCACCACTGCCATAAGATGTGAAGCCAGAACTGTTTACACCACTTAGCTGAAAAGTATTTGTTGCTGTGCCAGCCACGGTAAACTCACGGTTATTTACCTGTGTCATTCCAGCAACACCGCTAATAAATACTCTGTCTCCGTTGCTGTAGCCATGCCCATCAGACGTTACAACAGCAGGATTAGCAGATGTGATGCCAGTAATTGCTTTTGTTGCCTCTGTTACAATCCCGCCGTCTTTATAGACACGGATGTAATTTTCACCAAACTCAAGTACATAAGCCTGTTCGTCACTAAACTCAAAGTTTATCAGTCGTATTTTACCACCATCTTTAGACGAGCCAGCATAGTATGTACCTGGCCTTCTGGTAGTTCCGCCTTGAGGGAACACAAGCATATTCTGTAAGGTTTGTGCGCCTTCATTGTACTTTTCTAAGTCAATACGGCCCTCTAGTCTTGGGGAAAGTTCACCAGCCCGAAAGTTGGTAACAATGGTGGATACTCTCGCCATGTCTTAGTACCTTACGTTGATATACTCATTAGCTTGTGGTTGCTCTGGATACCCTTCCATAGCGTCTGCTGACTTAGCATCTCTTAAACGAGATTCATACAAAGCTTGCATGGCTTGCAAAATACTATTACTGCCCGTGATTGCGTAAGCAGTTTCAGCAGCTAACTTATGTGCGATTGCAGACGATAGTAAACTATCATAAAGTTCTGTGTCTTGTTCTCTTGAAATGTATGTAATGTAACAAACACTTTCGTTTGATAGAACTTTTCGGCCTTCTATCTTAAACATTACATTACTATCGTAAGCGGCAACCTCGTTATTAACACTAGAGTTCCAAAATGAAAGAACCCTTAAGCAATAGGGATCTGTGGGCAATGTAAATTGGTAAGCAAAACCAAAAGCAGGGCTTTCACTGTCCCGCGCTAGTTGCCTACGGGTAATTGCAATATTCCAAGGGTGTGCGCGAAGCACAGCGTCCCTGATTGTTTGAAACCGTCTATTACATAAACGGGCTTCTTTAGAATTTTCGGTTAAAGATGTGATGGTAGCTGCACCTAGCAAGTCCATCGCTTCATTACATATGTCTACAACTGATGGCATCGCAAGCTCCAAAAAGAGTTGAGAGGGCGGATAACCGCCCCCTCAGTGTTTTGTTAGTTTACGACGTACTCAATGATAAACGCCATGTCACCACCAGTTCCACCTGTTGCATCAAAGGTTGCTGCAATGTAGTAGAAACCGCCTGGGTCAGATGTGTCACCAGCCATTGTGTATAGCTGTTGACCAGTTGTGTTGAGGTCTGCCGCCTCGTAACGCAATTCAGCTATTGCTGCGCCATCAGCTACGGAAGTGGCAAAGAAGTCGATGTCCTTAACTGCACCAGCATCTGTATAGATGCCAATGTCGTAGGTACAACTTCCGCCTAACCCGTCTGAACCAACGCGAATAGACATGATAGATGCGTTACTTGGAATTGGAGCAAGCATAACAATATCACCGTTAGTGCTGTCTGCCGCCAATAAAGCAACATTTCCTTGAGCTATTCGGACTACGCCTTGTAGCTCTTGAGTCTTGTTAGCAACTTGAGGGGATGCCTCAAGGTTAGCCACCAAGTCTGAGTTTACTGATGCCATCTTTATCTCCTATTAGTCTGGGGTTTCATCACAGAAGACTTGGCAAACTTTTGCTTCTTCCATGCGTGTAGCACCGATTGACATACAGTAATACACTTGTGTTGCGTACCCTTTGTCAGCGCGTTCATCAATACGAGCAGAGATGTCTTTACCCATACCTAATGTAAGCCCATCTTCTGCCCAAGCAAAACAAGTGCGAACATCAGTTGCAGAAACAGCAAGGCGGTTAGTCATGATGAAGCGGAAACCCATAAAGGTATCTACATCGCCCTGTACCAAAGCTTTTACTGTGTTAAAATCTGCTGATGTGATTTGAGTAGTTCCAAGCAAATCTTCAATCTGCTTTGGACCAACTGCAATGTAGCGCGGGATTGAAGGATCAACGTCCTGCAAGTCAAGCTTACGCTTTGCTTCAGTTAGCTTTGCAACTGTCAAACCATCGTTTGAAGAAGCAGAACCTACTGAGTTAGCCGTGGCATCTAAACTCGCAGAGCCAGAACCAGTCTCACCAGTAGAGGCGGAACCAGTCGCAGCAGAGATGATGACATCATCCATCGCACGACCCATAGCAGCAGCCGCCGCTTGAGCGTAAGATGAAGTAGGATCAATCAACATGCGAACTTTATCCTGATCATCAATGAGATCAGCATACTCGTAATCCGCTAAAGACAACCGACGACGACCATGTGGTGTGTCAATCTGTGGTGTATCAGCGTTTCTTGATGTACGAAGCTGTGCTGTAGCTACGCCAATTTGGTCAATGAAAGCATTTTTTCCAATAACATTTTCAATACGCACCGCATCACGAAGACGAGAACCCATCTGCTGTGATAGCATCTGCACGTTTGCAGAATATTGTTGAACAAATGCCGTGGTGATTTGATCGGACATACTATGCCCTCCTTTAAAAACACGGGTTGAGTTAAACTAATTGCGATGCGCTACCCTTACGGACACTTCTAGGTTTTTGAGCCACCATTAGGCTATCGTCTTTCCGATTGTCTTTAGGACGAGCTTCCTCGCTACCCTGCATAACAATCTCCCAATACTTATCGAAGAGCTTGTCAGGTTCTAAAATATCACGTTGTGTGCCAAATTCCAATGCTGTTCTTAAAACTTCTAGTCGCAATGAAACTTTTTCAAGTGTGTCCATGAATCATCCCCATCAATTCTTGGACTTTTTTAATGGCGTTCTGTCTGCCTACAACATTGCGTCTGTCCCAATAGGCGTGTGTTTTGTCGTTCATAATTGCGTCAACTTCTGCTTGCGCTGAAACAGCCGTCATTCCACCAGACTGAGACATTTCAGAGATAGTGTCTTCACTTGTTACGTTCTGACGGAAATCAGCAATGTTAGAAAACGCTTTTATTACATCTGGGTTGTTACCTAGCTTTGTGCCGTCAGCCAGTTGAAGTTCCATAATGTCTGACGCACCAAACTGATCCACAACTTTTTGTGCTGCTTGAACTTTAGCCTCAAACTTATCACCCCACTCTGATTGCAATGACGCTGTTGCGCTTTCCATTGCTTGAGCGTTTGCATCGTTAGATGCGTTAAGGTCATTCTGAACAACAGACCTATAATAATCTAGCACACCTTGAGCTTGGTCTGGGTTAAGGCGTAGCTTGTGAGCTATTTCAGAATACTCAGTAGCCCTTTCTTCTGTAAGCACGTTGCCGTCTGCGGCGATGTTATACTGCGACGGAGTTTCTGGCCTACCCAGCTTTGAATAGATGTTATCCAAATCATCGTCTGTAGGATTAACGGGCATCGGGATCTTATCCGCACCAATTAAACGCTGTGCATTAACGTATGACCGCGCAAGATTGCCCACATCCTTTATAGGAGATAGGCTTGGATGTTCTCTTAAATCTTCTGGAATTGAACTTAAGAAGTCGTTACCAGATCCACCTTGTGCTATTTCTGCGGGAGTTTCTATTGAAACTGTTGCCGCTGGTGTAGCTTCAGATTGGACTACCTGTTCTGCTTCTGACATTAGTTACCCTCTTTCATCATGTTAAAAATGTGCAGTAATACTGCTCTTTTGCCTTCCTCAAAGGCTGTGGCATTGGCATCGCCAACCACATAACTTGAAGTTCGCCAGTTACAACGAACCTCAAGATCTGCTAAGACTTTCTTACCTGACTCTGTGGTAAACAAGTCGTTATACATAACGCGCATTTTTGCTGCTTCTTGCATTATTTCTGTATCATCCTTGTTGCTTGTGCGGCTTGTGCGGCAGTGTAGACATCTTCTTGGTCATTCTGCCTTTCTTGCATTTGCTGTTGCTGTGCGGCCCTAGCCTCTCTATTCTGTTGTATTTGAGCTTCAGAGTTAAGAACTGTCTTAGGAACGCCCAGAGCGTCAGTAATGTGCCTTACAAGGCCATCAGGGTCTACATGATCGCCAACAGGGAATGATTCTCCCAAAGGAAGAAGTATCTCTAGTGCTTTCATTGTGTTGTTTAGGCTACTTGATTTCTGTGCCCTTGCAAGCGGAGATACATATTCAATGTCAACATCACGGCCTTCTAGCAACTCTGGCGGTTGAGAAAGCATTTCTTGTCTCAGCATCAAAGCAAATACACGGTCAATCAGTGGGCGGAGCATTTCGTTCATTAACCTACCAAGAACAGGGCCAATCACCCGCATCCGTTCTTCCTGCCTTTGAACAACCTCTGTTGCAGTCATGTTTACGTTACCGCCTGACAACAACTGGTCTACATAAAACGCTGAACGAATAGCTAACCTTCGTTGCTCTTCCATTTGCAATCCAATAGGGATGTTAGCTCCTACGTTTAATGGGGTAATAGTGTCTCTACTACCCGACCTAAAGAAGTTGAGGCCACCAGGGTTTGTACGGATCGGGAGGAGAAATCCGTCATCAGGCACTAGAAGCGGAGGGTCTATCTGCTTCTGCGCCGCTTGAATGATGGTCTTAGACATAAGATTAAGCATCTTAACATCTGGCAACGCCACCATAGCTGGCGACCTCCCCATCGTTTCCCCAGTTGCCTTGAGAAAACGTGGAACTATGTAAGGAAACTCTTGGAACCCCTTAACTGATAAAGGCATTGAGCTTTCCATGCATATATACACAGAAGCAAATGGCATGTTAGCACTGTCTTCTTTTTGAAAGTCACGGTCATCTCTTGGCATTACAGCATGGAGCAACGTCACTTCATCATCAGGTCTTTTGTCGTAAGTCTTGCGGATATAGTCAGTTACGTTGTCATACCCAAAACGCAGAACAGCTTGCCTTGCTGGAATTTTATACTTACGAAATACCGTGTCAACTAAGCCGAACTGGTTTTCTGAAATGTGAAACTCAGATATGTGGCGTGTGCTAAAACGTAACTTACCTTCATCCATTTCAACAAACATACAACCAGTTCCAAACACAACTAAGTCCACATACATTTCGTGGATTTCTGTTTCAAAGTTTGACTGGTTAAAGGCTCTAATCATTCTGTTGCTAGTGTCTTCTAGCCACTCTTGAACTTCGCTGTCTCTGCCAATGTCCATGTCTTTCATTGCTAGATGGAACCAAGGAGTAGCCCCACTAGTAAGCATACCATGCAAAGACGCAGAAAGAAGGTCTACAGACTGCAAAGCCGTACCATCAAAGATTTGCTCCATACGCTTCTCGCCTTTACTGCGCTTACGCACAATGTCGGCTTTGCGTGGTAGCATGTAATCAGCAAGCTCTTGGAAGTGTGTGTTCCAGTTTTCTCGCTGACCCTCTAAGGCTGAGAACCTTTTAATGATGGCTTTAGTGTCATCCATTTGACTATCCTAACAATGTTGGCTTTTGCGTGGCGGTTGCCTTAGAGTTACCAGTCAGACCAGCTACGATAGTAGAACCAGCACCTTTACGGCGTTTTCTCTCAGTTGTCATAGCCTCTTCTGATAAGGCTGCCGCCTGAGCCATATCAGGCTCTTCTGGAACCTCTGGAATTGGTGGTGGGGCAGGCATTTTTGGTTTAAACATAGACATAATTAAATCCTATTTCTGTGTGTTTCTTACAAGTACGCCTTCGCCAAACGTACCAGCTTGTCCAGCACGTTTGCCTCTCGTTCTTTTTCTACCCTTAGTCATTAGAGTTTCTGACTTTGCCGCTTGCTTTAGGTCTTCTGACACTAGCGTTGCCCCAGAATTAGGGGCTGCGCCTTCATTATCATACTGGCTTCTGGGGTCTTTTTGCCCATAAACCAAATCACCAAAAGCTCTTGGGTCGCCTTCTGGTCTACCAGAATACCTACCATACTGGTCAGTTGCACCCATTAACCTGCCTGACTTAGTATACACAGCAGTTCCACCGCCTTTTAATACTGACTCAATTCTATTTAAGTTAGAACGAGCAATCACCCCGCCAATAATACCAGCCGTGGTAGGGATGGTTATGTTACCAACTTTTATTCCGCCACCTGTAGCAGAAGCCCGTCTTTCACTTATTTGCCTGTAAGCGTCAGCAGTGCTTAGACCTTGCTCTATTCTAGCCTGTTCTTGCCTAGCTTTATCTTTTTTGGCTTGAATGTTTTGAGGACGGCTTCTGCTTGGCCCGTCACTTCTTCCACCACCGCCACTGCCATCACTTGTGCCACCCATGACTCACTCCTTTAGTATATGAAAGCCAATTTTATTTTTGTTGGTACGCAACCAAAAACATTGCGTATGCCCCATAGAAGATAACAGATTTTTAAGACAACGAAAAGATACAGTAATATCCCTCACTCCGCCAAGGCATATAAAGTCTACGATCCAAACGTCTTTGCCGTTAGCGTAATAGCCATCAACAGGAAACGTACCTGTTCTTAAATACTCTTGGATGTGGGCTTCTTCTGGGTGAGCAAAGGTTGCAAAAAAGAATAAACTATCATCATCGTTACCACCCAAAACAAACTGGTTAAGCTTTATTGGCGTATCAATATGTGTCTCTAAGTCTTCAGCAGACCAGTTCTGGTGATAAGGGCTATCAGCCAACAAGCCTAGTATCTGCATATAGACCTGTTCAATCATATCGAAAACGGGTCATATTCTGTCATCGCAACCGATTGCGGAGCTTTAACCATGTTTTGTTTATTCTCCATCCCAACAGCCAAATACCTAAACGCATCTGCGCTGTGGCTCGTGTAATCATGGCGTGGGTGATCTCTAAAAACTTTTCTCTTCTCATCAAACTCTTGCCTGTATTGCCTTAACATCTCAAGACCCTCTACGGTCTTCTCTTTATCAAAGTAGCATTTAGGTAACAACATTCTTGCTGCGTTGATGCCATCTACAATCTTCATCTTAGGAATAACCCTAAACCTAATCCCAAGAGTAAAGGCAGTTTCTAGCCGTGACTTGCCGCTACCTAACTCCCGCACCTCAATGTCATGCGGAGCTAAGTGGTCGCCCCAATGATAATCTTTACGGCGCAAAACTTCAGCGTAATGGTCTAACCCCACCCCACTATTCTCATAATAATCTATAACGTGGACAGCACCGCCTCTAAATACTTGGGCAAACCATATAGCTGTAGAATCATTTATCCCTAGATCCCAAGCTGTATGCACAGGGTATGCAGGGTCATAAGGAACTTTAGTAACTCTGTTCTGCTCATCAGCTTCCGCAAGTAGTCTTCCGTAGTACGCACCAATGATAGCGGCTGTAAAGGAACACTCAAACTCCTGCTCGTACTGCTCTGGTGTCATCATAGACTTGGCGGCATCAAGCTCTTCTTCTTTTACTAGATTACTCTCAGAAGCCTTTACTACTTTATAAAACCATTGATCAGAACCATTCTCTGTCTCTGACTTGGCTTGCTCTAGTACATCGTAGAAGTGGTTATGTCCTGCTGGCGTACCCAGAAACACTGCACCACCCTGTCTATCTGATAAAGCTGGTCTAACAACCTCATTCCAAACTCTAGGGTTCTGCATACCAAACTCATCAAATACGCATAGGTCTAGGTAGATACCCCGCAAAGAATCTGGATTCTCAGCAGACAGGAGCATTACACGCCCCCCATTAGGAAAGTCCACCCGCAGTTCTGTCTCATTAAATGAAACCCCTGGAATAACACCCGCATAGTATTTAACATAATCCCAAGCGATACGTTTAGCCTGAGTAAAGGTAGGGGCTACAAAGGCCACTCTTGGTCTAGGTAGCTCACAAGTCAGGCAATGTTTAATAAGATGATTAACAGCCCACACAGTCTTGCCAAAACGTCTGTGCATAACAAGCACGTTCCAACGCTTGACACTCTCATGCATCTCCCCCTGTAAGTCTCTTGGCTTGTAAGGTATCTTAACTTGCACTAGGACAATCCATTATTCACTCCCCGTCTCCCAGACAATACGAACAGTACCATCCCCTATCTCTACACCAGCCCTGTTCTTTTGGTCACCAAAACGATCAGGCATTAACTTACCAACCTTCCAGCGAACATGCGTGGCGTAGTCCCTCAATACATTCGGATCATAATCTTTTCGCTTGTGAAGCGCATCGCTGTATAAAGCATCTAGCTCCTCTACAGCCTTTTCCGCACTCTGTTGTTGCGCTGTGCGTATCTGACGCTCTATCTCAGCATCCTTGCTCATGCGAGTGTAAACATTAGCCCTGCTAATACTTAACTCAGTGCAAGCCGTAGCCAAGCTATGACCATCCATAATCATGTCAGTCAATGCATCAATGCGTGTCTGTGTAAGTTTTGCCATAGCACCCTCTCTGCCCTAGCATAGTAACTTAGACTGTGTGTTGCAATGTAGTAATTAACACACATAAACGACGGCCCCGCATGTGAGGCATACCGCCAATCACAGCATCCCCCCATACATGCTCGCACGTTCTGCAATCTGTGCAAGCAGTGCCGCGCAAAGCTGTGTCTGTTGTGTGTGTGCTGAGACACTCAAACAATGCAATCAATCAAGCAAACGATGCTGTGTTTGTGCCATTCATTCTATGTATGTGAAGCAGTGCAAAGCAATCTGTAATAAATATCATGAATAAAGGCTATTGACAACATGAACAACGTTCACTATATAT
>Ga0208645_1000660_pt1 | contig 35045 bp, 58 predicted proteins | sample VirMetDEL_Sep_01_FD_184519 | JGI IMG/M metagenome (GOLD analysis project Ga0208645, IMG submission 184519) | Aqueous microbial communities from the Delaware River and Bay under freshwater to marine salinity gradient to study organic matter... | ecosystem: Environmental > Aquatic > Marine >... | reverse complement strand
GCTGCGGATATTAAAATAGAGGGATTAACACCACAGGAAGTAGCTGTTATATTAGATAGGCTAACAACTGACGGTGAAATATTACAAGGTGGTATAGGCATTTACTCAACTTTCACGCATTACGATATACGTGGTAAAAACGCTAGATGGAACGGATGAGCGAACAAACAACAGACGAAGGTATTTTAAAACTCAAATGGAAAGTAGCATTTCCTATTGTTGGGTTTTTGCTTATAGTATCAAATATGTTTACACGTTATATCTCGGTTTTAAGTACTCATACAGACCAGATTGAATATAACGAAGAAGCCACGAAGCGTAGAATTAAAAACGCTGTTAAAGAGCTGAACTACGAAATTGATATTAAAGACTTAAAAGAACAGTTAGAACTCTGTAAGGATGGACAAGAAAAAAAACAACGGTAAAGGAACTTTTGTAGGTAACTTTCTACGAGGTATTAAAGGAGTTGCTCCAGAGATATTAGAGATAGCTGGTACAGTCACGGGAATAGACGCATTAAAGGCGTTAGGCGAACGAATAGAAAAAAGTGATAGTATCACACCAGAAGATAAAAGTATTGCGTTAGAGATGCTTAAAATGGATATGGTGGAGGCTAGAGAGGTATCTAGTAGGTGGTCTAGTGATATGAAGTCAGATAGTTGGCTTTCTAAAAATGTTAGACCGTTGGTATTAATGTTTCTTACTATTTCAATGGCAGCTTTTATTATTGTAGACAGCTCTACGGACGGATTCGATGTAAAAGAAGATTGGATTTCGTTACTTTCCTCACTACTATTACTAGTTTACGGTGCTTACTTTGGTGGGCGTTCACTAGAAAAAATACAAAAGATGCGTAAATAGTGTTATTTTTTTGTACATTCGCAAAAACTAAAACAAAAATATGTCAGACTTTAGACCACGTTTACACGGGAATAAGAAAAAAGCGTATGAAAATTTAACCAAAAAAGAAAGACGAATATTAGTAGTAGGTGATTTACACGAGCCTTTCTGCTTAGATGATTACCTACGATTCTGCAAAGACATTTACGCTAAGTACAACTGCAACCAAGTTATTTTTATCGGTGATTTAATAGATAGCCACTTTTCAAGCTATCACGAAACAGACCCAGACGGTATGGCTGCAGGTCAGGAACTAGATTTAGCTATCTCACGTTTAAAGCGATGGCACAAAGCATTTCCAAAAGCTGATGTAACACTTGGAAACCACGATCGTATTGCTTACCGTAAAGCGTTTACGGGTGGTATTCCTAAACGATGGTTAAAACCTTTTGCTGAAGTATTAGAAACTCCAGGATGGAACTATGTAGAGAGTATCGAATATGATAATGTGCTATATGAACACGGTGAGGGAGGGCAAGCGTACACGAAAGCAAAAAACAATATGATGAGTTCAGTTTGTGGCCATACGCACACAGAGGCTTACGTAAGATGGTTAGTAGGCAAACGGTTTCGTATATTCGCTATGCAAGTTGGATGCGGTGTGGATTGGGAAAGCTACGCAACTGCATACGCTAAGAATTTCAAAAAGCAAGCTATCGGATGTGGTGTAGTTATCAACGGTGAAGTAGCTATAAACGAGCTAATGCGATTGTAATACTACACACATACTTTTAAAAGCCCTACGATCTTCGTGGGGTTTCTTATCTATAATCATTATAAATTACGAAGCGATGTATTTTGCATTGATTTAATCGTTATATTTGAATATAATTTAAAACTTTAATTATGAAAATCACAAAAGAATTTTTAGCAGACAAAATTAACGAGCTTGACGATAACTATCAAGTACTAACCGAAACAGTTGGTTATTTAGACCCTGATGCGATGTATCTAAAAGGACGACGTGACGCTTTAATAGATTTGTATAACAATTATTTAGACTAATATGATGACACACTGGGAAATAGACTACTATACAGTAAAACTCACAGTAGATGGAGAGATTTTAAAAGGCTCTAAAGAAACAAGAGATCACGAGGGTAGACCAAGAACTGTTAATATATTTAAAATTTATGCAGGTGACGTTAATATACAACCTATATTAATGGCAAGTCAAGAGAACGAAATCGAATCACTAATTTTAGAAGATTATGACTAAACTAAATGTAATATCAATTAAAGCAATCCAGAAGCTACGACGATCTAAAACTAAAAGTTTCGTAACTAAAACAGGATTGCATATCGAACAAATTTTTAATAACGGAGTAATAACAATAAATGTACAATAATGAAAACTAAAAGCCCGCTAGACAACGAAAACTTATTTAATGCAGGACGGCAAATGGATGACTTATTTGAATACTTTAACGAAGTATTTTCACCATTACATACTTTACTAAACGAAGATAAAAAAAAACTAAAATGATACAAGAATCAAAAAACGTGAAATCTGCTTTAGATAAAATACGAGAGCTAGATATTGATAATAAAATAAAATCGAAACTATATGACATAGTTGTACAAGCTACAAATAACAGTTACCAGAATGGAGCTGAAATGTCAAGAGAAATATGGAAACCTAAAAAATAAATTATGAAAACAGACAAGCTAAAAGAAATGTACGTAAAGTACGAGCTAACAAAAGACGATGTATTTAAACATCAGCACTACATAATTATCACTAGAAGTGGTATCGACAAAATCCAAGCGACTTCTAAAATAGAAATACATTTTGAAGTAATCAAATGTGAAAAGGATTTCTGCGTAGTGAAAGCAAACGGATCAGCAAACGGTAAAACAATACAGACGTTTGGAAGTGCTTTAAAAGGTGATTACAAGAACGGTAACACTAATACTTGGTACGTTATGGAAATGGCAGAGAAGCGAGCTATGAGTAGAGCAGTACTAAAACTAACGGGATTTTATGAGTTAGGTGTATTTGGCGAAGACGAAAGCGAAGATTTTAAACGTAAATAATATGATAAAAGTATCAGTAATACTAGAGCTAAACGACCAGGAGGGTGTGTATTTCTTAGAGAAGCACCTGGAAGCTAACTACGACGTAAAAGATTTTAGAATACTACCAAACACAGATGACTTATGGGAGAAAGACGATGTATTTAAAAGGCTTTGTAAAGGCGTAAAAGACGCACAACGGATAAGAGATAGTTATATTAATCAAAATAATTTCTAATGGATAAAATCCTATCTAAAATAACCGAGATTATCCACACATACGAAAGCGGTCAGTACAAAGACTTATTTAAAATGCACCGAGAGCTGGTATGTAATATGTACTTCTTATCGCAAAAGCAGGTAGAGTATCACGTAGAATGGAATCAGGAGTACTACCTACATAAATCGACTGTAAACGCTGTTAAAGAACGTTATGCTAATCGAGTAGTGCCAGAGCTTTATATGTGCAGAAAGATAATGGAAACAGCACGAGGCGTATCAATCGCTATGGGTTACGAACTAAAACTAAACTAAAATGGTAAGACAAAACGATAAATTTTATTTCTATTGGGAAACAAAACTAAACCCGATAACAGGGTGGCGATACGAAACAATAGAACAAGTAACAGGAAGAATTAATTTTTTAGAAAAAAACAAAAAGAAAACAAGATGAAAGTAACAGGACAAATTACAAAAGTATTACCAACGCAAAGTGGAACTAGCAAAGCTGGTAAAGAATGGAAGAAACTATCTTTTCTATTAGAAACCGATGAGAAGTACAACAACTTATACTGCTTCGATGTATTCGGTGAAGATAAGGTAAGCAATTTCGAGAAGTACAACAAGGTAGGAGATATGGTAGATGTAGATTTCAATGTAAAGACTAACGAGTGGAACGATAAATACTTTGTAGGTTTAGACGCCTGGAAGATATTTAAAGCAGACGCTAACGCTTTAACTGATGCTGCGAAGAAAATAGACGTAGCTTTCGAGCCTGCCGATGATTTAACCGAAGCTGATGACGATCTACCTTTCTGATGAGTAAACCAACTTACAGCGATTCCAATGGTAAGCGGTGGACTACCGAACAGATAGACAGAAAAAGCAAGAAGTCTGCTTTGTTGCTATTGGAATTGCAGTACTTGGATAACGGGTATAACTTCTGCGAAATATGTAATAGAAGCACAGGTACTTACTTTGATGTATCGCATACAGAATCACGTAAGGTATCTAAAGAAAACGGACGCTGTGAGAAGTGCTGGGATTTAGATAATATGCGTATATTATGTAGAGCGTGCCACCGTAAATTTGACAACAATTAATTTTTTTAAAAATAAAAGTGTACAAAAAATGATAACTTTATTATGAAAATACTAAATTTATATGCCTGTTTAGGAGGCAACAGATACAAGTGGGATGAGGTTACTGACGTAGAAGTTACCGCTGTTGAATGGGATGATGAACTTGCTAGATTATACCAAGAGCGATTTCCTAACGATACAGTTATAGTTGCTGATGCACATCAATATCTATTAGACCATTACAAAGAATTTGATTTTATTTGGAGTTCTCCACCTTGCCCAACACATAGCAAAGTAAGAGTAACGCAGAAAAATCAAGAATTTTACATACCGAAGTTTCCAGATATGAAATTATATGAAGAAATAATTTTTTTAAAAGAACATTTTAAGGGGAGATATGTTGTTGAAAATGTGATACCATACTATCCGCCACTAATAAACCCAATTAAAAGAGGGAGGCATTTATACTGGACTAACTTTAATTTACCAAATAATATAGATAGAAAAGAAAGTAAGGGAATTATGTGCGGTCAAACTGATGATGAATTAGATAAACTTTGTGAATTACACCAAATAACAAAGGATTTTTTAAACACCTATAAAGGCAAGCAATCAAAAACCAAAATAGTTAGAAACCTTGTTGATTTTGAAGTAGGTAAAACAATCCTAGAAACAGCTTTAGGTATAATAAGAAAAGAAAACGTAAACCAAACCGAATTATTTTGAAGTACCACGTAAAAGTAGACAGTAGTCAAAAACAAATTGTTTTAGAACTACGTAAGGCAGGAGCTATTGTAAAGCACGTACACAGCGTTAAAAAATTATTTGATATACTTGTGTATTATAACAGCAAAACGTACAGCGTAGAGATTAAAACAGACGCTAAAAAGAAATTAACACCAGGCGAGCAAGAGTGTAAAGAAGATATTGAAAGTGCTGGCGTTAAGTATTGGGTAATTACTTCAGTAAAAGAAGCATTAAAAATGATAGAATTATGATAAAAATTTATTACATTTGCAATTATGGCAAAAGATAGTTACTGGTTTAAACACGACAGCACAGCAGGTAGAGGCTTAAAGATGCGTAAGATGGCTCACATCTACGGACATTGGGGAAAGGGTATTTACTGGGACGTTATCGAAATCTTACGAGATCAAAACGATTATAAATTTGAAAGCGATGATAGTAGTCTGCAATTACTAGCTGATTTAATAGGATGCAAAGACGATAAAAAGTTTCTATCTTGGTTTATAGATTGCGAACGCTTAGGATTATTTAAAATCGTAGAAAATAACTTTTATTGCGAGCCACTTTCTAAAAATATGCAAGTTTGGGAAACTAAGAAAGCTAATGGTAGCAAGGGTGGACGAGGTAACAAAAGCGAAAGTGAAAGCGAATCGAAAGCTAATGTACAAGCGAATCAAAAGCATAAGATAAGAGAAGATAAGATAAGAGAAGATAATATAATAGAACTTTATGATTTTTTTGTTGATGAAGTTAAACAAGGATTACACAGACAAGCAACAGAATCTATTTATATGCGCCTAAAAATAAAGCCTGGTAGTTTAACACAGCTTTTAAAAGACTTTAAAGGACAGCTAATTATTGACCAAACACTTCACCCTAACACGCTAGAGTTAAGAAAGCATTTTAATAACTGGCTAAATAAGTTAGACCAGAATGGAAAGCTAGCACAATACAAGAAAATAAAAACGCTATGATAGAAAAGCTAACACTAAACAACCAAGAAGATAGTATAGATTTCAAAGCGATGCAGCGAAGTTGCTTTGTAGACGTAACAGAAGAACTACCACCGCCACCGATAGCATTAAGTTTAGGTACGTACACCTACGGACAACAGATATATCCTATTCCTTTCGGAACTTACGGAAATTTCTCGGCTTTGGTCGGAGCGTCAAAATCGATGAAGACCTTTTTAAAGTCTGCATTGATAGCTGGATATATCGGAGGGCAGGCACAGAACTACTTTCCTAACTTAAAAGGCCACGACGTAGAAGATAAGCTAATAATAGACGTAGACACCGAGCAGAGTTTATGGCATACGCAACGAGTAGCTAAGAGAGTTTGTGAGATGGTAGGAACTAATCCAAATAACTTTATACCGTTTACCACTAGAGAGTACGATGCTCGTATTAGATTTCAGTTTATAGAATGGATAATGATGGAAAGCGAGTATCGAAACAATATCGGACTAATAACAATTGACGGTGCTGCTGACATCTTAGAAAACGTAAACGATCTTGATATGGCTAATCTAATCACGCAAGGAATGATGAAATGGACTACTAAGAGCAACGCACATCTTTGTACTATACTACATAGAAACCACAATACCGATAAACCGACAGGACATTTAGGAAGTTCTATTATGAAGAAAAGCGAAACGGTTGCTTTTGTAACTAGAGATGATAAGCTAACAAAGGTAACTCCAGACTATTGCAGAAACTATCCTTTTGATGAGTTCTATTTTGAGTTGGACGAAAATCATTTACCAAAAGAAAGTGAAGATAGTAAGCCTTTTATTTAATAAAATTTATTATATTTGATAAAAGTTTGTGTATAAAGCGTGGAATTTTTATACGTTTTTAAGTATAAAATATCATTTATTAACTAAATTATACGTTATAAGATATAACGTACTTGTATATGATTTGTTGCGTATAATAAACTAAAAATTAATAAAATGGAAATAACTAAAGAACTAATTGAGCAAGCAAAAAAAGACATTATAACAAGTGTTGAAGATGGTAGAATGAGAATTAACAGTCAACGACTTTTATTTAAATTACTGACTGAATCAATGACTTATAGCTGTTGTTAGAAATATTTTAAAATTAACGATTATTAAATTTAAAGTAATGAATATACTAGAACTTTTTGCAGGATCAAGATCAATAGGTAAGGTTGGAGATGTGCGAGGTCATAATGTTTGTTCAGTAGATATCAAACCTTTCGATGGCATTACAATAGTTGCGGATTGTGAGTTTATAACTATGGAGGATTTATATGTTATACCAGATTTTATACACGCCTCACCACCTTGTACTACATATTCATTAGCAGCTATAAGCCACCACCGAAACTTAGACTACTCACCTAAAACAGATTTTGCAGCGAAGTCAGATAGAATGATTAAAAACATCTTAAAACTAATAAGCGACTGCCAAAAAGAAAACCTAGATTTAATTTATACTATCGAGAATCCAAGAGGAGTACTTAGAAAAATGGATTTTATGAAAGGACTACCAAGAACAACAGTAACATATTGTAGTTATGGAGATACTAGAATGAAACCTACAGATATTTGGAGCAATAATATCTATGATATGTTTAATCTTGACGGATGGAAACCAAGACCGATGTGCTACAATGGTAATACAAAATGCCAACACGAACCAGCACCGAGGGGATCTAAAACAGGAACGCAAGGACTGAAAGGAAACTATGAAAGAAGTATAATACCTAAAGTACTTTGTGAAGAAATAATAATAGCAACGGAAATAAAACTAGGAATAGAATGAATATTATAAAAGCACTTGACAGAATAGGCTGGAGGTTCGGACTAAATAATAAGAAACCGTTTCCTGTAAACCAAAACGACATAGACGCTTTCAATGCGATAGCGGAGTATGTAGATCGCACACACAAACAGCAGTTCACGGATAACGAACTATTTGCAAAACTGTATATTATGGCTTATGCTAAGATGGTAGAGCATTTTAAAACTGATATACTAAACCACGAGCCACGCAAGCAAATGATGAAGCTACTCGATAGACCTATGGAAATGATTATCCAAGACTTTACAGACAGATTAAACGATAGCGAGATGTACTTTATGGTCGAGGAAGTCATAGGAGGCGTTTTAAAGCACCCTATCACACTTTCAGAGGAGCAGATAGGTACTAACATAGAAAAAATAAAAGAAGCCTTTAGAAACGACGAAAACGTGAAAGTAATAGTAGATGATGTATGGAAGTATGAGGATGTAAAAGAATGTTTAGTTGCTGAAGTAAACCACGTTTTAAATAACAAGAGATGAAAGACGAAAACAAACTAGCACAAATACTAAAATGCTGTGAGAGAATTTATGGTTATGATTCAGACACAACTATAAGACTTAGGTCGCAAGTCCTGTTACGTGCATCTTATTCTTATGCGGCTAGAAAGTACACTAAAATATCTTACAAAAAAATAGGAAATTTAATAAAGAAAGACCACGCAACGGTTATGAATTATTTTAAAAACACCATTCAATATCACCAAGAAGACGGGTTTACTAATAAATTAAAGCAGATATTTATAGAATGTGAATTTATTTTAAATACTAATACAGATGAAGTTTTAGACCATAAGTTAATTTCATATCTTAGTAGTAGGGTTTCGCTACTTGAATATAAAAACAATAAGTTAAAAGAAATGATTTTTGTTGATAAAATACCTAAAAAAAGTGATGATTTTATAGAAGAAATACGTAACTTAGAACCCGAAGTAAAACGTGAGTTTAAAGAATATAGATGGAAGCCTTTTAAACGACTATTAGAAACGAGAGTTAAACATTAGCTATGGACAAACCAACCGAAGCGATACTAAAAAAATTAAGTAAAGAAGATGCGAGGTGGCGAAATGTAGCTTTTAATATCTGTAAAGACGAAAGCCTGTGCGACGATCTTGTCCAGGAGATGTACCTCACTATCGCATCCAAGAAGCCTAAACGAGTTAATTCAGCGTATGTATATCGTATACTACTAAATAAATTCCTTAACCACATTAAAGAGCAGAAGAACATAAGCATAGAACAGTTCCATTACATCGAATGTAGAAATAGAATATTTGAGCCTGACGATGGCGAGCAAGCACTTCTCGATAAGTTCGGTTCATTATCCTGGAGGCAGCAGGAACTAATTTTAGAAAGCTACGATAAAAGTCTTAGACAAATACAAGATGACTTCCCGATGATAAATTACGGATATGCATACCGACAAATACGTGACGGTATTCAAGAAGTATTAGGAGATAAAATTCACAAATACAAAAACACTAGAAACAAAAGAAAATGAGTAAAAAGAAAATAGACAAACGTACAAAGGCTTACAAGGACAGCATTAAAAACAAACCAGCTAAAGGGCTTGGAGATATCGTAGAGGATATCACTAAAGCCACTGGAATAAAGAAAGCAGTTAAAGCTATCTTCGGTGACGGATGCGGTTGTGAGGAACGTAAGAAAAAGTTAAATAGAATAGACCTACCTAGACGATTCAATGCAGTACGCTGTTTAGACGAAGAACAGTACAACGAGTATAAGGAATACATACAACGTAGGACATTAGCATACAGTGCAGAAGATGCAAGACTATTAGTTAGACTATTTGCTCACGTGTTCGCTGTACAGTACAACTCTAGCGACTTGTGTATGAATTGCACAGGTAGCTTTAAGATACTTAAAAAATTATCAGATAACCTAGATATAGTATTTAACTCCTACAAAGATGACATATAAACTAGAACTACTAATGGAACTAAACGAAGATGACTGGGTATACAGAACAGCCTACATTGACGTTTCAAAGATATACGGATTTACAGAAGCTCCGTATGTACAAGACACACCCGATGCCGTTAATATATTTATTTACGGTGGTATGATGACTATCTTACAGCAAGACCACATACTTAAATACTTAAACAACAGATTTCAAAAACCCGTAAAGAATGAGTAATAAAAGACAGACACAAGGACAACGAATAGCTGTACTTGAAAAGGTAGTGAGTATTATGTATGAAACGCTAAAGATACACGACAAGGAACTAGGTAAACTAATAACAGACGATAAAGAAATAACGAAAGACTTAGAAGATGCAGCTACTAACAGACCGACACCGTGACGAAGTACACATACTACCATCAATAGTATTCGAGAAGTTCCACCGTACAAACGTAATAACATTCAGCTTCTTAATCTGGAGCATAGAAATAGAATGGAATAGAAAAAACACTAGATACTTTAGATCATAATGGATAAACTAAACGAAACAGTAAAAGCAATTCTAATGGACTACCACGATATGTGCAGTCAAAACCATTGGAACGATAAAGAAAAGGAAACGAGAGCGACCTACGACACTATACGAATACAAAACCTATTGAAATGACAACAGTATTAATAAAATATAAAGTTTCATTCGATGCAACACATCCTTTATTAAATAATTATTGGGATGAAAAAAGTCAGGTCGTAGAAGTAGATAGTCTTTTAGAATTAAATAATATGTTTGAAAGAATAATAAGTATAAAAATATTGAAATGACACGTAAACAAATAAAGCAGAAAGCTAAAAGAATACTAAGCAAAGATAGACCTACATTCGAGGAATGGAAATGGTTTAAAGAACAATGCCAAGCACACGAAATATCTAACGTATCAGATGAAGTATGGATAGCTTTATAATAGCATACTCGATATTTATTTTATATTTAAGTTTGGCACTAGAACTAGAGTAAATAACAAAAACAAGTTTATTTTGTTAATATATTAGAATTAATTAATTAATACAAAATTAATCCTTTGGATAAGCGTAAGAATAACGGAGGGCATTCTACAAAAGGCAAAGCTGGGCGTAAACCTAAAGACGAAGAAAGACGTATCAGGGATATAACAAGCCCGTACACAAGCGATGCGATAAAAACAGTCGTTTCAATACTAACAGACATAGAAGCGAAGTCAAGCGATAGACTAGCAGCAGCTAAACTATTACTATCATACGCATACGGAAACCCTACACAAACAGTAGACCAAAATACAAACCTAAATATAAATGACTTCGACATTTCCAAAATCTACGATCCCGAAGCATAAAAAGGTTTGGCATAGATTAAACAAACCAACAAGATACTTCATAGTAACAGGAGGGCGTGGTTCTGGTAAGTCATTCGAGGTAGGACGCTTCGCATCTATCTTATCATTCAAAGCAAACCAAAAAATACTATTCACACGTCAGACAATGACCTCTGCACACTTGTCTATCATACCAGAGTTCCAAGAGAAAATAGAACTGCTAGGAATAGAGGATGCGTTCGATGTAAACAGAAACGAAATAATAAATAAAGTATCTAAGTCACAGATAATATTCAAAGGGCTTAAAACCTCATCAGGTGACCAGACAGCAAACTTAAAATCGTTGCAAGGTATCAACACCTGGATACTAGACGAAGCAGAGGAGCTACTAGACGAATCAGTATTTGATAAGATAAACCTATCTATCAGACAAAAAGGCGTACCTAATCGAATCATATTAATACTAAACCCTGCGACAAAAGAACATTGGATTTACAAACGATTCTTTGAGCGTAAAGGTGTAGAGGCAGGCTTTAATGGTGTGAAAGGCGATACGACATACATACACACAACGTACCTAGATAACATCGAGAACCTAGACGAAACGTTCTTAAACGAAGTATCACGAATTAAAGCAGACAACCCTGTTAAGTACAAACATATTATCGAGGGTTCGTGGATAGACAAGGCAGAGGGTGTGGTGTTTAGTAACTGGAAGTTTGGTAAGTTTAACCCTGACGGTTTACAAGTTTCCTACGGGCAAGATTTCGGGTTCTCGATAGATCCTACCACTTTGATAAGTGTAGCGATAGATAAGAAGAAAAAGAAAATCTATGTTAAAGAACATTTGTATAAGCCAAAACTATCAACAGCACAGATAGGGTATATTAATCTCGATGTATGCGGTAAGAGTTTAATCGTTGCTGATAGCGCAGAGCCACGCCTAATAGATGAACTCTATCGAATGGGCTGTAACATTGTAGGAGCGGAGAAAGGACAAGGTAGTATATCGCTAGGTATATCGTTGTTGTTAGACTACGAAATAATAGTAGACGAGGGTAGCACGAACATAGCTAAAGAATTAAACAATTATATCTACGCAGACAAAGGTAGTAAGCTATTTGTCGATGCGTATAACCATACGATTGACCCTTTACGATACGTGGTTATGTATCACTTAGGCAAATCGACAGGAATAGAGATACGCTAAATAACAAAAATCAAATAAATTTGTTTATATTATATGAAGATAGTACTTCCAGAAAACGTAAGTGAAATCACTTTAGGAATGTTCCAACGGTTTATGAAGCTGATTGAACGAACCGACGAACTAAGTGTAGATGCTTTTAATAAAAGAAAGGTAGAGATATTCACAGGGCTTCCTAGACGGGATATAAAGAATGTATCTCGTAAGGACTTCGATGCGATTGTAGAACAGATAGACACAGCTATGGAAACAGACGTACAGTTTGTACCACGCTTTGATCTAAACGGTGTAGAGTATGGCTTCTGTCCTAACCTCGATGATATGACAACAGGCGAGTGGGCAGACCTTTCAAAGTTTGGTGAAGATGTAGAGAACTTACACCAAGTAATGGCAGTACTATTTAGACCCGTTATAAAGAGTGATGGTTTTAAGAATTACAAGATAGCGAGTTACACAGGAGATGAAGATGCGGAGCTTATGAAGCAAACGCCACTTAATATCGTAAACGGTGCGTTGTTTTTTTTTGGGAATTTAGCAAAGGAATTACGGCTCAATATCCAGAAATCTACGATGGAGGTACTTCTGAAGGCAGACAAGCAAGCGACTTCTTCGATAAGTGGGGATGGTACGCCAGCATTTACAGCCTCGCAGACGGAAACATATTAAAGATAAAAGAAGTGACCGAACAGAACATACATTTTACGCACGTATTTTTAGCACACCAATTAGACAAGCAGCGATTGGAAGCAGATTTACGGTCGAATAAAAACGTTACAAGATTATGAACATATACGCTAAACTACTAGACCAAATTAAAACGATAGCAGAGCAGGACGATTTTATTAGTACTGTTACAAATAGAGGGAGTATAGATTTAGATTTAAACAAAGGGAATCTATTTCCTATTGTAGACGTGTTTGTAAGTGGCGGTAGCTTTCCTAGTGGCGGTGTTATTCGTTTGTCTATAGAGCTAGTATGTGTAGATTTACGAGATCACAACAACGAGGTAGTAACGGATAAGTTTCGTGACCAGGATAACGAGATAGACAACCTCAACGAAACGCTAATGGTTTTAAATCGTATTTGGAAAAAGCTATACAAAGACTTAGAGGGTAACAATATCACAGCGAGTATCGACCCTACACTTGAGCCGATAATCGGTGAGGGTAAAAATATTTATGATGGTTGGTTGCTTTCATTCGATGTTGATATTCCTAATGTAAATCTATCACTATGTTAGAAGTAGAGAAAACACTTAACAAGTTTGGAACTAACGTAAAAAAGGATGCTAAGAAAAATCTAAAATCTAAGGGTGCGTTATACAAGTCAATAGATTATAATGTAAAAGTTAATAGAGCAAAGCCTAATGTACCACCTAGCTTTGAGTTTGATTTCGTGTGGGAAGATTACGGTGATTACATCGACAAAGGTGTAGCTGGTGTAGGAGGTACTAAAGCAGACGGTAGTAGATGGAAGAAAAAGAAAGTAGTAGGTAGCAAATATAAATACAAAGATAAGCAACCACCTAGAATAGCTTTTAACGGTTGGACGATTCGTAGAGGTATAGCACCGAGAAGTAGCGGAGGGCAGTTTCAAAAGAGAACAGGACTATTACACGCAATAGCGAAGTCTGTATATCACACAGGGTTAGAAACTACTCACTTCTTTACAAAGCCTTTTAACAAGTATTTTAAAACGCTACCCGATGAAGTGCTGAAAGCTTATGGAGATGACTTAGATATATTTTTAAAGAAAGCATTATGATTAAAACACTATCGCCATATTACTACGAAACGCCTTTTGTATCGGTAGGTTCTACACTTACCTGTACGAGTTACACGCTTAACCTTTATATCTGGACAGGTGATGAAGCGAGTATACCAGGCACACCACAGTACACTATCACAAAAACAAATCCAACGGGTGCGACGGGAAGCGATTACGTAAATATTTCAAGAATACTAGCAGATTACATCGACTTCACACCACAAGACACAACGACTTCAGCCTCTATAAATGCTGTCAATCAATATTGGGTACGTACAGAAGTAGTCTATACAGGTAGCGGAGGTGTAGAAGCTGCACAATATGGAGCTAATCAGCTATTTAATAGGGCGTATACGTATGGCGATAAAGGAGGCTCTGTAACGACCTTTGTTAATAACACATTATTACAAGGTAGTGAGTTCAAAGCAGATCGTACAAGCGTTTTTTGTGTGCCTATTTTGATAGTAAAAGATACAGGTTCACAATTAGCTACTATAAAATCATATCCAAATAACGAAATAAACCAAACGATAGGGCTACCAACAACAAACAATAGCGCAGCTTTAGTCCAGGTTCTATGGGTTAAAGTAAGTGAAGCGACAACAGACACTTATATAGAGGTTGTATTCGATGGTGTTACTACTACTTTGTTAATCGAGGACGAACTAAAATACACGCCTTTAGATATTTGCTTCCAAAATAAAGACGGTTGCCAGCAGTTTCTTACATTCAGAAAAGAACGTACTGATGATATAAATATAACATCGAGTGAGTTTGAAAGCGATAGAGCGCAACCAAGCGACGGTAATCACCAATTCGTAACGTATAACGTTCAAGGGCGTGAGGGCTTTAGGGTTAATAGCGGATGGCAGGACGAAGCGTTAAACGAAACATTCAAGCAGTTACTATTGAGCGAACGAGTATGGACGTATGACGGTACGGACTTTATACCAGTTACAATAGATACTAAACAGCTAACGTATAAAACGCAGAAGAAAGAGCGTTTAATTAATTACGAAATAGGATTTAAGTACGCATATAACGCTATCAATAATATATGATAAGCACACTATACATCGACGGAGTAAAGCTAGACCAATTCAAGGACGAGAATATTTCAGTAATTAGCTCGGTGCTAGACATTAAAGATATCACTAAGAACACTACCGATTACACACGTTCTTTTACCGTTCCTGCTTCTAGGTTAAACAACCAAACGTTTAGCCACTACTACGATTTTAATATAGATGACGGCTTCGATGCACGTAAGAAGATAGACGGTGAGATACATTTAGACGGCATCGTTTTTAAGACGGGCAAATGGAGGTTGCAAAAAGTAAACCTAAAAAAAGGAAAGCCCGAAAGCTATACTATTAATTTCTTCGGGTTGTTAGTAGGATTAAAAGATAAGGCACGAGATTTAGAACTTAGCGATTTAAACCTAGCTGCATACGATCACGACTTTAGTAGTACATTTGTTTATAATGGACTAACTACTGGTTTGTTTTCTGAAAACATTATATATCCTTGTTTACCAAAAAAAAGATGGATATTAGATACAGGCGTAAATACACAAACAGAAACTACCTCAAATATTGCTTTAGACGGTGGTGATGCTACGGGTATTGTATGGAACGATCTTAGACCATCATTAAAACTTATACGTATATTAGAAGCGATTGAAGCTAAACTAGGTGTAACATTCTCACGGCACTTTTTTGATACTTCAGAGTTTGCTAATCTTTATATGTGGCTCAACCCTGATAAAGAAAACACAATAAAAGGAAACTCACAGCAAGTTGATTGGGATGGCGGACAACTACCTACCTATCCTGGTGATACTTGGATGAACTGGACTACCAATGTAGGTACTTACGAACGTGATGGAGATTACTTTTATCTTCAATGTGTTATAACACCAGAGGCAGGATTTGAAACGGTAGACTACACGATAAGATGTATAAGCAACGGAGAAACTTTTTCAGAATTAAATATGCCGAGCGGGAGTGCGGGTACGCTTGTAGCTGATTTTCAGAGTTCAGCACAAGGTACTTACTTAGTTAGCTTTGAGGTTTCTTCACAAGTAGACTTTCAATACACATCACTACTAGCACAGACAAGATTTACAAACCCAACAACAGCAACAGCAGTAGATGTAAGTACGGGAACAGCGCAGACATTAGATGGTGATTTTGTTATAAGTAAAAACATTCCCAAGCTAAAGATAATCGACTTTTTAAAAGGTATCTTCCAGATGTTTAAGCTAGTGATTATACCGACAGCGGAAGATACGTATTACGTTAATACATTAGATGGTTATTATAGTGAGGGTTCTACAATAGATATAACGAAGTACATTAACTGGGAAACTTTCGACGTAGAGCGAGGCGATATACTAAATGAGATTAGTTTTAAATTCCAAGAACCAACAACTATTGCTAACCTACAATATGAGGAACTAAATAAAAGAGGGTACGGAGATTTAATACAACAACTATACACCGATTCAACAGAAACAGAACTACTAGATGGTGATAGCTTTACGGTAGAATTACCTTTTGAGCAGATACAATACGAAAGACTTATAGATGTACAAGACGGTGTAGTATCAGAAATGCAATACGGAGCTGTAATAGATGAAGATGAAGCACCAGCAAACCCTAAAGCACACATACACTACGCAAAACGAATAGGGCAGGGTATAAAAGCAATAGGGTTTATAAATGATTTAGGAGCGCAAATTCAAATACCAGGATCGACAGGTGTATGGATTCCTTTACACGGTAACGATTTTACTTATCCAATATACAGCACGACATTTAACACAAACCCTAATGAGTGGGACGGTGTTTTTATGGAGAAGAACCTATACTCTAATCATTACGCTAGTTATATTTCAGATATCTTTAACATTAAAAAAAGGACGTTTAAGTATAAGGCAGTATTACCACTTAGAATAGCTACTAAATTAGAATTAAACGACGTTCTATTTATAAAGAACAACTACTACCGTATAGATAAATGGAGCTATAATTTACTAAATGGCGAAACAGATTTTGAGCTTATTAATTCTTTTGAAACTACTATAAATCCTTTCACTACTTCAGCGACAAATATAACAACAAATTACGAAGCGAAAGACGAACTAATTTACATAACTAATTTAAACGGTTCTTCATCAACGATTGTAGTTAATGATTTAGGATTTGGTACAGCGTGGGTAGTTCCTGTAACTTACGAAACGTCAGCGACAGACCCTAACGTACTTACTTTTGAGATAGCAGCTAATACACTAGAAACAGATAGAACAGCAAGCGTTACGGTTACACAAGCGGTTACGGGTGCGACTATTACAATATTTATATACCAAACATTACAAACGTATTATCCATCGTTTGACTTTACAGACAGCAGAAACAGTATGAACATAGCTACAATAGCATTAAGAAATTAAATTATGAGTGAATTAACAATAAAAGACGGAGCAGCAGCCACGAAGTATCTAGGAACTATGGGAGTAGGAACGACTGGAGATCCATACTTTAGCATACCAGCGGACTTCTATACAGAAGTAGCGAAAGGAAACGTACCTGGGCATACTTTGGTACATAAATTCGGACACAATTCAGCAACACCAACAACACTAACTCCTATTTGCTCAATAGGGGATTACATTACCTTACAGCCTGCAAGTGCTACTACACTTAGAATAAAAGCAGGAGGTGACGCTAACGATACAGCGGCAGGTAGTGGTGCAAGAGAAGTAACGTTACAAGGGTTAGATGAAACAGGCACTTTAGTATCAGAATCCATCGCAACAGCAGGAGCTTCAGCGAGTGCGGTAACTACCACGACTTTTATTAGATTGTTTAGAATTAAGGTTACTGCATCTGGGACTTATGCGACTTCAACAACAGCTTCACATACAGCAGCTATAACCATAGAAAACGGAGCAGGAGGTACTGATTGGGGAACTATTGATTTAAACGGCTTTGCATTATCGCAATCGACAATAGGGGCTTATAGTGTACCGCTTGGAAAAACTGCGTACTTAATTTCTTATGATATTAACGCAGAAACCACTAAGATAGTAGATGCTGTATTTTTTCAAAGACAAAGTATTTTAGATGCCGCAGCACCTTACGAGGCTATGCGAATTGTATTTGAAATCGTAGGGCTTACAGATACCCGAAGTAAAGTATTAAATGCACCGATAGCTTTTCCAGCATTAACAGATATAGGATTTATGGCAAAGGTATCAACGGGTACAGCAAACGTTTCAGTTAATTTTGATATACTTTTAGTCGATGATTAGCGAGATTATAAAAACATTACAGAGCGATGATTTCTACGGTGCTGGTGAGTATGTAGAAATAGCAAAGGGTAAGAACGAACTCGTTACCGATTGGCGTGGGTTCAAACGTAAAACAAAGCGAGTATGGCTATCCAGAAAAACATAAAGATAAATGTAGATACTGACGAAGCGGTTAGGGATTTAAACAAATTAGAGGGTAGTTTAAAAGAAGTAAACCAGGAGGCAGGAAACACCAAGACAGGCATTAAAGATGTCGGTGAGAACGGTGGGGCTATTGCTGTGCTAGATAGTTTAACAGGTGGGCTTGCCACTAGGTTTAGAGATGCATACGAGGCTTCTAAGCTGTTCAACTTCTCACTAAAGGGAACGAGAGCAGCTTTGATAGCCACTGGTATTGGTTTATTTGTCGTAGCTTTAGGTACAATCGTAGCTTACTGGAGTGAGATTGACGACTATATGCGTGGAACGCAAAAAAGACTAAACGAACGGTTAAATAGTTTAGATAGAGTTCAAACAGCTTTAGACGGTCAGCTTAAAATAAATTCACAGCTATTAGAGTTAGCAAGATTAAGAGGTGAAAGTACAGATGATTTAGTAGCTAAAGAAAAAGAGTTATTAACAGAAAAGAAAAGAATAGCTGTACTAGCACTTCAAACACTAAACTCACAACTAGAAATAGAAAAAAGTAAAATAAGAGAAGTTACTTTACTTGAAAAAGGTGTAATAGGATTAAGAGCTGCTATTTTAGGACAGCAAACAGTAGGAGATAGTTTTGTAAAAGAACTTGGATTAGATAAAATTTCAGAATTACAAGCTAAGATTATTGAAGCGACTGGAATTATAAACGACATAGATATAAAATTTGAGAAAGATAAAAAAGCAAGAGAAGATGAATCTAAAGGCGGTGGAGGAGAAACTAGAACAAAAGAATTTCAAACAGGTGTAGGTAACGGTCTAACATCAGAGGATAATATAATACTAGGCTCTAAAGAATTACTAAACGAAAAAGTTTCAGAACTTAATCAAGAGGGTGTAGATGATTTCTTAATTAAAGAAATACAGAAACAAGAAGCGGCAAGAAAAACAGCAGAAGAAGAAAAGTTATTAAGAGAACAAGTAAAAGACTTCTCAATAGGCTTAGCTTCTCAAACGATAGGTATAATAGGTTCACTAGCAAAAGAGGGAAGCGATTTAGCGAAAGGTGTAGCAATAGCACAGGCGATAATAGATACTTATAAAGGAGCAGTAGCAGCATACGCAGCAGGTTCTAGTGTAGGTGGCCCAGCAGGTTTAGTATTAGGGCCAGTCGCAGCAGGTTTAGCAGTAGCAGCAGGTTTGGCAAACATAGCGAAGATAGCAGCTACTAAGCCAATAGAAACAGCAGGAGGCGCACGAGGAGCTAGTGGAGGAGGCGCACCGCCAAGTCCGTCTTTTAATCTTGTGCAAGGAACGGGAACTAATCAGATTAGCCAGTCTATTAATAATCAAAATCAAAATCCTCCGAAAGCATACATTGTAAGCAAGGACGTATCGTCAGGGTTAGAACTTGAAAGAAATATTGAGCAGAATAGTGCTTTATAAAAAAACCCTTGTATCTTTACGGACTTAATCCTGATGCAAGGGTTCTACTAACTAATCAATCTAACTATGAAAAAACACAATTCAATTTCCTTTTCAAATATACAAATAAATATCAATTAAACAACTATATTCTTAATCTTATTTGTACCTCTGGTATTGTAGCGGCCTTAGATAAATTATCAGAAGCCCACAACGGTTGTAAGTTTGTATAGTGGCATAACTTACGCATTTCTATTTCATTGGTTGCAGACGCTAGTGGTATTATGTGGTCGATGTGCCATTCACCATAGTTATCCCAACTCATACCCTTTGTGAATTGTCGCTCTAAATATAGCTTGCACCGTCCGTAATCTATTCCTAGTAGTTTTTCCGAAGTTGAATCTTTTTTATATCCACCTCTTTTAAAAACCTCCCAATTTCTATGACTAATGTTACTCCTCATTTTATATAATGGGTCTGTTTTAAGCCTATTCCTTTGCCTTGCATTTATTTTTTCTCTGTTTTTTTTAGCATATTCTTTTGCGTATTCACTCTTTTTTTCTTTGTTTTTTTTATGGTATTCTGCGTGGTATTTCTTTTGATATTCTTTATGTTTTTTATTATACTCAATTTGATATTTTTTTATAGCATCCTTATTTTTATGATAGTAAATTTTATCTTTTTCTCTAATTTTTTCTTTGTTTTTTTGATAGTATTCTTGTACTTTATGTTTATTATTTTTATAATAATTTTTAAAGTATTCATATCTTCTTTCTTTGTTTTTTTCTTTATTCTTATGATAGTATTCCTTTAGTTGTTTTAGAATTTTATCCCTATTAGCAGCTCTATATTCTTTTGCATATTTATTCTTTTTATCTCTATTTTTTTTACGGTATTCTTTACCTTTACATCTAATCGTCTGTATGTTTTTTTGATAGTATTCTTTTCTTTTATTAGGGTATTTTTCTTTGTATATTTTATATGCTATACTAGCACACTTTTTACAATATGGCTTTAATCCATCATTAGATTTTTTGTCTTTACTAAAACCCTCCACGCTTTTAACATCTCCACACTTAGTACATTTTTTCATAGTTGCAATATACAAAAATTTATAAAAAAAATAACATCTACTCACTATTTATAATAAATATAAATTACAAAAGTATAACAAAAATCAATTTTATTTGTTATTATAATAAGAATTATTTATATGATAACATACGAAGCCGTATTTAATGGTGCTAAAAACGATGGAGTTTTTGGTATCTCGTTAGTGGCTGACCCAGCGATGGAGGGTTTATTTGTTGCACTTAAAAAGCAAGAGCCTATTCAGCTAAAAGAAATTGACAAAGAACAGCGTATTTTAATGGGTCTAATTTTAGAACCTAAAAAGCCTGTATACCGTAATCAAAACGGGGAAGAATTTAACATAGTTTTCAGCGAAGATGTTATAAAAGAATTATCACATAATTTCTTTAAAGCTGGATTTCAAAAGAACAGTACAATAGAACACGACACACCTATAGATGGTGTTACGTTTGTAGAATCTTGGATCGTAGAAGATACGAAAATAGATAAGTCTGCGAACTTCGGTTTTAGTTATCCTAAAGGCTCGTGGATAGCTTCTATGAAAGTAGACAGCGACGAGGTATGGAATGACTATGTAAAGACTGGCAAGGTTCAAGGGTTCTCGGTAGATGCTATGATAGACCTAAAAGAAGTAAATTTAAAAACAGAAATAAAAATGGAAAGTAACTTAGTGAAAGACTTTATTACGGACGTAAAAACCGCATTAGGTTTAGAGAAGCCCGAAGTAGAGGTTAAATTAGGAAGCGTTTTGTCAGGAGAAAATACATTGTATTTTGATGGTGAGATGTTACAAATCGATTCTGCTGTTTGGCTACTCGGTGAAGATGAAACAAAAGTACCTTTACCTGTTGGTGAATATCCGCTTGACGAAAAAGAGCAGATACTTGTCGTATCAGAAGAGGGTGTAGTAGGTGAAATTAAGGAAGCGGTTGTGGAAGAAGCACCAGCAGAATTAGCAGAGCCAGAAGCACCTAGCGAGGGCGTGTTAAATCAAATTAAATCACTTCTGATAAAATATTCAGAAGAACAATCAAAGAAGATTGAAGATTTAAGAGCAGAGTTTTCAGAAGTTAAAAAAGAAAACGAAACTTTAAAAGTAGAATTAGCAGAGGTATCGAAAGAGCCAGCAGCAAAAAAGATTGTAGCTACACCAGTGCAGCTTACAGCAAAAGGAAGAATATTAGATAAACTTAGAAACAACTAAAAAAATGAGTACAAACATTCAATACAGAGATTTAGACGCTGCGGTAGACTATAAAGCCCTATCAGCAGACACAACCCTAACAGCGAGCGAAAGTGGAAAGGTTCTTCTTTTAGATGCAATAGGTGAAGCGATTACTTTACCAAGTCCAACAGCAGGACTTAACTACAAGTTTTTATGTACGGTTACAACAGTGACAACAGACTGGACTATCGTATCAGCAACAGACGTTATTTACGGAAGCGCACAAGTAGCAGGTGCAGTAGTAGCAGCGAGCGCAGAGAATACTATCACGTTAGTAGTAGCGAAGTTCTTACCTGGCGACTGGGTAACGTTAGAAAGTGACGGAAGTTCGTGGTTTGTAGAGGGTTCAGTAGTAACAACAGCAGGTTGCACATTCACAGCACCTTAATAATAATATAAAAAAAACAATAAAAAAATGGCAACAACAAACACAGTATCTAGTAATTATGCAGGTAAGGTCGCTGGTGGTATTATAGGAGCAGCTTTTAAAGAAGCCGATACTTTACGATTAGGACTTTTAACGGTAGCAGAAAATGTAAACTATAAATATAATCTACGTAAAATCGCTTATGCTGATGGTACTACGGATTACGCTTGTGGATTTACTCCAGGTGGAACTTTCACAGGAAGTGAAAAAGTTATTACTCCTTCAAAAGTAATGAACTCTTTTCAAATCTGTAAAGAAGATTTCAGACAAACTTGGTCAGAAGATGGTATGGGAGCAAGTGCTTCAAATCCTAATATGGCTAGTGATATTCTAGAAGCAATCACAACAGAGGTATTAGCTTCACAGGCTGCAAAACTCGATTCTGATATATGGGCTGGTCTCGCAGCCACCGATGGATCTTTTTCGGGGCTAATTGAGCAATTCGGAAACGACTCATCAATTATAAAAGATGGTAACGGTGTAACTGGGCCTGGACATAGTGTAACAGAATCAACAGTAGAGGCAGATTTAAAACTCGCACTAGCTGCCGTTCCGATTGCACTTAGAAGAAAAGATTTAGTGGTAGCTGTTTCAAGTGATGTATTCCAAGCGTATAACTTCTATTTAATTTCCAAAGGGATTGCGTGGAATGGTACGACAGATGACAAACGGTCGAAATTTGGACGTTACACTTTAACAGAAGTAAACTCGCTGCCAGATGATACGATTGTAATTTATGAGAAATCAAATATTGTATTTGCGACAGGACTTCAAGGAGATCACAATGAGTTGAAAGTAGTTGATGAAGATGAAATTTCTTTATTGACTGGACTCGTGAGAGGAAAAATTGTTTACAACGCAGGTGTTGGGTACTATAACAGCGCAGAGATTGTATGGTTATTGCTAACCACGTAGATAGTTTTAGGAAAGGGAGGTTTAACCGCCTCCCACTTAAACTATTATTAACATTTAAAACATAAAAAATGGCGTGTGCATTAACAACAGGACGAGCAAAAACAACGTGTAAAGATATACTTGGTGGTAATTCTACCATATATCTTTTCAACGAGCAAGCAGACCCATTTACGGTATCTGCAACAACGAACGAGGCGACAGCTATAAACGCCTCTATAACGGCTGTGTGGGAATACCCTTTAATGGGTGACACCAACACTTTAGAGCAAAGTATGGTAGGTGAGAGTGCGAACTATACTAGAGTGAATACTCAAACGCTTTCAGTACAATTACCAAAAATGAGTGTAGCGGATAGTGCGGAGTTTAATATTCTAGCAGCTAGTTTCGCTATGTGTGTGGTAAAGGACAGAGTAGGAAACTACCACGCTTTAGGAATTACAGACGGTATGGATTGGACGGTAGTAGGAGCGACAGGCGGAGCGAAAACGGACGCTAATGGTTGGACTATAACAGCAACAGCACAAGAGGCTAAATTAGCACCTATGTTAGATTCTGCGACTGTAACAGCTTTACTAGCTTTATTACCTTAAATATTTGGTTTAGTTTTCATAATTGGGAAGAGCCTTTCAGAAATGGAGGGCTTTTTTTATACTCAATAACAACGATATAAAAAGTAGAATACTTATCAGTAGAATGATATAGATAGCACCTATTAAGTATTTAATCGTTTTCATACGTGTATACTTTTTACTTTTAAATTATACGTATAAGTATAAAAGGTGATGATATACGGAAGTTATGTGTAGTTTGTGAATGATATATCATACCTTATCGGGTATAGTTTTAGTGAATGAATGACTTATCATACCCCTTCGGGTATAAACTACTCATAACAACGTATATAAAAAATGCAATATACTGCACTAAATACCTGTTTTTCCACGCAAATACCTGTTTTTCCATAAGTGAGTGTATTTCAATGCACTTTTCATATACAAACCGTTAGCAAACATTAAAACGTTCACTAACCACAAATTTAAACTAAATTTCCTTATAAAACAAATAAAAAATAACAAAAACACGATATTTTTGTTATTATAGTATGAAAGTAGTAGCACCAGGAACAGCAACATCTTATTCTTTAGAGCTTATACCTAGATTCTATCCTTGTACTACGGTGGTAGTATCTTTATACAACGAAGCGGATAGAGAAGTAACGACACCAACGAGTACTTATTCTATCGTTGACGGTATTATGAAAGTAAACTTTACTTATACTTTTGTAAATAAAGATAGGTATCAGATAAAGATAACAGATACAGCTTCAGACGTTGTGTACCGTGGGATAGTACGTTGCACAGACCAAGAAAGTCAAGATTATAAAATAACAAACGGCATATACGTTTATGAATGATATAAGATTATTTCAGTTTAGTAATTACGTTAGACCAGCTTTACAAGTAAATAAGCAGAAAGACTGGGTACTTAACGGTAAAAAAAACGAGTTCTATCAGTACATTATAGATCGCAACAACGGAAGCCCGACAAACGCAAGTATAAACAAGAGCTACGCAGATTTGATTTACGGGCGTGGCTTAAACGCAAAAAACGCTAGGACTAATCTACAAGATTGGGCTAAATTAAAAACTATTTTAAAGCCTAAAGATTTACGTAAAATTATATCCGACTTTCAAGTATTTGGTGGTGCTTCGTTTCAGGTTATAAAAACGAAAGGAAACGAGCTATCTAGTATAACTCACATTCCAAAGCATTTAGTAGTGCCAGCGATTGAAAACGAGGACGGTGAGATAGAGAACTATTGGTTTTGTAGAGATTGGAGTAATACTTTTAAAAACATACCTGAAGCGTTCGATGCTTACGGTAACGGTACGAAAGATGAAATATACGTTATCAAACCCTATACGGTAGGAGGTGAATACTTCGAGCAACCAGATTACATTAGTGGACTGATGTATGCGGAGATGGAGGAGGAGATTGCGAACTTAAATATTTCTTCGATACGTAACGGACTTAGCGCAGGGTATATTATAAACATTCCCGATGGCAAGAGCTTAACAGATGAAGAAAAAGACGACTTCGAGCGTAAGATAAAGCAGAAACTAACAGGTAGTAGCAACGCTTCTAATTTTGTGCTTTCATTTAACGGTAGAGATGTAGAGGTAACTATTATTCCTTTCCCTACTAACGAGAATATCCACAAGCAGTGGGAAACGTTAAACGAAACGGTAAGCCAAAAACTACTAACAGCACATAGAGCGACTTCACCTAGTTTAGTAGGTATTATTTCAAGTTCAGGGTTTAGCAATACAGCCGATGAGATGGACACAGCAGAGGGGCAGTTAATGAAGCGTGTAATACAACCTAAACAACAAGAGATTTTAGACGCTTTAGAGGAGGTTTTAGTAGATAACGGTATAAACCTAGATCTTTACTTTGCACCGCTTACAGAGGTCGTGGAAACGCCCGTAGCGATGTCTGAACATAAACACGAAGTGCCAAACGTGGATTCATTGATACAATTAGGTGAAGATTTTAACGAAGATGATTATGATATAGTAGAAGATGAGCGATGCGATGTTATAACATTAAAAGAAAGTGATTTAAACACTACTTTTAAATTTGCAAGCGTTCCTGTTACACCTCGTAAAAATTCAGACCAAGATACAAGCCTTTTTAAAATACGTTATAAGTATGCAGGTAGTGATTCAGGACAAAGAGATTTTTGTAAGAAAATTATAAACGCTAATAAATTATATAGAGAAGAAGATTTAAACTTTAAGTCTGTTTATAATGAGGACTTCGCACCAAGCGGTTCGAGTTCTTATAATGTATTTTTATATAAAGGAGGCGTGAATTGTAAACATTGGTGGCAACGAGTTGTGCTACTTAAAAAAGATAACGGGCAAATAAGCGTAAACCAAGCTAGAAAAATGATTTTAGAGTTAGACCCTAAAGATAGAAAAGATGCTATGTGGGAAGCTAACGATAAAAAGGTAGCACAAGCGGCAAGTCCTTTTAATAATTGGTGGAGCTTACAACCAGGATATAGAACTATTTAAAATGGCAGAAACATTATTTATAACACCAGCAACTTTAACCGAAACCACTATACTGGGCGGAAATATAGATACGGACAAATATACGTTCTGCGTAGCTGACGCACAGATAAGCGTGATAGAGCCACTTTTAGGAACGGAGCTATACGATAAGATGGTAACAGACTTTCCGACGTTTGCAGGGCTTTACAGTACGCTTTACACAGACTACATACAACCGATAACGAAACACGCTGCGATTGCTAGTTATATTTCTATCGCTAGTTATACATTAGCTAACGGAGGTTTATTTAAACATAGCCCAGAAAACGCAGAGGTAGTCGATAAAGAGGAGGCACAATTTTTAAGCGATAAGTATAGTGCGTTAGCTCAAATGTACATTAAACGTTTTGAAAAATGGATATGCGAAAACAAAGCTTCTATTTCAGAGTATAAACGATCGCAAACCGACGGAGTAAACGCACAAGATATTAAACTCACCGCAGGCTGGTATTTTAGTGGCAGAGGTGATGCTAAAACAGAAGATGAATTATGGGGCTAACGAAAGGACTAGAAAAGCGAGGAAAGGACTTGATTGCTTCCGTTAATAAGGTGTATTTATTCCCTTATACGAAGTATTCGAGGTCGCAGATAACGATATCAGGGCAGTATGTAACGGTATTTCCCGCTACTACGGTTTTTGATATGCATTCTACTACGACAAATTACAGCGAAAGTACCGAAGTAGAGGGTGGAGATATTGCTTTTAATCAGAATTTTACGCTTGAATTTCCTAAAACGGAGGCGGTAAGCGAGATTTATAAGCTAGTTAAACAAAATTATCGTGCTATTTACATAGATTATCTAGGAAATATCAGGATTTTAGGGCTTTGGAACGGACTAGAAGCGCAATTAACCAACGAAACAGGAAGCGATAAAGCAGGATTTAACGGCTATAAAGTGAATTTCACAGGAAAGGAAGATAATCAGGCTTATTTTATTAACAATTTAAGCGACACAGGTATAACAATTTACAATATTAACAACTATGTTTTCCAGTCAGGGTGCAATTATGTGTTCCAAGACGGTAACAATTACATTTATAACTAATGGCAGATATCAAATTAACATCAATAACAGAAGATACCGCACCGTCACAACAAGATTGGATTCATACCGTCGATGTAAGTGCTAGTGCTTTAGGTACTTCTAAGAAGTCAAAGATACAATCTATACTAGCACAAGTACCATCGACTAACGATATGGTAGTTCCTAATGGAATTATTAGAGGCGGTATTGTTCACCAGTCAGGAATGATTTTTAATTGCTGGGCCACAAAGTATATTATAAACAATCAGGTTTATACTACTAACGTAAATGAGCAGATAACGCTATCAGCAGCCGATGTTTCTAACCCTAGATGGGATGTTATTTCTGTGAGGGTAACACAATCAGAGCCTCCAGTAGTTTCTATTGAAGTAACAGAGGGAACGCCAGCAGCTTCACCCGTAAAGCCTACGTTAGACCTAACAACCGATGTAGAGCTTTCTAGTAGAATAGTGCTAACAGGTGAAACAACACCTGCTGAAGTAACAACAGAGGTAGTTTACAACGAGGACGCACAAGAGCCGACAGAATGGGACAATACAAGCATACCAACTGGAAGCATAATGGGTGACGAAACCGACCCAAAGGTAGGAACTAAGTCTGCGACGCTAATTGCAACAGCAGCAGATACGATGGAGTTTACAAAAGCGACTGACTACACATACGATCCTACGGAAACACTTGCTTTTTATTATAGAATTACGGACGGTGGAACGACATTTAAAGCAAATGAAAGTAAAATAAATATAAAACTACGAAAAGGAAGTGATTATTATCTGTATGGAATTAACGTAGACGCTTTACCAAATATCGGTTTAAAGTTTTCAGCGACAGGATGGCAATTACTTTCAATACCACTTTCAGAGTTTCAAGGTACTAGCGAGTTTAGTGCTTTTGACGAATTAGTTTTTGAGTTTATAAACACGCCAGCGATGGAGTTTGATTGGATTGTATTCCAGTCAGGATTAGGTACACCGACAAACCCACTACCATCTAAAGAATCGACACCTAACACTACAACTTCAAATCTTTTAACTAAAAAAATAACACTAACAGCAGCACAAATTAAAGCGATAGGAAGTACACCGATAACAGCAATACTAGCGCCAGGAGTAGGTAAATATATTAAAGTACTAAATGCTGATGCTTGGTTGACTTGGAATAGTGTAGCTTTTGATAATAATTTTTTATATATACGAACAGATGGTGCTACTAATTATCAAATAAAAATAGGAGATGGTTTTACTTCATTCCTTAGCCAAACAACAGATACTAATACTTGTGGGAGTTTGGTAGATACATCTAATTCCAATAATAGATTTATAGCAAATACTAAAGTAGTTATAGATGGTGTAGATTCAGTTGCGACTGGTGACAGCACTATTGATATTTACATAACTTACGAAATAATCACTTTATAATGGCAAGTATAATACAAAGAGATTTAAAAGATAGAGTAAAGAACGATACGTTTAGAAGTGTGGTATTTACAATAGACGACGCAGGAACTCCTATCGACTTGACAGGCGTTACGATACAGATTCAGTTTCGTTATCGCTGTAAGACAGGAACGATAGTAAAGGACGTTAGTACTGCTGCTGGAATTACGTTAAGCGATCCTACGGCTGGAGAGTTTACACTAGACGCTTTTACTCCTGTGGATTGGGAAGTAGGTACGTATTATTACGATGCACAGATAACGTTTACAGATTCAACAATACGAACTTATTTTTGGGGTAACGTAAAAGTACTCCAAGATGTAACAGATAGTTAGATGGCAGAAGCAATAAATATAACGTTAGACGATAGTCAGGAAACGGTAACAGCGGTTCTTGGTACGGGTATAACAGCAGCAGAACGAGCAGCGATAACAGCGAACACAGCAAAGGTAACGAACGCCACGCATACAGGCGAGGTAACGGGTGATGGTGCTTTAACGATTGCTTCTAATATCGTAGACGAAGATAATCTAAAGTTAGACGAAGCACCTACAAACGACTACGTACTAACAGCGGATAGTGCTAAAACGGGTGGTATGAAATGGGCAGCAGCAGCAGGTGCAGAAACTATTTCTTCAATCGTAGCAGGCGAACCCACAGGAAGCGATGTAGTGCCAAACGTGGTTAGTTTAACCCAAGCCGAATATGACGCAGGAACGCCAGTAGCAGGAACTTTTTACATCATTACAGATGCAGCAGCTAGTGGTGGTGGTACGGAGTATCAGGTTTATAGGTTTTTTGGTAATTCAGATGCGAGTAATGCAGATAATTGGATGGCAAGACAAAACAATGTTAATGAATGGGCAACAAATACTGGGGTAGTTTATGGTAATAGTATTTTAACTATAAGTGAGAACTATTTAGATTCAGGGTTCTGTATAGGAGTAGCAAGAAAAGACCAAACAATAGAGAGTTTACAGATTCATTTGCAATATGATGGAGGTTCTGCTACTGATTTTAAAAAAATAGCAATAGTAAAAGCAACTTTTAATACAGAACATACAGAAGTTACAGCAAAAGCAGTTTTATATGAGGGACTTCCTACTAAAGTAAATGGTATTATGGAAGTACCAACAGGGGATTTTGCAAGCCTTTCATTATCTAAAAATGATGAAATATATGTTTTTATAGCAAACAGTAGTTTTGGAGATAGATATTTAAACTTTCAAATGGTTTCTACAATAGATTAATATGGTAGTATATACAATTTTAAACAACGGAATAATAGGAATACGGAACGAGGATATAAACTACGTTTTACAACCTAACGAAAGAAGTTCTACTATATGGTATCAAATACCGTTCTATAATATAGCAACCGATGAAGTTGAGGAAAGCATTACACAAGCACAAATAGACGAAAGACTAGAGCTAGAAGAAAAACAAACAGTAGCACAACTATTAGCACAGTTTGAAAATGACGGTAAAGCGTTCTTTCACGAAATTAGAGTATTAGTAATGTACCACTATAATAAAGGTACTATAAACCAAACACAATTTAACGCTATAAAAGACATTCTACGACCCGCTATTGCACCGTTATTAATTGGTGAGTGGGATCAGGCTAAAATAAATGTCGATGCTTTAAATCGACCTAGTGGAGTGCTAGGTAACTTATATGACTTTGTAAAGGGTGGAATAGACGATTATTTATTATGAGTGTAAAACTACATACAACAGATATTAACGCTACCAACTTATCGACGGTAACTATAAATAAAATATACTTAGGCGGTGTATTAGTTTACGGTAGTGAGTAATAAAATAAATATTAAAATAAATAAAAATGAAATTATACATAGACACAACAGGAGAATTAGTATTAGATAATGGATGGGAGTATAGATATCCCGCATTTTCTGAAATACAAAGAATTAAAATAGATAGCGATTATCTAAGACTAGAAAGTATTGCTACTAATAGAATATTATTAGACACTACGATTTACAGCGATTTAGAAAATAGTGGCGGTACACCTTACGCAAGTTTTGCAGCATTAAAAACGGCTTTGGATTCTTATTTTGATGACGTAGCATAAAACTAAAATATGTCAAGACGAAGGAAAATATTACTAGGAAGTTTATTCGGTGCTTTAGCTGACTATCGAACGAGGGTAAAAGCAGACGGGGGTGTAGTAGAAGCCTTGACGTGTGCTAATTCGTTAGATGCAGACGTTGTTATGATACCTAGCGGGTATAAAGCTACTACGTTGTATAGTCAGATAGGAACGGACGGTGTGGATGACTTCGACGTAGCACGTAACAGTATTGCAACGAGGGTTAATAAATCGGGATTGATTGAAGAAGTTGCTATTGATGTACCAAGATTAGATTATAGCGATGGTGCTTGTCCTGTTTTACTTACAGAACCACAGAGTACTAATTTGGCTACTTATAGTGAGGATTTTAGTGATGCGACTTGGGGAACACCAAGACAATCAACGATTGAAATTAATTCAATTATTTCACCGAGTGGAGTTTTGAATGGAACTAAATTAGTAGAAGATAGCAGTATTAATGTACATTATATTAGACTTGGGACAACTCCTACTATAACTATTGGTATTCAATATACTGCATCTTTCTTTGCAAAGAAAGGGGAGAGAAATTTTTGTGTAATAGATAATTACAATCAAGCTAATTCACAAACAATATTTAATTTAGAGAATGGTACGATAGGAGCTGATACATCCGATTCTTCAAGTATTACACATATAGGCAATGGGTGGTATAAATGCTCAAATACATATACAGCTACTCAAACGGGTGCATTCACAGGTATTGGAGTAGCTTTAAATTCAACAACGCAAAACTATCAAGGCGATGGCACAAGTGGTATCTACATTTGGGGCGCACAACTAGAAGCCTTATCCTACCCAACTTCATACATCAAAACAGAGGGTGCTACGGTAACTAGGTTAGCTGATGTTGTTAATAATGCAGGGGACGCTACTTCGTTTGCAGATGCAGAGGGTGTTTTATATATCAATTCAAGTGCGTTATTTGATTCGCTTTCAGATAGGGTTATTTCTATAAATGACGCTTCTTTAAATAATAGAATTTATATATCTTATTCATCTACTACAAATCAAATAGCAGTAGATGTTATTGATGGTGGCGTAAGTCAAGCGTCAATGACGCATACATTAACAGATGAAACAGATTATTCGAAAATAGCTGTGAAATGGAAAGTAAACGATTGTGCTTTATGGGTAGATGGTGTTGAAGTAGCAACGGATGCTACTTGTACGATGCCTAGCGGTTTAGCCGATTTATCTTTTAACGATGGGAATAGTGCAAATAATTTCTACGGAAAAACAAAAGCATTAAAAGTATATCCATTTTTAAACGACACGCAACTATTAGCACTAACAACAACAGGAGAGATATGATACAGTTATTATTAAGTACGGTTGTAGATGTTTACGCAATTAGAGATGCAGAAAACGGATTAACTTTTCAAGCAATTACAGTTTCAGAACTAGAAAATGGTTGGTTAGTGTTAGTAAACGAACCTGATGATTTTGATGATATAGAATTAGCTATTGAATCTATTGACGATGTTCAGGTAATAGGTTCTTATAACGAGGACGGAACGCAATACATATACGGAAACCCGAACAGAAACCATACGATTGAAAAGTATCACGGTAAGCTAAAGCCTAAAAAGGTATTTAACGAGCAAACGCAACAATTTGATGATGTGCCTTATACTCTTGGAGAAGCACTAAATACGCAAGTTAATAAAGTGTACGGTTGGAATAATAGAACTTTAGAATGAGAAATATTTGGGCGGTTTTAAGATGGTTACTACTAGGCGTTATGTTTGGCTTAATGGCTTTGCTTGGAATATTATCATTCCCTATAGTATATCCGCTTCAAGCATTTTGGCGTAGAAATAAATATAGCTTCGGATGGTTCTTTTTAGATGATTCTGAAAAAGATTTAATTTCTAATCTATACGGTGATGAAGGTTGGAGAAGATCAAACGGAATAAATATAGAAAATTGTAATTGGTTACAACGTTCTTACGTAGCTTTTAGATGGATGGCACTAAGAAATCCGTCTTGGAACTTTAAGTTATGGGTAGCACCTAAAAAAGGTATTCCGTATGATATAAAAGTAATAACAGATAAAGGTGATGGAGGTGCATTAACTTTTAGAAATCATACTAAATTTGGGAAACAATATGCTTTTTTTACAGTAGATGGCAGAAGATATTTTAGATACTCAATTTCTAAACACGTTAAATTACTTTGGATTTTCAAACGTCATTGGATTGTACAGCTAGGAAGTTCAAATGTGAGATACATTTATAAATGCAAATGGAGTAGTAACAAAAAAACAAGATTAATACTTACGTAGCTAATAATTATTAATTTTATATGAAATTTTTTAGTATCTTTACGGGAAACTAAAAACAAATAAAATGAAAACTTTACTAGTATTATTATTATTAAGCATTACATTATCAGCACAAAACGCAGTAGGAATTGCGGTGTATCAAGACGCAAAGTTAGCGTTCTTTGAAGACGATTACGGTAACAAACCATTTACAACGGACGTTACTATTAAATTAAAACTACAAGCGGAGAACTTTGTAGTTAGTGGTAAGTTTGAATACGCAGACTTGTCGCAGGATTTATATAGATACGGTGCTGAGGTAGGGTACTGCTTCAGATTTGATAGAATAGGAGTTATGCCTTTCGTTGGGTACGGTAGATTATGGAGGGCTAACGACTATGTAAGAACAAGTTGGGAGTTTGGAAACGAAATAACGTTTAAAATATTACCAAATGTAAAACTAGCATATCAAACAGTATGGACGCAACGTCCAGAATTAGGAAAAATTAGATTTAATCATAACGCAGGCTTACAATTCGATATCGACACGGATTGGCAAAAGAAGCAAGCAAGAAAAGGAACAAGATTTTGAAAGTAAAAGTACAAGACGACAGAATGACACTACCACCTTTAGCTAGGTATTTTATTATAACAGCTTTTGGCGTGGTAGGGTTTACATTCTTTATCAACGATGGAGCAGAAGTAGGAGTATCAGATTCAATGCTGATGCTACGAAGTATAATAGTAGGAGCTTTGACATCGTATGGATTTGTTAATTTGATTATCAATATCAAAAATGGCAGGACGCTAAAGGGAACTTTTAAAGAAATTGTTAAAACCCTTAGACAACTGCTTTATGATTAGACTAGCAACGGAATTAGCTCACAATATTTATACCTTTGCTGGGTTAGCTCTAGGTTCGATAGGTGGTATCGTAGTAGCACTTATAAACGCTAAATCTAAAGAGAATAAGCAAATAAACACTCTTAAAAAAGAGTTGGAAGAAGCACATAGTCACGCAGAGGGTTTGCGGAAAGCCCTTAGTATAGCTTACGATCAGCTCGAAAGAGAGGGACTAGATATATCTATTTTAAAGGATGTTAAAAAAGAATATGACTTATGACACTAAACTTTAAAAAATCAGAATTTGAATGTAATTGTGGATGTGAAATGCCTAACGATGTTTTTATAAACATTCAGAAGTTAGCTAATCAGTTACAGTATCTTAGAGAGTTCCTGGACGTACCAATAAAGCTAACGAATGGTTACAGATGCCCTGCACATAATCGAGCAGTAGGAGGCGTTAAAAACAGCCAGCACGTACTAGGTAAAGCTGCGGATATTAAAATAGAGGGATTAACACCACAGGAAGTAGCTGTTATATTAGATAGGCTAACAACTGACGGTGAAATATTACAAGGTGGTATAGGCATTTACTCAACTTTCACGCATTACGATA
>Ga0208645_1000657_pt1 | contig 35129 bp, 36 predicted proteins | sample VirMetDEL_Sep_01_FD_184519 | JGI IMG/M metagenome (GOLD analysis project Ga0208645, IMG submission 184519) | Aqueous microbial communities from the Delaware River and Bay under freshwater to marine salinity gradient to study organic matter... | ecosystem: Environmental > Aquatic > Marine >... | reverse complement strand
GCAGCAGTTCCTTGCGCTCATGCTGGGCCAGGTACGCGAGAATGTCCTGGCTGATCAAATCGGATTGGTGACTCATGGTGCGCGATCCTCAGAAATAGCCCTGACGTTTCTTCTCTTCCATCGAACCGGCCTGGTCGTGGTCGATGACCCGGCCCTGGCGTTCGCTGGTCTTGGTCAGGAGCATCTCCTGGATGATTTCCGGCAGCGTGGTGGCGGTGGATTCCACGGCTCCCGTCAGCGGGTAGCAGCCGAGTGTGCGGAAACGCACCATCTTCTTGGTGATACGCGCCTTCTCTTCATCGGACAGGTGCTCGAGAATGCGCTCGTCGTCGATCATGATCAGCGTGCCGTTCTTCTCGATCACTTCGCGCTCGGCGGCGAAGTACAGCGGCACGATCGGGATCTGTTCCAGATAGATGTACTGCCAGATATCCAGTTCGGTCCAGTTGGAAAGCGGGAAGACCCGGATCGACTCGCCCTTCTTCACCTTGCCGTTGTAAACGTTCCACAGCTCGGGGCGCTGGTTCTTTGGGTCCCAGCGGTGTTTGCTGTCACGGAAGGAATACACGCGCTCCTTGGCCCGCGACTTCTCTTCGTCGCGGCGCGCGCCACCGAAGGCGGCATCGAAGCCGTACTTGTCCAGCGCCTGCTTGAGGCCCTCGGTCTTCATCACGTCGGTGTGCTTGGCACTGCCGTAGGTGAAGGGATTCATGTCCTGCGCCACACCATCGGGGTTGATATGGGTGATCAGGTCCAGGCCCATTTCGCTGACCATTTTCTCGCGGAAGCGATACATCTCCTGGAACTTCCAGCGGGTATCGACGTGCATCACCGGGAACGGCAGCTTGCCAGGGAAGAATGCCTTGCGGGCCAGATGCAGCATCACGGCTGAATCCTTGCCGATGGAATAGAGCATCACCGGGTTATCGAATTCGGCGGCCACTTCACGAATGATGTGGATGCTTTCCGCCTCCAGCTGCTTCAGATGGGTCAATTTGTCGAGCATGGCTACTCACGGATTGCTGTTATGGGGCCGGCGGGCCGTGGACGAGCGCGCACTCTACCACAGCACCTGCTTATACTCAGGGCGCCGGTTAGATCGAAACGTTCTAGCTTTATACCTGCCTGTTTTGCTGATTCAGACCGGATTGGGACAGTCGATGAACAAGTGTTCGAGGGCGAAACGACGCGCCAGATAATCACCCAGTGCCTGCACGCCGTAGCGCTCGGTGGCGTGATGACCAGCGGCGATGAAGCTCACGCCGTTCTCACGTGCGCTGTGGAAGGTCTGTTCGGAGGCTTCACCAGTCAGGTACAGGTCGACCCCGGCAGCTACCGCCTGGTCGATGTAGCCCTGCCCACCACCGGTGCACCAGCCTACTCTACGGATCAGCCCTTCGCCCTCCACCAGCAGCGGTTCACGCCCAAGCACCTGCTGCACGTGGTGCGCAAACTCGGTAGCGCTCATGGGCTCGGCCAGCGAACCGACGAGACCGATCGTGCGCAGGTTTTCCGGCTCAAGCGGCCCCTCGACGACGATGCCGAGCTGACGCGCGAGTTGCACGTTGTTGCCCACCTCGGGATGCACGTCCAGCGGCAGGTGATAGGCCAGCAGGCTGATATCGTTGGCCAGCAGCGCTTTCAGGCGACGCTGCTTCATGCCGGTGACACAGGGATTCTCGCCCTTCCAGAAATAGCCGTGATGCACCAGCAGCACATCGGCCTCGGCCTCGATCGCGGCGTCGATCAGCGCCTGGCTGGCGGTGACGCCACTGACGATACGACTGACCTGCGGACGCCCCTCGACCTGCAGGCCATTGGGGCAGTAATCACTGATACGCGACGCGTTAAGAAAAGCGTCAGCTTCTTCCACTAGCGTGGTCAGGGCAATGGCCATGTAGATTCCTCACAAGCTGTTGCGGGCCGCTGCCTAATTGGCGAGCACCTCACTATAATGCGCCACCTTAAGGACCGAATTTGGCCCCCGCAACCCTCAGGATTGTCTCGATGCCCCAGGCACTGCGTTTTCTCGGCTGGCCCCTGCTGGTTGGTGTGCTGTTCGCACTCTTGCTGATCCAGCGCTACCCGGAATGGGTCGGCTTGCCACGCCAGGAAGTACGCCTAGTGCAGGCGCCGCTCTACAGCCGCGTGCAGGAAGGCCCGGTATCCTACGCCGAGGCAGTCGACACCGCCTCGCCAGCAGTGGCAAACCTGTACACCACCAAACTGGTAAGCAAACCCGCTCATCCACTGTTCGAAGACCCGACCTTCCGCCGCTTTTTCGGTGACAACCTGCCTCGTCAGCAGCGCATGGAGTCGAGCCTCGGCTCGGCCGTACTGATGAGCCGCGAGGGCTACCTGCTGACCAACAATCACGTGGTCAGCGGTGCCGACCAGATCGTTGTCGCCCTGAAAGATGGTCGTGAAACCCTGGCGCAAGTGATCGGCAGCGATCCGGAAACCGACCTGGCGGTATTGAAGATCGACCTGCCCAATCTCCCGGCGATCACCCTGGGGCGCTCCGACAGGATTCGCATTGGCGACGTCAGTCTGGCCATCGGCAACCCCTTTGGCGTCGGCCAGACCGTGACCATGGGCATCATCAGCGCCACCGGGCGCAACCAGCTAGGCCTCAACACCTACGAAGACTTCATCCAGACCGATGCCGCGATCAACCCGGGCAACTCCGGCGGCGCGCTGGTCGATGCTCACGGCAACCTGGTCGGTATCAACACCGCGATCTTCTCCAAGTCCGGCGGCTCGCAGGGCATCGGCTTCGCCATCCCGGTGAAACTGGCGATGGAGGTGATGCAGGCGATCATCGAACACGGCCAGGTGATTCGCGGTTACCTCGGTGTCGAGGTCCAGCCGCTGACACCGGAGCTGGCCGAGTCCTTCGGCCTCGATGGCCGTCCCGGCATCGTCGTCGCCGGTGTCTACCGCGACGGCCCGGCGCAGAAAGCCGGCCTCCAGCCTGGCGACCTGATCCTCAGTATCGATGGCGAGCCAGCCAGCGACGGCCGTCGCTCGATGAATCAGGTCGCGCGCACCAAGCCCGGCGACAAGATTCGTATCGAGGTGCTGCGCAACGGCAAATCGCTGGATCTGACCGCCGAGATCGGCCTCCGCCCTCCCGTCAATAACAACTGAAGACATGAAAAAGCCGGCTTATGCCGGCTTTTTCATGTCTGATCAGAGCCGTCTCATAACCCGCGCAACGCGTCCAGCAAGGCCTGATTCTGCTCCGGTGTGCCGATGGTGATGCGCAGGAACTGGGCAATGCGCTGCTGCTTGAAGTGACGCACGATCACGCCCTGCTCGCGCAGGCCAGCGGCCAGTTCGGCGGCGTCCTTGCCCGGGTGGCGGGCGAAGACGAAGTTGGCTGCCGAAGGCAGTACCTCGAAACCCAACCTCTGCAGACCAGCGATCACCGCCTCGCGACTGTCGATCACCTGCTGGCAAGTTTTCTCGAAATAATCACGATCCTCGAATGCCGCCGCTGCACCTGCAATGGCGATGCGATCGAGCGGATAAGAGTTGAAGCTGTTCTTGATCCGCTCCAACGCTTCGATCAGGTCCGGGTGACCGACCGCGATACCGACCCGCAGGCCCGCCAGTGAGCGCGACTTGGACAGGGTCTGGGTCACCAGCAGGTTCGGGTACTTGTCGACCAGGGCGATGGCCGTCTGCCCGCCGAAATCGATGTACGCCTCATCGACCAGCACCACCGAATCCGGACTGCCTTGCAACAGGCGCTCGACGGCATCGAGCGGCAGCAGGCAACCTGTCGGTGCATTGGGATTGGGGAAAATGATGCCGGCATTCGGCCTGGCGTAATCCTCGACGCGGATCTGGAACTGCTCGTCCAGCGCCACCTGCTGGTACTCGATACCGTACAGACCGCAGTACACCGGATAGAAGCTGTAGCTGATGTCCGGGAACAGCAACGGCGCGTCATGTTGGAACAAACCGTGGAAGGCGTGGGCCAGCACCTCGTCGGAACCGTTGCCGACGAACACCTGGCTGGTCTGTACGCCGTAACAGTCGGCGACCGCCTGTTTCAGGCGGTCGCTGTTGGGGTCCGGGTACAAACGCAGGTTGTCGTTGACCTCGGCCTGCATGGCGGCGACGGCCTTGGGCGACGGGCCGTAGGGGTTCTCGTTGGTGTTGAGCTTGACCAGCTTGCTCAGCTTGGGCTGCTCGCCCGGCACGTAGGGCACCAGGTCTTTGACGAAGGGGCTCCAGAATTTGCTCATCTGCCCTTCTCTCCTCGAATGTGTGGCATGGGGGATGGATATCGCTTCGCTCAACCTGCGAAGCTCGATCCCGTAGGGTGCGCCGTGCGCACCAAAACATTCACCAGGTGCGCACGGTGCACCCTACTTACTTGATGCGGTATTCGGCGCTGCGCGCGTGCGCAGTCAGCGATTCGCCACGGGCCAGCACCGAAGCACTCTTGCCCAGCTCCGACGCGCCATCCGGCGAGCAGAAGATGATCGACGAACGCTTCTGGAAGTCGTACACCCCCAGCGGCGAGGAAAAGCGCGCAGTGCCGGAGGTCGGCAATACGTGGTTCGGGCCTGCCACGTAATCACCCAAGGCCTCGGCGGTATAGCGGCCCATGAAAATCGCACCGGCGTGGCGAATTTCAGGCAGCCAGGCTTCCGGGTCGGCCACCGACAGTTCCAGGTGCTCCGGAGCGATGTGGTTGGCCACTTCGATGGCCTGGGCCATGTCCGCCACCTGGATCAGCGCACCGCGGCCTTCCAGCGAGGTACGAATGATCTCGGCACGTTCCATAGTCGGCAGCAGCTTGGCGATGCTTTCAGCGACGCGGTCGAGGAAGGCGGCATCCGGGCTGACCAGGATCGACTGGGCGTCCTCGTCGTGCTCGGCCTGGGAGAACAGGTCCATGGCGATCCAGTCCGGATCAGTCTGACCATCACAGACCACGAGGATCTCCGACGGGCCAGCGATCATGTCAATGCCCACCTTGCCGAACACATGGCGCTTGGCGGTGGCCACGTAGATGTTGCCGGGGCCAACGATCTTGTCCACCGGCGGCACGCTCTCGGTGCCATAGGCCAGCGCGGCGACGGCCTGGGCGCCACCGATGGTGAACACGCGGTCGACGCCGGCGATGGCGGCAGCAGCGAGGACGATCTCGTTGATCTCACCACGCGGGGTCGGCACCACCATCACCACCTCAGGCACACCGGCGACCTTGGCCGGGATGGCGTTCATCAGCACCGAGGACGGATAGGAGGCCTTGCCGCCCGGCACGTACAGGCCGGCGCGGTCCAGCGGGGTGACCTTCTGGCCCAACACCGTGCCGTCGGCTTCGGTGTAGCGCCAGGAATCCTGCTTTTGCTTCTCGTGGTAGCTGCGCACGCGCTCGGCGGCGACTTCCAGCGCCTCGCGCTGGGCCGGGCTGATACGCGTCAGAGCCAGTTCCAGACGCTCGCGCGGCAGGATCAGGTCAGCCATGGAGGCGACCGCTAGGCCATCGAAACGCTGGGTGTATTCGACCAGAGCAGCATCGCCACGCTCGCGCACGGCCTGGATGATTTCCAGCACGCGCTGGTTGACGCCATCGTCGGACACGCTCTCCCAGCTCAGCAGATAATCCAGGTGTCGGGCGAAGTCCTGGTCAGCGGCGTTGAGTCGGCGAACAGCGATGGGAGCGGTCATGGCAAAGCCTCATCTGAATGACGTTTTCTCGGGCGCCCGTAATGTAGCAAGCCCACCGTGCGGGCACCCGAGAAAAATGGCTATGACACGGATAGGCTGGAGAAAACTCTGAACCGTCACTCCCGCGAAGGCGGGAGCCCAGTTGCTGCATGTTCTGGGTTCCCGCCTTCGCGGGAATGACGACTACAACAGGGCGTCCTCGAAAGTGATCAGCTGGAATGTCGCGCCTCGACGGCGCCACGCAGGGTTTCGATCAGCGCCTGGATGCGCGCGTGCTGCATCTTCATCGAAGCCTTGTTGACGATCAGCCGCGAGCTGATGGTGGCGATCATTTCCTGCGGCTCCAGGCCATTGGCACGCAGGGTGTTGCCGGTGTCGACCACGTCGATGATCTTGTCGGCCAGACCTACCAGTGGGGCCAACTCCATCGAGCCGTACAGCTTGATGATGTCGACCTGACGGCCCTGCTCGGCGTAGTAACGCTTGGCCACGTTGACGAACTTGGTGGCCACGCGCAGGCGCCCTTTCGGCTCCGGCGCACCGACCTTGCCGGCCGTCATCAGCTTGCACTTGGCGATCTGCAGGTCCAGCGGCTCGTAGATGCCCTGGCCGCCGTATTCCATCAGCACGTCCTTGCCCGCCACGCCGAGGTCGGCCGCGCCATGCTCGACGTAGGTCGGCACGTCGGTGGCACGCACGATCAGCAGGCGCACGTCATCCTGAGTGGTCGGGATGATCAGCTTGCGGCTCTTGTCCGGGTTCTCGGTCGGCTCGATGCCCGCCGCCGCCAGCAACGGCAGGGTGTCATCGAGAATGCGGCCTTTGGACAGGGCGATGGTCAGCATGAAACGGTTTCCTTGAACGGAAGCGGCCGCTCCGACAGGGAGCGGCCCTACGACAACGGAGGCTTAGCCCGGTACGCGGCGGATCTTGGCGCCGAGAAGTTGCAGCTTCTCTTCGATGCACTCGTAACCACGATCGATGTGGTAGATGCGGTCGATCAGCGTATCGCCGTCAGCCACCAGCGCCGCCAGCACCAGGCTCGCCGATGCGCGCAGGTCGGTCGCCATCACGGGCGCGCCCTTGAGCTTGTCCACCCCGGTCACCACGGCAGTGTTGCCTTCGACCAGGATGTTGGCGCCCATGCGCAGCATCTCGTAGACGTGCATGAAGCGGTTTTCGAACACGGTTTCGATAATGGTACCGGTGCCGTCGGCCACTGCGTTCAGGGCGATGAACTGCGCCTGCATGTCGGTGGGGAACGCCGGATAAGGCGCGGTACGCAGGTTGACGGCCTTCGGACGCTTGCCCTTCATGTCCAGCTCGATCCAGTCCGGACCGGTGGTGATTTCGGCACCCGCTTCCTGCAGCTTGGCCAGTACGGCTTCCAGGGTCGAAGGATCGGCATCCTTGACCTTGACCCGACCACCAGTGACGGCGGCGGCTACCAGGTAGGTGCCGGTCTCGATACGGTCGGGCATGACATTGAAGCGCGCACCGTGCAGGCGCTCGACGCCATCGATAATGATGGTGTCGGTACCGGCGCCCTGGATCTTCGCGCCCATGGCAATCAGGCAATTGGCCAGGTCGACGACCTCAGGCTCACGCGCGGCGTTTTCCAGCACGCTACGGCCCTTGGCCAGGGTCGCGGCCATCATGATGTTCTCGGTACCGGTCACGCTGACCACGTCGAAGAAGAAGTGCGCACCGCGCAGGCCGCCCTCCGGCGCCTTGGCCTTGATGTAGCCACCTTCGACATCGATGATCGCGCCCATGGCCTCGAGGCCACGGATGTGCAGGTCGACCGGGCGCGAACCGATGGCGCAACCGCCAGGCAGCGCCACTTCAGCCTCACCGAAACGCGCGACCATGGGGCCGAGCACCAGAATCGAGGCGCGCATGGTTTTCACCAGCTCGTAAGGTGCGACCAGCGTCTTGATTGCGCGCGCGTCGACTTCCACTGCCAGCTTCTCGTCGATCACCGGCTCGATGCCCATGCGACCGAACAGCTCGATCATGGTGGTGATGTCGTGCAGGTGCGGCAGGTTGCAGATGGTGACGGGAGCGTCGCCCAGCAGGGTCGCTGCGAGAATCGGCAGAGCAGAGTTCTTCGCACCGGAAATGCGGATTTCGCCATCGAGGCGAGCGCCGCCGGTAATGATCAGTTTATCCATAGGAATCTCGTCGCCCGCAGGCTCAGGAACGCGCGGCCCAATCGGCCTGGCTGAAGAATTTCATGGTCACGGCGTGGATGCTGCCATTGGCGATCCAGGCATTGAGGTGGGCATAGATCTGCTGCTGACGCTTGACCGGGCTGAGAGCGGCCAATTCGTCGCTGATCAGGTTGAGCTGGAAGTTGCAGCCTTCGCCTTCGACTTCCACCTGGGTATTCGGGAGTTTTTCCTCTAGGAGGTTTTTTACTTCTGCAGCCTGCATGCTCGACCTCGACTGACGCATTCGGGCACCTGAGCCCGCGGGCCGGCCATGATACAAAAAAAGCCTCCCGCCTGCGAACCCCGCCAACAGCGGTGCTGACGGAACGACGGGAAGCGCTTCACGGCTGCAACGGCAGCAACTCCAGCAATCCGCTGACCTGAGCGATCTCACGCATGTCGTCGGGCAGCGCACTGATCGTCAGCTCGCGCCCGGCCTTGCGTGCATCGCGCATGAACGCCAGCAGCAACGCCAAACCGACGCTGCTGGACTTTTCCACGCCGCTGCAATCGAGCGCCAGACTCGTCGCACCGCTGGTGGCGATCAGGCGCGCGCCTTGCTCACGCAGTTGCGGCCCGGCGCTGTAGTCCAGCACACCACTGAGCTGCAACTGCCCAGCGACGCGCTCGCTGATGCTTGCCTGACTCACGACTCGCCCCGAGCCTGACGGGCGCGGGCCACGGTATCAGCCCAGGTATCGATGACCTTGTCCAGATCGTTGCGATTGTTCTGCATCGACTGGGCGAATTGATCGCGGAACAGTTTGCCGACGTTGATGCCATTGATAACCACATTGCGCAGCTTCCAGACGCCATCCATCGAGACCATGGTGTAGGACAGCGGATAAACCACGCCCTTGCCATCACGAATCTCCATGCCGACCGAGGTACGCTCGCCTTCAGCCTTACCGCTGACCGGCAACACGCGAATGTCCTGATTGTTGTACTCGAGCAGGGCATTGCCATAGAACTGCATCAGGCTGCGCTTGAAATTCTCCTGAAAGCGCGTCATCTGCTCGGGCGAGGCCTGACGCGAGTAACGCACGGTCATCACGCCGCGGGCGATGCCCTCGACATCGACCACCGGGCCGAGAATTTCGTTGAGCGAGTCGTAGAAGGCATTGGGGTCGCTGCGGTAGCGGTCCTTGTTGGCCTTGAGGTCAGTCAACAGGGTATCAGTGGTCTGCTGCACCACTTCATGGGCGCTTGGCGCGGCAACGGCCAGCAGCGGCATGGTGGCCAGCAGCACCAGCAGGGAATTACGCACGGTCTTGAACATGTCAGGAGCCCTCATCAATTGGCTTCATCTTTATTGACCGAATTGAGCAGGAATTTGCCAATCAGGTCTTCCAGCACCAGCGAGGACTGCGTGTCGTGGATGGTACTGCCGTCCTTGAGCACCTCCTCGTCACCACCGACGCTGATGCCGATGTATTTTTCGCCAAGCAGACCTGCGGTCAGGATCGACGCAGTGGAATCCTCAGGCAGGTTATTGACGCCGCCATCGACCTCTAGGGTCACCCGCCCCATGTAACTATCACGATCCAGATCAATAGCAGTGACGTTGCCAATGGTCACTCCGGCCATGGTCACCTTGGAGCGCACGGTGAGCCCGGCGATGTTGTCGAAATAGGCATAGACCTTGTAAGTGTCGCCAGCACTGCCGACGCTCAAGCCACTGACGCGCAGGGCCAACAGCAGCAGGGCCAGCACACCGGCCATGAGGAACAGGCCGACACCAATCTCCAGCGTGCGGTTTTGCATCAGAAGTCTCCAAACATCAAAGCGGTCAGAATGAAATCCAGGCCAAGCACGGCCAGTGAGGCATACACCACGGTGCGCGTGGTCGCGCGGCTGATACCTTCGGATGTGGGCTCGCAGTCATAGCCCTGGAACACGGCGATCCAGGTCACCACGAAGGCGAAGACGATGCTCTTGATCACACCGTTGAGTACATCGTCATAAAAGGAAACACTGTTCTGCATGTTGGCCCAGAACGAGCCTTCATAAACGCCCAGCCAGTCGACTGCGACCATGGCGCCACCCCAGATGCCGACCACGCAGAAGATCATCGACAGCAGCGGCATCGAAATGAAGCCCGCCCACAACCGTGGCGCGACGATGTACTTGAGCGGGTCGACACCGATCATCTCCAGGCTGGAGAGCTGCTCGGTGGACTTCATATTGCCGATTTCGGCGGTCAGCGCAGAACCGGCGCGACCGGCGAACAGCAGCGCGGTCACAACCGGCCCGAGCTCACGCAACAGAGTCAGAGCAACCATCTGCCCCACGGCCTGTTCGGAGCCATAGCTGACCAGGATGTTGTAACCCTGCAGCGCCAGCACCATGCCGATGAACACACCGGAAACGACGATGATCGCCAGCGACATCACGCCGACGGCGAAGAGCTGCTTGATCAGCAGTTGCAAGGGCTTTCCCGCACGGCTGCGGCCGAACAACGCGCTCACCAGGAACAGCACGGAGCGCCCCAGCGTCGCGACTATATCGATACCCGCACGACCGAACAGACGCAGCCGTTCGAGCGGTGAAATTCTGCGCATCAACCTCTCCCCAACAGATCTTCGCGGTAGTCCGGCGCTGGAAAATGGAACGGCACCGGGCCATCCGGGATGCCCTTCATGAACTGACGAATACGTGGATTATCCGACTTCATCAGCTCGGCTGGAGTGCCCTGCCCCAACACCTGTGCATCACCGACGACATAGAGGTAGTCGGCGATACTGGCGGTTTCTGCAAGATCATGAGAGACCACCACACTGGTGATCCCCAACGCGTCGTTGAGCAGGCGAATCAGGCGCACCAGCACCCCCATGGCAATGGGGTCCTGGCCAACGAACGGCTCGTCATACAGCAGTATCTGTGGATCGAGCGCAATGGCACGGGCCAGCGCCACACGGCGCTTCATCCCGCCGGATAGCTCGTCCGGCATCAGTTCCAGCGCCCCGCGCAAGCCAACAGCCTGCAGTTTCATCAGGACGATGTCGCGGATCATCTCTTCGGGGAGCTTGGTATGCACGCGCAGAGGGAACGCCACGTTCTCGAAGACGTCGAGATCGGTGAACAGCGCACCGCTCTGGAACAGCACGCCCATCTGCTTGCGCATGTCGAACAGCTCGTCACGCGACAGCTTCGGCAGGCTCACACCGGAAACGCGAACGTCACCGGCAGACGGACGCAGCTCGGCGGCGATCAGGCGCAGCAACGTGGTTTTGCCACAGCCGGACGGCCCCATAATGCCGGTGACCTTGCCGCGCGGTATGCGGATGTCGACCTTATCGAAGATCGAACGCGCGCCACGCTGAAAGCTGACGCCCTGCAACTCGATCGCGTACTCGTGCTCGGCGCTCATCTGAACTCCTTGAGAATCAGGCCTTCCTGGCAGACGCCGCCTCCAGAAGCAAGGACACGCGCCAGCCAGAGGGGCCAAAATGGCCGCGAACTATAGCATTTGCCGAACATGCCGCCCAATAGCGCTCCAGCGCGGCGTTCAGACTTGCGACAGTATCGACACGACCCACACGCAGCAAAGGTGAGCGCGGGAAGCTTTTCCCGTTATAATCGCCGTCTTTTTTCGCCTGACAGCCTTACCTAGCATGAACCAGACCCGCGACCTGATTGATTCCGCGCAGCGCACCATCCGCCTCGAACTCGAAGCGGTGCAAGAGCTATTGCCCCGAATCAATGCCGATTTCATCAAGGCCTGCGAGCTGATTCTCAGCTGCAAGGGCCGCGTGGTCGTGGTTGGCATGGGCAAGTCCGGGCATATCGGCAACAAGATCGCTGCGACCCTGGCCAGCACCGGTACCACGTCTTTCTTCGTCCACCCGGCAGAAGCCAGCCACGGCGACATGGGCATGATCACCAAGGACGACATCGTCCTGGCGCTCTCGAACTCAGGCTCGACCGCCGAGATCGTCACCCTGCTGCCGCTGATCAAACGCCTCGGCATCCGCCTGATCAGCATGACCGGCAACCCGGATTCTCCATTGGCCAAGGCCGCCGAAGTCAATCTCGATGCACGCGTCTCGCAGGAAGCCTGCCCGCTGAACCTCGCACCGACCTCTTCGACCACCGCCAGCCTGGTACTGGGTGACGCTCTGGCCATCGCCCTGCTGGAAGCCCGCGGCTTCACTGCCGAAGACTTCGCCTTCTCACACCCCGGCGGCGCACTCGGCCGACGCCTGCTGCTCAAGGTCGAGAACGTGATGCACAGCGGCGAAAGCCTGCCTCAGGTCACACGCGGTACCAGCCTGCGTGACGCGCTGCTGGAGATGACCCAGAAGGGCCTGGGCATGACCACGATCCTGGAGAGTGACGGTCATCTGGCAGGAATCTTCACCGACGGCGACCTGCGTCGCGCACTGGACAAGGGCATCGACGTACGCGATGCCTGTATCGACGATGTGATGACACCGCACGGCAAGACCGTCCACGCCGAAATGCTCGCCGCCGAGGCCCTGAAAATCATGGAAGACAACAAGATCAGCGCCCTGGTGGTGGTCGACGGTGATGATCGCCCGATCGGCGCGTTCAACCTCGGCGACCTGCTGCGCGCGGGAGTAATGTGATGAACGACCTGCCGCAACGCGCCCGCGCCATCAAACTGGCGATCTTCGACGTCGATGGCGTGCTTACCGATGGCCGCTTGTATTTCCTCGAAGATGGCAGCGAGTTCAAGACGTTCAACACGCTCGACGGCCACGGCATCAAGATGCTGATCAACTCGGGCGTGCGCACCGCCATCATCAGCGGACGCAAGACCCCGGTGGTCGAGCGCCGCGCCAACAACCTGGGCATCCAGCATCTGTTCCAGGGCCGCGAAGACAAACTCGTGGTACTCGACGGCCTGATCGCCGAACTCGGCCTAAGCTATGAACAGGTCGCCTACCTCGGTGACGACCTGCCGGACCTTCCGGTCATTCGCCGTGTCGGATTGGGCATGGCCGTGGCCAGCGCTGACGGTTTCGTTCGCCAGCACGCCCATGGCGTAACCCAGGCACGCGGCGGTGACGGCGCGGCACGGGAATTCTGCGAACTGATCATGCGTGCCCAGGGCACACTGGACGCGGCCCAGGCCGCCTACCTGTAGAGAACAGCATGCCGCGTAAAATCTTCAACACCCTGATCTTTGCCCTGATTGCAGTCGTGGTAGCTGCACTCGGCTACTGGAACCTCGCACCGGACAGCGGCCGCCAGGCTCAGCAGGCCAGCGATGACAATGTCGTCGACTTCTACGCTGTCGGCGCGCGCACCGTGCAGTTTCAGGATGACGGCAAACTGCACTACCGCATGACCGCGGACAAGCTCGAACACATCAAGAGCACCGACATCACCCTGATCGACACGCCCAAGCTGGACCTTTACCGCGGCACCGAGCTGCCGTGGAAGGTCACCAGCCAGCGTGCCGAAGTCTCGCCTGGCGGCGTCGAGGTAGAACTGATCGACGACGTGCGCATCGCGCGCACCGACGCCAAGAACCGTCCAACCATCATCACCAGCAGCCGCATGACCGTTATTCCTGACAAGGAATATGCGCAGACCGAGCAAGCCGTTAGAATCGTCGCGGCCAACGGGGTAACCACGGCACAAGGAATGAAAGCGTACTTGAATGACGGCAGGATGCTCCTGCAGTCCAACGTAAGAGGCCAGCATGAGGTTCGTTAATACCCTCCCCCTGATTCTCAGCCTCGGCGCCGCATTGGGAAGCGCGGCTGCCTGGGCACTGCCATCGGATCGTGATCAACCGATCCGCATCCAGGCCGACAGCGCCGAGCTGGATGACAAGCAAGGTGTAGCCGTTTATCGCGGTGACGTGATCATCACTCAGGGCACCCTGAAGATCACGGGTGATACCGTGACCATCACGCAGACCACCAGTGGCGATATCGATGTGTTCACCTCGGTCGGTAACCTCGCCTACTACGAGCAGAAACCTGCGGTGGACAAGGACATCGTCAAGGCCTACGGCAAGACCATCCAGTACTTCGCCAGCAACGAGCGCATCGTACTGATCGATCAGGCCAAGGTGATTCAGGAAGGCAACACCTTCGAAGGCGAGAAGATCGTCTATGACACCCGCCGCCAGATCGTCAACGCCGGCCGCGCTACAGGCGGTAACGTCAGTACGCCGCGCCCGCGGATCGACATGGTCATCCAACCGAAGAACAAACCCGCGGATCAGCAGCAGTAATGGCCATTCTCAAAGCCCAACACCTGGCGAAAAGCTACAAGAGCCGCCAGGTCGTGCGTGACGTCAGCCTGAGCATCGAAAGCGGCCAGATCGTCGGCCTGCTCGGTCCCAATGGCGCCGGCAAGACCACCTGTTTCTACATGATCGTCGGCCTGGTGCGCGCCGATCAGGGCCGAGTGCTGATCGATGACCTCGACGTCAGCCATCAGCCCATGCACGGCCGCGCGCGCGCCGGCATTGGCTATCTGCCACAGGAGGCGTCGATCTTCCGCAAGCTGTCGGTGGCCGACAACATCATGGCCATCCTCGAGACGCGCAAGGACCTTGACCGCGCCGGACGCCAGGCGGAGCTGGAAAACCTGCTGCAGGAGTTCCACATCCACCATATCGCCGACAGCCTCGGCATGAGCCTGTCCGGTGGTGAGCGCCGCCGCGTGGAGATTGCCCGCGCCCTGGCGACCAACCCCAAGTTCATTCTGCTCGACGAGCCCTTCGCCGGCGTCGACCCGATCTCGGTTGGTGACATCAAGCAGATCATTCACCACCTCAAGACCAAGGGCATCGGCATCCTGATCACCGATCACAACGTGCGCGAAACCCTGGATATCTGCGAAACCGCCTACATCGTCAACGATGGACAGCTGATTGCCGAAGGTGACGCCGAGACCATCCTCGCCAACCAGACGGTGAAAGAGGTATATCTGGGCCACGAATTCCGCCTGTAGCAGGCTGCGTGAAAACTACTGCGCTTTCACACAGCCTGTAGGTCGCGGCTATTTCGCTACAGAAATATTGCAACCCCTAGGCAAAAACCAGAAATTCAGGCATATAATTTGCTTCCTGGCGGCGCTTCGGCGCCCTGATGTGGAAGGCGTAACTCGCCAGTAAATTAAGGTCTGCAATGAAACCATCGCTAGTCCTCAAGATGGGCCAGCAGCTGACGATGACACCGCAGCTGCAACAGGCTATCCGCCTCCTCCAACTGTCGACCCTGGACCTGCAACAGGAAATCCAGGAGGCGCTGGAATCCAATCCCATGCTCGAGCGCCAGGAAGAAGGCGACGACTTCGACAACAGCGACCCAATGGCTGATGGCGCCGAAAGCGCCACTCCGACTCCGAGCAAGGAAGAAAGCTTCCAGGAAACCACCCCCACGGTGGACAACCTGGAAGAAGGCGAGTGGGGCGAGCGCATTCCCAACGAGCTGCCAGTCGATACCGCCTGGGAAGACATCTACCAGACCAGTGCCAGCAGCCTGCCCAGCAACGATGATGACGAGTGGGACTTCACCACCCGCACGTCCAGCGGCGAGAGCCTGCACAGCCACCTGCTCTGGCAACTTAACCTGGCGCCCATGTCGGACAAGGATCGCCTGATCGCTGCCACCCTGATCGACTGCATCAATAACGATGGCTATCTCGAGGAAACCCTCGAGGAAGTGACCGAGTCTTTCGACCCCGAGCTGGATATAGAACTGGACGAAGTGGAAGTGGTGCTGCACCGCATCCAGCAGTTCGAGCCGGCCGGTATCGGTGCCCGCGACTTGCGTGAGTGCCTGCTACTGCAACTGCGCCAACTGCCTGCCAACACCCCTTGGCTCAGCGAAACCCAACGCGTGGTCGCTGACTACCTGGAACTGCTCGGCAGCCGCGATTACGCCCAGTTGATGCGGCGCACCAAACTCAAAGAGGACGAACTGCGCCAGGTCATCGACCTGATCCAGCGTCTGAATCCGCGCCCGGGCTCGCAGATCGAATCCAGCGAACCGGAGTACGTCGTACCTGACGTGATCGTGCGCAAGCACAACGACCGCTGGCTGGTCGAGCTCAACCAGGAGGCGATGCCACGCCTGAGGGTCAACCCGCAGTATGCCGGCTTCGTCAAACGCGCCGACTCCAGTGCCGACAACACCTTCATGCGCAATCAGTTGCAGGAAGCGCGCTGGTTCATCAAGAGCCTGCAAAGCCGCAACGAAACACTGATGAAGGTGGCCACGCAGATCGTCGAGCATCAACGCGGCTTCCTCGACTACGGCGACGAGGCGATGAAGCCTTTGGTCCTGCACGACATCGCCGAAGCGGTGGGCATGCACGAGTCGACTATCTCGCGCGTTACCACGCAGAAATTCATGCACACCCCACGCGGCATTTACGAGCTGAAATATTTCTTTTCCAGCCACGTCAGCACCTCGGAAGGCGGTGAATGCTCGTCCACCGCGATCCGCGCGATCATCAAAAAACTGGTTGCAGCAGAAAACGCGAAAAAGCCGTTGAGCGACAGCAAGATCGCTGGTTTACTGGAGGCACAAGGCATCCAAGTCGCCCGTCGGACAGTCGCCAAGTATCGCGAGTCCCTCGGCATAGCGCCCTCCAGTGAGCGCAAGCGACTGATGTAGGCCAGATCGACTGAAGGCCTCAAGCCTTCAGGCCAACGTGTTCCGGTGGCGGGTCGAACCAGACCCGTCTCTTACACAAGGCAACAAGGAGAAAGCGGTATGCAAGTCAACATCAGTGGACATCAGCTGGATGTGACCGACGCCCTGCGTGACTATATCGGCGAGAAACTGGGCCGACTGGAACGCCACTTCGACAAGATCACCAACGTACAGGTGACCATGGAGGTCGAAAAACTCAAGCAGAAGATCGAAGCCACCCTGCATGTTGCCGGCGGCGAAGTTGTCGCCAATGCCGAACATCAGGATATGTATGCTGCCATCGACCTGTTGGCCGATAAACTCGACCGTCAACTCATCAAGCACAAGGAAAAGCAGCTCGAACGCCTGCAAGGCGCTACGGCCCGCTAACATTCCCCACCCATGATCCGACTTGAAAATATCCTGACCCCCGGCCGTTCCCTGGTGAACGTGCCGGGTGGCAGCAAGAAACGTGTGCTCGAACAGATCGCCAATCTGGTTGCACGCGACCTGCCAGACCTGGACGCCCAGGACATCTTCGAAAGCCTCATCGCCCGCGAGAAGCTTGGTTCCACCGGCTTCGGCAACGGCATCGCCATTCCGCATTGCCGCCTGGCCGGCTGCAGTGCACCAATCAGCGCTGTGTTGCACCTGGAAACCGCCGTTGACTTCGACGCCATCGACGGCGCGCCTGTCGATCTGCTCTTCGTACTGCTGGTGCCGGAGGCAGCAACCGATGCGCACCTGGAACTGCTGCGCCAGATCGCCAGCATGCTCGACCGCCAGGATGTACGTGAACGTCTGCGCCAGGCCAACAGCGGCGAAGATCTCTATCAGGTTGTCGTGGACATTCAGAACGGTCACTGAATATGCGTCTGATCATCGTCAGCGGTCGCTCGGGCTCGGGCAAGAGCACCGCCCTCGATGTACTTGAGGACAACGGTTTCTACTGTATCGACAACCTGCCGGCCGGCTTGCTTCCGGACCTGGCCGAGCGCTTCCTGCCGCACAGTGACATGTTGCTACCGCAGGTGGCCGTCTCCATCGATGCGCGCAACCTGCTGAGCCAGCTCAAGCGCTTTCCCGAATTGCTCGATGAAGTGCGCAAACGCAACATCCGTTGCGACGTGCTTTATCTCGATGCCGAAGACGAGACCCTGCTGAAGCGCTTCTCCGAAACGCGCAGGCGTCATCCGCTGACCAACGACAATCGCTCGCTCGCGGAGGCCATAGCCTACGAAAGCCAGTTACTGGCGCCGATCACCGATCGTGCCGACCTGAAGATCGACACCACACGCCTGAATCTCTACCAGTTGCGCGACACCCTCAAGCTGCGCTTGCTGGGCCAGACTCAGACCGGTACTGCCTTTCTCGTCGAGTCTTTCGGCTTCAAACGCGGCATGCCGGTCGATGCCGACCTGGTATTCGATGCGCGCTGCCTGCCCAACCCCTACTGGAAGCCGGAACTGCGCGACCATTCCGGGCTCGATCAGCCGGTGATCGATTACCTGGCCGCTCAACCAGAAGTCGAAGAAATGTATCAGGACATCCTCGCCTACCTGGAAAAATGGCTACCGCGCTTCGCCGCCAGCAACCGCGCCTATGTCACCATCGCCATCGGCTGCACTGGCGGCCATCACCGCTCGGTATACCTGGCCAACCGCCTCAGTCAGGCACTCAAACACTCGCTGAAGAACGTCCAGGTGCGTCACCGCGACCTCAGCTAAGGAACCCTGCCGCGATGCCAGCACGTGAAATCACCATCATCAACAAGCTTGGCCTGCATGCCCGTGCGGCTGCGAAATTCGTTGGTGTGGCGAGCACCTATCCTTGCCTAGTGCGCATCGGCCGCAGTGCCGAGAGCCTGGTAGACGGCAAGAGCATCATGGCGGTGATGATGCTGGCCGCTGGCAAGGGCACCAACGTGCACCTGTTGACCGAAGGCGAGCAAGACGAACAGGCGATGAATGCCCTGGTCGGCCTGATCGAAAACTACTTCGACGAAGGCGAGTAACTCCGCTCCCGACAAACGACAAGGCCACCCGCAGGTGGCCTTGTCGCTTCTGCCGACCTCAACTGCCGGCGACGGTCATCTTCTCGATCAGCACCGAGCCGGTGCAGATATTGCCGCGCCGCTCCAGATCACGACCGACCGCAACGATCTGCCGGAACATGTCGCGCAGATTGCCAGCGATGGTCACCTCCTGCACCGGGAACTGGATTTCGCCATTTTCGACCCAGAAGCCTGCTGCGCCACGCGAGTAATCGCCCGTCACCAGATTCAGCCCCTGCCCCATCAGCTCGGTGACCAGCAAACCACGCCCCATGCGGCGGATCAGCGCCTGTTGATCCTCATCGCCATGGGTGACGAACAGGTTGTGCACACCACCGGAGTTGGCGGTGCTCGGCAGGCCCAGCTTGCGTCCGGAGTAGGTACCGAGCACGTAGGAGACCAGTTCGCCCTTCTCCACGAACGGTTTGGCGTACGTGGCCAGGCCGTCACCATCGAAGGTGGCACTGCCCAGCGCGCGCGGCAAATGCGGACGCTCGTCGAGGCTCAGCCATTCGGGGAATAGACGTTGACCGAGTGCTCCCTCGAGAAACGAAGACTGACGGTACAAGTTGCCGCCAGAGATCGCCGCCAGCAGGTGGCTGAACAACCCACCGGCCAACTCGGCCGCGAACAGCACCGGCACCTCACAGGTCGGCACCGGGCGCGCACCGAGGCGACGTACCGTACGCTCGGCGGCACGCTGACCGATACCCGCCGCGTCGGCCAGCAATTCACCCTGACGGTTGACGTCGTACCAGTAGTCGCGCTGCATCTGCCCATCCCCCTCGGCGATCATCACGCAGCTCAGGCTGTGGCGGGTACTGGCGTAGCCGCCGATGAAACCGTGGCTGTTGCCATACACGCGGCAGCCCTGGTGGGTATTGAGACTGGTGCCATCGGCATTCTTGATCCGCGCGTCAGCAGCGAAAGCCGCGGCCTCACAAGCCAGAGCCTGCTCGACGGCCTGCTCCGGGGTGATCGACCAGGGGTGATAGAGATCGAGTTCAGGCAGCTCGCGCGCCATCAGCGCGGCATCAGCCAGGCCGGAGCACTCGTCCTCGCTGGTATGTTTGGCAATCGCCAGGGCCGCAGCCACAGTCTCACGAATGGCCTCGATACCGGTGGCCGAGGTGCTGGCCGAGCCCTTGCGCTGACCGACGTAGAGCGTGATACCGAAACCCTGATCACGATTGAACTCGACGGTCTCCACCTCGCTCTGGCGCACCGTGGTGGATAAACCCTGACCAGCCGAGACCGCGACCTCGCAGGCACTGGCACCCTGGCGCTTGGCTTCGGCGAGAATTGCCTCCACCTGCTCTTGTAACGCCGGCAAGGCCTGCGGACCGATGCGTTCTACTTCACTCATAACCACTCCCGATTATCTTGGCGCAGGCACTCTTTGCACGAAACCCAAGGCCTACTCTCGACAGCCCGCCCACGGGCCGGCTGTCACGGTTACTGCTATCATGGCGGCGTTTCCCTCTGGACCCACCCCATGTCTGATTCCTACGACGACTTCTCCCTGGAGAAGAGCAAATCCCAGGTCAAACGCGAACTGCATGCCCTGCAGGAGCTTGGCGAGCGATTGACCACGCTCAAGGCGGATCTGCTGGCCAAGATGCCACTGACCGATGCCCTACGCCGCGCCCTCGCCGAAGCGCCGAAACATACCGCTAACGCCGCCCGCAAACGCCACATCCAGTTCATCGGCAAGCTGATGCGCGAACAGGATGTCGACGCGATCATCGCCATGCTCGATCAAGTGGACAGCTCCACCCGCGAGTACAACGAGCGCTTTCATGCCCTCGAACGCTGGCGTGACCGCCTGATCGTTGAGGGCGACAGCGCGCTGGAAAGCTTCGTCGAGCTCTACCCCGACGCCGACGTCCAGCACCTGCGCGGTTTGGTCCGTCATGCTCAACATGAGGCCGCACGCAACAAGCCGCCAGCCGCAGCACGCAAGGTGTTCAAGTACATCCGCGAACTCGACGAAATCCATCGCGGCTTGCGTTGAAGCCGGCTTGAGGTGAGTGCATCCGCGTACTCACCTCAAGCTTGCCAGCCACAGCAGCAGTGGCACGCACCAGGCCAACGTGGCCACTAAACCGACCAGCGCGACCAGGCTATCATTCCAACGCTTTGGCTGGATCCGACCCGCTGACACCAGCTGTAACGTCCAATAGCCCTTGCCATACAGCACCACTTCGAACACCAAGCTGAACAGTGCCTCTAGCATCAGGCTCCTGTACCGCCAACGGTGATCGCATCGATCTTCAACGTCGGCTGACCGACGCCCACCGGCACCGACTGACCATCCTTGCCGCACGTACCCACACCGCTGTCCAGCGCCAGGTCATTGCCGACCATGGACACCCGGCTCATGGCCTCCGGACCATTGCCAATCAGGGTCGCGCCTTTGACCGGCGCCGTGATCTTGCCGTCCTCGATCAGGTACGCCTCGCTGGTGGAGAACACGAACTTGCCGCTGGTGATATCTACCTGGCCACCACCGAGATTGGCGCAGTAGATGCCCTTCTTCACCGAACGAATGATTTCCTCCGGGTCGCTCTCGCCGGCCAGCATGTAGGTGTTGGTCATGCGCGGCATCGGCAGGTGCGCGTAGGATTCACGACGACCGTTACCGGTGGCGGCTACGCCCATCAGGCGCGCGTTCAGCTTGTCTTGCATGTAGCCCTTGAGCACGCCGTTCTCGATCAGCGTGGTGCACTGGGTCGGCGTGCCTTCGTCATCGACACTGAGCGAGCCACGACGCCCAGCCAGAGTGCCATCATCGACGATGGTGCAGAGGCTGGAAGCGACCTTCTCACCCACCTTGCCGCTGTAAGCCGAACTGCCCTTGCGATTGAAATCGCCTTCCAGACCGTGGCCGACCGCCTCGTGCAGCAGGACGCCGGACCAGCCCGCGCCCATCACCACCGGCAGCGTGCCGGCCGGCGCGGGAATGGCTTCGAGGTTGACCAGCGCCTGGCGCAGGGCCTCACGGGCATAGCCCATGGCGCGGTCTTCCTCCATGAAATAGCGGTAGTCGGTACGCCCGCCGCCGCCATGCCCACCGCGCTCGCGACGGCCGTTCTGCTCGACGATGACACTGACGTTGAAACGCACCAATGGGCGGATATCGGCGCTCAGGCTGCCGTCATGCGCCGCCACCAGAATGCGATCCCAGACACCGGCCAGGCTCACGGTGACCTGCTTGATCCGCGGGTCGAGCGCGCGCGTGGCGCGGTCAATACGCTGCAGCAGCTCGACTTTCTCGGCACGACCCATGACGTCCAGCGGGTTGCCCTCGGCATACAGCTGGGTCACCTGCGGGCTGACGAAAGCCTGTACACGGCCCTGCTGACCAGCGCGAGAGATCGAACGCGCGGCCTGGGCGGCTTGCGTCAGCGCATCGAGGCTGATCGCGTTGCTGTAGGCGAAACCGGTTTTCTCGCCAGACTGGGCGCGTACCCCCACACCCTGGTCCAGGTTGAAGCTACCTTCCTTGACGATGCCATCCTCCAACACCCAGGTTTCCGAAACCTGGTTCTGGAAGTACAGATCGGCTGCATCGATACCTGGCCCTGCGACCTCGCCCAGCACGCTGCTGAGGCTATCGAGCGTCAGGTTACCGGGGGCCAGCAGGTGCTCGCTGACGGATTGCAACATCGTATTCATGATCACTCCACAACGATCGGACGCGGTACATCCGATGAAAAGAATCGGCGGTGCTGCTGCACCGGCATGCGCTGGCGAATGCTTGCCTGCTCGGCCGCATCGCGAGAAGCCAGCAACGCGGCTTCACCTTGATCCTGTTCGGTCAGGACATTGCCCCAAGGGTCAATGATCGCCGAATGGCCAAAGGTCATGCGCTGCCCTGGATGCTCACCACCCTGCCCGGCCGCCAGCACATAACACTGGGTTTCGATGGCACGGGCGCGCGTCAGCACCTGCCAGTGCGCGGCGCCAGTGACCGCCGTGAACGCTGCCGGTACGCTGATCAGCTCAGCACCCGCTTCACGCAACGCACCGAACAGCTCGGGGAAGCGCAAGTCGTAGCACACGCTCAGGCCCAGGCGCCCTACCGGCGTATCCGCTACCACGACACGCTGCCCATGGGCAAAATCGTCGGACTCGCGATAACGGCCACGGTTGTCAGCCACGTCGACATCGAACAGGTGCAGCTTGTCGTAGCGGGCGGCGCGCTCACCCTGATCGTCGATCAACAGCGAGCAGGCGTGCGACTTGCCGTCGGCATCATCGTCTGGTGGCAACGGTAGAGTGCCGGCCACTATCCATAAGCTGAGGTCGCGCGCGGCCCTTTTCAACCAAGGCAGGATCGGCCCTTCGCCCAAGGCTTCAGCACGACCGATGGCAGCCAGATCACGGCGCCCCATGGCCGCGAAGTTCTCCGGTAGCACGGCGAGGCGCGCACCGCCCTGCGCGGCGCGCTCCAGCAGGCGGCGAGCCAGGCGCAGATTGGCTTGCACATCGTCCTGGCTGACCATCTGGATTACAGCGAGATTCATGGCGACACTCTTTACGGCTCGGTGTAACAGCCTACGCCAAGACGCGACGTCATTGCGGTTTTTCGAAAGGCTTGTCGAAGCTGAGATCCGGATCCTGCAGGGAGCCCTTGACGTCGTACTGCACGCTGGCGAAGCGGGCGACCTTGTCGCCGAGCAACTTGTCCACCACGAACAACGCCCCACCAATTGCCGGGGCACCGACGATCAACGCCGCCAGCGGCAGGTTGTTGGTCACCGGCAGGGTCACCAGCAACTTGGCATCGATGCGCTCGTCACGCATGTCCAGATTGCCGTTAAGCTCCAGATTGCTCGAAGGTCCGGTCAGGGTGATCGGCTCACGGGTGACGAACAGGCCATTGGTGGCCTGCAGGTTGCCTTTGACCCGGTCATAACTCAGGCCCTTGCCGAGCAGGTCGGAGAAGTCCAGACGCAGGCGGCGACCGATGGAGTTGAAGTTGAGTAGACCAAATACGCGCAGTGCCTGGGCCGAGCCCTGCACCTCGACGAACTGACCTTTGCGCAGCGAGGGGTCGAGATTGCCGGAGAAACGCTTGAGCGAGAACCAGGCAGGCGAGCCGGGCCAGTTGCCATCGGCATCCACCCGGAAACTTTCACTGGTGACGCTGGGGGCGAAATCCCAGGCCTTGAGAATATCGCTGAGGTCCTTGCCCTGCAGGCGTCCCTTGTACCAGCTGCGCGTATTACCTGGCGTGCCTCGCCAACCAGCACTACCGCCGATCTTCAACCCTTGAAGATCGAGGTCGAGCTCATCGAAGCGCACACCCTGCTCCTCCGGACGTACCTTGAGCGACCAACTGCCCAGTACCTTGTCACCGCGCTGTACGCGCTCGATGCTGATATCCAGCGCCGGAATCTTGCGCGGGTCGACATCGGCCAGCGGATCTGGCGCATCCGCGTCCTTCACCGCATCAGGATCCGCTGCCGGCAAACGCACATGCTGCAACTCGATGCGAATCGGTACACCGTCGGCATCGGCCAGCAGCACACGCCCAGCAGCCAACTCACTGTCGAGTTGCAAGGCCCACGCCTGACCTTCGCGCGCCAGGCCAAGCGTCAGTTGCTCGACTTCCTGGCCGAAACCACGAAAGCGTCCGATATCCAGGCGTGCACTTCTGAACAAGCGCTGGCTGTCTGCGTCCACCTTGACCGGATGATTCGTGCCGAGCTGCTGCCAGGCGTCCAGGTCCAGCTCGTCCAGGCGTCCACGCACACGCAACCCCTGACCAGGCGGCAAACCTGCCGCGCCCCCACCCAGCACCACTTCGCCACGGCCGTCTGCCAGCGCGCCCGGCGGTGCAGCCAGACTCAAGCTGGCCAGATCAGCGTAATCCGCCCAATAACGGCGCTCGCGCCCGGAAAGGGTCATGCGCCAGCTGGCGTCACGCTCCTGATCCGCCGCCTTGCCAAAGGGGGCCGGTAGATCGACTGCCACACCGCGCAAGTTGGAGTCGACGCGCAGCTTGCTGTCATCGCCATCCAGGGTCAGCCGCAGGCGATAAGGCAGCAGGCCGCTGACGGGAAGCTTCTGCTGGCCACCCAGCCACTGGCTGAGGGTATCAACCTGGACCTGTCCGCGCAGGTCGAACAGCGTACGCGCTTGCCCGCGCGCGCCCTCGGCGCTGATCTTGCCGCGCACCTGGCGGCCGAAGACCTCGGCGCTAACGTCTGGCGCACTCAATCCGGCCGCACTGTCGAAACGAAACGCGCCCTGCACCTTGCTCAACTGCAGATCGGGATTGGCCAGTTTGAGCCTGACGCCCTCGGTGGCGAAATCCACCACCACGCCGGGTTTCTCTCCTTTGTGCAGCGGAATATCCAGCTGCAGTCGTCCGGCCAGAGGACCTTCGCCCTGCCAGCCGGCAAAGATCTCCGATGTTCCCAGAGGAGCATCCTGCAACAGTTTGATGGCATCGCTCAGGCTGCTCTGCACCTTGCCGTCGAGTTGCAGGCGTGGTGGTTTGCCGTCGTGCAACAGCGGGATATTGGCCACGACGTCACTGACCTGGCTGTCCTGCAAGCGCCCGCTCTGCAGGCGCACGCGTACCGCGTCGTCTTCGATCAGCACCTCACCCACACCCTCACGCAGCGAAGGCCAGCCTGGCTGGAAGGCCAGCTCGGCGTCCTTGACCTTGAAGAACAGGCTGAGGCTGCGTGCACCCAACGGTGCGCCTTTGTGCAGCGAGCCCTGGTACTGGAAGTAGCCCTCCTCGACGTGACCCGCACGGATCGCCGTCTTCAGCCAATGATCGAGCTCGGCGCTCATGCCGGGCGCGCGGCTCGGCAGATACTTCTCGGTAAAGGACGCATCGCCATCGCGCATGCCGACGCGCAGGTCCATGTAGTCCTCAGCCTCGGGATCGCGCAGCAGGCGGATCAGCATGTCACCGGCGACCTGTCCCTCCTCGCCATCGACACGCATGTAGGGGCTGTACAGGGTCAGGCCGGTTTCGCTCCAGTCCCAGCTCAAGCGCGCCTGAGCATGGCGGTAGCGCCAGGGTTTGGGGAACAGCTGATCCAGATGCAGGGCAAAATTTTCGCTGTTCAGGCGCAACTCGCCCTGGAACATATTGCCCGATGCGCTGCCACTGACGTTCTCGGCAGCCGGTGCACCGTGATAGGCCTGGATACCCACCTTGTCCAGATTGACGGCAAACTGCAGGCGGTCGGCGCCTGCATGCTGCGGGTAGTAATCAAGCAACAGGTTGTTGACCGCACCAACCGGAGCCAGCGCGACCAGAACCTCGCGGGCACTGTCGGGCATCGGCACCAGCGCCTGCACCAGCGGCGCCCAGGCTGCGAGATCGAGGCGGTCGGCAGTCAGTGCCCAGCGCTCGTCAGCCTCGCCCACATCTTTCTGTTTCAGATTCAGATGCAGTTCGCCGATGCGCTGCTCAGCATGGGTCAGAGCCAGGGAGTCGATCTGCGCCCGCACGCCCTGCTCATCCCGAGCGAAGAAGGCGTTGAAGGCCAGGTCCTTGAGGGTCACGGCCTTGAGCTTGGCCTGCCCGCCCACCAGCTCGGGGGCATGCAGGCGCAAGGCGCCCTTGTCCAGGGCCAGGCCATGGCCTTCCAACCAAAGCTCTCCGCCGGCCTTCAGGTGCTGTACCTGCCAATCACCGAGCAGCGATTTTGGCAGCCAGGCCGCCCAGTCGCTCTGCGGCAGGCTCAGATAGAGCTCGGACTGCGCCTCGCGCCAGGTCTTGGGCTGCATGCGTGTGCGCAGGCGCAGCGCGACCGGCTGCCCATCAGGCAGTAGCAGACGACCATCGAGGCGTTGACTGTTGCTGCCATAACGCAGGCTCAGGTTGACGTAACTGAGCAGCAGTGGCTGTTGATCGTACGGCTGCACGACCACGCGGCTATCGAGCAGGCTGATGTGGTGCACCATCTGCAGTTGTTCCAGCAGACGCTCGACCTCCAGCTCGGGGCCGCTACGCTTTGGCACACCCTGCAACTGCCAGCCACCCTCGGCGTTCTGCTGCAGGTTCAATTGCAGGCCGTCGAATTGCAGGTGGGCGATGCGCGGCTGGCGTGCCAGCAGACTCCCGCCGACATCCGGCACCAACTGCACGCGTTCCAGACTAAGGCCGTCATCCTCGTTGCCCAGGCTCACATCATGCGCAACCAACACCGGGGCGAACCCCTGCCATCGCCCTTCGAGGCGACCGATGCGCACAGGCACGCCCAGTTGCGCGGAGGCACGATCCTCCAGCTCCAGCCGATACTCAGCCACCAGTGGCACCAGCTCACGGCCCAGGCTGACATACAGCGCCGCCAGCACCAGCAAAGCAGCGCAAAGCCCCAGCCCCCAGCGCAACAACGCCGAGAACAGGCGCGCCAGGACATTCACTTCCGTGCTGACCGTGCTCAGAGCAGCACCACGTCGTACTGTTCCTGGGAATACATGGTTTCCACCTGAAACTTGATGGTACGTCCGATGAAGGCTTCCAGATCAGCGACGTTGCCCGACTCTTCATCGAGCAGCCGGTCGACCACCTTCTGGTTGGCCAGCACGCGATAGCTTTCCGCCTGGTAGGCGCGGGCCTCACGCAGAATTTCGCGGAAGATCTCGTAGCAGATGGTTTCCGGCGTCTTCAATTTGCCGCGCCCCTGGCAGGCACTGCAGGGTTCGCAGAGGATCTGCTCGAGGCTTTCGCGCGTGCGCTTGCGGGTCATCTGCACCAGGCCGAGCTCGGTGATACCGATGATGTTGGTCTTGGCATGATCGCGCTCGAGCTGCTTCTCCAGGGTACGCAGCACCTGGCGCTGGTGCTCTTCGTCTTCCATGTCGATGAAGTCGATGATGATGATGCCGCCCAGGTTGCGCAGGCGCAGCTGGCGGGCGATGGCCGTGGCCGCCTCGAGATTGGTCTTGAAGATGGTCTCTTCGAGGGTACGATGACCGACGAAGGCACCGGTATTGACGTCGATGGTGCTCATCGCCTCGGCCGGATCGACCACCAGGTAGCCACCGGACTTGAGCGGCACCTTGCGCTCCAGGGCACGCTGGATTTCGTCTTCGACACCGTACAGGTCGAAGATCGGCCGTTCGCCCGGGTAATGTTCCAGACGGTCGGCAATCTCCGGCATCAATTCGGCGACGAACTGGGTGATCTTCTGGAAGGTTTCCCGTGAGTCCACGCGAATCTTCTCGGTCCGCAGGCTGACCAGGTCACGCAAGGTACGCAGTGCCAGGGACAGATCCTCGTAGATCACCGTCGGTGCCTTGGCATTCTGGATCTGCGCGCCGATCTGGTCCCACAGGCGGCGCAGGTAACGGATATCGATCAGGATCTCATCGGCACCAGCCCCCTCGGCCGCCGTGCGCAGGATGAAGCCGCCAGCCTCCTCGATGCCCTCGGTGGCAACGCAATCGGCGACCACCTGCTTGAGGCGTTCACGCTCGGCCTCGTCTTCGATCTTCAGGGAAATACCGACGTGGCTGGTGCGCGGCATGTACACCAGGTAACGCGAAGGGATAGACAACTGCGTGGTCAGGCGCGCGCCCTTGCTGCCGATGGGGTCCTTGGTGACCTGCACCACCAGGCTCTGTCCTTCATGCACCAAGGCGCTGATCGGCTCGACCGCAGCACCCTCGCGGCTGGAGATTTCCGAGGCATGGATGAAGGCTGCGCGCTCCAGCCCGATATCGACAAACGCCGCCTGCATGCCTGGCAGTACACGTACCACCTTGCCTTTATAGATGTTGCCGACGATGCCGCGCTTCTGCGTGCGCTCGACATGCACTTCCTGCAGCACGCCGTTTTCCACCACCGCCACACGCGATTCCATCGGCGTGATATTGATCAGAATCTCTTCGCTCATGCATCCGTCCTGATGGATTCGCTGCCCGCCATCGGCGGCCATTTCAATTTATTGCGCGGCGCTGGCCTGCCAGCAGGCAATGCCGAAGTCACCCAGCATCTGCGCCGTTTCGCACAGGGGCAGGCCGACCACGGCTGAATAGCTGCCCTCGATACGACTGACGAAAATCGCCGCCAGCCCCTGAATACCATAACCGCCTGCCTTGTCGCAGGGTTCTCCGCTGGCCCAGTAGGCGCAAATCTCCGCCTCGCTCAGGTAACGGAAGGTCACATCGCTGCACACCACCCGCGCAGCCTCGGCTTGCCGACTGACCAGCGCCACGGCCGTCATCACCTGATGACTACGACCGGACAGACCAGCCAGCATGCGACGAAAGTCCTCGAAATCGAGCGGTTTGCCGAGAATCTGGCCATCGAGTACCACCGCGGTATCGGCGCCCAGCACCACGGCATCCGTACTGTTCGACAATGCCGCCAACCCGGCGTGCGCCTTGCCGCGCGCCAGGCGCTCTACATAGGCTTCCGGCTGCTCGCCTGGCAATGGCGTTTCGTCTATCGAGGCGATTTGCGTGACGCAGGGCACAGCGATCTGGGCCAGGAGTTCACGGCGACGGGGCGAAGCGGAGGCCAAATAAAGCGTGGCCATGAGTATTCTCCCTATCGGACGAACTCGGCCAGGCTTGGAGCGTGGCCGTTCTCAGTTGACGTTGAGGCGACGGTGAAGCGCGCGCAAGAAGGTGCAGATCCACGGCCAGAGCAAGGCGCTGACCAGGGCCGGCAAGACAAAAGCCAGGGTGGGCGGACGGCTGCCGGTCAGCGCATTGAGCCACAGCTGCACCAACTGAGCCAGGCCGAACACCACCATCAACACCATGCTCTGCTGCCACATGGGGAACATGCGCAGGCGCTGGTGCAGACTCAATACCAGGAAAGTGATCAAGGTGAGGATCAGGGCATTCTGCCCAAGCAGCGTGCCGAACAGGACATCCTGCGCCAAGCCGAGTATCCAGGCGGTGGTCATGCCGACGCGATGCGGCAGGGCCAGCACCCAGTAGGTGAGGATCAAGGCAACCCATAGTGGTCGGCCGATCTGCATGAATTCGGGGAGCGGCGAAACGCTGAGAAGCAGGCCGAGCGCCAGGCTCAACCAGATCACCCAGCCGTTACGAGGCTGTACGCCAACCATCAGTTCGTCTCCTGGGCGGGGGCGTCTGCGGCCGGCACTTGATTCTGCGTCGGCGCCTGCTCGCCATTCGCACGCGCCTGCTCGGCTTCGCGGTCAGCGGCCTCCTGGGCCTCGGCAGAATCGTTGGCGCGCTGCTCGGGCGTGCGCCGGTCGGAAAACACCAGCAGCAGGTAACGGCTGCGATTGAGCGCGGCAGTAGGCACGGCACGGACGATGGCGAAGGGCTGGCCGGAGTCGTGAATCACTTCCTTGACCGTGGCCACCGGGTAGCCGGCCGGAAAGCGCTGCCCCATGCCGGAGCTGACCAGCAGATCGCCTTCCTTGATATCAGCGGTATCGGCGACGTGGCGCAGCTCCAGACGCTCCGGATTGCCGGTACCGACGGCAATGGCGCGCAGGCCGTTACGGTTGACCTGCACCGGAATGCTGTGGGTGTTGTCGGTGAGCAGCAGCACACGCGAGGTGTAGGGCATGATCTCGACCACTTGGCCCATCAGGCCGCGCGCATCGAGCACCGGCTGACCGAGGAATACGCCATCCTTCTCGCCCTTGTCGATCAGGATGCGGTGGGTATAGGGGTTGGGATCAACACCGATCAGCTCACTGACCAGTACTTCATCGTCCACCAGCGCGGCGGAGTTGAGCAGTTCGCGCAAACGCACGTTCTGCTCGGTCAGCGCTGCCAGTTTCTGCAGGCGACGCTGCAACAGCAGGGCTTCGGCCTTGAGCTTCTCGTTCTCGGCCATCAGCTCGTTGCGCGAAGAAATCTGCTGGGTCGCACCGTCCCAGGCACGCACAGGCACATCAGCCAGCCAATAGAAGGGCGTGAGCACCAGCCCCATCTGACTGCGCATCGGCTTGAGCGTCTCGAAGCGGGCGTCGACCACCATCAGCACCACCGACAACACGGCGAATACCAGCAGACGAATGCCCAGCGAGGGACCTTTGGCGAAGAGCGGCTTAATGGTCTGCTCCTCGTGCGCCACATGGGCAAAAAGCGCGCGAATTCATGCGAAAGGCTAACCGGTAAGGCGAAGGTTGGGCCGAGTGTACTGCAATGCTCGAATATGCGCGTGCCGCCCGGAGGCGGCACGGCATCACACAGGTTAGACAGGCTTACTCGGTGGAGAGCAGGTCCATGGTGTGGCGATCCATCATTTCCAGCGCCTTGCCGCCACCGCGAGCCACGCAGGTCAGCGGGTCTTCGGCGACGATCACCGGCAGGCCGGTTTCCTGGCTCAGCAGCTTGTCCAGGTCACGCAGCAGCGCGCCACCACCGGTCAGCACCAGACCGCGTTCGGCAATGTCCGAAGCCAGTTCCGGAGGCGATTGCTCCAGGGCGCTCTTCACCGCCTGGACGATGGTCGCCAGGGATTCCTGCAGCGCTTCGAGCACTTCGTTGGAGTTCAGGGTGAAGCTGCGCGGTACGCCTTCGGCCAGGTTACGGCCACGCACGTCGACTTCACGGATCTCGCCGCCCGGGTAGGCGGTACCGATTTCCTGCTTGATGCGCTCAGCGGTGGATTCACCGATCAGCGAACCATAGTTACGGCGCACGTAGGTGATGATGGCTTCGTCGAAACGGTCGCCACCAACCCGTACGGATTCGGCGTAAACCACACCGTTCAGGGAGATCAGCGCGATTTCAGTGGTACCACCACCGATATCGACGACCATCGAACCACGGGCTTCTTCGACCGGCAGGCCGGCGCCGATGGCAGCGGCCATCGGCTCTTCGATCAGAAACACTTCGCGGGCGCCAGCACCCAGCGCGGATTCACGAATGGCACGGCGCTCGACCTGGGTCGATTTGCACGGTACGCAGATCAGTACGCGCGGCGACGGCTGCAGGAAGCTGTTCTCGTGAACCTTGTTGATGAAGTACTGCAGCATCTTCTCGCAGACGCTGAAGTCGGCGATCACGCCGTCCTTCATCGGGCGAATGGCGGAGATGTTGCCAGGTGTACGACCGAGCATGCGTTTGGCTTCGGTACCGACGGCCACGACACTTTTCTGGTTGCCATGGGTACGGATGGCGACCACGGACGGCTCATTCAGGACGATACCGCGCTCGCGCACATAAATAAGGGTATTGGCAGTGCCCAGGTCGATCGACAGATCGCTGGAAAACATGCCACGCAGTTTCTTGAACATTAGGAAGGGACCCTAGGCAACGCGTGGGTGAAGGCCAGGCGCGGAAAACGCGCAGGTAAAAAGTGCGGCAAACTCTAACAACGGCAGGGATTTTGAGCAAGGCGGCAATATGGTAGATTGCCTGTTTTTCCGGGCCTTGTGGCTGCACATCGCGGCCTTTGACCGCTGGCTCGCGACATCCGTTCCCTGCAGCCGCTCACCGATGCCCGCTCTGTCACACTTCCACTGGAGAACCCCCGATGGCGCTTGAACGCTCCGAGGTGGAAAAAATCGCCCACCTGGCCCGCCTGGGTCTGAACGAAGGCGATATTCCGCAAACCACCGAGACCCTGAACAACATCCTCGGCCTGATCGACCAGATGCAGGCCGTCGACACCCAGGGCATCGAGCCCCTGGCTCACCCGCTGGAAGCGACCCAGCGCCTGCGCGCCGACGTGGTCAACGAGAGCAACCAGCGCGATGCCTATCAGGCCATCGCCCCGGCCGTCGAAAGTGGCCTGTACCTGGTTCCCAAAGTCATCGAGTAAGGAAAGCCTTCCGCCATGCATCACATGACCCTGGCCGAGATCGCCCGCGCACTCGCCGACAAGCAATTCTCATCTGCCGAGCTGACCCAGAGTCTGCTGAGCCGCATCGAACAGCTCGACCCGCAGCTCAACAGCTTCATCACCGTCACCGCCGAGCAGGCCCTGGAGCAGGCCAAGGCCGCCGACGCGCGCCGCGCCGCTGGCGAAAGCAGCCCGCTGCTCGGCGCACCGATCGCCCACAAGGACCTGTTCTGCACCCAGGGCGTGCTGACCAGCTGCGGCTCGAAGATCCTCACCGGCTTCAAGGCGCCCTACGACGCCACCGTGGTCGACAAGCTCAAGAGCGCCGGCACCGTCAGCCTCGGCAAGCTGAACATGGACGAGTTCGCCATGGGTTCGGCCAACGAGTCCAGCCACTACGGCCCGGTGAAGAACCCCTGGGACACCAGCCGGGTACCGGGCGGCTCGTCGGGTGGTTCCGCTGCGGCCGTGGCCGCGCGCCTGATTCCGGCCGCCACCGGCACCGACACCGGCGGCTCGATCCGCCAGCCGGCCGCGCTGACCAACCTCACCGGCATCAAGCCCACCTACGGCCGCGTCTCGCGTTGGGGCATGATCGCCTACGCTTCCAGTCTCGATCAGGGCGGCCCGCTGGCCCGTACCGCCGAGGACTGCGCCCTGCTGCTCGGCGCCATGGCCGGCTTCGACGCCAAGGATTCCACCAGCGTCGACCAGCCGGTCGATGATTACCTGGCAGCGCTGGCTCAGCCGCTGGCCGGCCTGCGCATCGGCCTGCCCAAGGAATACTTCGGCGCCGGCCTGGACGCGCGCATCGGCGAGAAAATCATGGCCGTGGTCGAGGAGCTGAAAAAGCTCGGCGCCACCGTCAAAGACATCTCGCTGCCGAACATGCAGCATGCGATCCCCGCCTACTACGTGATCGCGCCGGCCGAGGCCAGCTCCAACCTGTCGCGTTTCGACGGCGTGCGCTTCGGCTACCGCTGCGAAAACCCCAAAGACCTGCAGGACCTGTACAAGCGCTCGCGTGGCGAAGGCTTCGGTGCCGAGGTCAAGCGCCGCATCATGGTCGGCACCTACGCGCTGTCGGCTGGTTATTACGATGCCTACTACATCAAGGCCCAGCAGATCCGCCGGCTGATCAAGAACGACTTCGTCGCCGCCTTCAAGGACGTCGACGTGATCCTCGGCCCGACCACGCCGAACCTGGCCTGGAAGCTCGGCGAGAAGAACGCCGACCCGGTATCCGCCTACCTGGAAGACATCTACACCATCACCGCCAACCTGGCCGGCATCCCCGGCCTGTCGATGCCAGCCGGCTTCGTCGATGGCCTGCCGGTGGGCGTGCAGTTGCTCGGCAACTACTTCCAGGAAGGTCGTCTGCTCAACGTCGCGCACCAGTACCAGCAGGTCAGCGACTGGCACAAACAAGCACCGAGCGGCTTCTAGGCCATGGCGCAGCCATGCGGCCTTTTCCCCTCTCCCATTCATGGGAGAGGGTGGCGCGTAGCGCCGGGAGAGGGCTTGCCCATGCCATACAGGATCGAGGAACACTAAACATGCAATGGGAAACCGTCATCGGGCTCGAGATTCACGCTCAGCTCAGCACCCAATCGAAGATTTTCTCGGCCAGCGCCACCACCTTCGGCGCCGAGCCGAACACCCAGGCCAGCCTGGTCGACCTCGGCATGCCCGGCACCCTGCCGGTACTGAACGCCGAAGCCGTGCGCATGGCCTGCCAGTTCGGCCTGGCCATCGATGCCGAGATCGCCGAGCGTAACGTCTTCGCGCGCAAGAACTACTTCTACCCGGACCTGCCCAAGGGCTACCAGACCAGCCAGATGGATCACCCCATCGTCGGCAAGGGCTTCCTCGACATCACCCTGGAAGACGGCACCGTCAAGCGCATCGGCATCACCCGTGCGCACCTGGAAGAAGACGCGGGCAAGAGCCTGCACGAAGACTTCCAGGGCATGAGCGGCATCGACCTCAACCGCGCCGGCACGCCGCTGCTGGAAATCGTATCCGAGCCGGACATCCGTTCGGCCAAGGAAGCGGTGGCCTATGTGAAGGCGATCCACGCGCTGGTGCGTTACCTGGGCATCTGCGACGGCAACATGGCCGAAGGCTCGCTGCGTTGCGACTGCAACGTCTCGGTACGCCCGAAAGGCCAGGCCGAGTTCGGCACCCGCGCCGAGATCAAGAACGTCAACTCGTTCCGTTTCATCGAAAAAGCCATCAACCATGAAGTGCAGCGCCAGATCGAGCTGATCGAGGACGGCGGCAAGGTGGTGCAGGAAACCCGCCTGTACGATCCGAACAAGGATCAGACGCGCTCCATGCGCAGCAAGGAAGAAGCCAACGACTACCGTTACTTCCCCTGCCCGGATCTGCTGCCGGTGGTGATCGAGCGCAGCTTCCTGGATGAGCTGCGCAGCGGGCTGCCCGAGCTGCCGCCACAGAAGCGCGAGCGTTTTGAAAGCCAGTTCGGCCTGTCCACTTACGATGCCAGCGTCCTGTCCGCGAGCCGCGAACTGGCCGACTACTTCGAGGCAGTCAATGCCGTGTGTGGCGACGCCAAACTGGCGGCCAACTGGGTGATGGGCGAGCTGTCCAGCCTGCTCAACAAGGACAACCTGGAGATCGAGCAGTCGCCAGTGTCTGCCGAGCAACTGGGCGGCATGATCCTGCGCATCAAGGACAACACCATCAGCGGCAAGATCGCCAAGATGGTCTTCGAAGCCCTGGCTGCCGGTGAAGGTGCGACGGCTGATGAAGTGATCGAGAAG